>ERZ781272.202-NODE-202-length-70820-cov-12.241207_pt1 | contig 70820 bp, 62 predicted proteins | sample MGYA00375850_ERZ781272 | MGnify/ENA primary metagenome ERZ781272 (study PRJEB29790, sample SAMN06051246) | human gut metagenome | host: Homo sapiens | place: USA: Cincinnati, Ohio | collected 2013-06-21 | study: EMG produced TPA metagenomics assembly of the Gut...
TTGCATTATTTGGAAAACAAATAATAAAAAATGATAAAACCATTGACCGGAAGAGGGTTTCCGATGTAGTATTCCATCAGAAAGAAATGCGGGTCCGTTTAAATAAGATCATACATCCGGCTGTTAAACAGTTTGTTTTGGAGAAGCTTGAGGAACAGAAAGCAATCGGAAGAGAACTGTTTGTGGTAGAAGCCGCGCTCCTTTTGGAAGACCATTACCAGGATTTCTGCGATTGCATATGGTATATCCATACGGATCGCGAAATCCGTATTCAGCGTTTAATGGAGGACCGCGGTTACAGCAGGGAAAAGGCGGAGAGTATTATCAGAAGTCAGGCATCGGATGTATTTTTTCGTACCCATGCAGATTATGTGGTTGAGAATAACGGTGATCCGGGGCGGACTTATCAGCAGATCGAAGAAGGGGTAAGACGAATATGAGACTTTGCAGTATAGCCAGCGGCAGCAGTGGAAACTGCATTTATGTAGGTTCCGATTGTGCACATGTGCTGGTAGATATCGGAATCAGCGGAAAAAAGATGGAGGCCGGACTGAACAGTCTGGAGCTGACCGGCCGTGATATGGATGCGGTTTTGATTACGCATGAGCATTCCGACCATATTAAGGGACTGGGAGTGATTGCCCGCAAATACGGAATTCCCATATATGCCACAGGAGGTACGGTGGATGCGATACTGCGTTCCGGCTCCCTGGGAAAGGTGCCGGAGGGGATTTTCAGAGAAATCCGTGAGGATGAGCCGTTTCGAATCAAGGATATGACGGTGAATCCTTTTACGATACCTCATGATGCGGCGCATCCGGTAGGGTACCGGCTGGAATGTGGGAACCAGTCTGTTGGGATAGCCACGGACCTCGGAAAATACAATGAATATATCATTGAAAATCTGCAGAATCTGGACGCGCTTCTTTTGGAGGCAAATCATGATATCCGGATGCTGCAGGTCGGAAAATATCCTTATTATCTGAAACAGAGGATTTTGGGTGACAGAGGGCATTTGTCCAATGAAAATGCAGGCAGGCTTTTGTGCAGGCTTCTGCATGATAATCTGAAGGCGGTGTTCTTAGGGCATTTAAGCAAAGAAAATAATTATGAAGAGCTGGCATATGAAACCGTGTGCTCGGAAGTGACACTGGGAGACAATCCCTATAAATCCCGGGATTTCAGAATCCAGGTGGCAAAACGGGATGTTGTCTCTGAAGTGATTACCATATAGAAAGGGAAGAACAATGAAGAAAACAATTATTACTGTAGTAGGAAATGACACGGTAGGAATTATTGCAAAAGTATGTACATATCTGGCAGAAAATAAGGTAAATATCCTGGATATTTCCCAGACAATCGTACAGGGGTATTTTAACATGATGATGGTTGCGGATACCAGCGGTTCTGAGAAAGATACCGGAACACTCTCCAGGGAGCTTGCAGAAGTCGGTGACAAGATCGGCGTAGTAATCCGCTGCCAGCATGAGGACATCTTTAATAAAATGCATAGAATCTGATACATCGCATGCGCGCAGTTTCAGAAAAGGAATTAATTTTTTAATTTCTACTATAATTCCGGGGAGAAAAACTTATGATTAATATATTCGAAGTAAACGAAACCAACAAGATGATTGAACAGGAAAACCTGGATGTACGTACCATTACTATGGGAATCAGTCTTTTGGACTGTATTGACAGTGACCTGAATAACGTCAATCAGAAGATTTACGACAAAATTACAACACGTGCAAAGGAGCTGGTGTCCACCGGAGAAAAAATTTCCATGGAGTATGGGATTCCGATTGTTAATAAGCGCATTTCCGTGACGCCGATTGCACTGGTGGGAGGAGCGGCCTGCAGATCATACGAGGATTTTGTATCAATTGCCAGGACTTTGGATCGGGCGGCAAAAACTGTCGGAGTGAATTTTATCGGCGGATATTCTGCGTTGGTAAGCAAAGGAATGACGCCGGCAGAGGAACTGCTGATACGTTCTATTCCTCAGGCGCTTGCACAGACAGAACGTGTCTGCAGTTCTGTAAACGTAGGCTCTACCAAGACCGGCATCAATATGGATGCTGTAAAATTAATGGGAGAGATTGTATTGGAAACTGCAAAAGCAAGCAAGGCCCAGGATTCTTTGGGCTGTGCAAAGCTGGTCGTGTTCTGTAACGCACCGGACGATAACCCATTCATGGCAGGGGCATTCCATGGTGTTACGGAAGCGGACTGCATCATCAATGTAGGCGTCAGCGGCCCCGGTGTAGTAAAAACTGCTCTTCAGAAAGTCCGCGGCAGTGACTTTGAAACCTTGTGCGAGATGATCAAACGTACCGCATTTAAGGTGACGAGAGTGGGACAGCTTGTAGCGCAGGAGGCTTCCAAACGCCTGGGAGTTCCTTTTGGAATTGTGGATTTGTCTCTTGCGCCGACTCCGGCAATCGGAGACAGTGTGGCAGAGATTTTGGAAGAGATCGGCCTGGAAAGAGTCGGGGCGCCCGGAACGACCGCTGCGCTTGCGCTCTTGAACGATCAGGTGAAGAAGGGCGGAGTTATGGCGTCTACGGCTGTAGGCGGTTTGAGCGGTGCATTTATTCCGGTCAGTGAAGACCAGGGGATGATCGATGCAGTGAATCTGGGAGCTCTTACCTTGGAAAAACTGGAGGCAATGACCTGTGTCTGCTCAGTTGGGCTGGATATGATTGCGATTCCGGGAGATACGAAGGCTTCCACCATTGCAGGAATTATTGCAGATGAGGCCGCGATCGGCATGGTAAATCAGAAGACGACAGCAGTCCGTGTCATTCCGGTAATCGGAAAGGGAATTGGTGAGACTGTGGAATTCGGCGGACTTTTGGGATATGCGCCGATTATGCCTGTGAACCAGTACTCTTGTGACGCGTTTGTAGAACGCGGCGGACGGATTCCTGCGCCGATTCACAGCTTTAAAAATTAAGCAGGAATTCCATCGGGCAGGACAAAAAAGGGTTGACAAACTGCCCGTTGGGTGTTATGCTTTACAACAATAAAGGATAAAACCGATGAGAAAGAGTAGTAAGCATTCAATGTGAAATTACAGAGAGCTGCGGATGGTGCGATGCAGTATGGATCAGGATGCTGAATGGACTTTTGAGGGTGAATTTGAAACAACTGACCGCAGTTGCAGTAGGAGACGCCGGGAACCGAACCCGTTATCAATCAGGAACGTATGATAGTACGTGTGAAAGTGGGCGATGCGCCAAGTTGAGTGGTACCGCGATAATAAGAAATTATTACCGTCTCAGATGAAAGTCTGGGGCGGTTTTTATTTGCTTAAAAAGTATTCTATGATCATCAGTTATCCTTTGAAAAAGAAAACTGCGAAACATCGCAAAGAAAAGGAGATTAAAATTATGAAAAGAAGACTTATGGTATGTACGGCAGCGGCCGCAGTTGCATCTATGATGATGGCAGGCAATGTTATGGCAGATGATTTTAAGGTTGGTATCTGCAATTATGTAGACGATGCTTCTCTGAATCAGATTGTGGATAATATTCAAACCCGTCTGCAAGAAATCGGCGAAGAAGAGGGTGTAAACTTCCAGGTATCCTATGACAACTGTAATGCAGATGCAAATGTCATGGATCAGATCATTTCTGACTTCCAGGCTGATCATGTGGATTTAATGGTTGGTATAGCGACTCCGGTAGCAATGCGTATGCAGGCGGCAACAGAAGGAACAGACACACCGGTGGTATTTTCGGCTGTTTCGGATCCTGTAGGTGCAGGTCTGGTAGAATCCAATGAAGAGCCTGGCGCAAATCTTACCGGAACCTCCGATTATCTGGATACCTCTTCCATAATGAGCCTGGTCCTGGCTGCAAATCCGGATACGAAAAAAATCGGTCTTCTGTACGATGTAGGCCAGGATTCCTCTACAGCCGCAATTGAGGCTGCAAAAGCATATATGGATGAAAATGATATCGAATATGTCGAACGTACCGGAACCACCACAGATGAAGTGCAGCTTGCAGTACAGGCGTTGATTGCGGATGATGTGGATGCGGTATTTACCCCAACGGACAACACTATAATGACAGCAGAGCTTTCTATCTATGAAGATTTCATTGAAGCAGGAATCCCGCACTATACCGGTGCAGACTCCTTTGCATTGAATGGTGCATTTGTTGGATATGGAGTGGATTATGCAAACCTTGGCGTGGAAACTGCTGATATGATCGCAGATATTCTGATGAATGATGCGGACCCGGCAGCCACTCCGGTGAGAACCTTTGATAATGGTACTGCAACCGTTAATACAGAAACCTGCGAAGGTCTGGGACTGGATTTTGAGACAATTCAAACAGCATTTGAGCCGCTTTGTACACAGGTAAATGAAATTACCACTGCAGAGAGCTTCGATGATCTGGAAAACTAAACCGATTACTGGGAGGTACCTATTGTGACACTATCCACTGCGCTTGTTCTGGGGCAGACCGCCCTGAAGCTGGGGCTGATCTGCTCACTTACCGTGTTGGCTCTGTTTTTGAGCTATTCCATGCTGAATGTCTGTGACCTTTCCACTGACGGCTGCTTTACGCTCGGCGCTGCAGTGGGAGCTGCAGTGGCAATCAGCGGACATCCGTTTTTGTCGATTTTTGCAGCGATGCTGGCAGGCGTCTGCTCCGGGTTTATAACAGCGGTTCTGCAGACAAAAATGGGCGTGGACAGCCTGCTGGCCGGGATTATTGTAAATACCGGACTCTATTCGGTGAATATTGCCGTGATGAGCGGCTCTTCCCTGCTGAATATGAATAAGACGACCACTGTTTTTACGATGATGAAGGACCTGCTTTCCGGGACTTTGCTGGCTGATCAGACAGAGCTTATGGTAGCGCTGATCGCGGTTGTCTGTGTGGTGGCCTTTCTGGTCTTCTTTCTGAAAACCCGTCTCGGACTTGCCATCCGGGCAACCGGAAATAATGCAGATATGGTAAAATCTTCGTCGATCAATCCGGTGTTTACCACAGTTGTAGGACTTTGTGTGGCGAATGCCTTTACCGGATTATCCGGGTGCCTGCTGGCACAGTCACAGAAATCTGTGGATATAAACATTGGACAGGGAATGGTAACGATCGCCCTGGCGTCCCTGCTGATCGGCGGAACGGTCATGGGAAGGGGAGGAATTCTTTCAAGAGCCATAGGTATGGTATTAGGCTCCTTCCTTTTCCGGCTGGTCTATACCATTGCACTGAGGTTTAATATGCCGGCATTTATGCTGAAACTGGTGTCTTCGGTCATTGTCGTCCTGGCCATTTCCGGTCCGTATCTGAAGCGCCAGTGGCCGCAGATCAAACGAAGACTGACCCATAAGAAGGGAGGAGCCTGAGAATGCTGAAACTGAATCATATCTCAAAGACCTTTCATCCGGGGACTGCCGACGAGAAGGCTGCAATTAAGGACTTGTCGCTTCATCTGAAAAAGGGTGACTTTGCTACGATCATCGGTTCTAACGGTGCAGGAAAATCCACACTCTTTAATGCAATCTGCGGAGATTTTCTGACAGATTCCGGTTCTGTAGTGTTGGATGGCATGGATATTACCTTTCAGCCGCAGTATGTGCGGGCGAAGAGTATCGGACGGTTGTATCAGGACCCTATGAGGGGAAGCGCTCCGGGTATGAGTATTGAAGAAAACCTGGCGCTTGCCGCCGGCTCCGGAGGCTGGCTCTCCCATGTATCCAAAGCAGATAAAGAGAGATTTCGGGAGCAGCTTGCGCTTTTGGATATTGGGCTGGAAAACCGCATGGCGCAGCCGGTAGGGCTTTTATCCGGAGGGCAGAGACAGGCGCTGACACTTTTGATGGCGACTATGGATCCTCCGAAGCTCCTGCTTCTTGATGAGCATACAGCCGCTTTGGATCCCGCGACTGCGGAAAAGGTTCTGGAACTGACGAAGAGAATCGTAGAGGAAAACAATCTGACTTGTTTGATGATTACGCATAATATGAGTTCTGCGCTGGAATTGGGAAATCGTATTCTGATGATGGATTCCGGGAGAATTGTGCTTGATATCAGCGGAAAAGAACGGGATGGCCTCACTGTGGAGGGCCTTCTTGAGAAATTTAATGCCGGTGCCGGCAGGAGGCTGGATAATGACCGTATCCTGCTTTCCAAAAAGCAATAAGAGCTTTGAAGACCCCGCCATGATCGGCGGGGTAAAATTATCCGCGGAAAAATGGGCTTCCTGTTCAGATTATAATGACCGGTTTTTCATATTCGTGGACAAAAGGTTTTCCTGCTTTTTGGCACAGCAGGCTTTCGTAGATACCGGAGGTATAGGTGGTTTCCCGGAGAAGTGCCATTGCCTCCCTGTCCAGAATCCGGGATGCATCAGCAAGTTTGGTGATCAGAGGGATTTTCCCCTCTTTTTTTATTGCTTTTAATAATGGACCGGCGCTTTTGCGGAAGCCGAGCACCCGTGCGTAGGGTAATTGAAGAGGGCTGTTTTTGATGCCAAGCACGATGTGCAGAAGCGCGCGCTGAATGCGGGTTCTGGTCAGTTCCTTAGTTTTCAGAAGCCCGGCAAACGCTATAAAGCCCCGGTATTGGTTGCGCAGATGAATGATACGTGCGGCCAGGTCCGCTGATATATCCGGATACTGGCAGAGTGTTTCCGGGGTTTCTCCAAGCAGGCAATAATGAAGAAGAATGTCCAGATCATCCACCGTCAGATAGGCATGGCGGGAAAACGAATCCATAAGCAGTGACAGAGATGCCTCTGGAAGAAAGGGCAGTAAATGCTCGTGAATGTCTTCTTCGGTAAGCTCCTGTGTCTGATTCAGATAGCTTCGGATACCGGAAGCAGAGGGAGCCTGCGCCTGCTCAAGTTTGGTCTCATGGTAAGCGGCTCCTTCTCTTTTCAGGGTGACAGGCATTATTTTGCTGTTTCGTTTCAGTAATGCCTTACAGTATTCAATTCCGAGGATATTATTGGGGGAAGAGAGAAAATCAGAGAGTCTGATTTTGTCGGTATCCGGATTTTTCTGCGTGAAACAGGTGAGAAGAGCCTGACTTCTGGCACAGGGAAATGACATGCCGGATTTTAAGCATGTCTGAAGGACTGATTTATAGCTGTCCGGCTCCCGAATCAGGATATCTGCTGTTTGCAAAAAAAACGGCAATTCCCCTTCCTCACTTCCGAAGCAGAGCAAATCTATGACGCCGAGCTCATCCAGAACAGAAACGCCGCCCTGAGCAAAAAACTCCGCACTTGCGCTGGAGACGGAGGCCGGGAGCTCCAGAATGAGGTCTGCCCCGCAAAGGAGAGCCATACGGGCACGTACATGCTTGGGAAGAAGCGCAGGAGTACCGCGCTGCACATAATCTCCGCTCATTGCAACGACGATATAGTCGGCTCCCAGTGCCTCTTTTGTGTATTGCATCTGATAAAGATGTCCTTGGTGGAATGGATTATACTCCGCGATAATTCCGGCAGTCTTCATAAAATTGCACCTCAAAAAATACGATTCTGTGTCATATTCTACCATGGAAATGCTTGAAATACAAGAATTCAGGAGTTATAATAAAGCCAGCTATGAAAATGAAAGGAGCCATTTAATCATGGGATTTATTGATGTACTGAAAGACAGAGCAAGAGCCAGTGTAAAAACAATTGTATTGCCGGAGACAGAAGATATAAGAACTCTGGACGCAACTGAAAAAATCTTAAAAGAAGGTATCGCTAAGGTTATTTTGATCGGTAACGAGGAAGCTGTGAGGAAGAGCGCAGCAGAAGGCGGATTTAATATTTCCGGTGCAGAAATCGTTGATCCGGCGACCTCCGAAAAAACAGGGGGCTATATTGACAAATTAGTGGAATTAAGGCAGAAAAAGGGTATGACACCAGAGCAGGCAAAGGATATCCTTTTGAACCAGTATTTATACTACGGCGTTATGATGGTAAAAATGGGCGATGCAGACGGTATGGTTTCCGGTGCTTGTCATTCTACCGCTGATACTTTAAGACCATGTCTGCAGATTCTGAAGACGAAACCGGGCACAAAGCTGGTATCCGCATTCTTCCTGATCGTTGTTCCGGACTGTGAGTACGGTGCAAACGGCGCATTTGTATTCGGCGATTCCGGTCTTGTACAGAACCCGAATCCGGAAGAACTGGCAGCCATTGCAGCCTCCTCCGCAGAATCCTTCCAGCTTCTCGTTCAGGAAGAGCCGGTTGTTGCTATGCTTTCTCATTCAACCAAGGGCAGTGCAAAGCACGCAGACGTAGATAAGGTTTTAGAAGCAACCAGAATCGCAAAGGAAGAGCATCCGGAGCTGAAGCTGGATGGAGAATTCCAGCTTGATGCAGCAATCGTTCCGAGCGTAGGCGCTTCCAAGGCTCCCGGCAGTGATGTTGCAGGTAAGGCAAATGTTTTGATCTTCCCGGATCTGGATGCAGGAAATATCGGATACAAGCTGGCACAGCGACTTGCAAAAGCAGAAGCTTACGGACCTGTTACTCAGGGTATCGCAAAACCTGTCAATGACCTGTCCCGCGGATGCTCCGCAGATGATATCGTTGGTGTTGTGGCAATTACTGCTGTACAGTGTCAGGCTGCTGACAAATAAACGGTGCGTTTGTTTTATCACATAGAATTAGGAGAGTAAAAAATCATGAATGTATTGGTAATTAACTGTGGAAGTTCTTCATTAAAATATCAGCTTATCAACTCTGATACAGAGGCTGTTCTTGCAAAAGGCCTCTGCGAGAGAATCGGCATTGACGGAAGATTGGTTTATCAGAAATCAGGCTGTGATAAAGAGATTACAGAAGCTGCAATGCCTACTCATAAAGAAGCAATCCAGATGGTACTGGATGCTCTGACAAATGAAAAAACAGGTGCGATTGTAAGCCTTCAGGAGGTAAATGCAATCGGACATCGTGTCGTACACGGCGGCGAAAAATTTGCTTCCTCCGCAGTGATCACCGATGAGATGATCGCGGCAGTAGAAGAGTGCAATGACCTTGCACCGCTTCACAATCCTGCAAACCTGATCGGTATCCGTGTATGTGCGGAATTAATGCCGGGCGTTCCGCAGGTAGGTGTATTTGATACCGCTTTCCATCAGACGATGCCCGCGAAGGCTTATCTGTATGGTCTGCCGATTGAATATTACAAAAACTATAAAGTAAGAAGATACGGCTTCCACGGAACCTCTCACAGCTTTGTTTCCAAGCGTGCGGTTGAATTCCTCGGCCTTGACAAAGACAGTTCCAAGGTTATCGTCTGCCATCTTGGCAACGGTTCCTCTATCAGTGCGGTAAAGGACGGCAAATGTGTAGATACGACGATGGGTCTGACTCCATTAGAGGGGGTTGTTATGGGAACCCGTTCCGGTAACATTGATCCTGCAATCATTGAGTTTATTGCAAAAAAAGAGAATCTGGACATTGCAGGCATTATGAATGTGCTGAACAAGAAATCCGGCCTTCAGGGTATGACAGGTGTATCCAGTGATATGCGTGATATTGATGCAGCCATTGAAGCAGGAAATGAAGATGCAAAGAACGCATTTGATGTTCTTTGCTACGGCATTGCAAAATTTGTCGGCGGCTATGCAGCGGCCATGAACGGTGTGGATGCTATCGTATTTACCGCAGGTATCGGTGAGAATGCAGGCAATGTTCGTGAGACAGTCTGCTCTTATCTCGGATATTTGGGTATTTCTCTGGATGCAGAAGCAAACAGCAAACGCGGCGAGGAGATGGTAATTTCTACTGCCGATTCCAAAGTAAAGGTTGCAGTGATTCCGACCAACGAAGAGCTTGCAATCTGCAGAGAGACAGTAGCGCTTGTATAGGCTTTTGATTCGCAAAATCTCAGAGGTGTGTTCATAATGGACACATCTCTGTTTTTATATCATATTGAGAAAGTATTCCATATTGTTTCTTGCTGTCTTTGTGTGAAATCCGTCGCCTGTTTATCCACTATAGCCTGGGCCATCGGAGGAGTGTGGCCGATTTTTCTTCGAAACGGATGAAATATCCGTTGACAAATACTGGTGAGATATGTATAATTTATTAGGTGTGGATAGGAGATAATTATGCAGATACATTTATCAGATATTTCATCCAGTGAAGGAAAATGTATTCATGTTTTGGCAGAATTAGAGATGAATACCATTACTTTTCAGCAGGGCAGTTTCCCAATCGTTTCGAAGGACGCTGTAGAGCTGACGATTGCAAATACCGGGAACCGTGTCCTGGAATTGGACGGCACGGGTGGGATCTGTGTGAGTATTCCGTGTGACCGTTGTCTGGAAGAGGTTCCTGTATCCATTCCGCTTCAGTTTAGAAGGAAGCTGGATATGAAGCTTACGGATGAAGAACGGATTCATGATCTGGATGAAAGCAGCTATCTCACGGGTATGGACCTGGATGTGGACCGGCTGGGCTATTTTGGGGGACTGATGAGCTGGCCTTTGAAGGTCTTATGTAAAGAAGACTGCAAAGGAATCTGCAGCCAGTGTGGGAAGAACCTGAATGAAGGTTCCTGCGGGTGCGCCGAGGAGCCGAAGGATCCCCGTATGGCAGCTATCAGTGATATATTTAGTAAATTTAAGGAGGTGTAACGTATGTCCATCTGTCCAAAGAATAAAACATCTAAAGCAAGACGTGACAAGAGAAGAGCAAACTGGAAAATGAGCGCTCCGAACTTGGTAAAATGCAGCAAATGCGGAGCTCTTATGATGCCTCACAGAGTTTGCAAGGCTTGTGGAAGCTACAATAAAAAAGAAATCATCAAAGTTGAAGACTAATTATGAAGTGAAGTAAAACAGGATATTTCCGGAATCCGGAAATATCCTGTTTTTGTTATGGGTCGGATAGACCCTGTTGAGTGCGTTTCCGTTCCTCAGCAGAGAAACGGAAACGTACTCAACGTTAAACCACCCGCTATGCGCAACATCATAAACTTAAGAGAAAATTATTCTTATATCCGTTACTTTTTCAGATATAAAAATTATATTTAAGGCAAAAAAGTCCATATTTTCTCCAATGGAATTGTATGGACTTTTTTAAAAACTATTTTTTTGATTGGTTTTATATTTATTTGACGATTCTTTTTTCGTTCATTTCCTGGCAATTTTTAAATAAATGTAAAGTGAAAAAAATAACGCAGCTATAAAATAAAGCCCAATAAGTTTCCGATTGGTTGATTTTATAAACCAAAATATCGTGATAGTCGATTGAATTGGAATGGCACTTCCCGCTATAATAATATCATGAGCATATTTTGAGAGATTTAGGAGAGCAAATATTATGAATAGACTAAATTTACCGGATAATATTATCCGACTTCGGCATGAAAAGAAGCTGACGCAGGAAGAGCTGGCAGATTTTATGGGGGTAACAAAGGCGTCTGTTTCCAAATGGGAAAAAGGAAGCAGCACGCCGGATATTATGCTTTTACCTCAGTTGGCTGCTTATTTTGATGTAACAGTGGATGAACTGATTGGATATGAAGCACAGCTTTCCAGTGAACAGATTAGACGTCAATATGCGGAGCTGTCCAATGATTTTGCAACACGTCCCTTTGCTGATGTATTGGAGAAAATCCGGGCGCTGGCCCATAAATATTATGCCTGTTACCCATTTCTCCTCCAGCTCAGCGTTTTATACTTGAACCATTACATGCTGGCAGAAACTGAGGAGATACGAGAATTACTTTTGCAGGAAGCAGAGGCATGGTGTGACCGAATCCTGGAGAATTGTAGTGATGTAGGTGTTTGCAGTGACGCTGTAGTTTTGAAAGCAACCGTGCTGCTTCAGCTTGGAAGGGCAGCAGAAGCTATTGAAGTGCTGGAACCTTCCGCGGATCCCAGCCGTCTTGCGGGACAAAACTGCGCTTTATTGGTCCAGGCTTACCAGTTAGCCGGAAATACGGAAAGGGCAAGAAGCTATGCACAGTTTAAACAATATTTAGACCTGCTGAATCTGATAGGCGATGCGATAGTAACCCTTGCCCTGAACGAAAACGATATGACCTATTGTGAGGAAACGATCCACCGTATAACAGGAGTCATGGAGTTGTATCATTTGGAAACGCTTCACACGAATGTCGCCGCTCAGTTTTATTTTCAATCTGCAGTTGTTTACGCTGTAAATGGAAATGAGGCAGAAGCTCTGGACATTCTTCGCCGTTTTGAAAAATGTGTATGTAAGCTTATGAAGGCGGAACGAATCGAGCTTCATGGAGACGATTACTTCAATTTGTTAGATGTGTGGATCGAACGTCTGCCTTTGGGAAATATGGCTCCACGGGATAAGAGCTTTATTCAGCAGAACCTATGGGCGGCTCTGTCACATCCTGCCTTTGAAAGCATAAAGGATAAAGATGATTTTTTGAGGATTGTTCGCAGGTTGACGGAAGGAGGTGTGAAGAATGCCTGATATAAAAGAAATGCTGCCTTTTCTGATTCCACTGGCCGTGGTTGAAATTGCGTTGCTTGCCTATACGCTTTATCACATTCTAACCCATAAAACATATAAACGCGGCAGCCGTGGACTGTGGATTGCCGTTGTGCTGATCGGGATGCAGTTTATTTGACCAATTTTGTATTTTCTGTTGGGAAGAGAGGTCAACTGATATGGATATGCTGACTCTTTCACATGTAGCGAAACATTTTGGAGAAAAACAGGTGCTTAGGGACGTCAGCTTTTCGGTCCCACAGCATACTGTGTTTGGATTTGTAGGGCAAAATGGCGCTGGAAAAACTACCGCAATGAAATTGATCCTCGGTCTGCTTGCCAGCGCTGGCGGAGAAATCTATGTAAATGGGGAGCCGGTCCGCTATGGAAACACTGCGACAAACCGGTTTGTGGGATATCTGCCGGACGTCCCAGAATTTTATTCCTATATGAACCCAGTGGAGTATCTGCGTTTTTGCGGGGAAATCACCGGTATGTCGGCAAGAGAAATCAAGCTGCGAAGCGAGGAACTGCTTTGCCTGGTGGGGTTGGAAAAAGAAAATCGTCGGATAAAAGGCTTTTCCAGAGGTATGAAACAGCGATTGGGCGTTGCACAGGCTTTGTTTGGACATCCCAAGTTTTTGATTTGTGACGAGCCAACCTCCGCACTGGATCCTGCCGGGCGTAAGGAATTATTAGATATTCTGGTAAATGCGAAGGAGCAGACAACAGTGCTCTTTTCCACACATATCCTTTCGGATGTAGAGCATATCTGTGATGAGATTGCATTTCTGCATGAAGGAAAAATTGTCCTGCAAGGAACGCTTGAGGAAGTGCGGTTGGTCAAGAAGACAGTAGCAACCGAACTGGAGTTGGAACATCCGGAAGATATACAGATGCTTTTGTCAGCTTTCCCTTGCCTGAAATCTACAGGACGAAACAGCCTGTTGCTGGAGGATATTGGGCGTTTGCCGGACGTTCTGCGTTTTCTTGCGGATAAGCGGACAACCATTCTGCGGATAGAACGACAGGAAGCGTCTTTAGAGGATTTGTTTATGGAGGTGGTGGGAAAATGATGGCGTTCCTAAAAAAAGAATGGATGGAATTGTGTCGGACCGGACGCCTGCTGATTCTGCTGCTGATTTTTATCTTGTTTGGGATTTTGAATCCTGCCTTGGCAAAGCTGACGCCCTGGCTGATGGAAACCCTTTCCGAATCCCTTGCGGATACCGGTCTTGTTACGACTGCTGTTACGGTAGACGCCATGACTTCATGGGCACAGTTTTATAAGAACATTCCGGTGGGGCTTATTGTATTTATCTTAATATGCAGCAGCAATTTCACAACTGAATATCAAAAAGGGACATTGATTCCTGTAGTTACAAAAGGATTGTCCAGACGGAAAATCGTACTTGCAAAAGCACTAATGATTTTTGCTGCGTGGACCATGCTCTATTGGATCTGTTTTGGGATTACTTATGGCTACAATGCGTATTTTTGGGATAATAGCATTGCAAATCAGCCGTTCCTTGCAGCAGCCCTGACTTGGCTGTTCGGAGTATGGGTGATCGCGCTTCTGCTGTTTTTCTCAGATGTAGCACAGAGCAGTATACAGGTGCTTTCAGGAGTCGGAGGAGTTATTCTGGGGGGATATATCCTGAGTTTTTTCCCTACGCTCAGTACGTTCGTTCTGCCTTTCGTGATGGGCTTCCAGCGGCCTTGCCGGGTTGCTCTTGTGTTTTTCAAAGCGTAAAATTGCGTGTTGTGCCATAAACTCCTTTCCCCATTCCTTCCCTATCCGGGACTTTTCTACAGGAAAATCCCGCTGGAAATATCTCTGATAGGATTGGAATGGAATAGATATAAATAAAATCGTTTTAATCTCTGTATTTCTATATACCGTCCGATTTCCATACTTCAAGAGGATTGATTATCGTACTTGTCGGGTGCGGTTTTCAGCCCTCCGGCGTTCCAAAACCGGATTTCTTGAAGTCGGTGTTTGAAACCGCTTCATAGGATTTTGGGTAAATACAGTTGGGTTTTCCACAGCCCTGTTTCTTAATCTCAATCAACTCCGCATACTGTAATTCCCGCAGGGTGTTGACGGCTTTCTGCCGCCCGCAGTGGAGCAAGTCCACCACCTCGCAGATGGGATAGTACAGGTAAATGCGCCCATACTCGTCCGCCCACCCGTTTTTCCGGGACAACTCCGCCCGCCGCAGGATAAAGGCGTACAATAGCTTCGCTTCGTTGGAGAAGGGCTGAAATGTAGGTGCTTCAAAGAGGAAATTCGGGAGCCGGGTGAAGCTGAACGCTTTTTCTGGCTGATGAATATAAATCGTGCTTGTCATAGCGTGTTTTGTGGACGGTTAGAAGCCCGTTTTCCGGGGGAGATGATACTTGATACCACCCGCCCCGGTTTGGGGCTTGCGGAGCCTTGTAAATCAAGGCTTTTTTCCTGTCTAACTGTCCACAGCAGACCTCCTTTTCCGTTCACTTTCTGTTTTCTGCCGCCTGTGAACTCTGGCGGCGCAGTCCGGGCAGTATTTTCCCCGGTTGGATTTAGGGACGAACACGCCGCCGCAGATCGCACAGCGTTTCAAATCCCTGCCCCGGTAGATCTCCGCTTCCAGCGTCCCGGCGAGCGGCAAGACCGCCCACCGAAACCATTTACAGCAGACCGAGAAAGAAACCATCTGCGGACAGGCGCAGGTGTCCCCATCGTCAAGGACAATACAGTTGCCGTCCTCACAGTTACAGCACTCCCGCCGTATCAGGGCATTGGCCTGTTTCCTCTGCGCTGGTGTCATGTGGTAGGGCGTGCCGTCTGGCCTGCGCTCTAACGGCGGCAGGCGTTTATATGGATTTTCTATCATGCGTCCCTCCGTCTGTTCTCCGTTGCCGTTCTCTCCGAAAGGATTTCCGATGTTGGCACGCTCCCCACAGCTTCAGGTCATTGTGGCCCGAAGCCACCTCTGGACACTTTGTCCAGAAGTCGGCTCTCTGCGTGCTTCCCCCGCCGGATATTCCTTTTCGGACGGTCATTCTGTTTTCAAGGTGCTGTCCATTGATGAACTACCCTAAGTTTACACGAAAAAAATGCAATTCCCGGAATTTTGCGAGAATTGCATTTTGATGAAGTTTACACTTTGAAAATTGTATTTTTGCAATTTTGCTGTATAATGAAAGTATGCGGAGGAGGTGCGTGTCTATGGCTTTACCCGGAACACCCGGACAGCGGATTTCCGATTTATGTAACGGAAACCATATCACACAAAAGGAACTTGCGGAAAAGATAGGCGTTTCTGCTTCTCAGTTGAGCCGGATTGTCAGCGGCGAAACAAGAACGGTCAGCAGTGATATTCTCATAGGCGTGGCAAAGGAATTTAAGGTATCAACGGATTACATACTGGGCTTGTCCACCGTAAGCGTCCGCAAAAGCTATGATATTTCTGAATTGGGTTTATCCGAGGGAGCCGTGAGGGGGCTTGTGACGGGTGCAGTCGATGTGCAAATCCTTAACCGCCTTTTGGAACACAGGAACTTTCCGAAACTGATAGATTTGATACGGATTTATTTTCAAGATACGGCGGCAAAGGGGATAACAGCAAGAAACCAGCTTATCGAGATAGCGACGGCTTCCCTGTCTGACCTGATGAAAGGACACCCGGAACACAGGACAGAAGCAAGACAGGATTTTCAGCTTTTGAACGCACAGAAGATGGGGGAGCATGAGGCAGAGATTGAGAAAATCAAAAATGTGTTTATGTCTATCCTGCGGGACATAAAGGGCGATATAGACAACGGGGAGCCGCCGGAGGAACCAGTGACCGCCGCCATGTTCCAAAATATCCAGACCGCCGCACAGAAGCAAAAACAGGAATTACATACCATTGATGATGTGACAGCGTTGGTTGCGGAACAGATTGAAAAGGTCATGCCGCTGGACGAGGAAACAAACGAACAATTCCAGCAGTTGCTGAAGAAGATGATTGAGCAAGCGGGAAAATAAAGGTATTTGAGGGAAAATGATATGGTAAAGTCAGAAGTTAAAGAAATAATTAGACGATTGAAGAAAAAAGAAATTCGGGTTTTTGATGTTCCAGAAGAATATAAGAACGATATTCAGCTTGTAACTTTTGAACGAAAAGCAGGTTTGCGTATAACAGGAAAAAGAGGATTTGACATTATTTCTAATTCTTTCTTTGTTGAAGAAACGTTAATTTATGTGGACACAGATAGTGTGGAACAAAAAAGAAGCGTTTTTCTATCGTTTGATGATTTTGATTCTTATTTTGACTTTTTAAATGGGGATATTTATGATAATGCTTGCTATACATTTTGCCCTTTTTTGAAAAACCAAATTTCTAAAAATGTTGACGTAAAAAAGTTGATGGCAAGAAAAGCGTTTGTCAAAGACACAATAGATGATTATTCGTTGTCATTATCGAATGAAGAAAAAGAGAATTATGAGGAAGGAAGGCAAATTCATAAATATTGTCAGCAGTGGAGCAGAAAATTTAATGATTGTAGTAGCTATGATGAATTGGTAAAAGTCGTGGGAAATTATAAAAAATCTAAGATTGCTTCCATTGTTGATGTTAGCTTTTTCTTTTTTCAATACATTTTCGCAGATGTCAAGGATAAACAACGATTCTCTATTATTATGGAATATATGTCCTCCGGTGCTTATCCTGAATACAAAATAATAAACGCATTGTGTTCAATATATAATCCTGATGATGTTATGCAGTCATTTAACTACTCACTGGGAGCAAAGGGGACGATATATAAGCATAGGAAGAAATTGAAAGAGTACATCTGTCGTTTGAAAAATGGAGAAATTGAATTTTATTCAAGGGCATTTTTTGATAAGAAAACACATTACTACTGCGAAGAAACTCAAGGGTATCGAGAGGATAACAAACATTTCCCAATCACAACAATTTATAGATATTTTGAAACGTTTGATGAGTTTGTTAGGTATCGAAGCGGAGATTTAACATATTGTGATTTATCGGGTGCATTTGAATGCGATGCGGATTTTTCTAATTATATTATTGATGAAACGACAAAATTGCCAGTCCATACAAATACAGAGGTTACTTATTCGATAAAAAAATACTATCACAACAGAAAATTCTATGTGACGCAACAGTGGTGTAATACGTCTGGTAGTGTGATAAAAGAATACAGACATTCCTTTGATTATTTTTTTGATTTTGTTGCTTTTTTAAAGGGAGATTTGTCTGAAGCCAATCTACTTTTTTGCGATGGCTTGATGTTTTTAGAACAGTGGACTACTATTGACTTTGCAAACGCTAAAATGAAAAGCTCTCTATGTGAGAAGTTTGGTTTGAAATACACCATACAAAAAATCAATGGCGATTTGATAAAATCATTTGATTATGTAGAGCAGAATGAAAACGAAACAGCTTTAGTTCTCCAAATGTCGAGGAACTTAACCGAAGAAGCCGCAAGAAAAGATTTATCAACTTTTGATATGTCATTTGATAACAAATGCCAAAGAGTTCACTATGTTTCGGATATTCATCTTATGCACAGAATAAAAAACGCAGGCTGTCGTTCAAAAGAAGATGTTATATATGTGATTCAAAAAATAGTTGATACTATTGCTAATGAAGTAGGAAGCTTATTATTGATTGACGGTGATGTAGCATCAGATATTGGAATATTTCAGTTATTTGTAAAGATGCTTTCCAAAACATTGCGTCGGAACACGCAGGTTGTGTTTACACTTGGAAATCATGAGTTATGGAGTTTTCCGGGTCTTCAAATAGAACAGATTGTTTCAAAGTATCGAACTATTTTTGAAGAATATGATATGTATTTACTTCATAACGATCTTCTTTACAAAGAAGATTGCGGTTTGCTTGCTGATCCGAACACAGGAACACACCTGATTAAATATCACGATTTGTGTCAAATGAATGAAACGCAAATTGCTGACCGCTTACGAAGTGCAAGATATGTGATTCTCGGTGGATTGGGATTTTCGGGATATAATAAGGAGTTTAATGCCGATAACGGCGTTTATCGAATGACTGTGGACAGGACTACTGAAATAAAAGAATCTAAAATTTTTGAAGATTTGTATAATCGTTTGCGTCCTATTCTGGTGAATAAGAACACAATTATTTTAACGCATACACCTAAAAAAGATTGGTGCAAAGATGCGGGTCCTGATAAAAATTATGTCTATGTAAGTGGACATACGCACAGGAATTTTTTCCATGATGACGGTGAGTATAGAGTTTATTCGGACAATCAAGTGGGATATCATAGCGAGAACCCTCATTTGAAAACTTTTTTGATTGATAACGATTATGATTGTTTTTTCGATTATGAGGATGGCATATTTGAGGTCACGAGTGAGCAGTACAATGACTTCTACCGAGGAAAAAATATATCAATGACCTTCCAGCGAGAAGTAAATGTACTCTATATGTTAAAAAAGAACGGGTATTATTGTTTTATCCACAAATCAAGAAGTGGCAGTCTTACTATCCTTAATGGTGGCGCTATGAAAAAATTAGAAATTCAAGATGTTCAGTATTATTATGATAATATGGATTCCATGATTTCTACAATAAAAACGCCACTTGACGAGTTTACTTCATTTCAAAAGCGTATTGCAGATATGGTAAAAAGAATTGGTGGAGTTGGTACGATTCATGGGAGCATAATCGACATTGATTTTTATAATCACATATATGTGAACCCGTTTGACTTATCAATAACTGGGTATTGGGCATCCGATATAATTAACAAAATTGTATATCCGTCCATTCCGGCCTTGTTGGAGAAGAACTGTCCTACAATATTTGGTGAATATGTCAAACTTCTTAAAGGTAATAGCGAAAATCCGTTAGCACCAAAACAACAAACGAATGTTGCAATATTACCACAGACGTATCTTGATACGGATATTTACAAGGCTTCAAGAGAAATAAAGAAAATGCAGAAACTTCATTCAAATATTTTAAGCTCTTGGTATGAAGATACTCTATATAAAAGACCTCAAATTGAACTCACATAAAATTGGATGTTCTACTTATTTTAGCTTATGAAAAAACACGATTATAAATCACAGGGAAAGGGTAAACAAGGACTTCATATACGCCCTGTCTGCTGATGAAACCAGCCCTGCGCTTGCGGCTCCACGCCACGCAAGCACAGCCCTGTTTTCCTGCCGCTTCAAATGCCCTTGCCCTCCCCGGCGGCAACGGCATTTTCACGGCAACGCCGACAGAGCATATAACACACTACACTTTGCAAGCAAAGTCGTGTGCCAAAGGGTGACCCTTTGGAAACCCTGTTTTGTCGGAGTGTGTAGCCACACTTCCTGCAAAACGCAAAACAAGCGGTTGCAATCTGCTGTTAAAATTACAGCCGGATTGACCGCTTATTTTGTTTCTGCCCGCCAGTTTTCTCTATCCTATCCATGAGTATATTATATAAAAATTATGCTTAATACGGGTTGAAATATAAACGCATAAATGATATAATGGATATAGAAAACAAGGAGGTCACAGTCCATGAAAGAGTTAGGAGAACGCCTGCGGATATTGCGGGAAAGTGTGAAACTGTCACAGGTAAAAATGGCGGAATTATTAGGAGTAAAACAGTCCAGTATCAACCGCTATGAGCAAGGGCAGTCGGCGCCCTCTTTGGAAACGCTTGTGAAGTATGCAGATTATTTTGATGTATCAATGGATTATCTCTTTGCACGAACCGATAACCCACAGGGAAAGCTATACGAATACCGTCCCAAGATTGCGGCGGGAAGCGATGAGATGAAACAATTTATTGAGATGTGCTTTGACCCTCAATCTCCAATGAGTGAAAAATTAAAGCAAACGCTTCTTCAAATTATGGAGGTGGACAAATGAAAGGAGTTATCTACGCCCGCTATTCTTCCGACAATCAGAGGGAAGAAAGTATTGAGGGACAGTTGAGAGAATGTAAAGAGTATGCAGAGCGCAACGATATTATGATTTTAGGCACATATATTGACCGGGCTTTATCAGCGAAAACAGATAACCGCCCTGAATTTCAGCACATGATTAAGGACAGCGCAAAGGGCTTGTTTGATGTTGTGCTGGTTTGGAAGTTAGACCGTTTCGCCCGGAACCGTTATGACAGCGCACGATATAAGAATATTTTGAAGAAGAACGGTGTCAAGGTCATTTCCGCAAGAGAAAACATCTCTGAGGGAAGCGAGGGGATTATACTGGAAGCCATGCTTGAGGGATATGCGGAATATTACTCTGCCGAACTTTCCGAGAAAGTTATCCGGGGCTTGACCGATAATGCGTTGAAATGCAAATACAACGGCGGCACTGTCCCAATAGGCTATTACATTGACGAACAGCAGTATTATCAAATCGACCCCAAGACCGCCCCGGTGGTGCTGGAAATGTTTACGAGATACAGCGAGGGAGCGACCATGCAGGAGCTTGTCAATTTGCTGAACAGCCGGGGGATGCGCTCCATTCGTGGCGGGAAAATCACACTGAACATTATGAACCACCTGTTGAAGAACCGCCGCTATATGGGCGAATACAGCTATCGTGATGTAGTCAAGGAGGACGGTATTCCGGCGATTGTCCCGAAAGAATTATTTGAACGGGTACAGGAACGGCTGGCGAAAAATAAAAAGGCTCCCGCCCGTCACAAAGCAGAGGACGATTATTTGTTGACAACGAAGTTATATTGCGGGAAATGCGGCTCTTTCATGGTAGGGGAAAGCGGCACAAGCCATACGATGAAAGTACACCGCTATTATCGTTGTGTGAATACCAAGAAAAAGAAACTCTGCGACAAGAAAGCGGTTAAGAAAGACTGGATTGAGGATTTGGTTGTCAGCTACACCATGAAAGCGATTATGAATGATGAAGTCATGGAACGGCTGATTGATACGCTTATGGAATTGCAGAAAAGAGAAAGCACCGATCTGCCTCTTTTGAAAAAACAGCTTGCAGAAACAGAAAAAGGCATTAACAATATGCTCAACGCCATTCAAGCCGGGATTTTCACACCGTCCACCAAGCAAAGGCTGGACGAGTTGGAGGAAACCAAGAGCCAGCTTGAAATCAGCATTTTGCAGGAAGAAATGCACAAGCCCATGCTTACAAGAGAACAGATAGCTTTCTTCATTTACCGTTTCCGAAAATTTGATGTGACAAAGCGGGAACAGCGGCAAAGACTGATTGACAGCTTCGTCAATGCGGTGTATCTTTATGAGGACAAGATAATCCTTACTTTCAACTATAAGGACGGTTCCAAGACTATCACGCTGGCTGAGGTTGAGGGTTCGGATTTATCCGTACTCGGTGCAGTATCAAAAGATGTTAAAAAGCACCGGGATTCCTTATATTTACTGGGATTCCCGGTGCTTTCTATTTTCCTCTTCTCCTGCCCGCCTTTCCAAACGGCTTTTCCCGGTCCATTCCTCTGTCAGCAAAAGTTCCCTGCATATTTTCTTCCAATGATACAGAAACTACTGCAGACAGGAGGTATGATCATGGCAAAAGCAGGAATGAGAAGGCCCAATCCTTATGATGCGGATAATCACGGAACCGAAAATCATCATAAAATGAATCGTCCTGAGAATAAGCAGGCCCAGGTACCCGAAATTCAGGGCGCTGCTAAAAACGGCAATGCAAAAGCCGGCCCCATCCATGCACCTAACTGGGCCAGAGATGATTATAAGACTGGAGATCATGAATAACTGAGGTTATAGGATCGCGGCAGGGAGGCGGGGAAATGAAATCCCCCCTGCTTGCCTTACTCAGACGAATCTTACTCCTACTCCTCCATATCCCCGCTGCAAATCCTTCTATATTTAAGCGGAGTCTTATCCGTCAATTTCTTAAACACCCGTTCAAAATACGTCACACTCTCAAATCCCAACAGCTCCGAAATCTCCGTCACCGAATACTCACTGCCCGCCAGCAGCTCCTTGGCCTTCCGGATCCGGGTAATATTCCGGTACTCATTGACAGAGAAACCAGTCACCTCCCGAAAGATCCGGCTCAAATACGACTTGCTGATGAAGAACCGTTCCGCCAGGTCCTCCAGCGATTCATCCGTGTCATAATGGTGGAGCAGATAGTCGGCCACCTCATGAACCTTCTGGTGCCTGGCCGTCTGCACTGTGGAAATCTCCCCGCCCTGCTTATAAAATACCCGGTTCCTGCGGCAGCGGTAAATGAGCAGAAGAATCTCCGCCAGTTTCAGCTTTACCATCCCATCGTATTTCCCCTGTTTTTCCCTTAACTCCTCCCGAATCTCGAACAGCAGGCGCTTCACCTGCTCCCACACCTTTTCCGGAAGCTCGGTTACGCCATAGTTCTCCTCAAACATCCTGGTTAATGGAACCAGCCCCGCCTGCTCCAGCAATGGGCTGAAGCCTTCCTGGCTGATCTGCAGAAGGATCCTGTCGTGATACGATTTCCCCGCCAGACTGGTCTTATGAATCTGCTGACGGTTGACCAGAACCACCATTCCCTTTTTTACATGGTAGGTCTCCCGGTCAATAAAATAGTACCTCTCTCCCTCCAGCAGAAAATACAGTTCAAAGCTGTCATGAAAATGTTTGGTCTGCATCGTAAATTCGTAGTCGCGGATCACCTCATCAATGGTGAGCCCCGCCATTTTCTCTGAAAATACCGTTTGTTCCATCCTCTGCCTCACGCCTCCTGCATTTTAAAAATCAGTAGCCAAAAGTACGAAAATACCAGAAAAAGCATCGATTCTATAAGCTTTATAATACTATACTGCTGTATAATTAGCAATAGAAAGAAATGAGACACGAAAGCAGGAAATGCATAGAAGGAGGATTTTACCATGAAATACGAAAACAACAAAGTCCGTGATTTGAACATCGCTTATATCGGCGGCGGCTCCAGAGGCTGGGCCTGGACCTTCATGACCGACTTATCCATGGACGATTCCTTAAGCGGAACCATCCGTCTTTACGACATCGATGAGGCTGCGGCCAAAAATAATGAAATCATCGGAAATAAGCTGACTGCCAGAGAGGATACCACTGGAAAATGGGATTACGTTACCTGCAGCACCATCGGAGAAGCGCTGACCGGCTGTGACTTCGTCGTAATCTCCATACTGCCCGGCACATTTGATGAAATGGCAAGTGACGTTCATCTGCCGGAACGCCTCGGAATCTACCAGTCTGTCGGCGACACCGCAGGCCCTGGCGGAATGATCCGCGCCCTGCGCACCATTCCCATGTTTGTAGAAATCGCGGAGGCCATCAAAAAGTACGCTCCGGAAGCATGGGTCATCAACTACACCAACCCCATGACCTTATGTGTGAAGACTCTGTACCATGTGTTCCCGCAGATCAAGGCATTCGGATGCTGCCATGAAGTATTTGGCACGCAGAAGGTATTAAAGGGCATCTGCGAGGAAACCCTTGGTCTGACCGGGATTGACCGCCGTGACATCAACATCAACGTGCTGGGAATCAACCATTTTACATGGCTCGACAAGGCTTCCTATAAAGGAATCGATCTGTTCCCTGTTTACCGTGATTACATCGACAGCCACTACGAAGAAGGCTACAACGAGCCAGACAAAAACTGGGCCAACAGCACCTTTGACTGCGCCCACCGCGTTAAATTTGATTTATTCCGCCGCTATGGCCTCATCGCCGCCGCAGGCGACCGTCATCTGGCAGAGTTCATGCCGGGCGGTGAGTATTTAAAAGATCCCGAGACCGTATCTTCCTGGAAATTCGGCCTGACCACAGTAGACTGGAGAAAGGCTGATTTGCAGAAGCGCCTCGACCGCAGCCACCGCCTCGTATCCGGTGAGGAAGAGATAAAGCTTGAACCGTCAGGAGAGGAAGGAATCCTGTTAATCAAGTCCTTATGCGGCCTGGAACGCTCCATCAGCAACGTCAACATCCCGAATACCGCCCTTCAAATTGCCAATCTCCCGGCAGACGCCGTGGTAGAAACCAACGCTGTATTCAGCTTAGACAGCATCCAGCCCATCGTCGCCGGCACCATACCGGAGCAGGTAAAGACCTTAATCGCTCCTCATGTAGAAAATCATGAAAGAATTTTAAAAGCTGCACTTACATACGACCGTGCCCTCGTCTGCGAAGCCTTCCTCGCCGACCCGCTTGTCAAAGGACGCGCATCAGAGGAAGAAGTACAAACTCTGGTAAACGATATGATCGCCAACACCCTAAACTACCTGCCAGACGGCTGGAAAGAAAACTAAAACCAAATACTTTTTTATAAAAAGGGTGCTCCGCCTTGTCACCTTCAGGCCGGAGCACCCTTTTTCCATCCACCATTTATTCCAGGCTAACCTAAGCTAATCTAATCCCCCCTCCAAGCCAAAAATCTACGTTTTACCTCCTTACAAAGCCAGTACCCAGCCTCAGATCTTGTGGAGCGCGGGAGGGAGGCAGGGACGAAGGGGGGCCTTTTCCGAGGTTCGCAGGAACTTAAGGGGAAAGGTGGGAAAAAGGGGAGGTGAAATCTGGCCTCCAAGCCAGATTTCAAGTGGACACGGAGGCGAAGTCCTTCAGGAGTTCGGCGGAGTTTCCGCGATCCTCGCCTTTTTCCCGCCTTTCCGCTTTAGAGCGTGTCTGAAAATTCATTTCCGCCAGCTGCACGCCCCACTTCGCGGGAGATTGAGCCCCAATTCAGTCAGCGTAGCCCACTACGCCTCCTTCATCGGGGCCCAATCTCCCACAAAGTGTGACGCACAGCTGACGAAAAGCAATTTTCAGCCACACTCTAGTTCCTGCCACCGAGGAAACAAGCCCCCCTTCGTCCCTGCCTCCCTCCCGCGCTCCACAAGCTCTGAGGCGTCCCCTCCTCACTCCCCTTCCCTCGGCAACGTCCCACTATAACACCCGCTCTTCATCCACAGCGGAAGCAGCTTCGCCAGCACGCTGAACAGAAGCCGCCCCTCATCGCTGGAGAGGTCCGCATCCCACAAATCCTCGATCAGCTTAATCCGGTAGCGGACAGTATTAACGTGTGTATACAATTTGTCCGCCGTCTTCTGGTAATTGAACTTACATTTGACAAAGACCCTTACAGTCATCGCCAGGACATCCCGTTTTTCCTCATCCATCTGATTCAGAAGTTCGTCCATTTCCCCCAGCATCTGGTTGATAGGCCATGAATTCTCCGGGTAGTTGAGCAGCCGGTAGATACCTAAATCATGGTAATAGCAGATCCGCTCGCCGTACTCCAAAAGTCCGGCGATATGGGCCGCGCTTTCCGCCTCAAAGAATGCGGTAACCGCCTGGAAAATGGTGTAATACCGGCTCACTCCCGCCCGGCGCCATCTAAAATGTCCAGCAGACGGCGGCCAAAATGGTCCACATCTTCCGTCGATACAAACAGCCGCAGACTCCCTTCCGCCGAAAAGCTGTAACAGAGCTGCTGCGGAAAATAATGATGGATCAGATAGGACAAATACTCCTTTTTTCCGTCCGCCGCACCGTCTGTCTCCTGCTCCCGAAGCACCAGCGCATATCCGGATTCCGGAAACAGGTTTGTCACTGAGGAATCCGGCATCTGGCCGCCGCAGATCATTTCCATCGCGGCCTCAATCCGGCGGGAACGCCGTTTGTAATCGTCGATACCGGTACATAGAATGGAGGCGTAGTTTAAAAGTATGTAATCCGATGGCTCGAATCTGCCCTCTTCTCCAATCAGGCAGAGCACGCCAAATGGCAGGCGGTTTTTAAACAGCTCCGCCTGCAGCAGCATTTTCTCCGAATACGATGAGGAATAGAGGCTTACATGGGATAACGGGGACTTCTGCGGCTCCTTCCGCCAGTAGGCCGGATAAAAAACAGCCTCATTCAGCACGGGAACCGGCGGTTTCACAAAGGTATCCTGCCCCACGATCAGCGCGGCCTGGCAGCCTGTCCAGTAACTCAGGCCGTCTAAGAGAGAATCCGTTCCGCTGGTGTAAAACCGGTGCTGAAGATCTTCCAATACCCTGTCATACGCTCTTACGGTTCCATCCGTCCTGGACGCGATCAGATGAGAATACTCATTTATCAGCGATGCAAAACGTTTCGCTGCCACAGTCCCGAAGACCAGTTCCCGCTCGCGGCATGCCTTTGCCAGCGCATCAATCCGCTCCTCTTCCTCCCCGGATAAATCCGCGAGAAATCCGGCCGCCCCACGGCCCTTTCGCTCATCCAGCCACAAGGCCAGCGGCTCTCTCCCACTGGGAATCAGGCCGCCGCATACCAGAAGCAGACTCTGCGGCTCCCACACTGCCGGCCCGGACCTGCAAATAAAAGCCAGGCCTCTAACCTCTTTCTCATAAAACGGTGTCCGAAAGCGGCACTCTGAAAAAGTCCCGCATCCGGCCAGATACTCCAATTTTAATTTCATTTCCGGCGAAGCTCCTTTCCCTACAAAAACATGGCTCACTTTTTGTAGATTACCTGTCTTACACCTGTGTTATAGTTATTTTAGGCATAATGATATATTTTTGTCAATAACGTTTCACTTTTTTAGTCAATTGCCGAAAATGATTATCAGACACGCCCCAGAGGCAGCAAGACGGAGATTCGATGATCCGTTTGATAAATACCATTGTAAGGAGGTTACAAAAATTATGGGCGAAAACAAAAAATTGGTCGCAATCACCGTCAACGGCGATGTGTACCAGCTGGGTGTGGGGAATGCGGTGGGTGAGATTGCTCCTGCGGACACACTGGCAGAAACGCTGCGTGAGCGACTTCTGCTGACGGGAACCAAGATTTCCTGCGATGACGGCGCCTGTGGCTGCTGTACCGTTATCATGAACGGGAAGGCCATACCGTCCTGTACGGTGCTGACCATCGAGTGCGACGGCGCCGACATCCGTACCATCGAGGGGCTCCAGGACCCGAATACAGGCGAACTGGATAAGGTACAGCAGGCATTTGTCGACCACTCCGCGTTTCAGTGCGGATACTGCACACCGGGAATCATCATGACGACCGAAGCACTGCTGGCGGAAAATCCGCATCCGGATGAGGAAGAGATCAAGGAAGCTCTGGCCGGAAATTACTGCAGATGCATCAGCCATTACCAGGTGCTGGAGGCCGTGAAGCAGGCCGCCAAAGAAGGGAGTGAATGATATGGGTAAGGAATTCAGATATGTGGGTAAGCCGACTCCCCGAATAGACGGCAAGGCCATTGTAACAGGGTCCGCCGAGTACGCAAACGATATACATATGCATGGAATGCTGTACGGCCGTATTAAAATGAGTCCCCATCCTCACGCGATGATTAAAAAAATAGATGTGAGCAGGGCCATGGAACTCCCCGGAGTCAGAACGATCATGACCTATGAAAATGCCTTTGACTGGATTACCGGAATGCCTGCGCAGAAGCGGCTTCTGGACCGCCATGTCCGTTTTGTCGGTGACCCGGTAGCGCTGATTGCCGCCACATCAAACCGCATAGCCGAGGAGGCGGCCGATTTAATTGAGGTGGAATATGAGATTCTCCCGGCTGTCCACGATTTGGACGAAGCCATTGCCGACGGAGCCCCGCAGTTATACGAGCAGTTTCCTAACAATATCATAGAGCGCGGCTGCCCGCCCTTCGGCCCCAAGGCCCTGCAGGAGCTGGTCATCGGTGATATCGATAAAGGCTTTGAGGAATGTGCTGTCGTCGTAGAGGGAACCTCCAGGTATGAGACGATCTCCAATCCGCTGCCCGCTGAGAGCCCGGGCCTCGTCGCCTGGTGGGATGGGCCGAACCAGTGCAACATGAAGGGCAGTTTCCAGAGCCCCAACATTCAGAAAATGATCATGCAGCTCGCCATGCCAAATGTCAACGTCCGTGTCATTTCCGCCAATGTAGGCGGAAGCTTCGGAAGCAAGAACACGGTTCCCATGGAAGGTCTCTACTGCGCCGCACTGGCAAAGGCTACGGGAAAACCGGTGAAGCTGGTCATCTCCAAGGAAGCGCATTTAGCCACCTATATGCTCCGTTTAGGCAGCCGTCTGACCGCAAAGGTGGGACTTCTCCCCGACGGTACGGTTCACGCCTACGAGGGAACCTGGCTGGTCGGCTCAGGCGTTCACTCCGACTTTGGCCAGGGCCAGATCGCCAACGGCTTAGGACGCGCCATGCTGCTGCTCAACAAATGCAAACACTGGAATTACCAGCCCCATCTGGTCGCCACCAACCGCTGCCGTTCCGGCGGTATCCGCGGATTCGGCGGACAGGAATCCTATGCATCACTCGTTCCGGTCCTGTCCATGGCTATGGCAAAAATGAATTTAAATCCGGTTGAATTTTTCAAGAAAAATATGTGCGACATCAACGGCGGCTATTACTGGGTTGAGGGGCACTGGTGGGAAAATCATTTCTTAAGCTACAATGATGTCATGGATCACGCGGCCGAGCACTTCGGCTGGAAAGATAAGTTCCAGGGCTGGCTGACGCCGTATAAGACCGAAGGAAGCAAGCAGTACGGCGCAGGCTGCTGTGTCCACGGAAGCGCAGACTGCGGTATGCTTCACGGCGAGGCCTTCGTCAAACTGGACGGTTGGGGGACAGCCAATATCAACGTCTGTATCGCCGAATCCGGTATGGGACAGCGGTCCTCCGTTGTAAAAATGGCGGCCGAAATTCTAAACCTGCCGTTGGATAAAGTAACGATCTCGACGCCTGACAGCCAGGATAACCCATGGGACTGGGGACTGGCCGGATCGAGAGGAACCCTTGTATACGGGCGCATGGTAGGCGACGCGGCCCGAAACGCCAGAACACAGCTGCTGGAAGGCGCGGCCGCAATTCTTCACTGCCCTGCCGAAATGCTGGATACGCGTGACGGAATCATTTTCATGAAAGACAACCCGGAAGTCGCGCTTCCGTGGATTGCCGTGTTAGGGCCCATGAACACCATTACGGGCCATGGCGTCTTCGAAATGGATCACTCCAAGCCATGTTTCATGATCGCATTCGTCGAGGTGGAAGTGGATACCGACACCGGAGACGTGAGAATTGTGCGCATAGTAGAGGGAACCGACGTCGGACAGGTCATTGATCCGTATTCCTTAAAGATGCAGTTAGAGGGCGGCCTGGGAAGCTGCGGAAGCGACAGCGCCATCAACGAGGAGATGATTCTGGACGAAAAGACCGGAAAATTCCTGACTAACAACCTGGTTGATTTTAAGTGGAGAGTCTTCCCGGATCTTCCGACCTTTGAAACCCATATTGAAGAGACCCCCAACGATTTAAGCGCATTTGGAGGAATCGGAGTCGGTGAGATATCCGGTGCTCCGTTACCGGGCGCTATCATGATGGCGGTTTCCAATGCAATCGGCATTCAGCTTATGGATTATCCTCTGACACCGGATCAGATCCTTAAGGCATTAGGAAAGGCGAGGTGAACACCAAATGAAAAATTTTAACCATACGGATGCAGAGAGCTTAAGCCAGGCCGCCGGCATTTTAAAAGAAGAACAGCAAAATGCCCGAATTATCGCAGGCGGGACGGATCTGCTCAGTGTCTTAAAACATAAATTAGAACCGGATTACCCGGAAACAATTGTGAATATCAAATCCATAGAAGGACTGGACCATATCGTGGAGGACGAAGACGGCCTGAAGATTGGTGCGACCGCCAAACTCTGTGATATTGCGTCCTCACCTCTGATTCAGCAGGAATACGGTGCGTTGGCCGACGCCGCGAGAAGTGTGGCGACTCCCTTAATCCGCAACCTTGCCACCATCGGCGGCAATCTCTGTCAGGAAGTCCGTTGCTGGTACTACCGCTATCCCGATGAAATCGGCGGCAGAATCCAGTGCCTCCGCAAGGGGGGCGACACCTGCAACGCCATGACCGGAGAAAATAAGAACCACTCCATTTTCGGAGCCAGGAAGGTAAACTTAAGCGGCTGTTCTTCCAACTGTCCCGCCCATGTGGACATCCCGGAATACCTTGCAAAGCTGCGCGCCGGCGATATGGACGGCGCAGCATCGATCCTTCTGGAGGCTAACCCGATTCCGGCCGTCACCTCCCGTGTCTGTACCCATTTCTGCCAGATGAACTGCAAGCGGAAGGAGTACGATGACAATGTCAATATTGGAGGCATGGAGCGGTATGTGGGTGACTATATCCTGGAACACAGCGACCGGTTTATGGTACCCCCGAAGACAGACAGCGGCAAGCGTGTTGCCATCGTAGGCTCCGGCCCCGCCGGTTTGACTGCGGCATTCTATTTAAGGAGCCGCGGACACAGCGTCCGGGTGTACGATAAAATGGAGGAAGCCGGCGGACTTCTCCGCTATGCAATTCCGGAATACCGTCTGCCAAAGGAGATTGTCAGAAACTTAATCTCGGCTCTGGAACACATGGGGATCGAATTCCTGACAGGCGTTGAGATCGGAAAAGACATCCCGGTGAATGATCTGGTGGAACAGTATGACAGCGTCTTTCTAAACACGGGCGCCTGGAAACGGCCTCTGATCGGGCTCGATGGGGAAGAGCTCACCACCTTCGGCCTGGATTTTTTGATTGAAGTCAATAAATGGATGGAAAGCAAGATCGGCAAAGATATCATCGTTGTCGGCGGCGGAAACGTGGCGGTGGACGTGGCAATCACAGCCAAACGTCTGGGCGCTGCAAACGTGGTTATGGCGTGTCTGGAACCGGAAAATCAGATGCCGGCAAGTGAAGAGGAATTGAACCGCGCCAGAGAAGAAGGCATCACGATCCTCCCCTCCTGGGGGCCGAAGGAGATTCTCCGCGACAATGGAGAAATCGTAGGGCTCGTCTTAAAACGCTGCACCGCCGTCTTCAATGAGCTGGGTCATTTTTCCCCATCTTACGATGAAAACGAAACTACCACACTTCACGGCAGTTCCATCCTCATGGCGGTAGGCCAGAAAACCGACCTCTCCTTCCTGGGTGAGGCGCTGGAGCTGGAGGTCAGCCGCGGACTGATATCTGTAGACCCTGCGACTATGAAAACCAGTGTGGATAAAGTATTTGCAGTCGGCGACGTCACGACCGGACCGAAAACGGTGGTGGACGCCATTGCAGACGGCAAAAAAGCTTCTGTCGCCGTCCACTGCTTTATGACCGGCGAGGCGGAAGGGGACACGAGACACCCGCTAGGCGGGCTGATTACCTTTGACGCCTCCTGTACCGGTCACTCCAAAGCCGCCAGGCTGCCGGAACGCCCCAAGGAGGAGCGTGGACTTCATCTGGAGGATTCTTATGGACTTACGTGGGAACAGGTGCAGGAAGAGGCAAAACGCTGCTTTAACTGCGGCTGTCTCGCCGTGAACCCCTCCGATGTGGCAACCGTTCTCACCGCAATGGACGCGGAGATCGTAACCAGCAAACGCAGAGAACCGATCGGGGAAATGATGAAGAAATCCCATTGCCGGCTGGTGGAAGAGGACGAAATTGTAACGGAAATCCGAATTCCGGCTTCCGCCAGGGACTACCGGATCGGCTATGATAAGTTCCGTGTCAGGGATTCCCATGATTTCGCCGTAGTCAGCGTCGCCTCCGCCTACAAGGTACAGGATGGCGTCGTAACAGATGCAAGAATTGTATTGGGCGCCGTCGCCCCGATTCCGCTGCGCGCCAAGGAGGCGGAAGCTTATATTACCGGAAAAGCAGTCACTGGGGAACTGGCAGCGGAAGCGGCTGAGATCGCCCTTCAGGGAGCGCTTCCGCTTTCCAAAAATGGCTATAAAGTACAGATTGCCAAGACTCTGGTACGAAACTCCTTGCTAAACGCCAGAACTCCAGTGCGGAGCGAGGACAAAGGCGCTGACGCGCGAGGGACGAAACGCCAAAAACAAGCTTAACGGCAGTGGCGGGAGGAAAGAAATCGGTATCCCCCACTGACATGAAGTCAAGCCGCGCATCTATAAGAGGTAGCCGCACTCTGTGAAATGATCGAGCGTGGATTGAAACAATATAGGAGGGAAGCTTATGGGCAGAATTGAAGCAATACTTTTAGCCGCGGGTTATTCTTCCAGGATGGGGCGTTTAAAATCTCTTCTGCCCATAGGAGGGACCACGGTGATTCGCAGGCAGGCCGAAGTACTTGACGGCCTGACCGACCGGACCATCGTGGTGACCGGTTACCGTGGAGATGAGGTGGAAGCACATTTATCCGGAAGCCGCGTGACAACGGTCAGAAATCAGGCCTTTGCGGAGGGTATGTTTACCTCGGTAAAGGCCGGGATTCTGGCTCTGGACCAGGAGGTTTCGGCATTTTTGATTCTGCCGGTAGACTACCCGCTGGTAACACGGTCGCTGATAGAAGATCTGATAGAGGAATTCCACCACTCGGGCGCTCCCGTCCTGTATCCCTCTTTTTCAATGCGGAAAGGCCATCCTCCTGTGATCTCGGCCGCCTGCATTCCGGATATACTGTCTTATCAGGGCGATGCGGGACTAAAAGGAGCACTGACACCATTTAACAGCGAAGCGGAGTATTTTTCAGCGGAGGATGAGACCTGCATCATAGATATGGACACGCCGGAGGACTATAAAAAGGTGCTGGCGCTGGAGGCAGGGCTGCATCAGAGGCTTTTCACTGCCGCCAGGTAACGTATCCAGCGACAAGCGGCCGGGAGATAATAAAAGCCGGATTTATAATTATTTTTAATGAATTTTCACAATAATAAGCGTGGTTTTTTACTCCTATTCGTAGTATAATGTAGTTACTCTCACGGAAAGGAGGTAAGATCATGTTAAATACACAGAACCAGGAATTATTACAGGCGATCGGATGTATGGTTGGCGAAAAATTGGAGACTTGCTTTACTGAGTATGACGCGAGGTTGGATGCGAAGCTGGATGCTCGTTTTGCTGAGTATGATGCGAGGTTGGACGTGAAGCTGGATGCCCGCTTTGCTGAGTATGATGCGAAACTGGACGCCCGCTTTGCTGAATATGATGCGAAACTGGACGTTCGCTTTGCCGAATATGATGCGAAGTTAGACGCCCGCTTTGCTGACTACGACGCCAAACTTGATTCACATTTCGCCGACTACGACGCTAAACTCGTTTCACAATTCGCCGACTACGACGCCAAACTTGATTTACGTTTCGCCGACTACGACGCCAAACTTGATTCACGTTTCGCTGACTACGACGCAAAACTCGTTTCACAATTCGCCGACTACGACGCTAAACTCGATTCACGTTTCGCCGACTACGACGCTAAACTCGATTCACGTTTCGCCGACTACGACGCCAAACTCGATTTCCGCTTCGAATCAACCACCGCATACCTTCTGTCAGAAATAGACACCCGTATTGCCAAGAGCGAAGCCATGCTTCTCGATGAAATTGAGCGCATCCACATGCAGGTATGGGAAAACTCCAAAAAGCTGAAGCAGCTCCAGAAGGACGTATCCTCGCTGAGATCGAAAGACAATGATTTCGGCATCATTTATTCCTATCTGAATAAGCTCGACTTCCGGGTCTGCAGACTGGAGTCTGCCCTATCGCCCCTATAACCCCTGAAATGAAAAACGCTCCGGCATATCGTTGCGGGAGCGTTTTTATAAACAAACAGGTATCTGGCAGTACGGACTACCAGACCTTCGTATTCTAATATTCCATTTTTCTGTAACATCCCAAATCCACTTACACACCTTTACACATTTCTTCCCACAAATTTCACTACAAACACTTCTTCCGCAATCTCTTTTTCTTAATTCTCCACCCACTAATTATACTGCGGCTCCAGAAAGTTTAAAGTAAAATGCGCCTTCCCCTGATCATCCAGTTCCATAATCATAAACGACGGTTTCCTGCCATCCTGTCTGGGATAAGACAGACTTCCGGGATTCAAAATAGTTACACCGCCCCGCACCTCATAGAAAGGTCTGTGGGTATGTCCATACATGACGATATCCAGACGGCGGTCTCTCGCCTCCTGCTCCAAGCGCTCCACGCCCAAAGACACATTATAATAGTGACCGTGAGTCAGAAGGACGCGGTACTCTCCGATCTTCAATTCCTTCTCCCGGTCTAAATTGGAAAAAAAGTCGTTGTTTCCCAGCACCATTTCAAGGTCACAGCCTTCTCCAACCCAGCCGGCGATTTTCGTTTCGCTGCCTTCCGCATCGCCAAGATGAATAAGCATATCGAGCGGCGATGTCTTCTCAATCACTTTTTTCAGATTATCGTCTTTTCTGTGTGTATCGCTCACAATTAATATCTTCATCGCACGTCCCCCTTATAGATCTCTTCCAGCTTCCGCTTCATCGCCTCAAGCGCTTTTCCGCGGTGGCTGATCCGGTTTTTCTGCTCCATGGTAATCTCCGCGCTGGTCACTCCGAACTCCGGCAGGAAGAGGATCGGATCGTATCCAAAGCCGCCATTTCCCGCCGCTTTTTCTGCAATGGTTCCCTCCATGGTCTCTTCCGTATGGATAACACTTCCATCCGGCAGCACAGCTGCAATATTGCACACAAACCGGGCGCTTCTGTCGTCACCGGCCGCCTCATTGACCCTGGAGATAATGGTCTGATTCTTGATCTCATAGGAAGTATCCTCGCCCATATATCTGGCTGAATAGATACCCGGTTCGCCATTTAGGCAGTCCACCACCAGGCCGGAATCATCCGCAAGGACAATCCCCCCGGTCTCAGCCCACACCGCTTTCGCCTTGATCTCCGCGTTCTCACCGAACGTTTTCCCATCCTCGACGATCTCCGGATCGGCCCCGGCCTCTTTCATGGATAAAATCTCCATTCCCAAATCGGCCAGAATCAGCCGGATCTCCTTCATCTTTCCTTCATTGCCAGTGGCAAATACGATCCTGTTATCACTCATTTGTATATTCTCCTTCATAAAACGGATTCACTTCCTGTCCGTGGTATAGGCCTTCAGGCAGAGATTGCATTTCTGCTCCTCCTCGACCCTGGTAAAATTCACCCCATCGGGACTAATGTACCCCTCACCGTCACTGATGTCCACGATCGTCTTTCCATCCCCTGCATCGTATTCGATTGCGGCCGGATGGACGCTGTCCGGAGTCGTTAGCTTCACCAGCACGGCAAACCGCTCCCCCGGTTCAAGATCCAGCCCAGCCCTTGTATCTGCTTTCAGAGGGATCGTATAGAATCCGGCATAGTCGAGACTTCCTGACGCCGCCAGCTCCCGGTTTTTGAAACCGTCTCCGGCCTTTATGGACTCCTCGTCCCCGATATTTTTCACAACATAGACTTCATAGGAAGAATGTCTGTCTGTGGCATAGAATCCAGCCGCCTCCAGAGTCTCCTTCCCCTGCGCCTCATAGACATTGGAGAACCATACCGTATCGGAACCATATCCCAGCTGCCCCACCCAGCCCCTTAAATCTGTCTGGTAGTTATGGTCGTAATGATCCGGATCTTCCACATCCGTGTAGATAATATTATTCAGCCCGATATTGGAGTCGTAATACGACACATAAAAATATCCGTCATCGCCAAAGCCGTCTCCCCAGCTGTTCATGCAGATAAACGCTCCATCGCCATTGACTTCCGTGTTAAAATTCTCCCGCGGATACTCGTCATCCCATCCGATGATCACGGAATCATGGTTCGGCGGCTGGGACCCAATATAGCAGTAGGCGTATTTTTCCTCATTATAATGAACGGACTGGCTTTCCTCGTCCGTCATGGAAGTGTATAGGGAGCTTTGTACGCCTCCGTACTGCAGAATGGCCCGCTTAATCTTTTCATAATCTTTTCCCGGCACCAGTTCGACTCCCTGGACATGTTTGACCGCCTTTAAGCCCGCGGGAGAGACACCGTCTCCATAGGGATCATCCGCCTCCAGGACCGGCCCCTTCCAGGACAGGAGATACGCCATGGACATCGTATACTCCCCTCCGTCGCTCTGCGGAATGCAGAAACCATTATTCAGGGACATATGATCCTCTGAAAAGTCGTATACCTCATTGGGAAGCAGACGCGCTTCCAGCGCCATCAGAGAGGCAAAGGCCCAGCAGGTTCCCAGAGAGCCCTGGTTCTTTATCGAAGGCGCCCGGCCTGTTGTACGGCCGTCATAGGCCACAGGAAGCACCTCCGGCACCGGATTCGCGGCATTCCCCGTCCCATCAGTTCCGGCGTCTCTCCCCGTCTCCGACTTCAGCGGTCTGTTAAATTCTCTGCCGCCCATCTCCGCATTTCCATTGCCCTGGGCCACATCGTTTTGAGCCGCATTGTCCTGATCTGCATCCCCCTGATCTGCCTCCCCCTGATCTGTACTGTCCTTACCGGCATCTCTGCCGTTATCCCCGGTGCCCGTAAATGCCCATTCCGGTACTCGGAAGCCGCCTGTCGGCCACCGGCCGTTAATCCAGAGTACAGCGGTTCCGGTGAGCACCAGAATTGCCGCCGTTCCCAGCCATTTTCCTGCTTTCAACTAATCAATCTCCTGTTTTCCGCTTCGGAGGTTTCGGTCCCATAAACTGGTAGAAATACGTCTTCATCATACCATTGTAGATCTTCCGGTTCTTGTCCGCTTTTCGCCCGACGTACCGTTCCGCATCCTCATAAGCGGTTATCATATAGAGGGACCAGGAATCCAGCGCGCGGTACCGTTCACCGATCTCCTTATACAGCGCCGGCAGATTCTCCTTCTCCTCAATTCTCTCTCCATAAGGCGGATTCGTAATAATAAATCCATACTTCTTCGGATGGCTGAGCGCACTTAATGGCCTCTGCTGGAAATGAATCATATGATCCACACCGGCAGACTCCGCATTGGCTCTCGCCGCCTTCACAATATCGCCGTCGATATCGTACCCCTGGATATCGACCTCCACCTCTGTCTCCAGCAGATCCGAGGCCTCATCCATGGCCTCATACCAGAACTTCCGCGGTATGATGTTCTTCCAGTCTTCCGCCAGGAAGGACCGGTTCATGCCGGGCGCCATATTGGCCGCTATCATGGCTGCTTCAATCGGAAATGTACCGCTTCCGCAGAAGGGATCCACCAGAATCCGCTCCCGGTTCCACGGTGTCATCATGATCAGAGCCGCGGCCAGGGTCTCCGTGATAGGCGCCTTGCTGGTAAGGGTACGGTAGCCTCTTTTATGGAGCGAATCTCCTGAAGTATCGATCCCTACCGTCACCTCATCTTTATACAAAAATACACGGAGCGGATAGCTGCTTCCGCTCTCCGGAAACCATTCCAGGCCATACGCCTTCTTCAGCCGTTCCACCATGGCTTTCTTCATGATCGACTGGATATCGGAAGGGCTGAACAGCTTGCTCTTGATAGAGGACGCCTTCGCAACCCAGAACTTTCCGTCCTGAGGAATATATTCCTCCCACGGAATACTCCGCGTATTCTGAAATAACTCTTCAAATGATTCCGCATGAAAGCTTCCCACTTTCAACAGGACACGCTCTGCCGTGCGCAGAAATATATTCGCGCGGCAGATGGTCTCTTCATCTCCGATAAATGTCACACGGCCGTCTTCCACCAGTGTGATATCATAGCCCAGATCCGTAATTTCTCTTTTTAAAACAGCCTCCATGCCAAAGTGACACGGTGCAATGAGTTCAAATGTTTTTTTCACTTTATTCTCCCAGGTTCTTTTCTTTAATCACGCGGCCCTCGAAATCCAGGATCCGAAAGACCCCATCCTCCAAAATCGCGTATGTCGGCGGATTGCCTTCCTTCGGTATGGATACGGAGCCGGGATTTAAGATGGTAATATCCCCGCACTGATCCGCCCGGAGCACATGGGTGTGCCCATGAAGCAGCACATCCCCCTTCTGCATGGGTGGAAGGTGATTCTCATGATAAACGTGGCCATGTGTGGCATAGATGGTAATTCCATCCATCGCCAGCAGTGCATAGTCCGCCATCACAGGAAATTCCAGCACCATCTGGTCCACCTCCGTGTCACAGTTTCCCCTGACACAGTAGATTCTGTCTTTACAGCCGTTTAACATGGCCAGCACCTCTTTGGGAGCATATTCCTTCGGCAGATCATTTCTCGGTCCGTGATAAAGAATATCTCCCAGTAAAACAAGGCGATTCGCTCCGGATGCCTCAAACGCTTCCAGCAGCTTTCTGCAATAGAACGCGGAACCGTGGATATCGGACGCAATCATATATTTCATAAGTAAATTCTCCTTCTTGCATTAATAGGTATATTTTAAGTCTTACAGGGCGTATCTGTCAATAAATTTACCCTCGAACCAGATATTTTCCGCGGTAATAGGCGATTCCGTTGGCCACATTCAGCACAGAATACCCCATACGGGCCAGATAGCGGCAAACCATCATACTTTGTCCGCCTCTCGCACAGTAAAATACCAGCAGCTTATCCTTTGGAAGTTCGGAAACTCTCTGCTCCATTTCCTCATACGGAATATTGACAGCCCCATTTAAATGGGCTCTCTGATACGATGCGGCATTTCGCAGATCAATCAGCATCATATCGTACTCATTTTCTATATAATAATCGACTTCACCAATCGGTATTGTCTTGAACATACAATCACCTGTCCTTTCTATTACCATTATATTCACGACCCGTGAAAAGTTTATCTTTCTGATCATGGCTGCAGGAAAGGCGTCCTTACAATCAAAAAGCACAGGGAGATATGCTTTCGCATCGTTTCCCTGTGCTTTTCGACGAAATCATGAACTTATTGGCAAGTCCTTATTTTCGTGCCACCAGACAGATTAATAGTCAGACTTATTCTGGCTGTTATTCTGGTTGTTGTTGCGGCTGCTGTTCTGGCTGTTGTTCTGGCTGTTGTTGCGGCTGCTGTTCTGGTTGCTGTTCTGGCTGTTGTTCTGGCTGTTGTTCTTGTTGCTGTTCTTGCTGTTGTTCTGATTGCTGTTCTTGGAAGAATTGCTGCAATCGTTGTAGTTATCATTGTAGTTGTTATTAGACATCTTATGATACCTCCTGTCGGATTTTTTGTTACACGGTTAGTATGGCTGATTCCTCAAATATTATACGAAAAATTATGAAAAATAACTTTGCTTTTTTCATCTGCCTATATTATAATTAGAGTGAGGAATTAGATTTCCTCATCCTTATTAATTATTTATACTCCCCTCAGAAGAGTCCGGATAGCTCCCCTATCCGGGCTCTTCCTTTTTTTGACCATATTTTTGATCCCGGCGGATGCAAAAGACTCCCGGCAGCCAGTGCCGGGAGTCTTATATCCCTTATCGAAAATCCAGTTATCCGCTTGTCCATTATTCGCCAATGACATTGACAATCTTGACGGGAGTCCGGTAATTCCACTGAGAAATCTTGATTCCCGTTTTATAGGTGGAGGAGTGTACGATCTGTCCATTGCCGATATACATGGCTACGTGATTGATCGATCTTCCGTTCCCGTAAAAAATCAGATCGCCGGGCTTCATCTGGTCAGAACTCACAGCTACTCCCTGAGAGGCCTGTCCGCCTGAAGAACGGTTTAAAGAAATACCTGCCGCATGCTGCATGATGTATCTCGTAAATCCGGAACAATCCACTCCGGTATGAGGATCACTGCCGCCATAGGCGTAACGTCCGCCCACAAACTGCAGTGCGTAATTGACAACACTCTGTCTGAACTCCGCAGGAGCATCGTATGCTGCTTCCAGTGCGGCGATCGTCGCCTCGTCGGTCTGGGTAACTGTTGCATTCCCGTCGACCGGAAGATAACCGTATGTATCCTTAACCTTCACTTTCACGAATCCGTCACCCATGTCTTCCACGACCTGGAATGATGATCCCCTGGAAGCTGCCATCAATACTTCCTGGCCGCTCTCATCCGTGCTGATATTCACGGTCTCTGCTTCAACTGTTGCGATATAATTACCTGAACTGAGTCCTGGTCCGGAAACTTCATCCGCTTTGGCATCTGCCGGATTTGCAAGTACGATTGCTCCACAGAAAGCCAAAAGGCTTAATGTTTTCCATGTATTCTTTATCATTGGGACATTGCTCCTGTTTTTTACTTTTTCGTTCTAATTATTACGTAATTGTTAAATTCATTACGTTTATTATACATTTACCTTGCTTTTCAGTCAAGTATTATTTCATTCTGATAACATTCCATTATTTTCCATATCAGTTCAGCACTCTGACTACCTTGACAGGTGTACGGTACGTCGCGTTGGATACCTTGATTCCCGTCCGTTCCGTGGAGGCATGTACAATCTGTCCGTTGCCGATATACATGGCCACATGATTGATATAGCCCTTGCCGCCGTAGAAGATTAAATCGCCCGGTTTAATCTCGCTGTAGCTGACGCTGCGTCCCTCTCCCGACTGTGCTCTGGAGCTGTGGCTTAAGGAAACGCCTGCCGCGTGCTGCATGATATATCTTGTGAATCCGGAACAGTCGGCTCCGGTATTCGGGTCCGTCCCACCGTATACGTAACGGTTCCCTACAAACTGAAGCGCATAATTCACCACATCCTGACGCAGCTTCACGCTTTCATCCACTTTTTCCTTTGTCTTCTCGATCAGGGTCGCCCGATTGCTCGGTATGTACCCCTCGCCTTCCGCGGTGCTGATCTTTACCCAGCCGCCGTCTGCCGGTGCGGCAACTTCATAAGTCTGCCCCCGTAAGACTTTCGTAACTGCCTCTCCGCCCGCGTTCTTTGCCTTCCGTACCACGACGTCCGGCGCATCTATCTTCGCATACAGTGTTGTACTTGTTTCCACTTCGATCTCTGCCGCTTTTGCGGTAACCGGTGAATTCCAGGCCAGAACCGCATAGAGGCCGATGACCCCCAGCACTTTCCAAGTTTTGTTCCCCATGTTTTTCCAACTCCTGATTCTTACGTTTTTATTTCGTTTGTTTATCATTATGTAATATGTTACATAAATGTTACAAAAATTAGTATACTCTACTCATCGTCATATGTCAAGCAAAAATCAGGCAAAAACGGCAGTCATACCGAAAACACCGGTATAACTGCCGTTACACTTTTGTAATATTTATAATCTGTTTTTAATAATTTTCTTTTTACCGCCTGGGGCCCCGGATTAACCAGACCACCAGAAGAATCAGAAGAAGCGGTCCCATGAGAGGTATCAGAAGACTGAATAAACCGGTCACAATACTTGCGACGATGAAGAAGAACAGTACTGTCACAACCACAGCCAGAAGCTTCCAATACCACTTGTTCAAATCAACAAAGTGGAAATGGCGGCCCGGTCCGGCCTCTTCCTCATATACCGTCTGGCCCTCGTTCCGGTACGTATCATACGCAGACTGGTAGCTTCCGCCCTCTCTGGCGTTCTCCGTGGCCTCCATGATCGTCTTAGCGATCAGCCTCGGATCTCCGATCGCGCCGGTCACTTCGTCTTCCGTCTGGCCGCCCGCCGTCTCCGTTCTGATATAATCGTCGTAGTATCTTATATTTTCCTCAATCACATTTCCAGGCACTTCGCCGGTCAGCGTGTCCCGCAAACGCTGTAAAAACTCCTGTCTGCTCATTGAAGCCTCCTTCAGTAAAGTAACTGACCTTTCCTAGTATACCATTTCCCCCAGGCTACGTAAAGGAATCTTCTGTAAATTAATTATTAAAATTTCATAATTATTCTACTTTTTCCTTTAATATGCCTTCTCTGTAAGCGCCTACCAGTTCCTTCAGATCCGCAATGCGCCCCGCCAGCTCCACACCCTTGTCCGTGTCCGCCACCATGACCCGCTTATGCATATTCTCCACAATGGATACCCGGGGCGTGCTCTCTTTTTCCGGGTCAAAGGGCTTGTGCTCGGCCAGGGCCAGGTGGTTGGAATTATAAATCAGGGTATACCCGGCGATTCCGGTCCTGGACTGGTACGCCTTCGACAGGCCTCCGTCAATGATGAAAAGCTTCCCTCCCGCCTTTACAGGAGACTCTCCCTCCTTGATTTTAACGGGCACGTGGCCGTTGATAATATGGGAACCCGATTTCGGAAGCCCAAACTCCTCCAGGATCCGGTCACACGTCTCTTCCTTGACGCTGAGCCGGTAATACGGATTCATCGGTTCTTTATGAGTGGCCGGGTCCTCGATAAAATAGTGCTCGAAGGTCGTCATCTTGCCTTTACCGTAAACCGGTGACTTGGCCCCACACCACAGATACCACATAAAGTCCATGGCATCTTCCTTTTCCGGCGATTCCTCCGCCATGAAATACGCGTTCTGCACCTTCCGGTCCACGTAGTCCATCAGCGCCTGCCCCGAATAGGAAATGCCGTCCACCACGATCTCGTCGAAGCTTCCATCCTCCTTCATCGGGATACAGCCATGGTAAAGCAGATTGGAATTATAGCATTTGTAAAGACTTCCATGAGAATAAAGGAAACGGATATGCTTATGCAAAAGCTCATTGTGTTTAAATGACAGCTGAAGCGTATGAAGAAGGTCTTCCTCCTCTGCCGTTAATCGAAGCGGATCCTTAGGGTCCACCGTTGGAAATGACAGATCCAGCATCGGATATTCCTTTCCCTCCAGCACCACCACGCCCCGATCGAAATCGACAGCCTCCAGAAGTCTCCTGTCATCCATCTCATACTCCGGATGGCGCCCGATAATCTGCCCCTGCACCTTGAACTGAATGATGGCGATGGCCTTGTGCATCTTGGCCGCCAGCCCCGGATCCACCGCATCGTAGATATTTTCATCCAGAATCTGCGGAACAAAGCGCTCGCACAGGTCATTGTGGTAAACCCTGGCCGCGAACATGGAAAGCGGACGGAGATTGATTCCGTAGCCGTCTTCCAGCACATCGAAGCTGTTGTAGCTGATCGCAATGCGCAGCACATTGCAGATGCAGGCCAGGTTGCCGGTTGCCGCTCCCATCCAGGAAATATCATGGTTTCCCCACTGGATATCCACATCATGGAACTGCATCAGCTCTTTCATAATAATATCCGCCCTGGGGCCTCTGTCAAAAATGTCACCGATAATATGCAGGCTGTCGATCGTCAGATTCTGAATCAGTTCACACAGCGCGATAATAAATTTATCTCCGACCCGGATGTCGATGATCGAACGGATAATCTCGCTGTAGTATACCCGTTTATTGTCGTCATTATAATCCACATGAAGAAGTTCATCGATCACATAGGCAAATTCCGGCGGCATTTTCTTTCTCACCTTGGAACGGGTGTATTTGGAAGAAACCACCTTGCAGATCTGTACCAGACGGTAAATGGCAACTCTCTGCCAGTCGTCCGTAGCCAGTCCCTTCAGCTGCATCTGGCTCACCACCCGCTCGGGATAGCAGATCATGTTAGCCAGTTCCACCTCTTCTTTTTCCGGAATAATATGGCCGAATGTCTCCGTGATCTTTTCCCGGATAATACCGGAAGCGCTGCGGAGCAGATGGATAAATGCCTCATACTCTCCGTGCAGGTCACTGAAAAAGTACTCGGTTCCCTTTGGAAGCCCCTGAATCGCCGTTAAGTTAATGATCTCGCTGGAGGCCGCCTTGATTGTCGGATACTCCCGCGACATCAGCTTCAAGTAAGCTAAGTCTCTCATAATCCTCTCTCCTCACCCATCATGCCGCTGCCTGAGTCACCGCAGACCGTCCCTCCTTTCCCTTTCCATACCGTGCAGCCGCATCTCTAATAAAGTAATAGTAACATAAAATATGGCCTTTTGAAAGCCCCATTCCCCGGCACAAACCGCGTAAATTCTACATATGGTCCTTCCAAACAGATAAGCCTGCAAATCCTGCCCCCGTGGGACTTGCAGGTTTTTTTAAGTTGTAGTAACATACTTACAGAGGGGCGTAAGACCCCCGAGCAGGAAATCTTGCCGCATACGGCATTCAATAAGCAGGACAGCCCAGATCCGGCTGTCTGTAATCAGGAGGCAGAAAGTGGAACAGTTATATGTATTCGGAACCGGTCACGCCGCTGTGACACGGTGTTATAATACGTGCTTTGCCATAGAAAAGGACGGGGAATTTTTCATGACGGACGCAGGCGGCGGCAACGGCATTCTGAGAGTTCTCCAGGACATGAATGTGGACATGACCCACATCCACCATATCTTCGTCACACACAGCCACACAGACCATATACTGGGAATCGTCTGGATGGTACGTTTCATCGGCACAAAGATTTTAAACGGCTCCTATGAGGGGCAGCTGCATTTATACAGCCACAAGGACTTACTGCCGGCCATCGAGACCCTGTGCCGCCTGACCCTTCAGGAGAAGCTGTGCCGCCTCATCGGGGACCGCATCGTGCTGATTCCTGTCTCTGACGGAGAACAGCGGCAGATACTGGGCATGGACGTCACCTTCTTCGACATCCACTCCACCAAGGCAAAACAGTTCGGTTTTACCGCCATACTCTCAGACGGGAGGAAGCTCACCTGCTGCGGGGATGAGCCATTGAATCCTCTCTGCGCCCCCTATGTGGAAAACAGCGCCTGGCTGCTTCATGAGGCCTTCTGCCTGTATGAAGACAGGGACCGTTTTAAACCATACGAAAAGCACCACAGCACCGCCAGAGACGCGGCCGGAACAGCCAGAGACAGGAACGCGGAAAATATCGTGCTGTGGCACACCGAGGACACGGATCTGGAACATCGCAGGGAACGGTATACGGCAGAAGCGGCAGAGCTGTTCCATGGCGGGATCTTTGTTCCGCGTGACGGGGAGATCATCCCGCTTTCATAAAATTTCATATTCTCTCCACTTTCCGCATAGGATGAGATGGAGGAGATTTTCTTATGAAATCATGGAAAGAACGAATCGCAGAATCGCCTGAGACTCTGCACCACATTATTATTTACATAGAGGTCATCGTACTGACGCTCCTTTTGGTATCTCTTTTTCTGATCACCCCAGGCGGAAAATTCTCTTTTCCGGCGTCGAACCAGGACGGAAAAGCCACCTCCTCCGAGGCGAAGAAGTATATCAAGTGGGTAGACTTTAAGGTAACGGCCAAGGCCATGCAGGAGGCGTTCCGGTACGATGTCAACACCTGCCAGTCCAGCCCCCACCTAAACTGGGTGGATCTGCTCTCCTATTTAGGGACACGGTACGGCGGAGATTTTTCCAAATACTCCACCAAGGACTTAGATGCGCTGGCAGAACAGCTTTTATCCGGAAAAACGCTGGAGGAGCTGACGGCAAACATGAAGTATTACACCTACTACCGCCAGGCCTACGGCGCCGTTTTAGACGGTCTCGTCGGTCAGTACGACATCCAGATCGCCGCGGAAAATGCGCCCTTATTCGCCACTCCGGCGGTCAACTCCGACGGAACCACGGACCCGGACCGCGTGTGGGTCACAAAATATGGTTTAAAAGCCTTTTCTCCCATTGCCAAGGGATTTCCCTATCAGGATTACGACGACTTCGGCGTCTCCCGTTCCTACGGCTACAAGCGCCAGCATCTGGGCCACGATATGATGGGGCAGGTCGGTACTCCCGTGATCGCAGTGGAATCGGGATATGTGGAGGCCATCGGCTGGAACCAGTATGGCGGCTGGAGACTCGGTATCCGCAGCTTTGACGGAAAGCGGTACTACTATTACGCGCACTTACGGAAAAATTATCCCTACCATAAATCCCTCAAGCAGGGAAGCATCATCACAGCCGGCGATGTCATCGGCTATCTGGGAAGAACCGGTTACAGCCGGACAGAGAACACCAATAATATCGATGAGGCGCACCTGCATTTCGGCCTCCAGCTTATTTTTGATGAGTCTCAGAAAGAAGGAAACAACGAGATCTGGGTGGACTGCTACGAACTCACAAAGTTTCTGTCCATGAACCGCTCAGAGACGCTCAAGAATCAGGAAACCAAAGAGTACGACCGCATTTACGACATGAAGGATCCGGATATTCCGAACAACTTCGTGCCCCACGCCCCTTTGCCGGAGGAACAGCATATTCCCGATTAGCATAAAGAAAGGGGCTGCATTCACACATACAGAAAAAGGGGATCCAGTCATGAATCCAGTCAAAACCGGAGCATTGATCAGAGAACAGCGAATTGAAAATCATTTAACGGAACAGGAGCTGGCCGAAAAGGCCGGAATCTCTGTGGAATTACTGGAGTCGTACGAACAAGGTACGGCTCTTTTCCGTGCCTCCGTCTTAAAGAGGCTGACCGGGCCGCTGGGCCTGTCCCTGATGGAACTGATGTATGGAAAGAGGCTCACTGCCGTGCGCAGTTCCCATCTTCATACGATCCGCATGGACCTTATTCGGACCGCCTATGATTATAAAGAGTATTACTGGATTATCGACGGCAAGGCGATTGTCACTTATCTGGACGAGTGGGTTCGTGCAGGCAGCTGTCCCGATTTAGAGCCCTTCGGTTCTCTCACCGGACTCCTTCCGGCCTGGACCGGCGAACTGATATGGAAGGCGGACAACCGTTTCATCTGGGAAATGATCGACTCGCCGGAAACGCTCAATGTACCGATTCTGGTCTGTGAAGACGACTGCGATCTAAGCTGCATCGTCATCCTGGCCAGAATACGAAAAACAGAAAATCTCGTCTTCTGGGAAAAGCTGGGACGCCTGACTCATGAGAACGAAGACTTCAATCTGGAAAAACGTTCCGGAATCCTTTGCCTGGAGGCCTATACGGATGAAGACTGGGAACAGTACGGCGATAATATCGCCTGTGAGCCGTGTGACAGCGCAGAATACCGGCAGTGGATTTCCTCACACTGGGATGAGGAACTGATTCGAAGAAGACGCAACTATACGAAGCCCTACATGCAAAACGAGGCTCATATCCAATGGATCGCAGAACCTGGCTGGTGTTTTGAAAGGGCTGCATATGACCGCATGGTGGAGGCGTTCCGGGATGTATATAAGGCAGGCGGAAAGCGCTGATTTGCTGCGTTTACCGTCTGCCTTATTTCACCCCTAAAGTGCCATTCGATAGATATCCATCATCTCATGCTTCCCCAGCTCTCTGATTCCCGGAAGCACCCGTCTGCCAAAGTTCGTACACTTTTCAGCCATCTCGTCAAAGTCCTCTTCCTTCACGTCGGCTTCCAGTTCCGTCAGCCGAACCGGCATATTCAGGCTCTTAAAATAATCCTCCATCCGCTGAATGCCATCCAGCGCAGTCTTTAGCGGGTTCTCGAAATTCATCTCCACATCCCAGACACGGACAGCCAGCTGGGCGAACCGCATGGGATCGTCACCGCAGACGTATCTGGCCCAGGAACAGAAGAGCGCGGAAAGACCAGCGCCGTGAGCCACCTCCGGATATTTCCCCGACAGCTCATGTTCCAGCTGATGAACCGTCATCATGACCTCCCGTCCCAATCCGGTTAAATCATTATGGGAAAGACTTCCCGCCCACATCAGGGTCGCTCTCGCCTCATAATCTTCAGGGTTTAAGTCCACCGCGGTTCCTGCCTCTATGACGGCCTTCATAAGCCCCTCTGCGATACGGTCTGTCAGCGCCGTGTCCTTTGTAGTGCCGCCTAAATACCGTTCCAGCGTATGCATCAGAATATCCACAGTCCCGCATCCGGTCTGGAATCTGTTCACCGTAAAGGTCAACTCCGGATTGCAGACAGCAAAAAGCGGCCGATGGGTCGGACAGTTAAAGCCTCGTTTCAGACCATTCTCTTCATTGGTGATCACGCAGGACTGGCTCGTCTCGCTTCCCGAGGCGGACAGCGTCAGAATATTGCCATGCGGAAGTGCCTTCGGAGGAACGGCTTCCTTCTTAAAGTACTTCCATGGGTCAATCTCCGGATTCGGTGTCCCATCCGCAATACACTTTGCGGAGTCGATCACACTGCCGCCTCCTACCGCCAGGATAAAGTCCACGTTCTCCCGGCGGCAGATCTCCATGCCTTCCAGCGCCTTAGACAGCGTCGGATTCGGCTGCACTCCGCCAAAGAGTATGGATTCAATTCCTGCTTCTTCCAAAGATGCCGTCACCTGGTCCAAAAGGCCGCTTCTCTTCACGCTGCCGCCGCCATAGTGGATCATAACCTTTCGGAAACCGTACTCTCTGATGATCTCTCCTGCACGCTTCTGCGTGTCCCTGCCAAAAATCACTTTTGTGGGGACACAGTATTCAAAATTATTCATAGCTTTCCCTCCCTGTTCTATGCCAATCCCGTTTAGAGCTTTATTGTTTCAATTCACGCTCGATCCTTTCACAGAGTGCGGCTGCATCTTATAGATGCGCGGCTCGACTTCATGTCAGTGGGGGATACCGATTTCTCTCCGCCCGTCAGCGCCGGCAATAACATAAAATCAGCCAGTTCCAAATTTACATTGCAATCAAAAGAATACTATAAAATATCTCCAATCTCTGATCAGCTTATTGAAAGTATATTTACAGTATTTTTGATATTGATCGATGTTTCCATTTTACCATATACAGTTGTATTTTTCAATCGTCAAAATGTTTTATTTTTTGTGCAGGCGTAAACATTTTTACTGTATTTAAACGTACTAAATCAGCAATTAATCAAAAAAAGAGCAGGAAAGTTTTCACACTTTCTGCTCTTTCTGCTTACTCTACCTCCTGCGCAGCAGATGTATAAACAACCCGCTCCGCAGCTTCGGTTCAAACCACGTGGACTTTGGCGGCATCAACAGGCCCGCATCGGCCACATGGAACAGCTCTTCGATCGAGGTCGGATACATGGAAAACGCCACTGTCATATCCTCTCTGCACCTTTTTTCCAGCTCCGAAAGCCCCCGGATTCCGCCGATAAAATCAATTCTCTGATCGACTCTCGGATCACCGATTCCAAGAACCGGGCCCAGCAGGTGATCCTGGAGAACGGAAACGTCCAGCCCCTTCACCGGATCGCTGTCAAGTAAACGCTCTGCCGCTGTGAGACGGTACCATTTTCCACATAAATGCATTCCAAAGGTACCTTTTTCCACAGGCGCAAAGCCTTCTGTCCCCATAGAGTCCACTAAAAAGCCGGCTTCTTCCACACGGGTTAAGAATTCTTCCTCCGTCATGCCGTTTAAATCCTTCACCACGCGGTTGTAGGGCATGATCATCAGCTGGTCATCAGGGAATAAGACTGACAGGAAATAGTTAAACGGCTCCTTTCCCGTATAGTCCGGATTCTCTTCTCGCCGCTTCAAACCAACCTTAACCGCGGAAGCCGCGCGGTGATGGCCGTCCGCGATATACGTGGCCGGAATTTCCGCAAATGCCTCTTCCACCGTCTGGATGGAATCCGCATTGTCGATCTCCCACACACGGTGACGGATCCCGTCCTCTGCGGTAAAGTCATACAGAGGCTCTGTACCCGTCTTTAAATTCACCACTTTATTGATCATCGGGTTGGAACGGTATGCCAGGAAGATCGGGCCGGTCTGCGCGTCGGTAGTATCCACGTGCCGGATTCGGTCCAGTTCCTTCTCTTCACGGGTATTCTCGTGTTTTTTTACCACTCCATTCACGTAATCATCGATGGAGGAACACGCCACGATTCCCGTCTGCTTTCTTCCATCCATGGTAAGCTCGTAGATATAGTAGGCCGCCAGGGGATCCTGCACGAAAGTCCCGTCTGCGATCCAGCTCTCAAGCATCTCCTTTGCCTTATCGTAGACGCGGTCATCATACATGTCCATGTCGTCCGGGAACTGGGATTCCGGCCTGTCAATATTTAAAAATGATTTCGGATTGGCGGCGGTTACTTCCTTCGCCTCCTTCCGGTTATACACGTCATAAGGGAGTGCGGCCACACGGGCAGCATACCTTTTATCCGGTCTCACACACGGAAATGGTTTTACTACAGCCATTTTTTCTCCTTTTCTTCTATGAGTACTCCCGGAAACTCCGCCGCAAAGACAGGTACGAGAGCATTTTCGGAAGTACTCCAGCGTCCAAACGGGCCATGGATCCTTCCATGCCCCGTCTGAACTGCTGCATTTAATTGCTTCATTACTTAATTACACGTACCCGCAAAACGCCCTTAATTGCATTAAGCTTCTGAATCATCATTGCATCCGGTGTGGACTCCAGATCCAGTAAGGTGTACGCGTATTTATCACGGCTCTTGTTGGTCATATCGGAAATGTTGACATTTCCGGCCGCGAGAGTTCCGGTTACCTGGCCGATCATGTTCGGGATATTCAAATGCATAACCGCAACACGGCTTGCCATCTGGCACACGCCCATGTCACACGCCGGGAAATTAACGGAGTTGCGGATATTGCCGTTGTCTATGTAGTCCATGATCTCCTCGACAGCCATTCTTGCACAGTTGTCCTCTGACTCCTCTGTGGACGCTCCAAGATGCGGAATCACGATGGCGCCTTCCATATTGACAGACTTTGTGTTCGGGAAATCCGTCACGTAGCATTTTACCTTCTTGGCCTTTAACGCTTCCGCCATGTCATCCTCATTCACCAGCACGTCGCGGGCGAAGTTTAAGATCACCACGCCGTTCTTCATCTGGGCTATGGATTCACTCTTAATCATTCCTCTGGTGCTGTCTAACAGCGGCACATGGATGGTGATATAATCGCATTCGCGGTAAATTGTCTCCACGGAGGTAATATGCCTGACATTTCTGGAAAGCATCCACGCCGCATTGACCGAGATAAACGGGTCGTATCCGTAGACCTCCATACCGAGGGATGCAGCCGCGTTGGCCACCTCCGCGCCGATCGCTCCCAGTCCGATGACACCCAGTTTCTTTCCCTTGATCTCGCATCCGGCAAATGCCTTCTTGGCCTTTTCCACGGATTTAGCGATATTTTCGTCTTCTTTATTATCCTTTACCCAGTTGATACCGCCTACCACGTCACGGGAGGCCAGCATCAGTCCGGCAATTACCAGTTCCTTTACGCCGTTGGCATTGGCTCCCGGAGTATTAAACACTACGATTCCTTTGTCCGCACACGCATCCAGCGGAATATTATTGACTCCGGCACCTGCACGGGCTACGGCAAGCAGATCATCAGGAAGCTCCATCTCATGCATGGAAGCGCTTCTTACCAGCACGCCGGAGGCCTCTTTCATATTCTCGGTTAACTCATACTCTTCATTTAACAAAGCCGTTCCTTTGCTGGAAATGGCATTCAGGCAATATATCTTCTTCATATCCGCGTCTCTCCCTTTCCTATTTACCATTTCTGGCTTCAAAATCCTTCATAAAGGCAACCAGCGTTTCCACGCCTTCCATCGGCATAGCATTGTAGATGCTTGCACGCATGCCGCCTACGGATCTGTGACCCTTTAAGTTCTCGAGGCCCGCCGCCTTTGCTTCCTTTACAAACAGAGCGTCTAAATCGGCGTCTCCGGTTACGAACGGCACGTTCATTAAGGAGCGGTCTTTCTTCTCTACCGTGCCCCTAAACATCTTGCTGTTATCCAGGAAATCGTACAGAAGATTCGCCTTTTTCTCATTGTACTCCTTCATCGCTGCCAGGCCGCCGCGGTTCTTTAACCATTTGAAGACCTTGCCGCAGATGTAGATGCCGTATGCCGGCGGAGTATTGTATAAGGACGCCGCGTCCGCATGGGTCTTGTAGCGCAGCATGGTTGGTGTTCCGGGAAGGACGTCTTCCGTAATTAAATCCTCACGGATAATGGCGATCACCACACCCGCCGGGCCTACGTTCTTCTGGGCACCGCCGAAGAGCAGACCGTATTTTTCCACGTCAACAGGTTCTGATAAGAAACAGGAGGAGATATCAGCTACCAGTGTTTTTCCTTTTGTATTCGGCAGCGTTTTGTACTTTGTACCATAGATCGTGTTGTTTTCACAGATATAAACGTAATCCGCATCCTCTGATATCGGCAGATCGGAAACATCCGGAATATAACTGAAGGTCTTGTCGGCACTTGATGCAACGGCGTTCGCCTTTCCATAAAGCTGTGCCTCCTGATACGCCTTCTTCGCCCACTGTCCCGTGATGATGTAATCGCCGACACGGTTCTTCATTAAGTTCATCGGAACCATGGCAAACTGCTGGGAAGCGCCGCCCTGTAAGAACAGCACCCTGTAGTTGTCCGGAATGCCCATTAAATCCCTTAAATCGGCTTCCGCCTCATTGATAATGGTTTCGAACATCTTGGAACGGTGGCTCATCTCCATAACTGACATGCCGCAGCCCCTGTAATCCATCATCTCGTCGGCCGCTTCCTTTAAGACTTCTTCCGGCAGTACAGCCGGTCCTGCGGAAAAATTGTACACTCTGCTCATATCTCTTTCCTCCTCTTTGATAGGGTTCTAAATCTTCAGATCATTTTCGTCGAACGCATCCTGAATCGGCGCTCCCGGAGAAACCATCGGGAATACCTTATCATCACAATGGATCTGACAATCTATAACAACAGGAATGTTAAGCCCGATGGCTTCCTTAAGAACCGGCATGAACTCATCCTTGCTGGTTACCCGGTAGGCCTTCGCCCCCATTCCTTCTGCTACCTTAACAAAATCAACCGCATCATTTAATACTGTATGGGAATATCTCTTTCCATAGAACAAGGTCTGCCACTGACGTACCATTCCAAGCACATGATTGTTTAATACCACCTGGATAACCGGGATATTATAGCGCGTCGCAGTTGCGATCTCGTTCATGTTCATACGGAAGCAGCCGTCGCCGGCGATATTGATAACGACCTTGTCTTTGCATCCCATCTTGGCACCCAGCGCGGCACCCAGGCCGTAGCCCATGGTTCCAAGGCCCCCTGATGTGACAAAGGTTCTGGGATGTTTGTATTTGTAGAACTGGGCGGCCCACATCTGGTGCTGGCCTACCTCGGTCGTGATGACCGCATCGCCCTGAGTCAGTTCGTAGATCTGTTCCACCACATAAGGACCGGTTAAAAGGTTCTTGTCGTAGCGGAGCGGATACATATCCTTCATACGGTCGATATGAGCCAGCCACTCATCATGGTTGACCGGATCGAGCCGTGCGTTTAACTTCTTGAGAATCGTTTTGACATCTCCGATCACGCTGGCGTACGTCTTCACATTCTTGTCGATCTCAGCCGGATCCACGTCAAACTGGAGAATCTTCGCATTCGGCGCAAATTTGGCCGCATTGCCCGTCACACGGTCGCTGAAACGCGCTCCCACTACGATCAGCAAGTCGCATTCCGTGATTCCGAAATTGGAGGTCTTTGTCCCGTGCATCCCTACCATACCGGTATAGAGCTCGTCGGTTCCGTCAAACGCACCTTTTCCCATGAGGCTGTCTGCCACCGGGGCCTGAATCTTATGGGCGAAGGACTTAAGCTCATCCGCCGCGTCCGCAATCACTGCGCCGCCGCCGGCAAAGATGAACGGCTTTTTCGCATTGCGGATTAAGTACAGCGCCTTTTCCATGTCTTCCTCAGTGATTGTCGAATTCTGGCGCACGATCGGCTCCGGAGCCTTGTATTCGTAATCACAGGAATTGGCTGTGACGTCCTTGGTGATATCGATTAACACAGGGCCAGGTCTTCCGGTCTGTGCAATCGTGAAGGCACGCCTTATGGTATCTGCCAGCTTCGTTATATCCTTGACAATAAAATTATATTTCGTAATCGGCATGGTAATGCCCGCAATATCGATTTCCTGGAAACTGTCACGGCCGAGAAGGCTGACAGCCACGTTGCAGGTGATCGCCACAACCGGGATGGAATCCATACACGCGGTTGCAATTCCCGTTACCAGGTTGGTAGCGCCAGGTCCTGATGTCGCCATGCAGACGCCCACTTTGCCGGTAGCTCTCGCATAGCCGTCAGCTGCGTGAGCCGCGCCCTGCTCGTGAGAGGTCAGGATATGGGTAATTTCATCCTGGTGTTTATAAAGTGCATCGTAAATATTGAGAATCGTTCCTCCCGGATATCCGAATACCGTGTCTACACCCTGTTCTTTCAGGCACTCAATTACGATTTCTGCTCCTGTCAATTTATTCATACGCCTTACTCCCTTTCTCTTATTGAGCGCTCTCGAAAACTTTGAGAATGCCCTTATTTCCCCGGTACCTCCAGGATAGCCCCCTTGCTTGCCGGTGCTGCCATAGCCGCATAACGCGCTAAGTATCCTGTCGTTACTTCCGGAACTCTTGGCTGCCATTTCGCCTTTCTCGCCGCCATCTCCTCATCGGAAACCTTCACGTCGAGACGGTTGTTGTTGATATCAATGAGAATTATATCCCCTTCCTCGACAAGTGCGATCGGACCGCCTGTCGCAGCTTCCGGACACACATGGCCGATGGATGCGCCTCTCGACGCGCCGGAGAAACGGCCGTCTGTGATCAGCGCCACTTCCGAGCCAAGTCCCATACCTGCGATGACCGAGGTCGGGTTAAGCATCTCTCTCATGCCAGGACCGCCTTTCGGTCCCTCATAACGGATCACGACCACGTCGCCCGCCACGATCTTTCCGCCTTTGATCGCAGCCACCGCGTCTTCTTCACAGTCAAAGACTCTCGCCGGCCCTTCGTGCTTTAGCATCTCAGGAGCCACTGCGGATCGCTTCACCACTGCGGAATCAGGGGCTAAATTGCCCTTTAAGATGGCGATGCCGCCGGTCTTGCTGTATGGATTTTCTACCGGACGGATCACCTCCGGATTTAAGTTGACACTGTTTTTAATGTTCTCGCCGACTGTCCTGCCGGTTACGGTCATGCAGTCCAGGTTTAAGAGTCCCAGCTTGCTGATCTCCTTCATAACGGCGTAAATACCGCCTGCCTCATTCAAATCTTCTATGTAAGTAGGCCCCGCCGGTGCTAAGTGGCACAGGTTCGGAGTCTTTGCGCTCAGTTCATTGGCAATATCTACATTCAATTCCACTCCGGCCTCGTATGCGATCGCCGGCAGATGAAGCATACTGTTGGTGCTGCAGCCAAGCGCCATATCCATGGTGAGAGCGTTCCGGAAGGCCGCCTCTGTCATAATGTCGCTCGGTTTAATATTTCTGCGGTACATCTCCATGACCTGCATGCCCGCGTGTTTTGCCAGCTTCAGTCGGTCGGAGTAAACCGCCGGAATCGTTCCGTTGCCCTGTAAGCCCATGCCCAGGACCTCGGTTAAGCAGTTCATGCTGTTGGCCGTATACATACCGGAACAGGAGCCGCAGGTCGGACATGCCTTGCACTCATACTCCCTGACTTCTTCTTCCGTCATGGTGCCGGCCGTATAGGCGCCTACCGCCTCGAACATGCTGGAAAGGCTGGTCTTGTGGCCCTGCACATGGCCCGCTAACATTGGTCCGCCGCTGACGAACACTGTGGGTACATTAATGCGCGCCGCTGCCATTAAAAGTCCGGGTACATTCTTGTCACAGTTGGGAACCATGACGAGAGCGTCAAATGCATGTGCCTTCGCCAGACATTCTGTGGAATCTGCGATCAAATCTCTCGTAACCAGGGAATACTTCATGCCGATGTGGCCCATGGCGATTCCGTCACAGACGGCAATAGCCGGAACCATGACCGGAGTACCGCCTGCCATGGCGACTCCCATCTTAACCGCCTGCACGATCTTATCCAGATTCATGTGGCCTGGTACGATCTCATTATAGGAACTGACGATACCGACGAGCGGACGCTCCATCTCTTCTTCCGTCATTCCGAGGGCATGGAACAGGGAACGATGCGGTGCCTGCTGCATGCCTTTTTTTACTGAATCACTCTTCATAATCTGTCACTCCTTTTCTTTGTACGTTCTTAAATCCGCTCTGCAATTAAATCTCCCATCTCGCTGGTGGAAACCTTCCTGCAGCCCACCGACATGATATCGCCCGTTCTGAAGCCCTCGGACAATACCTTCTGAACAGCCGCTTCCACTGCATCCGCCTCCCGATCAAGATCGAAGGAAAAACGAAGCATCATGGCCGCTGACAGAATCGTGGCGATCGGGTTAGCAATGTTCTGTCCCGCAATATCCGGAGCGGAACCGTGGCTCGGCTCATACATGCCGAATTTGCCTTCATTCATGCTGGCAGATGACAGCATTCCGATGGAACCGGTAATCATACTCGCCTCATCGGATAAGATATCTCCAAACATGTTCTCGGTTAAGACTACGTCAAACTGGCCCGGATTCATTACCAGCTGCATCGCACAGTTGTCGACCAGCATATGGCTCAGCGCTACCTCGGGATAATCTTTGGCAACCTCTTCCACGACCTTTCTCCACAGCCGGGAGGAATCCAGCACATTGGCCTTATCCACGCTGATCACTTTCTTCCTGCGCTTCATGGCAATGTCAAATGCCTTAATAGCTATTCTCCTGATCTCATTCTCGTTATATGTAAGGGTGTCTACGGCGGTCATGACGCCGTCCACTTCCTTCGTACTGCGCTCTCCGAAATACAGGCCGCCGGTCAGTTCTCTCATAATAACCATGTCGAAACCGTCACCGATAATCTCCTTCTTTAAGGGGCACGCCTCAGCCAGCTCCTCGTAGAGATAGGCCGGTCGGATGTTGGCGAATAAATTAAGACCCTTGCGGATTGCTAACAGGCCCGCCTCAGGTCTCAAGTTCGGTGCCACGTCGTACCATCTCGAATTTCCCACGTCTCCTCCGACTGCTCCGAGAAGAACGGAATCACTTTTTTTTGCTGTCTCCAATGCTTCGTCCGTAAGAGGGACACCGTATGCGTCGATGGATACGCCGCCCATCAGAACCTCGGTATAGGAAAACGCATGGCCGTACACATTTCCGACCCTGTCTAAGACTTTTTTAGCTTCTCTGATGATTTCCGGTCCAATACCATCCCCGGGAATTACTGCTATATTATAATTCATTTTTCTATCTCCCTCTTCACAATTCTGTTCTGTCACTGTACCATGCTGATGTATTTCCCTTCATCATAGAACATTTAGAGGGATTTTTCAACTATATTACGGGATTTTTCTGCAAAATACTATATGAGATTGGAATTAGTACTATAAATGGAAGTTATAGAAATGGGGCTCAGAACGTGTTTATGTTTCTGCCATAGCATGGAAACCAGTGTCACTGCGGCGGCCCGGTACGATACCTATCTCTTATTCACTGCGATTTTTCAGCAGTTTCCTGCCCAGTATGATATGATAGCAGGATACAGGAAAACGGGAACTGGAATCCCCCGTGAATGGAGGAAGGTATGAGAATCGACTATCTGATATATTTTCTGAATGTGACGCAGACCCGTTCTATTAATATATCTGCAAAACAGCTTTATATATCCCAGCAGAGCTTAAGCCGCGCCATCAAAACTCTGGAGGAAGAGATCGGCGCGCCCCTGCTGAAACGCCACTATTATGGGGTCGAGCTGACTGAAGTGGGGGAAATTGTGTCCGAATACGCGGGACGCATCGTAAAAGAGCACTATGCCATGAGGAAATCGCTGCTGCCATACTTAGAGCCCGTATCTGAAGCATTTACCGGCCGGCTCCGTCTTGGCATTAATTACCATATAATTAATGAAGTTCTCCATACCATTGTCCATACCTTTGTCCGTCAGAACCCCGGCGTCCGCTTTTCCGTCAGCGAACACAGCGTGGAATGGATGCGTCAGGCGCTGATGGATGGAGAACTGGACCTGGCGCTGTTCGGGGACTGGGAGGAGGAGAATCCGTCTCTTTCGGATTCGTTGATCTGCGAGGAACTATACCGGGCGGATATGCTTGTATGCGTCTCCCAGAAATCTTCCCTTTCCGCCAAACGCGTCATCCGGCCGGAGGAACTCTTGACAGAACCGCTGATTCAATATGAGAATCAGTCTATCACAGAAAAATTCTTTAAAGGATACGGAAATCCCAGAATTCTTCTGGAGACCAGCAGTACGGAGCTGTTCCGCCAGATGGTACAGGACGGTGCGGGGTACGGGCTGACCAACCGTCTGGACTGGCAGGAAGACTACTCCTTTGCTGAGAAAAGCAAGCTGTCGGTCATTCCCGTAAGCCACCCGCACGCCGCCATCCGCTACCAGCTTCTGTACCGTAAAGAGGACCGTCTGTCCCCATGTCTTGCCGCGTTTTTAACCATTGTCCGAAAACGGTTTGCGCTTCTGGAATCTCATCAGTAGGCAGGTTACAACTTTTTGTTGTATCCCCCCAAAGGGATACTGATATGCAAACCTCCCGCATTTTGATAACATATGGCCATAATTGTTATGTTTTTGACAAACAAAAGAATGGCCGTAACCTCTTTTTCCAACCGTTATTTGTGAGGAAAGCTCCGGGGCTTGCGAGCCAGACGGAGGGAAAAATGAGTACAAAAAAATTAGAAATTCTTAAATGGGCGGCGGTTCTGGGAGTACCGCTCCTTATCTTCTGCATGCCGGAATCCGGGGCTTTCAGTCATCCGATCAAGCTTTTCTTATGCCTTACCGTGTGGGGTGTCATGACATTTGCCATGGAACTTCTGCCCAATATCGTACCGGCCATTGTTCTGCCCGTAGGTTATGTCATGTTGTCGCTCACCGGCTTTGAGACTGTATTCAGACCGTGGACCACCAACATTCCATGGATGGTCCTGGGTGCGTTTATCCTGTCGAATACACTGGAACGTATCGGACTTTTGAAGCGAGTGGCGGTCTGGTGCATTGTGAAAACCGGTGGCACCTACACCGGTATTTTGTGGGGAATCTTCCTGTTTGGCATGATCTCCAACTTAGTCATGCCCGGAGGCTTTGTCCCGGTTACTGCCGCATTTACCTACGGTATCTGCAAGGCGCTCGGCATTCAGAAGTCAAAGGCCGGCGCAGGCATCATGCTGACCGGTGTCTTCTCGACCCTGGTTCCAGGCTACTTCATCTTCGATCCCAGCAATACGGGAGTTTTGATGGGATCTGCGGAACTATCGATCACATACCTGGAATATTTAAAACAGAATCTCATATTCCTGCCGCTCATTCCCCTTCTGGTTTTCATCCTCTCTAAGATATTCCGGCCGGAACATGCCGTCAGCGGAAAGGCATATTATAAGGAAGAACAGAGAAAGCTGGGAAAGATTACCTCCGCTGAAAAGAAGGCAACTGTCATTATCATCTGCCTCTTCCTGTACTTAATCAGCGGCCAGGAAATGATGTTTGGCTTCATCCTGGCGGCGTTCGCAGGCTTTATTCCGGTTATCGGCATTTCCAGGGAAGAAGATTTCCGGACGGTCAATTACCCGTTTCTGTTCTTTATCACAGGCTGTATGACCATCGGAATGGTTGCAACGGAACTGGGCTTCGGCCAGATCCTGGCGGATATGCTCTTCCCGTACCTCTATCAGATGCACGAGACGGTTCTCCTGGGCGCGGTATGGTTTGTGGCTGTGATTGTGAATTTCCTGCTGACGCCGCTGGCCGCCATGGCCTCCCTCGGAGCGCCGCTGGCCCAGCTTGCCCAAACTCTGGGAATCAATCCCCAGCCGGTGCTGTATTCCTTCTTTCAGGGGCTGGATCAGATCCTTCTGCCCTATGAATATGCGCTCTACCTGATCTCATTTTCCTATGGCATGATGTCGTTGAAGGATTTTGTGAAGGGGCTTGCCATGAAAATGGCGGTGGCATTTTTGTATCTGATGGTAATTGGAATTCCATACTGGCATCTGATCGGTCTTCTGTAATCGAAAAGAGGAGGTCCGGCGGTCTGTACACACATGACTGATCGGACTTCCTCTTTTTCTGCTGCTCTGCCTTACAGTGTATCGAGTGCTGCTTTCATTCTATTCATGCACGCTTCCACTGTACTTCTCTGGGCCGCTGCGTTGATCCGCTCGAATCCATTGCCTTCGGGTCCGAAAATATAGCCTTCGTCGAATACAATTCCGGCTTTCTGAACCATCAGCTCCTCCAGTTTCTCAGGATCGGAGCAGTATTCATTTAAATCGAGCCATACCAGGTAAGTTCCCTGGCAGTCCATTACCGCTGCCTTTGGCAGATTCTCCTTTACAAACGATTCTATGTAACGGATATTTCCATCGATATAGGCCCTGGCCTGATCCAGCCACTCCTCCCCTTCCGTGTAAGCCGCGATGATGGCAGTCAGACCGAAAGGACTGCACATGCCAACGGATAAACGATTAGAGACTACATCGGTCCACTGCTTCTGATACTCTTTATTAGGAATAATAATGTTGGAAAACTGCATTCCGGCCAGGTTAAAGGTCTTGCTGGGGGCGGTGCAGACGATGATTCTGTCACTGTAGTCCGGCGCAAGCTTTAATAACGGCGTATGGGTGACTCCGACTCTCGTTAAGTCCGCGTGAATTTCATCGGATATAATCCACTTATCATACTTCTTTGCAATATCGACAATCTTCCTTAATTCATCCTCTCTCCACACACGTCCAACCGGGTTATGAGGACTGCACAGAATCATTCCCTTCGTATTCTCATCGGCGAATTTTCTATCCAGATCATCGAAATCCATCTCATAGGTGCTGCCTTTTCTAACCAGAGGACTATTGACCACTTTCCTGCCGTTGGCTTCCACTTTTCCCGTAAATGGGTGGTAAACTGGCCTCTGAATAATGACTCCATCCCCTTCTTTTGTCAGGAACTGAATCAGAAATGCCAGCGCAGGAACGACACCCGGACTGAAGAATATATCATTTTTGTCAATCTCCCATCCGAACCGCTTCCGGTACCATCCGGTAACGGCCTCTTTGCAGTCTTCATTTTCATAAACCGTGTAGCCGAAAATCCTCTGGTCTATCCGCTCATGAAGAGCACGGATAATGGGCTCTGCACAAGGCAGATCCATATCCGCGATAGATACCGGAATGGCGTTTTTTCCGGCTTCCTCCGGTATGGTATCGAACTTGCAGCAGTGTGTGCCTCTTCTTTCTACCAGTGTGTCAAAATCATACTTCATATTGCAGCCTCCTGTCATCTGTTGTTATTTACTCACTTATTACTCCGATACCTTTTTTAATTCATCTTCGTATAAGCCAATTAATATTTAATCTGCTTAACCGTTTATTCTATCATCAGATTAATACATCTCCCGCCGTTTGTCAACAGGAATCTATCTGTGTTTGAATCTAAACCGTTCAGTGCTTGAATCTGCTGGTAAGGCATGGTATGATACATGTAATTCAGAGCATGAACCATTCATTTGAAGCCTTCGAACCGTCACCAGAGAATGGAGGACATACCGATATGATTACCATATTTAATCGAAAAGAACTGGCCATTACTTATTCCATGAAAGAGCAGGCACGAATCCGCGATATCTTAACCGCAGAAGGAATTGATTATATCATCGACACCAAGGGAACAGTCATGCGCAATATGGGAGCGCGCGGTCCCGCCATACAGCAGTTTGGCGAGAATATCACTGCCAGCACCGAATACAGAATCTATGTTCTAAAAAAGGACTATGATAAAGCATCGCACTTAATCCATACGTAACAGAGTCAAAAGGGCCGCTGCGAAAGTAAGTATTCTTTCGCAGCGGCCCTCAGTACTACATCATCACGCAATACTGTACTGGCTATCTAATCGGCCCTGCCGTTTCCCGACAGCTGCCGGCTTTCCTCCACGTCCAGCTTAAACGCCCGGTTCAGTTGATTCTGGATTCTGATATACGTCCTCATCTCTTCTTCAGAGATCTCATCCAGCATATGATACGTCCTTTCATAGCAGGCATTTTCAAAATCTTCGTGCTTTTTATAGATAACCTTCCCCTCATCTGTCAGATAAAGGTTATACTCCCGGTTATTCTTTTCGTTCCGCTCCTGCCTGATCCATTCCTTTTTCTTAAGCTTGCGGATCAGCTGGGAGCAGGCGCTGTTGGTCTTATGAAACTCCCTGGACAGTTCCGAGGCCGTAATTCCCGGCTGGTCTCCGACAGCCTTGATTATCTGAGACTCTGCCTGGTAGAGGACGGTTCCGTGATAATCATGGAGCAGAGAATCGTATTCATCAATCGCATCTACGCCTTCATCCATTGTTTTTAACAGTTCACAAAATAATTCATATCGTTTATCTACGCCCATAGCCCCACTCTCTTCCCTGTTGGTTCCTTTATTGTAAGTGGAAATGCCTGTGTTTGTCAATATGGCCCTGCCTGTGTTTCTGCCTTTACGTATTCCGGCCTCACGGAAGGCCCTGTTCATCCGCTAGAAACGGTACTGCGATCCCGGCCAGCTGTTCAAACAGCTCCCGGCCCTTTTCTCCGCCTAATCCATAACCGATATGAACCTGCTTCATCCATTTATCCCCCTGCCGGTACTTCATAATCGTTCCATCCGAATAGAAGAGATACGTATCGTAATCAAATTCCGTATAATACACGGTTACACTCAGTTCTTTCGCCGCCTCTGTAAACTCGTTCCGGGGCTTATAAACGTAGGGCCGGTATTGATACGCCCCCAGTATGTCTATGCAGGGCTGAAGCCGGCTTCCCTCCGCCAGGTATCCCGGCGTCTTCCCATGATCCGGATTCTGAACGTCTTCCGTATAGGCGAAATGGATTCCATAGATTTCAGTCCCCCTTCGTAGAAAGGGCTGAGGAAATGTGGCCGCTATATAGGTCAGAATGACAAGTACTGTACAGAATATAAGGAGAACCTGTTTCTGGGACAGTTTCCGCTTCTGTTTTACCATCTTCATTCACCTCCGTCTGCCAAAACCGATTATCCTTTTCTACCTTTATCATACTACATTTGCAGACTGCGGAAAGTAATTATTTACTAAGTTATTCTTACGATATTCAGAGGGGAAGAGGAGAACTTTTTATTCCTCACCCCCGGTATCAACCGTCATGCATTTATCCAGAGTCGTTTTATCGATTTCGTTCACATATTTGGAATCCGCTGTCCTCGTATAGTAAGTAGTTCCATCCTCGCCGGTATTTCCTACCGCCAGCGTAAATGTCTTCTCTTCTCCGTCCTTCTCATACGTATAGGTCAGCACCGCCTGTGGATGATCCAGCCCGTAGCCAGCCAGTTCTTCGTCCGTAACCTTGTAATTCGCGCAGCTCTTAACCACAAGGCCGCTCAGCGAATCTGCCAGCACATTGAGTGCCGCGTTGTCCGGCAGTTTGTTGTCTTCCGTATCGTCCGAACCGCGGTACCAGGCAATGGTTCCGTCCTCATCCAGTGTCTTCTTCACATAATGTTCGCTGACTCCGTTTTTCTCTATTGTGATCGTCTGGATATCCGTCCCCAGGACAGCCGGGAACTCTTCCAGCGCCATCATATCCTCCAGTCCGTAAGCCGTCTCATCGAACAGGGAGGAACTGATGAGATAAGGCACATTCTGCCCGTCGATAACGGCATAATAGTTTCCGTCGTCCGTCTTATCACCGATGAGAATGGTGGTCGTATCCCCTTCATCTGCCGATACGGTCACCCGCCGCACCGGTGTATCCAGGCCGTATGCGGTCAGATCGTCCCCGCCCTCCAGTTTTCTCACTGCCGGAAGCTTCTTCACCGTTCCTGCCAGTGAATCCATGCGGGTGGTATTTACCGGAAACTGGCCGTCACCGTCATACGTCCAGGAATCGCCATCCTTTGTAAATGCCAGTACATTACCGTCATTATCGTAGGAAACAGCCTTTATTTCAGAGAAATCAGTCATATATATTTTTTCGTTTTCCGCCTGCTGCTGTTCCTTTTCCTTTGTATGAGCCTGATACGCCCCGACACCGGCATAGATAACGCCCAGCGCCGCGACCACCAGACAGCCTATAAGCAGTCCGTAATTCTTCTTCATTGCCACGCCTCCATTTTTATTTTGCCGCACGGCTAAATAATTACTTTCTATAAACGTCTCCGCTTCAGCCATACCATAAGGCCCGCCGCCACGGTTATCACCGGAATGACGAGAATAAAGACGATTCCCCACATGCCGCCATGTGTCACCGTGTTGTATGTCACCTCGAGGCTCTTGGACGGTATGGAAACGTTGGTCACATCTTCAAAATTGGCCGTTACCGCGTTCATAAACAGGTCCAGATTCGTAAGATTCGTAAAGGTACTGTTTAATCCGTCATCGATCAGAGAAGGCGTACCGAATACCGTCAGTCTCGCAGTGCCGGAATCCAGTGTTTTCACCGCCGTTGCCCCGAGAATGTAGGTGCCCGGTGTCTGCCCGTTTTCCGTGACAAGCATGCCGCCATCCGTTGTCTCCATAAACGGCTCTACCGTAACCTCATCGGGAAGTGTCTCCAGCTGGCTAAATGCAGCGGACTGAAGGATCAGGGCAGTGCTTTTTCTGTCAATTCCCGTCGTAATCTCACTGCCGGATACGAGAGTCGGGAAAATGTAATAGGGATTATTCTGATAGTAGCTCTTTGTATCGGCCGCCAGGCCATTTTCCATATTTAGACCGTAGGCGGTCATAACGGCATTCAGATTGGGGCGGTCCTTATCGGAATATCCGGCAATTAAAAGTACATTTCCGCCGCCATCCAGGTAGTCTGTCACCATGGTTTTCTCATCGTCAGCAAGATCACTTGCCGGCGCATTTATCATGAGAAGCTCGCAGTCCTCCGGGATCCCGCCTCCAGTCAGCAAGTTGATGGTATTTACCGTAAGGCCTGACTTTTCCAGCATATCGGAAGTAAGCGTACCTAACGCCGCCTCCCCATGGCCTTCCGTCACATAGATATTTTTCTGCACATCATTTGTTACATAAGAGACAGCGCTGGTAAGCTGGCCCTCTCCGTCGAACTCCGTCTCCTTTGCCTGACCGTAATAATAGTAAGACATCTGGTCATATTTAATGATATCGCTCATCTGGATCGTTTCTGTTTTTCCATTATCCTCACACATCACCAGAATCGTATTGTTCTCTGCGTTCAGCTGCTTTACCTGATCCGGGTGCAGGACGGAATCCACGTTCTCTACCTTAATATGATCCGAAAGATCCGCATACCGGTTAACAAAGCTCGTAATTCTGTCATCCACCGCCGATGGATCTGCCACCACGTAAATCGTTACGTCCTTATCGAGGGATGCGAGAAGCTCCTTCGTCGTATCTCCCACCGTATAAATCTGTGTACCGCTCAAATCCCACTGGCGTACCTTTTCAGGAAGACGGCCTACGATCATATTTAACAGCACGACAGCTGCGATTACGATCACAGAAAGGATCGCCGCGTAGCCGCCCTTTTTTAGTTTTCTTGTCATTTCCAGCCTCCTAGTTTTGAGTAATTAGCTCCATCTGCGTTTTTCCACGGACTGCACGGTCAGAAATACCAGCAGAAAAATAATGCTCGCATAGTAAATAAGACCACCCGCATCAAAAATATAGTTGTTGGCAAAATTCTGAAACACATCCGTAACCGCAATCTTCTCTACAAGATTTACGAGAGCGCGGTCAAACATGCTCTTTTTGGCAACATACGCTCCCACCAGGGCGACGATTCCCGCCGCCTCCAGCACAAACGCCAGAAGGTTATGGCTCGTTACCCGATGAAGGATCACCACGCAAAGTGTCCAGAGAAGCAGGAAGCCCACCAGCGAGCCGGAGGCCGAGGTCGGAAGGAAGTTCACGAGACTGGGCCATAAAAGAAGCAGCAAAATGACTCCGAAGGTTCCCACTGCCGCGATAATCTGGCTCTCTGTCGTGGACGATATAAACATTCCAATGGCAATGTAAACACAGCCCAGAAGGAAAAACGCCAGAATTGACGCGTAATCCGTCTTTAAGTATGCCGTTCCGTTCATCTTTATTATGAGCGGGCAAAGGCAGGAAATGAGGACCGGAACCGCAAAAACAGTAACCATGGACAGATATTTGGCCAGAACCATTTTCGGTACGGAAACCGGTGCTGTGAGAAGCAGCTGGTCCGTCTTCGTCTTCCTGTCATCTGCAAAGCTTCTCATGGTCAGAACCGGAATGGCGATCATCACGATCGTTACCATGCCGGACAATGTATAGGAAAAATACGGATAACCGCTCATCAGATTGTAAGCCATGAAGTAAATTCCGACAAACAGAACCAGAAACGCGATGAATACATATCCGGTCATGCATTGGAAATACGACTTCAATTCCCTTTTATAAATCGCCGCCATTTATACTTCCTCCTTTTCTGTTTCCGCCATGAAGTCTTTGTCAGGATCATTTTCCTCTTCTGCTGCGTACAAAGCATTGTCGGGATTATTTTCCTCTTCTGCTGCGTACAAGGTATTGTCGGAATCATTTTTCTCTTCTGCCGCGTACGAAGCATTGTCGGGATTATTTTCCTCTGCCGCGTACGAAGCATTGTTGGAATCAATTTCCTCTCCTTCCGCGCCCGAAGCATTGTCCGCAGTCAGTTCCAGGAATACCTCTTCCAGAGATGCCTTTGAAGTATGCATGGATAGAATCGGGATCCTCCGGTCTGCAAACGCAAAGAAAATAGTCTCTCTGATGTCCGTCTGCGGAATGATATTCATGTCTTCGCTCTCTTCTCTCTCCGCGTCCTCAGCCCCATCTTCCAGGCAATTCTCTCCCATCAGCTGGAAGGTCACCTTCCTCACGCCTTCCTCGCCGCTCTCGCTCACCGCGATTTCCTCTGCTCCGTCAATCGCTTCGAGAATCTCACGGATCTCTTCTTCCTGTCCCTTGACGAGCAGTTCCATGCCGGCGGCCCCGGCCATCTGACGCTCCAGATTCTCCGGCGTGTCGCTGGCAATCAGCTTTCCACGGTCTATGATCAGGATGTGGTCGCAGACCGCGCTGACCTCGGAAAGGATGTGGGAGCTTAATATCACTGTGTGTTTTTCTCCCAGTTCCCGAATCATATCCCGGATCTCGATAATCTGTTTTGGATCGAGGCCTACAGTCGGCTCATCTAAAATGATCACAGGAGGCATACCGAGCACCGCCTGGGCCAGCCCGACACGCTGCCTGTAGCCTTTTGACAGATTTCGGATCAGCCTTCCCTGCACTTCTTCCAGCTTCGCCAGCGCCACCACCTCACCGATGGCACTTTTCCGTTCTTTCTTCGGTATCCGTTTTAATTCCGCTGCAAATTCCAGCTGCTCCATAACCGTCATATCGACATAAAGAGGAGGAAGCTCCGGCAGATAGCCGATACATTTCTTCGCTTCCTCAGGTTCTTCCAGTATGTTGTGTCCGTTAATCAGGACATCTCCCTCCGTAGCACCGATATAACCGGTCATGATGTTCATGGTAGTCGATTTTCCGGCGCCGTTAGGTCCTAAAAAGCCGTAAATCTGACCGTCTTCGATGGTAAAGTTCAGATGATCCACTGCCAGATGGCCGCCGTAATCTTTTACGAGATTCTTTACTTCTATCAACTCGTTCTCCTCCTGAATTCTATATTTACACGGGCGCGGGAAAGGGCCGCTGACATCTGGCCTCACCGCACGCCTCGCATATTCGGTGTTAATACATAGGGTAAAAAATAAATGTGTTGATTCTGTGTTCATATTTTGATGTTTCTGTGATAAAAGTGTGAACCCAAAAAGCAGAGGCAGCTGAAACGCATCCGCGTCCAAGCCCTCCTCTGCTTTATAACCTCCTGCCGGCGTCATTTCTCCGTGCTTCTCTTCTGAAGCATCACCGTCAGAATAAATTGATTTTCTTTCACCTCATATTCCGCGCTTCCAAGGTATTTTTCCGCGCTTTTCCGAATATTCTGAAATCCCAGTCCATGCCATTTTAAATCGTCCTTTCTGGTTATCAGAGAAAAATCTGACGAATCCCTGCTCAGAACACCGTCGAAACTATTACGAATCACAGTAAAGAACATATTGTTTCTGCAATAGGATGAGATTTCAATCTCTGGTGCGGCCTCCCCGCTCTGCTCCTTCAGTTTCTGGCACGCTTCCAGAGCATTGCTTAACGCATTATTCAGGATAATGCTGATATCGAAGGCGCTGATTCCAAAATCCGCGGGGAACAGGAATGAACAGTGAAAAATGATCCCGGCGGCCTCCGCCTGTTTCTGCTTGCCGTTCAGCACCACGTCTGTCACGGGGTTCCCGGTGTGAAGCGAGTAATTAAACGTATCCAGAGATTTCCCGATTCCGGCAAGGTAATTCCCCAGCTCGCTGTCTCCCTCCTCCACCGCGATTCCCTCGACGGCCAGAAGGCTCTTAATATCAAACAGATAATTCTGCATATCATGCTTTACCGAACGGATCCCCGTATAGAGCTGCTCAATCTCCCCTATGTGGTTCTGCATCTGTCCCATTTCCTGCTCCAGAATGACGGCGCGGCCTTTTTCTTCTATGTATTCCATCAGCTGCCGGTAAATATCGTAGGCAAACAGAATTCCCATCAAGGCCGACAGGAGCAACAGAGGAATCAGCAGATAAAGCACAAATCCGTACTTCGTCGCCCAATCCACTGCCACCTGGAAAAACAGAAACTTCTTTTCAATCTCCAGAAAGAGATATACGATCAGGCCTGTAAAGCTGGGCATCAGCAGAAACAACAGTTCCTTTTTGTGAATACTGTCCAGCGAATTCTTCATGCACCGTGCCAGTTTTATGGAAGACAGTGCCAGTATGACACAGGTCAGCAGAAGGCTGAAGCAGGGGCCTGTATTTAGAGTCAGATCGTAACGCGGCTCCGCCGGCCCCCATTCTGAAACGTCGCTAAAGGGCCAGTAGGTAAGTGTTTTTATCACAATTTCCGGAAAATACCACAATCCATAATGAAGCCTGGTAAATTTTCCAATATAAAACCACAGGCTGCTGCAAAGAGAAACGATCGCCCAGAACGTAACGATCAGATACGTCTTTTTGCTGGCTGTCCCCTTATATAAGACTACGACAAATAAAATCAATACCGCCAGATGGCCGGCGACGCTCCAGATATCCCCCAGCTTGCCTGTCATATGTACGGAAATATAATAGAGAATACCCAGCAGCGGGACGCAAATGCGCCGCTTCTTAAATCTCGGCTCCAGAAAACAGCTTAAAAGATACATCAGACAGATCGTCTCCGTCAGCAGTAATAAGAAGGAGATATAATCAGACACAGAAATAAGCACTGAAAAATTTGTATATAAGCTCTCAAGCCGTTCCGGTGTCATAACGTCCGGTGCAGATACGGTGTCTGTAAATGGAAAAGCGGCCTCTGAGCCGCTGTAAAGCAATGATTGATACCACATAAATGCCCCCTCTGGCAGATGATCAGGCTACAATTCTCCTGATTCTCGCTTTTTCATACGTAACTGACAAATTATATCACACTTTCCCCATACTGGCGACACTCATGTTTTCCACCACGCAAAAAGGCCCTTTGCTTTTGCCGCCCTAGCGGCATTTAAGATGGACAGTCCATTTATGGAAGTTTCATGTCAGGATTCGTTCCCCCCTTTCCCAGAAAAGATGCGGCGAAGGTGAAACTGCCACCCTCGCCGCCTTGTCAATCTGTCATTCTTTCCACGCGCCGCCACAAATTCTATCTCGATCCCTGCTAACTTCCAGCTGCTCCACCATGGGTTTGAGACTCCACGGCAGGCAATGAGGCACCAATAACCGACTGCCGACAGCAAGAGTTAAGGAGAACCAATAAAACTAAGATTGCAGTTTAATCAGCGTGTTTGATCACTCTTTTTTCTGTTCCCCGTTCCAAAGCCCGTTTTTATCTACGTACCAGCCGTCTATCCAGGCATCTGCAAACATGATCCCCTGCTTACCGTCCGATACAGGATTGAAATAATACCATTTCCCGTCAATCAACTGCCAGCCTGTCTTCATACCGGTATTGATATCGATGTAGAAATATCCGCCCAGAGCCGGATCATAAATCATTCCGCTTTTTACATAACCGTCTGCCCCAAAGGGGTACCAGGCTCCGTTCACCATCTCCCAGGCAGGCTGCTCATAGGTGCTGCCGTCTTCTCTAGTCACAATAGTTCCGGCCGCAGTTGTTCCATCCGCATATTGCAGCTTCCATCTGACGTTTCCGTCTGCTGCTGTTTCTGACTGCCAGTTAGAGTATCCTGTGCCGCTGCCGGTGATGATACCGGTCAGGGAATTCACTTTCCCTTTCTTTGGATCCTGGGTAATTGTACCTGCCGGCTGCGAAGATGTGCCGCCTGACGAACCTCCCGAAGAACCGCCGCCTGTGCCGCCGCTGCTGTATGTCATTACCGTAACGGTGCAGGATGCTGTATAGCCGCCGTCCGTAGTGGTGACGGTAATCACTGCCGAGCCGTTGCCCACTGCCGTAACATTGCCATTCTGATCCACTGCTGCAACAGATGGATTGCCGCTTGTCCATGTCACTGTTTTGTCGGCGGCATTACCTGGAAAAACCGTTGGCGTCAGTGCGGCCGTGTTCGGTGTGGTATTGCTGTAAAGAGACAATGTACTTCTGTTCAGCGTAATGCCCGTCACCGGTATTGTTCCATCCGGAATCTTCTCATAGGTGACCTCGGCGGTCACTTCCTGATCCGGCATGGTGAATTTGGCGGTGGCGCTGGTTTTACTTGTGCCGTCCGCAAAGGTCACGGCGGGGGGGGGGGTTTTGGCATCAAGATAGCAGGCGGGGGAGAGGGAGACCAGGACCCCCCCCCCGG
>ERZ781272.207-NODE-207-length-69923-cov-21.693078_pt1 | contig 69923 bp, 61 predicted proteins | sample MGYA00375850_ERZ781272 | MGnify/ENA primary metagenome ERZ781272 (study PRJEB29790, sample SAMN06051246) | human gut metagenome | host: Homo sapiens | place: USA: Cincinnati, Ohio | collected 2013-06-21 | study: EMG produced TPA metagenomics assembly of the Gut...
TTGATTGAGCAACGCGAAATCTTAGTACTGCTACGTGTGAAGCTAAGCGAGAGCGAGTTTTTCGTTGAATATAGCAGTATCTACTCCTCGAAATCTTCAAGTGCGAAGTTTAAATTAAGCTACTATTTCACTGTAACTTTGAAAGTTGTATTAACTCCATTTGCTTTAGCAGTAATTGTAGCCGTACCTGCCTTCTTAGCCGTCACTTTACCAGTTTTCGAAACGGTTGCAATTTTAGAATTGCTTGACTTCCAAGTAACTTTTTTACTATTACCAGATACTGTTGCTTTTAAGGTAAGTGATTTACCTTTCTTTAAAGTAGCTTTTGTTTTATTTAACTTAATATCAGCTACCGTTATCTTACAAGTTGCTTTTTTGTTTGAACCATCTTTTGTTTTAACAGTAATTGTTGTGGTTCCAACTGCTTTTGCTGTGATTTTTCCATTTTTCACAGTTGCAACTTTTGGATTACTGCTGCTCCATACAACTGATTTATCTGTCACTTTTGATGGAGAAATTGTTACTTTTAAGGTAGTACTTGCTTTTGGTTTTAGCGTTAGTGAAGTTTTAGATAACTTAACACTTGTTGCTTTTACTGTTTTAGCCTTTACTGTAATTACTGCTGTCACTTTGATGTTAGTTCCATCATTAGAACGAACCGTAATATTGGCTGTTCCCTTACCAATTGCAGTTACTTTACCATCTGCAGATACCTTAGCAACTTTCTCGTTATCTGAAGACCATGTAACAGATCGATTACTTGCATTAGATGGTAGAACAGTTGCCGTTAAACTTAGTGTCTTTCCTACTTCTAGTGTTTCTTTCGTTTTACTCAATCTAATGTCTTGTACTTGTATAATAGACGGAGTTGTGTCAGGATTATCTGTTGATGGTTTATCTGTTTGCGTAGTTGATGGAGTATACACTATATTATGTGTCGCTCTATCAACTGTAATAGCATCACTGTTATGTTGTAAATCAACAATCTTTAACTCTTGTAGTACTAATGATGAGTTGAATTTACTAGTTTCATCGCTTACTATGCGCATACTACCAATAGAAATCTTTCTATCATCTAATAAATCCTTGCTATCTACTACATAAATCCTAAGTTCACCAGTTTTTTGGTCATAAGTATATCTACAATGATTTGTCGTAAATTCCTTATTCCATTCCATGGTTACATCCTTAATCTTACTTTGATCAAGTTGTAAACAAAGCTCAAAAGCTGTTATGCTCTTGTCATATTCTTTACTAAGTTCTAATGATAAGGCAATATCATTACTTCCACTTTTCTGGTTAAGAATTAATGAAGCATTTTCCTTACTTACAAGATCCTCATCTACGTACACATCAACTTGATTATTAGCAGCTGCATATGCTATCTTTTGTGGCTCACTAAATCCTATAGCAGCTGACATCAATACTGATAATGTTAAAACTGTTATAGCTTTTCTTTTTATCATACTCTTACTTAGCTCTCCTTCTTTTTATCTTTTAGTAGGGCAAATTGATTTTAACACTTTCATGAAACCAACTCTTATTATTTGTTAATTGTGATATCTCCCAGTTGTTCTGGCACTTCTACCGGTAAAGTATCACTTACAAATCTTTGTCCTTCTAAAGTTACTGCATTATCTACACGATATAATTCAGCCTTAATATTCTTTGGTAATGTTGGTAATTGACCATTCTCATCCGGTTCAATTACGTAAATCCAAGTTCCGCTGCTAACCGCACCAAGTTCTACATCTACCGGCTCTTCAGCAAAGATATATTGAGATCCCGCAATTACTTCGTCAGTATCCGCATCAATTAAAAGAACTACATTAAATGCTGGATGTCCACTATAATCACCAGTAACTACTACCGAGCCTGCTGGTATTACAACATTACTTCTTTCATCAACAACTAGATCCTCTTTTAATTTACCGATTCCGTTTTGTAATAACTCAACATTATCATCTGGTTGTCCTATTACATCGAATTCATTAATACTTACTGTATTCTGCCCTTTGGCAATAAGTTTAACATAAGTCACTTCGTGAATATCTATACTAGTTCCAAGTTCTGAATTTTCTTTAGTAAAGTATACAGTTTCTTCGGAGATCTCACTGTTAAATGTTCCAGTCTTTATTGAAGTCCAGTTGCTACCATCATTACTTACTTGAATTTCATAATTCTTAATGGCTTTGTCTAAACCTTTTGAATATTTCAATCCGATGATTTGTGTTACTTCTCCTAAGTTCAATACTACTTCCGCATTACCGCTTTTTACAGTACCTGTATAGGTATTCGTATAATTGTTGTCAATCGTATCAACAATGGCTTTGATTGGATTCAATCCACAAGCATCGTCTTCCACAGCAGTATCATTCTCAGATGTCATATTCGTAGTAACGCTCCATTTATCCTTATTGATACTTCCATCGTGCTTGATTTTAATTGGATCTAAATCAAATTTTTCTGTTTTATTTAAGAATTTGTCATGTGCAATAATTGTATAATTAGCTACTTTATTATTAAAATTAACAGTATCCACATACTCAGTTGCCGACGCATCTACAAACGCTACCGTTTCACCATTTCGAATAATTTCATAACCTAATAAACTGTTCTCGTGCATTCCTGTAACGCCTAAGTTAATTGTTACTTGTTTTGAGTTAGGTTGATTGTTAAGGATAGCTGTAATAGCAGCACCACTAGTCACCTTTGCGATATCATCTGCCTGATTGCTATTGCTTATTCTATAATCTCTTGCTTCATCTGTGATATATTGAATCTTTCTTGTTTCTTTTTCGAATTGACTTGCATACTCAGTTGTAGTTTCGTCTGGAACCATACCCCAACTGATAAAGAAATTTAAAAGATTTTTCTTCGTAGCTGCAGTCGCTAATCTCATTAATTTATTATCTGTGTCTTTTGCATCTTTTAATGTGAATTCTTTACCATCTGCAAATTTAGGAGCAAGGGAATTATTTCTTGCATACGCATCAATTCTTGCAAATACTAAATTGTTAAATTGTTCTTCATACGTATCGTATGTCTTGTAGTTATAACCATTATCATATGCTAAGTGTAATTGCCAGTACATAGCTAGATTAGTAAATACATTATCGGATTTACCAATTGTTCCAGAGGTTACTTTTTTGTAAACTTCATCATAGCTAAATCTAACAGAATCATTCGTTTCCTTTGCCTGAGCTAATACAGAGAAATAATTGTTCGTTACTTCAGCAATTGCATAGTCACTTTGGTTAATGATATGTCCAATTTCATGGGCAATACCCCAACCAAATAATTGTCCACTTTCATACTTACCATCTGTGCTTACTACTGGTTCTCCGCCCATTAATCCCGGAATACTATCCCATTCAATACCAATATGCAAACCACCTGCATACATAAATGCTCCTGCAAACATTCTTTGGTATCTAATGTTTAATCTACTAGATGGCATTTTATTCTTTTCGCCATATTGTTTAACGAAATCTGCATACTCATCTGCATCTGTTGGGTATTCTACTAATCCTTTGTGTTGATAGAATAACTCTACCATCTGATCCATTGCATTTAAGGATTGATATAAAGTCTCTACTTGTTGGTCAATATTGCTGCTGCCTGTCTTATCTAGAATACCTTTTAGTACTTGTTCTGCGGCTACAGAATACATCATCTTATCAAGAACAATATCAGTTACATTAAAGATACAATTCTTATTATCATATTCATAATCTGTTGCTTCATTTCCTGTATGTGAACTATTATGCTTTTCTTCTAGTCCAGCTACATAAGTAGTTAAATCCTCTATATAGGTCTTAATTGCCTTTTTCTTATCAGATTCAGATTCCATATTACTAATATCAAGTACTGGAATATCTGTTCCTCCACTTACCCTAACATTCATATTAAGTTGATCGTTGTTACCTGTAAACTCAACATATAAAGCTCCACCATGTTCCACAGCCATCGAACTAATTTTAGGTATAGTAACGTCGTTCTTACCAACCTTTAGGTTTGAAACAACCTCTTTTGTCCATGTCCCTGATTCTGCATGAAATTGTGTTGCAATTAATTTCAAATCACTATTTGAACCAGTTGTAGCTCCATCTCTACCTACATATACTACTAACTCTTCACCCTCATGAGCAGTAATTCCTAGCGGTTGCCATGCATTTAATCCACTTTGGAATCCTAGATGTCCATCTTTTGCTTTTGTTACTGTTGTATCTATCTTTACTGCACTTCTAAGTGCTTCCTGGTTTAGAATAGCCTTTGCATTTGCTAATTCAACTTCTAATATTCCCTTTTTAAAATGTAGCTCTCCACTTACAGTATCAGGCGTATTCAATCGTGCTTCTAGTTTAAGAATATCATCTAATGTTACCCCTGGTTTTAAGCTAATATGAGTATCATCTTCAAACAAATCATAGATATCTGCTTCTAATGAATCATATTCATAGAACTTCATTTCTGCAATGGAGATCATTCCGTCTGAATATGCTAGATAATTAGAGAAGTTTATTTGAATTTTATTAGTTGTAATTGGTTCATCCAAATTAAATTCATAATATCTTTTTCCTGCAGAATCAGTTTTATTAGTATGTCTTCCACTGATAACCTGTTCTTCACCATTTTCGTCCCAGTATCTAACTTTACTGTAGAAATAATCATACGTTTGTTGGCTACTTTCTACGATAATGAATCGGTCCATCTTATAGTAATCATCAAATTCAACGATTGGCCCATTTAAGCCCCCACTATATCCACCTGATGTCCATGAGTTAAGAATCCAATCAGTACCATAATCGTTATCAACTACTGCAAAACTATTACTAGCCGTTCCAGCTGGGTAACTTACTGATTTAATATGTGCGGTTTTACCAGATTCTTCTGGTACATTAATTAATTTATAATTGCTTGTCTTCGCATATTCTAATTCAGTTGTAATACCTAAAGATACTGCTGATTTACTACCTACACCAATCTCGTTAACACCTTGTAGATATATCTCATAAGTAGTATTAATCTTTAAATTAGTTAATTGATAACTATTTTTTGTAATTCCAGTGATCTCTGTGTATTTAGCAGAAGAACCTTTTTCTCTATAATATAGATTATAGCTATCCGTATCCTCCATAGCTTTCCAAGAGATATTAAGTAACTTGTACCCACCAACAACTGAGATATTCTCTGGTGCATCTGGAACTTTTGTAGTTTCTGGAACTACTTCAATTGGGGCACTATATCCACTTCTCCAATCTCCATTTGTTGATTGAACGCGAACACTAAATTTTGTACCATTTTGAATCTTATCATTCATGAACTGTTTTACTGTAATACTATTGGTTCCCGTACTAATTACTTGTTTCCCTTTTTCCGATGTGATTTCAACTTCGTATCCAGTGACATTACTTGCTTTACTCCAAGTAACTGTAAATTCTTTGTTTCCACCTTTACCAACAACATTTTGTGGTATATCCATACTTGGTGCTGGAATTCTATCTTCCATGTTATTAAGGAATTCCACTTTCGCTATTTCAGCTAAGTTCTTACTATTAGTACCAGTTACTTTAATTGATACCTTTTTGATTGCAACTTGTCCATTAAGATTAATTACGATAGAACCATCAGATTCTACAGTCGCTGTTGCTGCTGATCTTGCGCTTAAAGTTGCTGCCTTAGCTCCTTTTGCATCTTTTTGTTTAGTTGCTTCATTACCTATGAATACTTCATATATCGTATTATTTTCGTCTTCTACTGTTACAATACCTTCCGTTATGGCATTGTCAATATTCGATGGAGGAGCAATTGTGATTCCTTCTGTTTTCACTCCATTTGAATTAATACCAATGTCTATTACGACCGGATTACTTACACTAATCTCTCCTGTTTTCTCTGGCTGTAATTGAACCACTCCGGTATCCGATAATATACTATTGATATCTCCAGTCACTTTACCAGTAGTTTCTATCTTCTCTACATTATCAGCCGATAATATTGAAACTGTTGAACTTTCTATATTCTTTCCATTCAGATTGTAAGATATATAACTTGCATCTAATATATCTACCTTACCATCTCTGTTCAAATCAAACTCTTCCTGTGTGGAATTACTTTCGATAGCATCCATCATGTTTTTCATGTCTTCGTCGTCAATATTGCCATCACCATTCACATCACCATATCCAATAACACCTGGTCTCGTACTATCTTTGAACATCTCATCTAATTCATGACTATTCTTAATCACTAATTTAGAAACATATTGAGCTTCCACTTTAACTGTTTGCTCAAATTGTTGATACCCATTACCTGTTATTATTAGGATATATTCCCCCGGCTCAAGATTCATACTTGTTCCGAGTAATTTGTTATTGGAACTATCATATTGAAAATCCATATCATAGCTAGTTCCATTTGAATTCTTTAGAGCACTCTTTATTTCAATGTTATCTGAATAGTCAACAGGTAGAACTAAATCTAATTCTACCGATACCCCTCCAGTTTGTGCATTTGCCTTCACATTCTTTTGCTGTGTTGTAGTAACAGCATTCATATTGTTCATTGTTACCGTACTAGCAGCAGATGCTAACGGTGCTGTCGTTTGTAATGTCAATGTAGCAACTAATGCAGCTGCTACCATTCTCGATTTGTACATTCGCCTCTTCTCCTTATCTCTTGGTGTAATATGATTTATATGAAAGTTACTATTTACTAAATCTTACTTTAAAGTTAATTCAATAACTAATAACTAAATTGTCTGATTAGCTTAATATTTATTTCCAATAAATTCTTGATTTTCCTCTTTTCATATTATTTTAATAGATTTTCTCAGAAAATATATTTTACAAATTAACTTTTCGTTTTTCAAGTATTTTCTGATTTTTTGACACATTATACAATTAAAAGAATTATTACTTTTTGGATTGTATTATTTTTAAACAACTCATTAAATTAAGTAAACACTTCATCCCATCTTCAAGCCTTACATCATATTATATCGAATTATGTCGGCTTCTAATTAATAGGACCAGAGAACTAAAAATACCACTATGCCAAGCTTATAAAGCTCTTCATAGTGGTACTTTTTCCCCTATTGGTATTCTTCTTCCCTATCAGAATCAGCTTTCGTTACATGAATCGTTCCATGTGGGTGATGCGGAGGGGCATAGACAGAAAACAATTTAATTGAATGGCATCCATTATTAATAAGGTTATGCCACGTATTCACAGGAACAAAGATGCCCGTTCCAGGTGAAACTTTGCATTGATAGTCAAGATTATCTTTACTTTGGCCCATCATCATCACACCGGAACCAGACTCAATATACAGAAATTGATCATTGTTATGATGATTTTCTAATCCGATTTCAGAGTTACATGGTATAGTCATGAGCGTAAGTTGTAGATCTGTTCCTGTCCAACGTGTTGTGCGGAAATTATTGTTTTGTATTGTGTCTTGACAAAGGTCTGTAACGAATGGATCTGGGCCTTGATCGCTTTGGTTGTTGCTTGAACCGTAATGATTATACGATATCATAATTTAATCACCTCAAATTATCTTATGTAGAACTAAGTAATAAGTGAGTAATTAAAGAATCAAAGATTGTTTGCACATTCCTTACCTTCTGACATTTCACTGAACTCAATAAAAATACCTCTTTAACTTTAGTATAAATAGTGTAGAAAGTTTTTAACTTGACATAAAAGAAAAGTTTTTGTATAATGTTCGTTTACAAAATTTTATATTATACAATAACTGAAAACACAAAGGTAAAAAGCTTATTATGGAAGATTTGAAAGTTGAAAATTTGTTATCAATTATTAATACATCAATGAATTATATACATAAGGATTTAATAGGTCATTGCATGCGTGTGACTTATGACTTAGTTTGCATATTAAAAGACGATCCCAGATTTACATATCAAGAAGTATGTAAAATTGCTTGGACAGTTTTATATCACGATATTGGTATTTTAGAAGAACGATCTGTTAAGGATTTATTAGAAGGAGAATTAGAAATAAAACATTCTGGCTTTTCTCATGCTGAATATGGTTGTTTATTTGTTAAGTACTTTAGTGCATTTCCTGAGTACTATCATATTATTAAGTATCATCACTCTGCATATAGAGAATACAAAGATTTAGATATAGAAGATAAAATAAAAGATGTAATAGTGATATTAAAAATAATAGATATGATTGATTTATACACGATTTATCAACAGCAATTCGATATATATAAAATTAAATTGGATGTATATGAAGTTGCTATTGCAAATAAATTGAATTCTTTCTTTGAAAACAAAAAAGAATTATCTCAAAAAGATATAGAAACTAATTTAGCAAGTTTTTTGAAAAATATGATACTGTCACCAATTCAAAAGTATAAGCTGTTGAAAATACTAGCTTATTCTTTTGATTTTAAAAGTCGTTATACAGCTGTGCATTGTACTACTGTAGTAGAGATAAGTAGTATGCTAGCCAAATTATTCGAAGTCGATGAGAATACGTATAAAAATATATGTATAGGGGCTTTACTTCATGACTTGGGTAAAATTGCAATTCCATATCATATATTAGAGTCTACAGGAAAATTGAACGAAGAAGATTGGGCAATTATGAAATCTCATGTAACGATTACAGAAGAAATAATAAAAAATAATGTTGATAATGAAATTCTTCAAATTGCAATTAGACACCATGAAACATTGGATGGGATGGGTTATCCATATGGGGTCGATGGTAGTCAGTTAACATTACCACAAAGCATTGTTGCTGTTTCTGATATTGTAAGTGCTTTATCTCAAGAAAGAAGTTACAAACCTTCATTATCATTGGACGAGATATGTGCCATTTTAAATGATATGTGTCAAAATCATAAAATTTGTCCAATAGTATTAAAAATGTTTCTAAAGAATAAAGATACGACTTATAAAAGAATACTACAAGTAACTTCTGATACGAATATAATGTATCAAAAAATAAATGAAGAATACAATGAGGCTATGTGTCAAAAGGTATGACTTGGATTGCAGATTGCGCCCATGCTGGGCGCACTAAAACTGCATCACTTTAATAAGGTGAGTATTTATAATTTTCTTGTATTTACTGATTTTATTCCGTCCCAAATTATATTTTCTGTTAATATTGCCATATACTCTGGTGATTCCTTAAGTCCATTCCTAAGCCAATGATCGATTAGTCCAATTGCTCCATATAAAATAAAAGAATAATATTTCTCAAAGAGATCTTTATCCGTATTATTGAATGTGATAGACCAACTGCTGTAGAATCTTTCATATATTATAGATACAATTTTTTTAACAAACGCCATATCGCCTCTTTCACAAAGAATAACCATGCAAAAATCACTGTTCTGTGCTATAAAAGTAAATATATCTTGTAATATAGGTTTTGTAATAGCAATGTCAGTAGATATTTCATGAGATAATATCTTGCCTTGAAATTCTTGATAGAGTTCTTTCTCTATTTCCTCTAGCATATGAAAAACATCTTTATAATGCAAATAGAACGTTCCCCTATTTATATCAGCTTTTTCACAAAGCTCTTTTACTGTAATAGAATTAATATTTTTTTCCTTCATAAGAGTTATTAAACTCTTCTTTAGCACCTCCTTTGTCTTTCTTACTCTTCTATCGTTATTTACCATAAAATCATTCCTTCTTAACATAATTAGCACTAAGTGTTTATTAATCAACTTATTTAATAAAATTGATTATTGTCTTTGTAATCTTCGATAATTATAATAAATGTTGCATCAAAAAACAACACCATGTTCAATAAAATAGGTCATTACGTTATTAACAACCAAAACAATAGGAAGGTGATATTATGGACAATTCAGAACAAGACAAAACACCATTGCTAAAGATAATTAAATATATAGCAATTATCGCAATAATTTTAATCCCTACGATTTATACTACTTTTTTCTTAGGGTCAATGTGGGACCCTTATGGAAACGTAGATAAACTACCTGTTGCAGTAGTGAATTTAGATAAGGCCTGTGATTATAACGGTAACGAATTAGCGGTTGGTGATGAACTAGTTGAAAATCTTAAGGAGGATGCTTCCCTTGATTTTAGTTTTGTAGATGCAAAAACTGCTCAAGCCGGATTAGATGACGGAACGTATTATATGGTAATTACAATTCCTGATAATTTCTCATATAATGCTACAACTTTATTGGAGGATAATCCTCAGAAAATGGAACTTAAGTACAAAACAAATCCTGGAAAGAATTATATTGCTTCTAAAATGAGTGAATCAGCAATAAAAACAATCACAAGCTCTATAGAAGGCAGTGTAACTGAAGTTTATGCAGAATCAGTATTTGATGAATTTTCTACAATAGGTGATCAGTTAACTGATGCTGCTGATGGTGCTTCTCAGATAAGCGAAGGATTAATATCTTTACAAGATGGTTCAGATACAATCAGTTCAAACTTAAAACATTTATATGACAGTAGCTTAACCTTCTCAGATGGAATAAACACATACGAAGCGGGAATTTACCAGTACTTATCTGCTGTAGAAGAAATACAGAATGGTTCTGAAAGTTTAGATACAGGAATAAATACCTTAAATACTAAATCTTCGACTCTTGCTGAAGGAGTAGATACTCTTAATAGTGGAACAAAAAATCTATATACAGGTTTGCAAAACTATACCAAGGGAGTAACTTCACTAAAAGAAGGAGCTGCTCAACTTAAATCAAATTCTAGTACTTTACTAGCAGGTGCTAATGCTTTGAATTCTGGAGCATCACAATTGCAAACAGGAAGTGAAAGCCTTCTTACAGGACTAAATACCTTATCTTCTTCTATAGGTACTATAGTTAATGATGAGAATAGTCAAAATATTCAGCTATTAACTTCTTCCTTAGATAAGTTGAATTCAGCTATGGGTGGCACTAGCACTACTCAAAGTAGCTCTAGTAATGATTTAACTTCTAAGATTACAGCTGTTGGAACAAACTTAACTAATGTAGGATCTTCCGTTCACAATTCATCTACCTACATTAATGAAATTAAAACCAAAATAGCTGACATTAAGGCCGCTGATTGGTTTAAGGAATTAGATTCCACTACACAAGCTGAGATTATAGATGATTTATCTGCTCCTTTAACTAAGTTAAGTAACGAGCTAAATACTATAGCAACAGAAACTTCATCAGCTTCTAAAAACTTAAGTTCAGCTGTAAATGGAGTAACTACCGTTTCTATCCAAAGCGATAGTGCAAGTGAACTTCTTACAAAAGCAAAAGCGACTATTACAAACTTATATTCAGGACTTGAAACTGTAGAAACTACGTTAAATTCTAAAATAATACCTGGTTCTCAAACTATTAACTCTGGTATAACTACTTTAAAGAGTGGAAGCGACAACTTAGCATCTGGAATTGAAACTTACACTTCTGGAGTTTCTACTATCTATGAAGGTGCCAAAACGCTAAATGCAAACTCTAAAACAATTGTAAATGGTGCAAAAAGTTTATCAAAAGGAACGGAATCCTTAAATTCCGCAGTTCCAACCTTAACACAAGGTATTGAACAACTTGCTAAGGGTTCAACTACATTAACACAAGGAATAAATACATTATCCAAAAATAATTCTTCATTAAAGTCAGGAATTAGTACAATAAATTCATCCTCTACATCTATATCCGAAGGAGTAATGAAACTTTATGATGGTTCTCTAGATTTAAGCGATGGAGTTAATGAATTAAAAGACGGTTCAAAAACTTTAAAAGACAGCCTAAAAGAAGGTGCAGAGACTGCAACAAGTACTAAATTAACTGATCAATCAAAAGAAATGTTTGCTTCACCTGTAGAAGGTGTAGAATCAACTAATTCATATATTGCAAACAATGGTAGTGCCATGTCAGCATATATGATGTGCGTTGGTTTATGGGTAGGTTGCTTAGCTTTATGTATATTGTTCTCTACTGAAAAGGATTTAAAGAATGGAAAAGAAAATCCAAAAGCATTTTGGAGTAAGAAAATATTAAAGCTTGCTTGTATAGCAATTATTCAAGCAGTTGTTATGGTTAGTTTAATCCGCCTATTTAATGGACTTAAACCAGCTTACGTTTTAAGAACTTACTTAGTTGCTATATCTGCTGCCTTAGCATTTATGGCTATCGTTTACTTCATGAATCTACTTTTAGGTAAGATAGGAAGTTATGTTTTATTAGTGTTTATGGTCTTACAATTAAGTGGTTCTGCAGGAACTTATCCAATAGAACTCTCAAGTGGTTTCTACAAAGCTATTCATAACTATATGCCATTTACCTATGCTGTAAATGGATTTAGAAATGGAATATCTACTGGGTCATCAATTGTTCCACAAATTGTTGTTCTTTTAGGAATTTGTTTAGTTTTCACAATACTTTCAGTTTTTGCAGTAATTAAGAAAAATAAAAGCACTAAAGTAAGCCTAGCAAAATTAATAGAAGAAGCAATATAGAAAAACTTTAAAAAGTACTAAATTCATATCAATTATGAATTTAGTACTTTTATCTGTTAGCACTTAGTTGTGATACGGTTCGATAGCACTTATTTGCTTTAGATAAGCATCATGTTCTTCTCTGCTTCGTGTTATAAATTCATACGTAATATATTCTGGATTCATTTCCTCTATAAACTCTTCCAGACCTTCACAGACAAAAGGTTTATGTTCGTCCAATTGGAAGATATATTCATAAACCTGATACATACGCTCCCAATAGTCCTGTTTCAGTTCTACTTTATTATAACTTATTTGTTTTACCCTTTCGCCAGACAAAGACTGATGAAGGTGAAACCCCTTAATATATTCTTTCAACGAACTGTGTTCCTTAACAACAGTTCTGATATATTGTAACGCTTCTTCCGGTGTTTTTAAATCTTGATTCGTATTCATAAGATGGCCTGTATCAAGCATAAGCCCTTTTTTAGCATAATTCACTCCATCAATTAGTCTTTTTGCCATTAATGGGTTCTTATAATTTAAACCTGGCCACCATAGATTTTCCATTAAGAAATCAAACTGATAAGTCTTACCATCTAACAATTCGTTTATTAAACTACAGGAGACATCGATAACTTCCTCATCTGAATGATTAAATTCACCAGTAAACGATTCCTCAATTGATACATCGCAAATATGAAATACAACATACTTAGCTCCAATACGATCTGCGAAATCCAATTGTTCGTTATACAATTTTAATAAAGCAGACTTATCTGTGCCACCATAGATTTGTTCTACTACTTCCATGGTCCCATATTCATCTAATACTTTATCCATGTCACCTTTGTAAAAATCCACCCACGTATTAAAAAATGGGAGATGTATTCCAATAATCATATCCTGATCAAGATATTTTTCCTGTAATTCTTGCACTTTTTGCAATTCAATGCCATCTATCCCATACTTAGAATAAAATTGAATTAGATCTTCTTTATCCACAAAACGCTCAAGTTCTGAATCGTAATTAACCAAATTAATCATTCGATGCATCATATTCACCTATTCGTTTTCTTAATATTGTTATTCATTAGCATTATGCTAATACTGTTCAAAATATTCATCTGAACACTTTAATACACTATTTTACCTTCGTAAATGTATAGTTCTTACTACCAAGCTTAAGAACAAGTTTGGTATTACTTTTCAAGGAATATGACATCGTCTTCTGTGACTTATAAGTTTTATAGAATTCTGCGGTACATTCATCTTTTAACCATCTTAAAGAAATTTGCTTCTTGCTTTCATTAAACTCTACAATTGCCTTACCATAAAAGTTTACATCTGGTTGCAAGTCGGTAATATAGATTTTTTGAATACCCTGATTAATACTTGTGTCGAATTGTAAGTTTCTATCTCCTGTTTTACATATCCAAGCACGATTATAGATTTTATAATAATCCGACTGCTTATTCACACCATAAGTCAAATTTGAATAAAATGTGTATGTTTTTTTGTTAAAAGTCACTTTCAGAGCATGTTTTGCTGAGTCATAATTGAACATAAAATTCTGAAAATGTCTACCTTCCTTCATCGTTCTCCAGTTCTTTGGTAACTTCGATGCATCAGACAATTCTGTAATAGTCTTAATTACTTTCGTTTTATTATTATAACTTAAGCAACTAAAGCTACCAAGGAGTGTCTCTTTTCCTTTTTCTACTTTATACAAAAGAATGGTATCCACATATGTTTTTAGCTTATAGGTAACTTTTCCTGTTGTTCCGTCACTTGTGTACCAAGTTTTATTCTTATCTTTTGCCCAGTTATCAGAAAACATCTTACTAAAGGTAAATGCGTTTCCATTCTTAGTGTATACAATAGAGATATCCTTGTATGTAAGTCTCATCATGTTCTCATTATAGAAATGATATTCCAGTTGATCTGTTGCTTGCAAATCTGTCCATGGTGGGTCAAAATTAACGCTATCACAAACCACCTTAATTGTAGAATCGCTAACTTCTGTTACTTTTCCAATCATAGCTGGATTACCTGAAGATGAGTTCGCCATAGATAAACTTCCATCTTCCTCAATACTCATATTAAATCCCATTGTATTGTAATCTTTTCCGATTGCATAAGCGGAGGAACTCCAGTTTCCAACAAAATCTTTGATTGTTACTGTAGTCTCTGTATCCGAAACACTTGCAGCTTGCGAAATTTGCGTTTTACTTCCTTGAATAAATAAGGCTAATACTATACATGAACATATTACCTTTTTTAATATTGGACTCCTTTTCTTTTCTTTCAATCCCACTTTTTAACCTCCTTATTACCGCGTAAACTAATTAATATAGCCAGAAATATTGTAAATATTTCCAATCCAAATATTACTCCTGCTTTATGTCAAACTAAAGTCATAATCCAGTTTTAGCGTAATAAAGAGTAATCATTTACTAACTTCATCTGTTATTAATGATTTTGAAATATACATAGCTTTTACCCTATTCTTAAGGAGTGTGTGTTGAGATGTACCTTCTGCAAATTTGGGCTGAATTTTTTCACACTTACTGATAGTTGATGATACCACTTGTAGTGCTTCTGTCAACTCTTCATCTGTATAATTATCCATATCATTTTACCTCCTTAAAATACTTAGACATTTGAATATCAAACCGTTATCTCAATCTGATTTCCTTCAATTCCTATAATACAACTTTCATAATACCCATCACCTGTAGTTCTCGGTCCACTAATCACATCATATCCATCTGATTTCAATTGCATTGTTAGCATATCAACTTTTTCTTTACTACCTACACTAAATGCTAAGTGAATATAACCTGTCCTCGTTAACGTTTTCTCATAATCTTCCATTAGTGGTTTGTTCATAATTTCTAAACGTGCTCCATCGTCAAATGTCAGAAAGTATGATCTAAAATCCGTGTTTGGGTTATGATATCCAGTATTTGAATTTGCATCAAAATACTTCTCAAAAAAACTTTTAGCTTTTTCTAAATCGTTCACATACATCGCAATATGTTCTATCTTCATAACGTCCTCCAAATTCCTAATCACATAATTTTGTATAATATCAATCAAACTTCATTGATTGTTTTTCTTATTGTCACTATCTATTTTATCAATCTCTGAAAATTCTACAAGTCCATACTATAATTTAAAGTATACTTCATAATGATTTGTACATAATAAATTTGTAAATCAAGGCTAATCATAATGAAGAATAGGTAAAGGGTGTAAATATGAACAATAATAGCTCAAGTGTAAGTAATAAAAATAATTCAGGTAAAGGAAATGGTAACTCTATAATCAAAAATAAGTCCACAAATGATACTGCAACTAATTATGTAAGTGGTGAGGTTCCAACTTCAACAGCCCACAAGTTTAAATCAAGTACTCAAAACGGAGATGACAAACTCGAATAAAATTAACTTTTATTCATCAAAAAATGTTACACAAGTACAATTACCTGTGTAACATTTTTTAATCTTCAAGTCTTATTACATTACACGATATTATATATCTTCATGCTTACTTGATGTTTTATAATCGTCTCTTGCCCAGTTTGGAGCATTAATAGTACCAGCTTTAGCATTCCCTGTTTTAGCAGCGCCCTGAATCTCAGGTACCTGATTCTGAACATTTTTAGGGTGATGCATTTGATGATGATTCTCTGTTCCATGATTTTTTGAGTCATAAGGACTTGGTCTTCTCATACCTGCTTTCGCCATATCGATACCTCCTATTTCACAAATAGTATTTGTATCTTACAAAAAACTATTCATTACAGGATTTTCTTATAAAACCATCTTCCCATTACAATAAAATTTCGTTCATTATTAATCATAAACGATTTTGCTTATTATTATTTCCTTAAAATCTTATCCATCGCTTTTCCCTTAGCTAATTCATCTATCAACTTATCCAGGTAACGAATTTCCTTCATAATTGGTTCTTCGATCTCTTCCACTCGGACGCCACAGACCACACCTTTGATTAAATCCCTAGAAGGATTCAACTCTGGAGCTTGCACAAAGAAGGTTTCAAAGTCCGTCTGTTTTTCCAATTGTTCTTTTAACCCTTCCTGGCTATATCCTGTCAGCCAACAGATGATTTCGTCTACTTCTGTTTTTGTACGCCCTTTTCTTTCCGCCTTCGCAACATAATGGGGATAGACACTAGCGAAACTCATTGTATAGATATTGTGTTTAGTCATGATATCTCCTCCTTATAAGTAAAACCTTCAGCTAATTTTCTATTTCACTCATTTCCTATAACGAAACTTTCATAATAACCTCAGACTTCTTACACTCTAATTGAAATCTTCAAAACATAATTTTCATACCCTTTTATAGAAAGTTCATCAAGTAAAACATCCTCATAAAAATAACTCTTAACTGTAAGATTATTATCAGCTATGAACTTTAAAATTTTATCATAAGTCTTATCTACTGTATAGTATCCACCTTGATGATAAGCAATTAAATAAAGTCCCTCTTCTTTTATATAATTACTATTTCCATCTTCATTATTATCTAATTGCGTATAGTAATAATCATAATAACAATAATCTCTATTCATAACACTGTCATAACTAAGCATTCCCCCTGTAATATGAGGACTATATATATTATTATCCTTACAGTAATTTATATGTTCTGCTAGATAAACAGCTATATTTCTTTCATCTTCCATATCCTTTGTATTCGTTCTAACTAAATAAGTCTTAGGAACTGATTTTATTATTATCTCATCAACAGATATCTTACTAGCCTCATTTGTTATCTGAATTTTACGTTTAATAAAATGATGCATTTGTTTAAGTTTATTAATTTTATCTTCTATTGCTATCTTTTGTATACTAAGTAAAGAAACCAGTTCTTCTGGACTTCTTCTATCTAGATATTCCTTAATATCTTTTAATGGCATCCCAAGATCCTTTAACATTGATATAACATTGAAAGTTTCTAATTGAGCAATGGAATAATATCTATATCCATTCTCTGTTTTAATTTCAGGTGAGAAAACTCCTACTTCATCATAATGGAATAAAGTTTGTTTTTTTACGGAGCAAAGCTTAGCAAATTCACCCGTAGTAAAGTAATTTTGAAAATTATTGTACATTTTTTTAAGTTCCTTCTTGACTATATGGTAACCGGATACCTTATTCTATATTATGCTTTTATTATAGTCAATCTATTAAAGTAACAAATAGTTTCAAAAGGAGATTTTCACATGAATGATAATATTTTAGGAACAGAAAAGATACCAAAGTTATTCATTACGTATTCAATACCTGCTATTATATCAATGCTTATATTAGGTACACAAAGCATTATAGATGGATTTTTTGTAGGTAATTATGTTGGAGAAAGCGCTATGGCAAGTGTAAACATAGCTCAACCCTTTACTCAGTTAATAGTAGCATGTTTAATGGTAATTGTAATTGGATCATTAAGCTATATGGGACGGAGTTTAGGAGAAAAAGATATCATTAAGACGCAGAATATCTATAGAACAGCCCTTATCTTATTAATTACTATAGGTGGTGTTTTAACTATAGCCGGATTATTCTTTAGTGACCAAATTTCATTAATTCTGGGCGCTAATGAAACTTTAATAAATGATTCGTCACTATATATCAAAGTAGTATCACTTTTTACTATTCCGATGTTTTTAATGACACAATTTGCATTTTCTAATAGATTGCTAGAAAAACCAGAGCTGTATTTTAGGGGTATGCTATTAAGCTTAACTATCAATATCATAACAAATATTGTTTTAGTAAAATATATGGGACTTGGTGTTCTAGGAACTGCCATTTCTACAGGTATTGCAGAGCCAATGGCTTTATTCTATGTAATATGGCCACATCTTAACAGGAAAAATGTTATAAATATATTTGTTGGTAAATTCGATAAAAGTACAATAATGCCAGTCATTTCAAATGGAGCCTCGGATGGTATGACTTCAATTGCATCCGCCATTACAACTTTTTTATTTAATATGACCTTTATGAGGACTTTAGGTGAAGTAGGCGTTGCATCCTTTACTGTTATAAGCTACATTAATCTCTTTACTACCTTTATTATGTTTGGTATAGCAGATGGGGTAGGACCACTTGTTAGTTATAACTATGGGGCTAGAAAATTCAAAAGGGTAAAAGAAGTTATGAGATTCTCATATAAAGTTTCCTTTGTCATTGGAGTAATTCTTACTATTACCCTTTTCTTCTTTGGAGAAAATTTAGTAGAACTTTTCGTTCATGACAACAAGGAAATCGTAGAGATTGCTACATTAGGTACAAAGATATTTTCCATTGGTTTCTTATTTAATGGATTTAATATTCTGAGTTCATCCTATTTCACATCAATAGGGCTAGCTAAAGAATCTTTAATTATTGCTTTAAGCCGTGGATTAATATTTATATTAATCGGAATAACAATCCTACCTGTTGCTTTTAGTGATTCTGGAATATGGATGGTTATGCCTTTTGCAGAAATTCTAACTCTATGTGTTTGTTATCTTTTATTAAAAAGGGAAAAGAATTGTATGATAATCTAAGACAGTTTGTCTTTTCAACAAAAAAGAGCTAATACATCTTTCTAATCAATGCATTAGCTCTTACAGCTCTACTTATCATTCTCCGTTCCAAGTTTATTTAACATGTTACGATTTAATTTTTCACGGTAGTTATCAGTCCATTTCTTCGTATCACGTATAAACTCGTCACAAAAACCGGCTACATCTTCTCCCGTCACTTCAAGAACATGTTTTCCATCTGCTGCGCTAGTTTCAAACAACTCGATCAATTCCTTCTGTGTCTTCACCATATCAGAGCCATCGCCTCCAGCGAATCCCCATATATATCCCTGTATTTTTTCAAAAACAAATCTATAATCTTCTGGCAATGCTTCTATCCTTGCCATTTGCTCTTTATACTCTTTTTTATCACTAATCATTTTTTGAATAAATTTGACCATTGTTATCGACCCTCCTTATGGAATTTATCCTTAATCTCTTTATTTAATTTATCTCGCACTGTTTCAGAATTAGTAATATAGGCACTCATGAATTCATCACAAAACTTATCTACATCACTTCCGATGACATCAATAACATTTCTTCCTTCTGCCGCACTAATTTCAAATAATTCTACTAAATCCGTAAACATAGTCGTATCTGTAAATATTGTCATGTTACCGCCAGGTGCGCCAACAGTATACATATACTTCTGAATTTTTTTAAATGCAAAGCTATAATCTTTTGGCAGTGTATCTACTCTCTTCATCAGTTGTTTATATTCACGATTCTCATCTAAGTCTCCAATTATCAATTTGATAAAACTATCAAGCATTTTTTCATTCCTCCTTTAATTGGTTTATTTTCGTAGAAACAAACTCCCATTTTTCCCAGAACTTCTTAAGTTCCTCACGCCCTGCATCATTAAGGGTAAAAAACTTTCGTGGTGGTCCCATATCTGATTTCTTTTTTGTTATTTCAACCAATTTATTTTTCTCAAGTCGTACTAAGATGGTATAAACGGTCCCGTCTACAACATCTGTAAACCCCAATGCATTTAGCCTTCTGGTAATCTCGTAACCATATATCTCCTCATGACTGATAATTTCAAGAACACAGCCTTCTAGTACACCTTTTAACATTTCTGTTATATTTTCCAATTAAGCCACCTCTTCGCTATCTAGTATTACTTGTATTCAGTATTACTTACTACCGCTATATAGTAACACTTACTAGTTGTAATGTCAATATTTTTTCGTTTATTATAACCCTAAATTATAAATAGGCACGTGCCTATCCATAGCAGTATGTTTTTAATTATAGGACGCAATTTCCTACAAAGCCAAAGAAGTAGGAGCATCCGCTCCTACTTCTAAAATTATATTATACCACTATCTTTCACTTTCAATTAAACTCTTCATTGTTTCTTTATTCATTGCACCAGGAATATATCTTGTTATATATCCTTCTTTATTTATTATAAATGTTGATGGAAATGCACTTATCCCATATCCATAAACCATTGAGGCATTTACATCCAAAGCAACTGGGAATGTATAATTATTTTCTTCTAAGAACTCTTTTATATGATCTTCTGATCCCTCTCTTCCTAGATTAGGTGATGCTACTCCAAGAATTACTACATCATCTTGATTTTTATTATACTCTTCGTACAATTCTTCTATATGTGGCATTTCTTCTTTACATGGCGGACACCAAATTGCCCAGATATTTAAGAAAACGACCTTCCCCTTGTACTCACTAAGTGTATGAGCTTCTCCATACTGATCATAAAGCGTGAAATCTATAGGTAACAACTCATTGTTTTCATCTTCTTTCACATCTTCATCATTTTCATCATTCTCATTGTTTTCAATTTGATTACTTTGATTTTGATAATTGTTTTTAACAGCTAATTCTCGATTTATATTAATAACTCCATTTATCAGCATAATTAATCCAGCAATTATAATGAAAGCTCCGCTTATCTTCTTAATTACATTCATATGCTTTTTAATTGCATCAAATCTTTTATAAAGTTTACTATAAAATAGAGATGCAATTATAAATGGCACTATAAATCCAACTGTGTAAGTTAAGATTAATAAATTCGATGTTACAATATTCTCTGTACTAGATGCCATTACAAGTACTGATGCCAAAATAGGCCCAATACAAGGTGTCCAGCCGAAACTAAATGTAAAGCCTAATACAAAGGCTGAAAAAGAAGACATCTTATTATGCTTAACATGCAATCTCTTTTCTCTATTTAACAAATCAAATTTTATTATCCCTGTATGAAATAATCCCATAATGATTATAATGAATCCACCTAAAATCATTATAATATTCTTATTATTATTAAAGCGTGTGCTTAAAGCATTTATTGATGAACCTAATATAAAAAATGTAGTAGATATACCTAGTACAAATAGTATAGTATTCTTTATTAATATTTTGCTCTTAAAATCCGAACTCCTTATATCATCTACACTACTATTAGATAACATACTCAAATAAATCGGCAGTATAGGTAAAATACACGGCGAGAAGATTGATAGAATCCCCTCAACAAACACTATAAAAAAATTAATATTTTCCAAAACATTTTCTCCTTTTGTTATTGTCACTATTTTTCAAGTCTCTAGATTCCACACCCTATTCCTATTAATATCTCTTCAAAAAGCTGATCTTCATCGATTTTATTAATGTCCTCTACAACTCTAACTGCACCTACTAAACTATAGTCAACGATTATTCCATAATTTATTTCTGTTGCTAATTTTACCGTTGTTGAAAACCTCCCATCTATATATTCCATTGGCATCATATCTCCATCGGTAGGGTCAATTATATATACATTTCTGTCTGCACTTACTTCTTCTATATTAATAGAGAAATTTTCCTGAGCCTTAGCAACGGTTACAAAACTATCTAGCTGTTTCCCGTCGTATTTTTTATTAATTACATCTTTTTCGCTTATTTCAAAGGTATAACCTGATACAGTCTTTCTACTACTTTTTCTCGAGTTAACTACTATCCCTATAACTCCTGCTATAACAACTACTATTAGAATAAATAGTAGTATTTTTTTCTTCTTCATCAAATCACCACACATTTTTATTGATATCATATTATTTTTTATAACCCATTTCAACAACCAGGTTTTACCACGCTACTGGTAAATTAACTTTGTTTGATAATTTAAATATTATATAAAATAGATTTGTAGAAAATGTGTAAGCCGAACAAAAGAGTGTCAAAACATGCTTTTTCCAAAAAGCACTCAAAAAAAAGACATCTGAAAACTATTAAAGTTTTCAAATGTCTTCTCCAAGAAAAGAAATATTTATACGTTTTCTTTCAATTAACAATGGCATTATTTGCAACTATTCAGTAACAAATAGTTCTGGATGAATCTTATCAATCATAAGATTCAAAATTGTAACATCTGTGGATTTCATACCTACTTTCCCAATGTAACCAATATTTTGTATTGTTTCTTCCACATTATTCTTTACAATTCCATCACCCGGATGGAAACAGTGATTTTCTTCTCCCAAAAAGTGAGCCATAATAGCCGCTTCCACTGCTGATGCGATTTTAGCTGCACAAGAGGATTTTGCACCATCACAAACAATTCCACCTACATTTGCAATCGTATTGGTGATGGTTTTTGATATCTTCTGATAGTCTCCGTCGTATAGATAAGTAATTGCCGCTCCTGCACCACAAGCTGCACTAACAGCTCCACAATAAGCAGATAAGCTACCTATGAACTTTTTCTGGTGAATGGAAATCAGATTGCTCACTACTAGGGCGCGGTACATCTTCTCTTCGGGCAAATTGAGACTTTCTGCAAACTCCACAACTGGAAGAGAACAGGTCATTCCCTGATTACCACTTCCCGAATTAATAACAACTGGCATGGAACAGCCATTCATTCTTGCATCCGATCCTGCGGCAGCCCTAGCTCTTGCTCTGACCTTGATGTCATCTCCGTATATATTTAATAAGGTTCTACCCACCTCTGCTCCGTAGCGATTTTTTAAACCTTCATCAGAAATGGCTTTATTCATTTGTATCTGTCTTCCTATGACATCTCTTATCTCATTAATATCTACTTCATCTGCAAAATTTAATATGTCCTTTACATTCAAAAGAGACTTATCTCCGTGTACTTGCGAATTACACTTTTCCTCTTTTAATTCAAAAACCACTTCATCGTCTTTCTTTATACTTGTAATTTTCGTATGCTTATCCACGATGGTAACTTCAGCAGAATGACTTCCCTTTGTTACGCGTGCACAAATATAAAGATTTTCTACACCCTCTGCCAAAAAACATTCGCAAAAGTCTTCTTCTAACAATTCATGTGTTTTTTTAATATTCTCCGGTGTAACACTTTCCAAAACTTCCAATTTCCTAGAGGGATCTCCGCCTGTTACTCCTAGAATAGCCGCAGCATCGATACCTTTGAGTCCTCCTGAATTTGGAACTGTAACACCTTTAATATTTTTAATAATATTACCACTGCATCGAATCTCCATATGATCTGGAAATTCACCAAGCACTTCTCTTGCCTTTGAAGTCGCATAAGCAAGCGCAATTGGCTCTGTGCATCCAAGAGCCGGAACCAATTCTTCCTTTAAAATCATCAGATAATTCTGATATAATACTTTATCCATAATCAATCCTCTTCATTTATTGTGTAAGAACAGTAAGTTTCAGTTGTAAATCTCCACATTTCTATCAATATAATGACATGCAAAATAAATTGTTATCTTTATGGAAGCATCTTCCCAGCTGCCAAATATAATTCATACCATTCTTCTCTTGTCAAATGAATATCCGAAGCTTTACAAATATCTTTAATTCTATTTTCATTCGTACTACCCACAATCGTTTGAATACGTGCAGGATGACGCAAAATCCATGCTACTGCAATTGTATTTGCTGTAGCATCATACTTCTTAGCAAGACGATCCAAACTTTTGTTTAATTCCACATATTTGTCACTTCCGATAAAGGTTCCTTCAAACATTCCATACTGGAACGGAGACCATGCCTGAATTGTGATATCTTTTAATCTACAGTATTCCAAGACACTACCATCACGGTTAGCTGCTGCGTCACTGTGAATGTTTACGTTCAAACCAGAATCAATAATACCACAATGTGCAATACTAAACTGTAACTGGTTAATCAAAATCTTATTATTGCAGTATTTATTCATCAGCTCTAGCTGCATGGAATTCTGATTACTTACACCAAAATAACGTACCTTACCTGATCTCTCCAATTCTTCAAAAGCTTCTGCTACTTCTTCCTCTTCCATCAATGTATCTGGTCTGTGAAGAAGTAGAATATCAATGTATTCTGTGCGTAGTCTTTTTAAACTTCCCTCTACAGATTCTATAATATATTTTTTAGAAAAGTCATAGCAACAACCTGGACGAATTGAACATTTTGTCTGCAGTATCATCTCTTCACGAAGATTGCTTGGAACACACTCTCCAAATATTGCTTCCGCATCTCCACCAGCATAAATATCAGCATGATCAAAGAAATTAATTCCCTCCGCCATTGCTGTATCAATAAGGGAACGAACTTCCTCCTTTCCCTTTAATCCATTAATTCTCATACAACCAAGTCCGATTTCTGGAACTTGTATTTTCCCATTTCCTATTGAAATTGTCTTCATATGAATCCTCCTATCCGTACATATCTCTGTACAACATCATCTATTATTTAATCTTTGCAGCGCACGCACATAAATTCTCACTGCTTTTTTTAAGTTTGAAATTGACTGTACCTCATCAGCACAATGACATTCTCCATGGCCATTTGTTAAACCAAGTTCTGTATAATCTACCTTAAGACCAGGACCGAATCCTACCGCATTCGGAATCTTTCTGGCATAGGTTCCACCACCCATAACATATGCCGGTTTGTCATCACCGGTCTCTTCTCTATACGCGTTCATCAATTTTTCTACGAGTGGATGATTAAGCTCGATATAGTTAGGTGGATTATCTACTATTTGCGTAACTTGAAAGCCTTCTTTATTTACATAGGTACTTAATTTCTCTAAGATTGTCTCAATATTAACCGTTACCGGATATCGAATATCCATACCAATATGAATGTATTTATCCTGCATTGATATTACTCCAGGATTACAGGTTAATGCACCAGATACTTCATCTTCGCAGGCAATTCCAAGTCCGGTTCCGAATCCATCACTACAGATATTTTTCAAAAAATTCGCTACTTTTCTCTCATTTGCACCAATATCTAATTTTTCTAGTTTCTCACCTAGTACACCAATAGCGTTTTTTGTTCCCTCTGGGAAAGCTGCATGACCAGAAACTCCTTCTGCTTCAATACAAACTGTTCCTGTCAAATCTCCATTCTTAAGAATAGCTTGGGCACTTGAGGGTACACTGTTTAGAACATTTCCTCCATCTAAATCAAGGATATTCCCCTCCATCTTTTCCGATTTTAAATGCACATGGCAGATACCTTTTTCTCCATGACATACCGGAAAACCACAATCTGCAACAAAGGACCAATCCGGTGCTTTTTGATGTGCTAGATAATAGGTAACATCATCCATGCCACTCTCTTCATTGCAGCCAAAAATTAAAGAAATTTTAACATTTGGCTTCATTTTCTTTTCCTTTAGGTATCGCATTGCATACAGTACCGCTATAAGTGGTCCCTTATTGTCTTGTACACCTCGCCCAATTATAAAGTCTCCTTTTCTAGTACAGGAAAAAGGCTCGTAAACCCAGCCGTCACCAGCTGGCACTACATCGAGATGTCCCCAAACTGCAATTTCTTTGTCTGCTTCACCAAAACTGATTCGTCCACAATATCCATCACAATTCTTCGTTTCGAAACCATATTGCTCTCCCATGGAAAGCATTCTCTGAAGCACTTTCGCACAGTTCTTTCCGTAAGGAAGTTCATCTTTATCCAAGTTTGAAACACTTGGTATCTCTACAAGTTGTGCAATATCTTCTAAAAACCCTTCTTCCACTTCGTTTAGCCATTGATCCAATTCATCCATACTTGTTTGAATCCTTTCTCTTCTTTGACTCCTCCATATGAATCCAGTCACGATATTTTTTAGGTGTCATTCCCGTTTCCTGCCTGAAAATCCGAATGAACTGAGATGTATCATTATATCCTGACATAGAAGTTATCTCCGTAATAGATAGCTTACTATCTGTAAGAAGCTTTTTAGCATGCTCCATTCTAAGTCCTTTGAGCCAAGTCGAAAAACTGATTCCCGTTTTTTCGACAAATGCGTGACTTACATATGTCGGATTCATAAATAATACTTTCTCTGCCAGTTCTTTTACTGTAATTTCTTGATTAAAATGCATCTGTGCATACTCTGTCATTATGGCAACAATATCTTTCGTGCTATCTTCATCATCCTTTTCACTCAATTGGCAGATATTTCTTCCAATTGAACTAAGATATTTTTCCATCTCATCAAGATTAGAAAAATCCATAACACTCGTCCTGCTTTCTCTCAGACGAAGCTGGTCATCTCCACTAATTTGCAATGCCCGACGCATGATAATACTAATTTGCGATAAAAGTAATTCTAGGCAGTCTATTTTTATCCAACCTTTTTCTCGCACTTCTTCAAAAATCTGTGCCAGAATGTATTCCATCTTGCTTGTATTTTTCTTTTCCAATGCATCCTTAAGAAGTGTTTCCTTATCTTTAGACAGGCAATAGCTTTTCAGTATATCCTTATTAATCTGGCTACCAGTAATAAGCTGCCCTGGAATAAATATTCTATATTCCAATAATTCCATCGCTTCCTGATATGCTTCCCTTATTCTCTCGGGCTCCGTATATTCCCCACTCACACCAATATAAACTTTGTAACCAGCATCGGTAAAGATTCGTAGAATCTTTCTTGGGATAAAGTAATTTTCTTTAGTAATATTAATTACTAATGTCCATACCTTCCCTTTTGTTTCTACAAAACGAAACCCAGTCCACATCTCCTCCCCTAATATATTCTCAATGTTTTGTAATATATCTTCCTTATTTATCTCCTGATATCTCGGTAAAAAGATTGTGAGTACCTGAAATTTGTGAAATACCTTTTGAAACATATTATATTCTATAAAATCAGCTACCCCATCATTTTGAATGCACTTTAGAATACACCGCGTTGTTATATCCTTACCGGTCATCATAATCTCCCTTTTTTCAATTCGACTTTTATTCAGAGATTTATCTAAGCACTCTTTGAGTTTTCCATCCTCGATAGGTTTTAGAATATAATCAAATGCCCCGTCTTTTAGTGCCATTCTGGCATATTCAAACTCCGAATATGCACTAAGCATAACAACTTGAGCTTTAGGATTCTTCTTCCTAATAACCTTTAAAAGTTCTAAACCATCCATCTTTGGCATCCGAATATCAGTTATAACAAGATCAGGAAGATACTTACAATAGATTTCGAATCCACGTTCTCCATTTGTCGTTTCTAAAATTTGAAATTGTTTTTGCACATCGTATTCTTTAATCTTCTTAATCAGTGATTGCCTTGCATATTCTTCATCTTCAACTACTAAAATAGTAACCATTAGAATTCTCCTCTGCAACCTGGGGAAATATTAACCTTTCACAGACCCTGCGGTTAGGCCCTTGATGATGTATTTTTGGCCCATGCAATATATAATTAACATTGGTGCCATTGCCATTAGATAAGCTGTAAATGCCATCGTATAATTAAATGAATATTCTGTCTTAAAGTTATACTGGAATAATGGTAATGTCCAAATATCCTGAGATCTGTTTAGCATAAGTAACGGCAACATAAAATCATTCCAGATCCATAATGTATCCATGATAAGAAGTGTAGCAATCATCGGCTTTATAAGTGGTAGTATTATTTTAACATAGGTTTGAAATACACTACATCCATCAATGTGTGCTGACTCTTCTATTTCGTAAGGAAGTCCTTTAATATAATTTACAAAAAGAAATATTCCCTGTGTCAAGCTAAACGCTAAATACAGAATAATCAACCCAGTATGATTGAGCATGTTAAGACCTGTCATCATCTTAGTAACTGGCAACATAATAACCTGTGAAGGAATAAATAATCCCATTAGTAAATAGTAATAAATACTTCTATAATACTTTTTATTAAAATTTCTTGCAATAGCATATGACAAAGAAGGTACAAAAATTAAAATTAATCCAACTGATATACAAGATATTTTAAGCGAGTTTTTTAGAAAAACCCAATATTTACTATTTGAAAACAATTCAATAAAATTCGTAAAATTCAAACTGGATGGTAAGGCAAAGAAATTCTTTCCTGCTTCCTCTAACGTTTTAAAGGAGTTGATTACTACTAGATATAATGGACATAAAATCAGGATGAGTCCGCTAAGAACCAAAATATTTCTTAAAATTCTCCATCCCAATCCCTCTCTTTTTAATTTCATCAATCATTCCCCCCTTTTCTGGTTAGTTTCAACTGTGTCAACGAGAATATAGCAACTACAATAAATAAAAGACACGCTTCTGCATTGGCTGTAGAGAATTTGAGATTCTTAAACGCATCATTATAAATAAGAATACCTATTACTTCCGTAGAACGCATCGGCCCACCACCAGTAAGTGCATATGGGAAATCGAAAGAAGTAAATCCCTGCTTAATAATCAGTACTAAGTTTATCGTTACTGTAGGCAGTATATAAGGCATTGTAATATATTTGAATCTCTTAAATAGAGTTGCACCATCAATCTGTGCAGATTCATACTGTTCATCTGGTATTTGCTGTAGTCCTGCTATGAAAATGATAGTAGGAAGTGCCACCGCCTGCCATGCATGAACAAACACAACTGCTGGAAGTGCAGTTTTCCCTGTCATTAAAAGACTTTGGGATAGCCAGTCGATTCCCAATACCTGTCCGATTACTGGAACCACCCGATAAAAAAGCTGATCCCAGATTAGTGAAATTGTTACTCCACCAATCATAGCTGGCACAAAGAATACGGATTTCGTAAATGTTTTGAACCACTTTAAAGAATTCAGTGAAATTGCAAGTGCAAGTGAAACTGAGATAACACAAACTACAAGCATAATACTATAAAATAACGATGTTTTCATAGAATTCCAAAAATTAGGGTTTTTTAGTAATGAAATATAATTTTTAAATCCAACAAAATCATAGCTTTGAGACATACCATCCCAGTTAGTGAAGCTATATCGAATGCCATTAATAACAGAGAGCACGTAAAAGAACGTATACAGCAATACTGGTATTATCGTAAATCCAAAGTAGGTTGCTCTCGAGGATATTCTTAACCTTTTTGGTTTAAATTTCTTCATCTCATCATTCCTTTCTCTGAAGAAAACTTGTCATTGCTCACAAATGTCTTTTATTAAAATAGCGGAAGTATCGTGTACACTTCCGCTATCTTTTATTTACTATTCGGAATTATTCTACAAGAAATTTCTAACTATTTACTCTGCAGATGTTACTGCAATGGATTTATCCATATTTTTAAGAACTGCTTCTACATTTTTATCAGCCCAGAATCCCTGTACTACATTATATAGGTCTGTAGTAACGTTATTGCTAATCGTAGATGCCATCCAGTCTTGAGTCTGACCATTATTAATAAATTCAACCATAGGTGCAATTCCTTTGTCATCGCTAACAACACCATTAATACAAGAAGGTGCACCATCATTATCACAGAATGTCTGTGCATTCTCTGTTTGTGCTAGATACGCTAAGAATTTATACGCAGCAGCTTTTTCTTCATCACTTGCTTTTGCAGAGACACAGATAGCGGCATCAACACCAGAAAGAGTACGTGTTGACTCTTTCGTATCGTTTGGTAATGGGAATACACCTAGTTTCATGTCAGGATTGCTGGACATTAGTGTACCCCTTGCATAGGAACCTGTTATGCACATTGCATACTGTCCATTTACAAAGTTTTCATAGCATGCAGTATCAGAAAGTGCTAATGCATCTTCATTAGAGTATGTAAGTAATGTTGCCATTTTGTTAAATTCTTCTGTAAACTCTACGTCGCCTTCAAGTTTTGCCTCTCCAGTTGTCGCTTTTGCAATAGTTTCTACTCCATTTGGTGCCCAAGCAACTGTTGCGCACTGGAACATGTGACCTACACGTCCAGGATCTTTTCCGTTAAGACCCATTGGGGTAATTCCTGCTGCTTTTAAAGTTTCACATACATTTATGAATTCTTCCCATGTTGTAGGTATAGTCAATCCGTGTTCTTCAAACATATCAACATTGTAAAAAACACCTACATAATTTCGGCTATAAGGTAATGCATAGTAACCACCATCATCCTGCTTTGTCATTTCAAGAGAAGACTCATTCACATTCTTAAGGAACTCTTGATTAGAGAGATCTTGAACGTATCCATTCGCTACTTTCTGTTTAAACTGTTGCTGCGTTGGATAATCGGAGAAGATTACTGGTATATCGCCTGATGAAATTCTAGAGGTCAGTACTGTACCAGGATCTGGAACCGTATTCATCTCAATTTTAATATCAGGATTTTCTTCATTAAACTTATCAATAATATATTGATATCCCTTCTGTGGTCCCTCTTCACCTTTTTGCTGGAAGAATTCAATGGTAAGTACATCCCCTTTGTTTCCACTTGTAGAATCTACTACTGTGTCTTTGTTTTTACATGCTGTTAAGCTGGCGACTGTAAGCATCGCGCATAATGCTAGTGCTAACTTCTTTTTCATGATTCTTACCTCCTGTTTATTTTTGATAGTTATGAGCGGCATCAACCGCTGCTTTTATATAATCTAGACGGATGTTTTCTCCTTGTATTGTACAATCCGCACCAATCATAATACCAGTGGTTCCAAATCTGTCTAAGATTGACTTAACTTCTTCTTCAATCTTCTCTTTCGGTCCTTTTAACACATTTCCTTTATTATCCATACCGCCAAGGATACCTGCTTTAAAGAAATCTCTACCTCTCTCTAGGCTGTACCCATTATCCTTCACCGACCAGTTTACCAGATCAGCTGGATAATCACCAAATCGATCTACATGTGTTTCAAAGTCATATTCTGGTTCACCGCAAATATGTAGAATATTATATTTTCCATCTATTTGTTCTGCAACATTGAGGATTTGAAGATCAAAAGGCTTTACTAACTCTTCCCATTCTTTCTTTGTAAATCTTCCTAATTCACCATACTGAGCGGAATAATAAATTCCATCTGCTCCTACCTCTAGATACCCTTTAGCCCATTGCTCCAATCCATCTGCAATAATCTTGATACCTGCAATGACTGCCTCTGGAGCTTCTTTACTATACTTCATAAGAACATCTTCACCAAACGCGATAGACGCTGCTTTAAAAGGTCCAAACATTGTTTGGATTAAAAGTACATCTTCACCTGCTCTAGCACGAATCCCCTTGATTACGGCCGCCATCTTTTCAAACTCTTCTGAATCCACACCTTTGATTTTAATGTTGTACCAGTCCTGTGCGCAAGTTATCTTTCCGCTAATTGGGTAACTATAATCTTGCATTATTTTGATGATATCCATTCCCGTTTCATTATAGAGTTTCATGTGGGCATCTATCATCTCTTCTACAGTATAATCTGAACTATAATGGAACCAGAACCCTGCTGGAACATAATCTACTGTTTCCCTTTTTATCACTGCTTGTATTCTCTCTACTTTATTCATTTTAATACCTCTCCTATCTGTGTATTACACACCCTTTTTTTTATGAACCAATTGCTTAATGTCTTTCTTAAGACAATCTTATTATAGCGAATCATCTCGGAGTAAAATAGAACTTTACTTTGGTGTCCTATGGTACTTTGCTTTGTTTTTTTATATTTAATTGATTATTATTATGGTATAATATCCTTAAATTTTAACAGAATAATCAACAAAGGAGAACCTAATGAAGTTTAAAAATCTTTCCTATCGTACTCAACTTTTTCTGGCAGCCTTGCTGTTAGTCACTATACCAATTACTTTAGTCGGTGTCATTACAGCAAAGCGCAATGCATCCACCCTCGTGTCCGATTATAACACTTCGTTGGAAACTATTATTTCACAAGCTAATCAAGCCCTTGATACCTTACTTGCAGATGCTACAAAAATTGCTGATTTACCACTTCTAAATCAGGATATTAAAAAAGCAATGGTTAATAATTATAAGGATAACTATCTCGCCTACTCTCATGATTCCACTAAATTCAAGACTCAATTTAGTCAGACAAACCGATTGAATCAGAATTTAGTCACCTGTGTCTTTGAAAATCGGTTTGGTTATACTTTTGACTATAATATAATTAGTGTCCAACATCAGACTCAAATCACTGAAAACATCAAAAACTGGAAAATAATTGCGCAGAATTCTCCAAACTATACATATTTTGCACCTCTTCAACAGACATTCAGCGGTTCCAAGAAAAACGTACTACCAATGATTAAAATACTATTTGACGGTTACGACTTTAAGGAACTTGGTATCTGTTATGCGGAAATAAACTTTGAATCAGTAGAAAACATTCTTGTTTCTGCGCAAAACGCAGAAAATACCATTCTAATATATAATACGGAGGGAGATCTTACCTTTTCCTCCAATGAAAATTACATACAAAACCAAACCTCCTATACTGAACTATTGTCAGCCTTGTCTGAATTTAATAATTCTATTGTAGATAGCAATTCCATCAAAACTCAGAAATTAGAGATTGGGAAAAAAACCTACTTGATAAACGGTGTATATAATAAAACAACTGGCTGGCATCTAGTTCAGCTACTTGATAGCCATACCGTAAACCAAATTTACCAAAATAATTATCTTAGCTATCTTGGTGTTTTTTCACTTATCCTAGTTCTTGGACTAGTTCTTGCAATTATATTATCCAAGAAAATGACCGTGTCCATCTCGAAGCTATGCGACGAGATGGATTCCTACAATACGGATAGTTACAGTGCTATCAGCATGGAAGCTTGCGTTTCCAATAAAGAACTTAGAAAGCTAGTTAGCAGCTTTAATAATTTGAATCAACGTCTTACTGACAGCCTTCAACAAAATTATCAAATTCGCCTAGCCGAACAGCAAATGCATATACAGATGCTTCAGTTTCAGATTAATCATCATTTTCTATATAACACATTAAATGTAATCAAATCATTAGCAAACATTAACAACGTTCCCGCTATTGAGACAATAGCGGTCTGTATGTCTGATCTTCTTCGTTATAATCTGGACAAATTTCCAATTGCCAAATTAAAAGAAGAAATTGCACAAATTAATCGTTATATGACCATACAAAATATTCGTTTCCCAGAAAAGTTTATCTGTGACTTTAGTATTCCGGAACAATTACATAATCTGAATATACCGGCCTTTATCTTGCAACCCTTTGTGGAAAATAGTATCGAACACGGATTTAGAAAAAAAGAAACTGACTGCTATATTAGTATCAGTTGCAATATAGAAAATAACATTCTTCATTTTTTTATTGTGGATAACGGTTCTGGTATGTCGAAAGAAACACTGCAACAGATTCAAAACAGATTATCACAAGATAATATATCTGCTATTTCCTTAGAGAATCCCAATGAGCGTAAGCATCACTCCATTGGTATTCGGAACGTACATCATCGTATACAGAGTTATTATGGAAAAGAATATGGCCTAACCATAGAAAGCAAGGAAAACTATGGCACCATTATTGATATCAAACTTCCTTTTGAACGTGAAAATACTACTAACTAAAAAATGCTCCCTCCTAAGTAACAAGTTTTATTATTTTACTTGTCTACCTAGAAGGGAGCATATCAACCTGCCTAAAATCAGCATTGCACAGCTCAGTTTTTTTCTCTGTTATTCCTTTTGAAATCTTTTTATAACCTCTTCACCAATTCGTTTACCGATGCTGCTTAACAATTCTTCTCTTTTCTCCTTCAGTACCTCTTCTTCATCTTTTGCTAAAATATAGATATAAAAGACTGGAAGATAATCGGAATCAAGCTGTAAAATATCAGCAATCCCACTGATATCTTTTAAGGTACAGATGGTTCCCTTATTGTTATAGAAATAAATCGGGGAATCTAGTCCTAATGATATTCGTTTAAATAAAGTAACCGTATCATAAGTCTTAAGATTGGTCACGATACGATTTGTTTCCTCTTTGACGATTACACTAACCATCTGTTCAAAAGACTCAATTTTCATTTCCTTACTATGTCTCGTAATAAAAGATAAAACAAAGCCAGTAGAATTTTTCATCGTATTCTCTAACATTTGACGAATCAGCTCCGTAGATCTTTCCTCATTAGGCAACTCATTTTCTTTACTTAGAAACGCCAAGATCTTGTCTTTGTGTTTCATTAACTCAAACTTCACAGCATCGTCAATAATCTTAAAGTTCTCACTTCGCTTAATCAACGAATGATACCGCTTGCTATTACGCAGTAATTCCGCCAGACGTTGTGCTAACACAAAATCATCAGTACCTTCTTCAATCTCTTCATTATGATAATATTCTGTATAATAAATCTGTCGGAGTACGGTCATTAACCAGGAGTCATTCCACTGTGAGAGTGCATTAGCTTTAATTGTTGACTTTTTATCCCCTAGCGGGAACCAAAGTCCTGAGATGTCAAATGGTATCAATACTTCGCTGTTGCGCTGTGTTTCCGATACCGTTTCATTCAAATATTTCTTCACCAGATCTTTTACGATTCCTTCTAGAATATAATCAGTTTTGATAACTCTATGATGATAGATAATATCTTTATAACTATTATATCTGCGCTTAACAAAATCCTCGACTGGGCTTACCGCTTTGATTGGAACACAGAAAAAAATCTCCCCATTCTCGACGAACAACTGCATATCATTAATAATTCTGCTATACTCAATCTTGCCCGAATCCTTTCCTGAATTAATCACATCTCTCGTCACATAATCCAGGCGGTCTCCGTCTAAACTAGAATCAATAATTCTATGAAGATACTTGAATGCCCCATCTTCTGCAAAGATTCTTTTTACACTTTCTAATACAAGCAGTTCAAATAAATTCTCATCATATCTCTCATAATTTTCTGAAATTGGTGCAATAATTTTGCTTAAGATACCCTCACTGATCTCATCACCCATTTGTTCGTGTAATTTCTTATCTCCCTCAAAATATTTCGACATGATTTCTACAAATTCTTTTGCATTTGTCTCTTCACTAACTGCCTTGTCTTTGTATTCTAGATAAACGTCTTTCAACGCGTATTCCACTATATGACTAAATGGAGGATGTCCAATATCGTGTAACAAAGCTGCTGCCCGAATGGATTGAATAAGGATAAGATACATGACTTTATACTGATCTGGGATATTGTTTGGTATAAGGGAATGTCTCAATCTATCCAGTTCAATCTGAGGCATTGCCTCTGGTAATCTGCCGCCTAATTTTTCTTCACAAACATCAGTCTGTTGTTTTAATCTATCTAAAATCGTGGTATATTCTCTGTCAAAGATTTCAAAGAATTCACTCAACATAGAATCTGTTGTATTAAGTACAGATTGGAAAAACATATCTGAGCAAAGTTTCATCGTACCAACGGAATGTTCAAAACGTTTGGTTCGATTAGCTGGAAATGTAAGATATACCGTAGAATTTTGATACACGTCATGTAGACGATTAAATCCAAGTGTTGAAACAATTCTTCTTTCATATTCAGTTAACGAAATTAATCCATGAATGGAATCATTCAAATAAATGCCTTTTTTCAAGTCAAACCTCCTACTGTTTTTATATCTATTATAAAGTATCTCCATTCAAAATTCTACTGATTCAACGTAATTGAGACTCTTCCATTAGTAAATAAGATAAAGAAGTTTTACTTCACTAATGATAGCTATGAATTTTGCGTAATTTTCTTAATAAACAAAAAATTACTGCCGCACTAACGATTTTGTTTTATCGTTAATGCGGCAGTTGAGTAAATCCGGATACGACATAATTAATTTACTCGCCCAATGGAATAATACTCCACCCCAACCTGCTTCATGTCTTTTGGCTGATAGATATTTCTTCCATCATAGATTACTGGTATTTCCATTAATTCCTTATACATAGATGGCGTTATTTCCTTTATCTGATTCCATTCTGTGAAGATAAAACAGATCTGGGCATCTGTAATTGCCTCCTGGACAGATCGCACGTATGTAATCTCAGTAGGATAGATATTTTTCAGCCTATCTTCTGCCACTGGATCATAAACATATAGATTGGCACCTTCCTGTAAGAGTAATGCTATATTATCAAGAGATGATGCTTCCCTTAAATCATCTGTCTCCGGTTTAAACGTTACTCCTAACACCGCTACTTTTCTATTTTTTAATTCTACCATATTTTTTTTTGCCATACATATTAATTTTGTTTTTTGTTCCTCATTCACAGAGATGGTTGCGTCTACTATCTTCATACAATAATGATTCTCTCTTGCCATATGAGATAAAGCCTTTGTATCCTTAGGAAGACAGCTCCCACCATAACCAATTCCAGCTTTCAAATAATTGTTACCTATACGATGATCAAAAGACATTCCTAAGGTTACCTCCTCTATATTAGCTCCTAGCACTTCACAAAGGTTGGCAATTTCGTTAATATAGGATAACTTCATAGCTAAGAAACAATTACTAGCATATTTTATCATCTCTGCACTTCTTCTGCTTACAGATACAATTGGTTGATGAAATGGTTCATAAATACTCCGCAATATCTCATCTGATTTCTTACTTACCGTACCTATTACAATTCTAGAAGCGTTCATCATGTCGTTCACAGCACTTCCTTGTGATAGAAATTCTGGATTATCAGCCACTTCAATTATTACATCATATGTCTTATGTTTCATGATCAGTTGTTCTGCTTTATCACTGGTCCCAATAGGTACTGTTGATTTAATTACTACTAGACAATCCCTAGTCACATTTTCAGCAATCTGTATAAGTGCAGTTTCTAGATATGATAAATCAGCAGAACCATCTTCGTTATTTGGCGTACCAACTCCTATAAAAATTACTTCTGCTTCCTTATAGGCATGTCGATAATCTGTCGTTGCAGTTAGCCTACCTATTTTACAGTTTTTTATCATAAGTTCTTCGAGATTAGGCTCATAGATAGGTGATTTACCTGAATTTATCATCTCAATTTTTGTAGGTTCCTTGTCTATGCATGTTACCATATGGCCTATCTCTGCAAAACAAACCCCTGCAACTAAACCTACATATCCAGTTCCAACAACTACAATTTTCACAAAATTGTCTCCTTTCACAATAAAAGTTTCTTATGCCTCCCTATTGTCTTTTAATACCTTCTTTATTTCAAAGATTGAATTCAACATGTCTTTCCTTTTAATGAAAAAGTATATGAAGTAACATACTGCATATATCAATGTACTTAAGATGCTTTGAATGAACCAGCCTGACATCATAAAAGCAATACACAGCAACAATTCTAGAATAATATCTTTTCGGACTTGAATTTGAATCCATCTTGTCAATAGTAACTCAGCGAAAATGCAGCGAAATGCCAATACAAAAACTAAAGAAATTAATGCTAATACCAAGTTGTTTAAAAGGAATATTGTAATCATTGAGGTAATAACGCTTAAAACCATGGCAACCAGATTCACAATAAGAATCCATTTTTCTTTTCTAATACTTTTTAAATAGGTATTCACTAACATGCCCATTTTACTTTCATAGATACAGATTGGAAACAATAAGGCAATGTATGTTAAACTGTCTCCATATCTTGGGAGCCATAGCGCCAAAAGTTCCTTCATGGGATAATATACTATGAGTGAACCAAGCAACGGTATCATTAATATATTGCGTAATATACTATATATTTTTGATATTTCCTCTATCTTAATCCTTCTTAGAATTGGGTAGATGACAATGCTAATTGCATTGATTCCAATCATCATAATGTTTGATAAACTAAGGGTTAAGGATACTTTTCCAAAGGTATTAATATCCCAGTTTTTTTCTATTCCCATACGTATGACTCCGATAATTAACATATCCACAACATTAGATGCCATGATTTTACTTCCTGAAGTCAGGTTTCTTACTGCTTCTGCTACCCCTAGCCAGATATTACTTACTCTTCGTAATACAATATCCTTACATCTACAGATCAACCAAAGTAGCGCAATTACCTTGGCAATAAGGTCAGCCTTTATAATTAAAAGATAACTCCTGTCTCCAAAGGATAAGAACAATAGCACAATAGTTATGTATACAATTCGATCAATTATAGTTGCCTTTACATAATCTTTGATTCGGTTCGTTGCTTGCAAAGTAAGTAATATAAAGTCACGAGGAATTATAATAAGCCCACACAAACAAACCATAATTAATATAAACCTTTTGTTTTCATTTTCCATGGTAAGTGCAAATATAACACTTCCTACGGATGCAATGACTATGGAATATAATATCAGCATCCAGAATTGTACCGTAAACACACCTTTATCCATCTCATCATATTCTTTTCCACCGTATCTTAAGTAGATACCATTCGGTAAACCAAAGTGAAATAAAATTACATATGCAGTATAAAAACTATATAGCTGAAAATATCCATATTCAGTTACTCCTAATAATTTAGGAATAATTGTAATAATGAGTAAAGATGCAAAAAATGAGATTATATTTGCTATTAATGTATAAGAAAAATCTGAAATGAAATGTGTAATTTTCTCTTTCAATGGGTTACCTCTGCATTATGCTAAATATTTCTCTTTATTTATTTTATTACTTGCCATACTTTCCTTTATCTTCACTGGAAATATCAGCTCTCCTATAAAGATCATGGATACATTAGCAAACAAATTTGGTATAAATGCCTCTGTAACACCATAACTCAAGAAACATACGACCAATAGAAGTTCCCTATAATTTCTATTCTTTACAAAGCGATGAATTAAAATTAAATAAGCAATGACATAAAGAAAAGTAAAAATGATACCATAATTTATAATAAGTTCAATGTATCCACTATCTAAGACGATGGTATCATTACGAAGATTATTTCCAAACAAATTGATTGGATATTGTTCTAGATAATGCCTGCCGAATGTGATTCTCCATTGTAATAAGCGATCAACTTTACGAATTAATCCAGTTTTGTCATATAGCAAAGCTGGAACGATACTAACTATAAAACCAATAGGTAATATACTATAGCAAACAAAATTTTTTAATTTACATAATACATTACTTCGAAACCAAACCATCATAAAAATCGCAAAAAAGCCTATGATACAAGACGTTCTACTAAAGGACTTTTGGTAAATCAAAAAATTTAGTAAACAAAGTACTGTTATATGTATTGCATTAATTTTTTGAAAATAAAAGTACAAATATAATAATAGTATTATGATAAATGCCAAGTGAAATTGATTCGGGTGGGAAAATCCCATACTATATCTTATAACACTAGAATCCCCCCTAATATGTATCAATTTTGCATTATGAAGTATTCCAATGGAAGTAAGACTTACAACTATAATAAAAGTAATAGATCGTAGATAAAAACTTAGCTTTAAAAGTTTCCTAGTATCTACCCCTTTTAAGCCTAACAAAGCTATGATACTTAATATTCCACCAATTTTTTTTGTATTATAAAAAATTAAAGCACTCAATGCACCTAATAGAAGGACTATTAATAATTCAGTATGTCTATATCTTGAACGAATCAGCTTATAACATAAAAAGAAGATTGCCGTAATAGAAAAAAGAAATACCGTTTTATTGTTTGCCCCTTTATTCATAGCTTCTGCAATCTCAATGATAATAAAGAATAAGTAATACTCCAAATCCGATTTTTTTAATTGCGATAAACTCGGAATACCTCCATTTTTCTTAATATTGCTGCTCATACTTGCTCCTAACACCTGGCTATTTCTTCATAACATACTCATAATATAAATTCTGTAACTTACCAACTTCATTTTCAATGCTATATTGAGATTGTTTCATTACCTCTTGTACTCTCATTGCATTTTCATTTCTATCCATTTCTTCCAGTTCTATAATCTTATCCGCCCAAGTATCAAGGGAATCATTTAAACTAAGATAATGAATTAAATCCGTGACTTTTGCCTCAATAGGAATCTCATCTGATACAATACAAGGTAGTCCTGATGTCTGAGCCTCAATAACAACAATTCCTAGTCCTTCGAATCTAGATGGAAATACAAAGACATCCATTGCTTGTAAAAGATTTGATACCTCTAATGTTTCTCCATAATAGGTAACAGCAGCCTCTAATTCTAACTCTTTCACCAGCTTTCTTACTTCGCCTTGTAGATCTCCATCACCAATGAGTAAAAGTCGATAATTATGATCCTTTTTATATAGCTTTGAAAATACTTGAACTAAAAACTCATGATTCTTCTGATAGGAAAAATGTCCAACGTGTCCAATGACCTTATTCTCTTCATAACCTAGTAACTTACGATACTGCTCTCTCGTCTCTTCCTTATAAAAGAAATTCTTTACCGGAATCCCATTATGAATCACTGTAAATGGCTTACTTCCATAAATCCAGTTTCCTGCTTTTTCGCTACATGCAAAAGCATGGGTATAGCTAAGATGAAACAATGGTTTAAGCACATTATGTACACGCATGTGGTCACAGGTACTATTATGACTATGTGCAATTCGAACCTTAACTTTACATAACTTTGCAACTACAAGTTCGACTGCAAGCGTTGCGCTATTTCCATGACAGTGAACGATATCATAATTGCCTTTTTTAATAATCTTTGCTAAGTGTCCCATGTAGCTTAGCGGTCTGTAATTTCTCATTATAATTTCATATACAGTACCGCCACTATCATTTATCTCCTTCTTCAAACGTTCCGGTATAATTGCCGGGTTAACAAAATCAATCTGAAATTCTGTTTTATCCATATTACGATAATAATTCATAACACTATTCGTAATTCCATAGAAGCCCAATCCAACAGTGGTTATAATCAATACCTTTATCATTATCTGCTCCCTTTTCTTTTTCTATTTCTATGAAATACTTCGTCGAGAACTTCATCCGTAAAATCTTGAAAAAATGGACCATTTGCTAGTTGACTAGCTTGAATACATGTATCAATTAAATTAAATTCTACAATTATAGGTTCACACTCCTCATTGACTGCAATATCCCAGCCTATCAGCCCAAATTTTGGAAACCGCGGGTGCAATTGTTTCACACAATTAATTATTTTATCAAATGCAGGCATGCTTTTGCCTTCAAACACATATCCACTCGGATGCTCCAAGTACTCATTTCCAAAGTTGTCATATCCACTTGAAACAAAATGGCCAAACTTATCAATGCTAATAGATATACCACCACTACTTATGTTATCGACGGTGGCTCCTATTCTACCTACACGCAAAAAAAAGGAAAGAATCTGCACTTTTCCATGAAACAAAAATGATAGTACTCTAACTGTATTTACTGATGATGAATTAATCTTATTCAATTCTTCATGCTGTTTAATCTTTCGTTGTATTACAAAATCCGACTTATAATTATTTAGAATCTTTCTTAGATTTTTCGAATCTCCACCTTTTTTTATCTGATAAAAGGTTATATTTCTCCCCCCTCCAGAATCTATAGCAGGTTTAATCACTATCTCACTTTCGCTTTTACATAAGGCAACTACATCTTCAAATTCTAATAAATTGAAATTATCATCCATATAATATCCATTTATCTTTTTAGCAATGGTGTCAGGAACTAAAAATCCTTGGAAAAATAAATTAAAATAGCATTTATTTGAAAACGCATTCATAGTTGTAATATCATTAAAATATGGTTCAATCCTACAATGATATATTGAATCGGTAATCAACCTTACATTGTTTGATGCTCCTTTGCTTTGGTACCATCGAAACTCACGTAGATTAATATTTTTTACATATTTTCTCCAATACGATCGAATTTCTTTTTTATATTTTGGTTCAATATCCTTCAAGTTTTTATCCGTAGAGAAGTTCTTATACATGCAAACTACCCACATAACGAAACGGTACCCTAGTTTAAGTAAACTACCTACATGGTGAAATAATTTGTCCTTCACAATGGATCCCCCCTTAAAATTTAAATAATATAGGTTATTCCTATTTATCCAACGGAAGCTTCAAGTATTCTCCCAAGGTAACGTCAAACGAATACGGAGTTATTTTGTCAAATCCTGCTCCATCAGTAAATGTTATCTCACCAAATATGATGCTATCATTCACGATATAAAAGTCTACCCTGGCATGGTAAAATGGACTTGATAGAATTCTTGCATATTCTAATAATTGTTCTAATTTTGGGGGTTTTTCAATCTCTATCTCTGAGTCGCAAGAATATTTCATTGAAACATTCCTGATAGCATTCCAATTAGTATCGTATAGTTTCATTTTGTGCATGTTATATCTGTCCATATGTACTTGTATTACTTTTGGATTCCCATTAAAGCAGTAAATTTTATAATCATCGGGTGGGAGTTCAGCCTTACCTTCTATATATTCTTCAATAATAATCCTGGGCTTAACAATACCGTAAAACCACTCTCCATAGCATGGTAGATATCTTTCTTTTAACCAAAAAGATAAACTCTTTTTTACTTTTTTTATATTTAACTCATGCTTATCCTTGCAGATCACGTTAAAACCAGATCCATGAGTAACCTTAATCACAAATTGATTCGGTAGTGCTTCGAATGGAATATCCTCTGGATGATATCCTTCCCAGAGTAAGGGATTTAGTATTTCAGAACAACCACATTCAGCTACGTATTTTCTAACTTCAAACTTATCTGAGCACCTTGTCATCTTATCATTCTTATCATGGAATTTTATCCATTGTATTTTTTCATTGAAAGTAATAGGATTGTTTAAGTTTAATTTGTAACCATTTTTCAGAAAAAACATCACCTTTGTCTCTAAAGCTGGATTTATTCGATATGCAATATTCATAGGCATTAGGATTGCTTTTTTGATTTTATAATTCATTTCGTCCTCCTAAGATTTAGCCTTTTTTCACTTTGCCGGCCTTAATCAAATCCAATAAATACAGCTCAATATTCGTTATAATTTCCCCTGTATTAGAAGAATAAGGCACTGTTTCAGCTGATTGATATGTGCGAATTACACCTTCAAGCTCTTTAAGTTGATTCACACCAAGTATTAACTTTTTTTCTATGAGTTGTTGAATGATTTCTTCTTGATGATTATCGATATGTTCTCCATACTCTTTTAATCGTGCTATAGCGATTACCTTTTTCCCTACCTTTATAGCATTCATAATAGAACCTGTTCCACCATGTGTGATAACAAGCTGGCTATTCAAGATATACCGTTTAAAATCCTCACTATCTAAGAATTTTTCATATGTATAATATTGCGGTTGATAGTTACTATAACCAGTTTGGGCAAATACTTCTTCTTGAATAATACCATTTTCTATTAACTTATCTATATAATGTAGCAACCGATCAAAGGGGAACTTTTGTGTACCCACCGTTATAAAAATCAATATATACCTCCTTTATAAATCGCTCTTGGATAATATTTTAGTAATTCTTCCCATTGTATATAAAACTGGTCTGCAAATCTATAAAGTAGCCGCCCAGTCATGGTTGGGGTATCTAATTTAGCAAACGATTCGATATATATTAATTTTTTCCTAAACACCTTAGCAATGAGGCAGATTGGTATTACAGATAAAACACCTGTTGTAATAATGATATCAGGTTTCTCCTTACAAAAAATCACAAAAGATATTAAAGTGTTCCACAGGATTTTTATTAGAAATAACAATTCTTTTCGATTCACTTGCTTTAGAAAATAAGTTTTTTTATCTTTTATTGTTACAATGGTATAGTTTGTAGCTTCTGTTAAGATAAAACTATTATATTGTTCTATTAATGGTTTTAATAATATAAGTTGTTCATAATGGCCCCCTGAGGAAGCAGCAAAACAAATCTTTAAACCCATGAATCAGCCTCTTTCCTGAAAAAATATTGCACCAATGATATTGCTTTTAACTTTTTCTAATTTTGATACTACTTTGCGAATGTTTTCATATCGATCTTCATTGCCGTGTAGCAAGAGAATGACTCCATCACATTCTTTTGCTACAATGATTCCTTCATTGGTATCATTAAGGGGTGGACTTAATACCAAAACATAATCGTAATAATCTGATACTTCCAATAAAAGCTCACCAAATTTACAATTACTAAGTACCTCAAATTGATTATTTATGATTGGGCCTGAGTGAATCATATGTAGATTTTCAATTTCACTTTGTTGAATGATTTCATCGAGATAATTTATGGTTAAACAATTGCTTAAACCAGCTAATTTGCTATCCATAACTTTGACATCCTCATGGGTCTTTTTTTTCATATTGGCATTTATAAAGATTATTTTTTTCCCCATATTCGCTAGTGTTTCCGCAAGCTTATATGCACTTACATACCTCTCTTCATCTAATTTATTAGCAGCTAAGCATATGACCTTCATACCATTCCCATAGTATTGCAGATTGCTAGTTGTGTTTATGTAAGCTTCATGCCAAAGGGAACTTTTATGTTTGCGTTGATATGGTATTACACCTAATATGGCTAAATCTAAACTATCACCTATTTCTTCATACTTCTTGACTGAATCAATTTTTATATAGCCTAATATAATGAAGGAACTAGATAACAAAAGTCCAATTGCCATCCCAAATAATGTATTAAAAGCTACATTGGGAGTGGCTTGCTTCTCTGGTATGTTTGCTTCTTCAATTTCAGTTACATTCTCAAATTCAATAAAATCTGTTATCATACTAGTTGCTGCAATTCTTAAATTATCTGCAATTTGTTTTGCTATAACCGGATCTGAATAGGTCACTGTGATAATAAGTATTCTTGTATCTTCTGGGTTTTCTAGATGAATAAGTTCTTTCAATTCTTCATGCTTCATAGGTAATCCAAGTTCACTAATTACTTGTTCAGTTACTACTCTACTTGTTATCAAAGCCATATAATCATTGATTAGTTGAGAACCGATTTGTAGTTTAGAATATGTAATCTCAGAAGTATTATCTTGCTTGCTTAATATATATATCTTTGTGGTCGATTCATATTTCCATTCTATTACATATACACTTAGGAAATACAGTAAGATCGCTGATAAAAATCCTACTAACAGTATGATCCATATTTTCTTGATCAGTACATGGCATAACTCTCTCATATCAAATATGCGCTCTTTATTCGAATATATTTGCTCCATGTAATTAATATGCTCCTTTTTTTATTATTACTACTTTAATAGTACGCAAGATAATTATGAAATCTGTACGTATATTCATCTCTTTTAAATATTTTATATCTAACTCCATCCAATTCCTAAAGGATAACTGATTACGTCCACTGATTTGCCAATAGCAAGTAAGACCTGGCTTTACAAGGTGACGCATATTTTCATAATCACTAAACTCCTTTGTCTCGGACAAAATCAAAGGTCTAGGCCCCACAATACTCATATGGCCCTGTAGTATATTTATAAGCTGAGGTAGTTCATCAATACTCGATCTCCGTATAAACCCTCCAAACTTTGTAACTCGCGGATCTTTTTGCATTTTGAAAACTGGTCCATCCATTTCGTTTTGTTCCGATAAATCATCTCGCATCGCTTCTGCATTCTCACTCATACTTCGAAATTTATACATAATAAATGGTTTTCCATCTTTCCCTGTCCGTAATTGCTTGAAAAATATAGTACCTTTGGAATCAATTTTTATAATAAAGGCAATCAATAGAAAAAAAGGCAATAGTAGAATCAATGCTATTAAGGAAAATATAATATCATAGATACGTTTTACGATAAGATACTTCCTACGCTTCTTTAACAGATCTAAAATATCATCAAGATGCTCATTTTGAGGGTACATAAGATTCACCCCTACTCATACTCATATAACTATACTTATATATATGAAAAACGAATAAGATGATGATTAAATTCTCACCTCAAAAATCGCCATATCTGTCCTCCTTATCTAAAATAATCTAGTTTTCGTTCAATATAATTTACAAAAAATGAGCTGATACGATAAGTCTCGATATCAGCCCATACTATATGATATATATATATATATATATATATACAAGTTTATAATATTTATTTAATCCTATGAGAAAGCTTTACCCAAGAATTTAAAAGGATTCCTATTTATTTCTGAAATTTTATTGAATTCTTATCTTTCACAAAATTCATTGTATTATATAGTACGAGTACATCTGTAATCCCATTCTCTTCTACAAACTCTCCAATTCCACCGTTAAAGTAACGAAAATCAATCATATAGGTCTCTTCATAATGATTAACTGCCAAAGGAACAAAGGAATGGGCATAGGAATCTTTAATTACTAAAAGCCTTCTTCCATTGCTATTATTTGTTTGAACTTCCACCAAGGCATTATTTCCACCCATATATACAGAATATTTATCTTTCCCCTCTAATTTGCTCAGATCATATAAAGTATCCGTTTCATCCGTCAGATTATAAAGTAAATGATAATTCATATCTTCTTTGATTTCATATAGATAGATATCATCTGGTTTTACATTCACATTGACTTTTGAATGCAAGGTACCATAGAACTGTTCAGACCCTAAGGTAATATTAAACTGTTCCCTACTAAGTGGAGTAAATCCTGCATCCTTAGCCCATTGCTCATACGCATAATATGCACCAAGTGCAGTCCAATGATGATCAGTACGATAATAAATGTATTCATCTTTATGTTGATTAAGAATATCTCTTACATCAATGAAGGTACCTTTTGGTAGAGATTCTATCACTTCTTTAATGTAGGCCTCTTGATCATATCCAGTAGCAAAAGGAGGTAATTTATCTTTTAATATCTCTGATGCTGTAGGCACCAACATAACATTAACTCGGTCCTCCCCAAGTTTCTCTACATATTTTTCAACAAATTCTGTTAAGCGGTCCTTATTTTTTTCCGCCTGCTCTTCAGATACATCACTCTTATTATGCTTTTCAATCAAATAGTCATCTTTTGCAAAATACACAGAATTAATATCACGTTTAAGCAAAGCTCTCTCTGCCATGGTTTTTAAACCAATCCAATTATCTCTAAAAACGAACTGATCATTGATATATTCATCTAGCCCATTCATATATTCCCCATTGATTAACTTTTCATTGGTGTATTTCGGTAATTCTGCTAAAAATCTATTTTCATTTTCAGAAAATGCTTTTGCTGGAGTCACAAGATTACATATGATAAGTCCCGACCACAATAAGGCAAATATATAGAAAAATATTTTATTAAATGTAAGTTTCATATGCAACCTCCTTAGAATCTGAAATACAAAAATGGGTTATATGTGCTGTCAACAAGATATGCCACACAACATACAAACACTAAGACATATACGAAAGTGGCACTAACAAATACATATTTCTTAGTTGTTTTCTCAGTAAAATTAATCACTTTTTTCAAATGTGGAGTTGAGAAATATGCCGCAAGGACAAATATAACTCCATAACTTAACAGATAATATAAGCCTTCCTGATTAATTAACGGAACACCTCCAAATCCAAACATTCCCAATAGATAATTCTTAAGTTCACTAAGGTTCTCAAAGTAAAAGATGGCCCAACTAATCATAACAAGAAAAATCGTATATACATGCCTGAAGAACGAAGGAATTTTATCAAGTATCTTTAATAAGAAATACTTTTCCGCTATTAATATAACTGCAAAATATAATCCCCAAAAGATAAAATTCCATGATGCTCCGTGCCAAAAGCCTGTCAAAGCCCATACAATAAGTAAATTCCTAAGATGTTTTAACTTAGAGCATCGATTACCGCCAAGTGGAATGTATACATAATCACGAAACCATGAACCAAGCGTTATATGCCAACGACGCCAGAATTCAGTGATACTCTTCGATATGTACGGATAGTTGAAGTTTTCATCGAAACTAAGCCCAAATATCCTAGCAAGACCAATTGCCATATCAGAGTAACCAGAAAAATCAAAATATATTTGGAAAGTATATGCTAGAATACCAATCCAATATAATAGTACAGAATAATCTCCCGCAGCACCACTTGATATTTGGCTCCATAATAGCCCTACATTATTAGCTATCAATACTTTTTTTCCAAGACCTATGATAAAACGACGCATCCCAATTGAAAAACTATCTTGAGTAAGCATATGGTCATCTAAGTCATTTTCTACTGTCACATATCGAACGATAGGACCCGCTATAATCTGAGGGAACAATGTAGTATAGGCAAGGTAATTATAATATTTCTTTTCACAACTTGTTGTTCCTCTATACACATCAATGGCATAAGATATGGACTGGAAAGAGTTAAAAGATACTCCAATTGGAAGGATGATCTCTACAAATGGAGAATTCATTCCAAACAACCCAAATATGTTTCCTAATAAAAAGTTCGTATATTTAAAAAATATCAATACACCTAAATTGCTACAAACGGATATTAACATATAGATACGACGACGCTTTTTATTGTCACGATGTTTTTCCATTAACTTTGCACATACAAAATCTTCTAATGATAGAAGTAACATTATTGGTATAAACCTAATTTCTCCCCATGCATAGAATACAAAACTAGCAATTATCATTACCAAGTTTTTTAATTTACTAGGAGCTAGATAGTAAATTATGATTAATGCAGGTAGGAAATAAAACAAAAAAGTTATACTGCTAAAAACCATGTGAAATTCCTCTTTCCTTCTTTTGTTTTATAGTTTTTATTCTAAACTACAACTACTTATTATTCGTATAATATTAAAAAAAGTTACACCTTGAAAAATATTTAACTTTATACATTCTAGTAACGTAAATACTCTTGTTTTTATAGCACATAATTAACTCCTTCTTAGTTAAGAATACAGATATAATTCTTACTAAGAAGGAGTCTTTATTATGGTACTATTGAAGTACAACTACGACAGTAATCAAGAATCGCAAGCTTATGCTTTTCGTAATAACTGAATATGCAAGTCTTTTCCCTTTTTAGAGATATTTGCTTTATCCACCATAGCTCCAACAAGATGAAGTTCATCACCGGAATCATCTTCTCCAACTAACTGCCAATAATAACCTTCAATTTCATATTGACGTTGCGTGTTTAAGTTATATTCTATCTTTTGTATAAATTCTTCTTCATAATCACACTCATATTGAATTATGATAATTTCTGTATTCTGTCCATTTGTTGAAATCTTCGTATTAACTTTAATATCAATGTTCTCTGCTCCATTTAATAGAAACAAAGTTAATATTTCACTCACTATCTGAGCTATTTTTTTGGCTTCATGTATCATCTATTTCTCTCCTTATGAAATGCATCTATAACTGGAATCATAATTCCTGCTACCAATCCACCTGAGAACCCATTGTTATAGAGGTTTACACCTCCGTGCATTACTCCAACATTTGTTACAAGAATCATATGGAGAGCACCTGCTATGAATCCCAGGACTGGCCCGTACGTACCAGCGATTGGCGCTAGTGTTGTTGAAAATAAAACCGAAATAATGATGCCTGTAGTTGACAAATCATTTCCCAAAAGCAAAGCCATGGCTATAACACCTAGCATTACTGGCAGACAATTCTTAAAATGCTTACCTAACGCTCCAAATCCAACTACTGTGAATATTCCTGCTAAGACCGGACCATTTACAACTCCTCCGATTAGTATAACATAAAAAAGGCTCATAAATCCAAGTAACGCCATATTTAATAATGTTACACCTAAACCTACCAAGTGCGTAAAATCCGTAATCAGTCTTCCTCTATATTGTAGTATTTTCTTGAAATCCATTATAGCATGACGATTGATATAAATTCCAGTTAAGAAAAAGCTCAGAAATAAAAACAGTAATATTATAATAATTACCGGATGATTTTTTTCTGAAATAATACTCACTTGCTCCACTGAAATACCAAAGCTTCTAAGTACACTTGTCATTGCTGTTCCTAATATTCCAGATGTAAAACCAATATTATATAAATTATATCCATCATGAAATTTTAGCATATGTGAAGATAGAGGTACTAGGATAAATCCAATAAAAATACCAACACTCACTGCAACAACAATAGCCCAGAAAGGCCGCAATAAGCCAGAAAAGCTTATTTCGCTAACTAATGGTGCTAATGCAGTACCAAACATTACAACAATAATGATATCCTTAAATGATATTTTCTTATATAAAGTATAAAAATAGCCGCCTAGATATATTGGAATTATGTTATATAGATTTTTTCCGAAGAAGGAAAAGCCGATAACTGTAAAGAATGCCGCAATTAAAATACCATTCAACTTAAGTCGATAATGGTGCATAATATAGATATTTAAGATCCCAACTAAACCAACATTAATAAATGCTGCTTCGATCCCACCAACCTCAATAAAATCTGTTACTAATATTGTTGGCGTAATTATAATATTGATAAATCCACTAATAACCGAGTGAAAGCTCCCCTTATATATACCATAGATAATTCCAACGAATAGAAATAAAATAGGTACAACAGCTAATAAGATTAGTTTTCTGATACGGCCGATATCTTTCTCATTTACCTTGATTAATTCCAAAAATCAACCTCCTCTTTTTTCACTTATTTGATAATATTATTGTACAGGAATAGTATTGACTTTTGCAATATTTTTTTATATGAAAATATTAAATCTCTTAATCACTATCCCAGTATTCTTTATATATTCTATCATCTCGTGCTTCTAAATTTAGTTGATACCTTCAAAATATATTATTACGTATAGCACACTAATTTAAACATAGGTTACCTCTATTTATTCGTAACAAGTAAATAGAAACATTAATAGCAATAATAAGGGCGAAACCAAACAAGTTGGTTTCGCCCTTATTCTCAAGGATATTACTAATAATATTTGATATTATTGAATTCATAATTAACATTTTTCAAATAGCTTACTATTACTTGAAACACATTTTTAAAAAGGTTAACGCATTAGGACTTCCAATCATATTTACCTGATTTCCTATGATCTCTAATTCTTTTTTTGTGTTGCCTTGAATATCAGTGATTGCTGCAAATGAAATCTTTCTTCCCGGAACTGAGAGTGTACATTTTCCTTCTACATCACAGAAGTTTTTCATTGCAATCAACCACCCCTCATTCGCATATTGAGGGCGTATAAAAACAGGGATCAACGATTCACTGTCATAGTGTAGCAATTCCTGTTCTTCTTGCTTTTCACATATCACTGCTGCTCCTACTGCACATGGGACTGCTGCTTCTATTCCCATTCGATATGTTTCCTTCTCATCAAACTCAGCAAATGCACATAATTCGTAATGGAATGACATTTTACCGTCCTCTGAGGCTGCAAAATTGGTGTCCCAATAGTTATTCATAGGCCATGCAAGTAACAACGGATTCTGAATTCTTTCAATCTGTTTATTTTCCTTACCAAATTGGAATCCACCTACCTGTATCATCGGTGCATCCGGGCAGGCAAGTGTGCAGCCACCTTCTTTGTCGAAGATAGAGATGCTCTTATCTACTGTAATATAATCCCGACATACTTCACCTAATTGATCCACATCCAATTGAACAAAGGTATCTGCCGTATCATAAACACACTCCCAACCACTATGTAAATTCAAAGGAAAAGCAAAATAAATTCCCTCTGGCTCTCTAACAGGTGCCTTAACAAAAGAAACGTCCAGACTAATCTTTGGATGATTGGTTGAGAACGTAATTCTCTGCTCTATCTCTTTCAAGCTTTTAGAATACGACTGATAGCAAAGTGTTATACTTTCTGCAGTCTCTTCCACCTGAAACCCTACATTCTCACTAATTCCTTCTCGAATTGCTTTCCAATTATGTTTCCACTGTGAAATATTTCTGTATACCTTTTCCTCATTTTTTGTAAATAAAGAATCACGCGAATTCTCCCCCTGCTGCTCATCAACATGCTCTTCTACTAAATCAAAAAATCCCCACGTACTATCCTGATTCAGTAAATCACGTTTTGTAATTTTGTCTTGTATCTGTATGATACGTCCTGTTTCAGTATGAAGAGTGATTTGATAGAAAGGTGTATCCACCAAATATTCATTAATTGTGCATCCTTTTGCCTTTTGACCTTCTATCTCTACTAGATCAGCAAATGGTATTACCTTTTTCGAAAATGGAGGCATTTCGACGATACCAAAGGAGGTTGTGTTCTTATCCATTTTTTCATATGGAAGACAATCATGTGCTCTGATTGCTGAAAGTTTTTTACCTGGCTGTTTCATATAAGTCGGAACCTTTAACTCATGTCGTATTGTAACACCCGTTGGATTGACAATGGCAATACCATCCTGCCTATCTGACTGAAATGGATTTTCCATCAATCGCTCCATCTGATAATTAACCAGATATGCGGATAAATCTGCAGCTGTATAGGCAAACTCTTTTTTATGATTTAATTGCGCATAAGTTTCCTCTTGATCTGGTTTACTTACTGACTCTGATGCTCCCCATGTATGCTCATCGAACAAAATGGCATTTTGATATGCACGCTCCGTCATCTTTATATATCGTTCCTGTGATGGTTTTGGATTGATACACTCCAAGAAATCATTCTTTTGAAGAAGGCTTTTAGCTCGTTTATTAATTTTCACTTCTCTTGCAGTACTGGCACATCCAAAATTCCAGTAGTCGGTCCAGTCACCAGCATGTTTTTCTAATTTGTCTATACCAATCTTTTGAATACGTTCAAAAAGCATCTCCGGAGTTACAAAGCGAATTTTCTGTTCATGATTTTCGTCATTATAGCGACGAACTAAATCTGCAAGATCTGCATCCGGGCAGTTGTTATCAAATAGGGGTGGATTCGTTGCCGTAAGGTATACAAAATCCTCCTGCCATCCACTTTGCTCAATTCGATTTACATACTCTTTTACACCTTCATGCATCTTTTCTGTGCTTCCCTGATTGGTAAAGAAGAACTGGCTAAATAAAGAATAATGTTCACCAATAAACGAAGGTAACGTACGCCCATCTTGAGTTTCCCAACAAAAAGCATAAGGCCTTGGAAACGGAATTCCACCAAAATGAATATTAATTCCCGTTATATAAAATTCAACGTTACTATCTAATAACAGAGCGGGTAATGTCCATGGCTGCCCATTCACGTCATGATTAATGGCTGTTTTAATATTACTACCTGTAAGCTCACGTATTGCATCCAACTGTTGCAGATACTGTGTTAACTGCATAGCAGTACAACTTGGGGTGGTATGCATCGGAAGTGCAGCCACACTGATATAACCTTGCTTAATTAACCTGCGAATAAGCTCTTTTCTTTCATGACTAGCGTTTTCAAACCATTTGACTAGGGGATAGGTCGCCTCACAGGTCCAACGAAAGCGAGACTCTTCCGGCCAATCAGCCGTTTGCACACAAAGATCGATTGCCTGATCAATATAATCGCACTGTAACTCCATTACCATACCCTGAGGATGCGTATACCCTACATCTAAATGACTATGATTTAAGCATAATATTTCCTTAATTCTTGACATTACATTATCCTCCCTAGTGCATATTCACTTTTAATTATCTACGTATCATAGCAACGATGATCTTAATTTCTTCGTTCTTAGGTACGATTCGATAACTATTAACAATAGCTGGTACTATAGCAGTTTCTGCATAATGTATCTCAAAAGGTTCAAAACTACCATCTATACTTTCAATATAAGCCTGACTTCCACTAACTAGATTCATAACATGGACAGAATCATCGGATTCAACGGTATATCCCTTTGTAAGAGTATATCTAAAGGTATCAATGAATTCTCTGTCGTGAAGCCCCGTTCTCTCTACCTGGTATCCCTCGCCCTCTGCTACTATTTTTTGCTGGCCAACTACATTTTCATAAATCCAATCTGTATCTGCTCCCCATTGAATATTATTCAAGCCGTGCTCTACATTAATTGGTCTCGGAATTCCATCTAGCCCTACTCTGCCCCAATCCCACAGCTTAAATGTGAATATATATGGAGTTGCACTAATTTCCAAAACCATTGTGTTTTTACCTGAGCAATGAATGGTTCCTGCCGGTATTAAAATATGGTCATGCTTCTTTACCGGAACCTGATTCACATATTTTTCTGCTGGGAACTGAATTTCGCCTTTTTCAGAGCGTCTTAAATCACGAATCATGGCTTCTTTGTCAACATCATTTTTCACACCTAAATATACCTGCGCTTCTTCACCTTCCTCTGTATCCAAAATATAATAACTTTCATCCTGCGTATATTGCATTCCAAACGTATCTTGTATGTATTCTTTCAATGGATGAACCTGCAATGACAGATTTCCTCCACCCATCGTATCCAAAAGATCAAATCGGATCGGAAACTCAGCTCCAAACCTTCTATGTACTCGTTCACCTAATAGTTCATGTGGACGATATAACACCAAATCAATTGCTGGAATTTTAATTGTTACATTCCCATATCTCAAATTCAAACAGTTTTCCTCTGGCACTCCATCAAAGCTCCATGCAAAATTCTTTTCGTTTGGGTCAAGTCCAAATTTTTCCTGCATCCAATGTCCACCCCATACCCCTGGATCGAAATATGGTTCCAGTCTAAAGGGTTCTTTGCTTATCTTATCAAGACCTTTTCGAAAAGCATCTCCTGTAATCATCTTAGGATTTCCCTTTTCCTCTGTTTCAATCATATAATCAAATTGATCATATCTAACTTTTTTATACTTATCGGCAAGGCGCCACTCTACAAAAAATCCTCTTTTATATTTGCTCAAAATCGGTGCATCATTATTCGTACAATGCCAATTCGGCATACCTGCACGATATCGCAATTGAATCTCCCATCTCGTCATATTACAATAGATGTAAAGATCACCACTACTGAGAATACTGGCTCCTACGCCAATAATTACAACAATTCCTTCTTGAATCTGATTTAATTCCCTTCTTGCCTCATTCACTTTTTCATTTTCAAAAAAATCTTCTAAATTCTTGTGACAAATAACACCGAACACTCGATCATCTGTTATGTAATCATGAAATTCCTTATCTAGTACCTCTTCTTCTTTGGCATAATCCTCCATATCATAAATACGAACAGGATTTAGAGATGTTATAAGTGTATATATTTCTTCCTTATCAACGCCCGGATATAAATCCAGGCAAATGATCACTTTTCTTCTGGTTTGAAGTAATTCTTTCGATTTTCTTGCAAGTTCACCTCTTAAACATTCTGCACCTCCCCAAGCCTGCTCATCATATCCAGAAATTAACTTGGTTGGATGGAGTTCATAATTAATATCCTTATTTAACATATTCATCTTCAGCCCTCCTATAATTCAATTGTATATTTATATCGATTACCAGGATAATAACAAATAGAATACTCAAATACTTCATTATCAGCCAAACATGTCTGTCTCGTTCTAATAAATATAGGTATCTGCGGTTCTATTTTAAGAAAACTTTGGATTTCCTGTGTGGGTAGTGCAGTCTCTAAAGTATCCTGTCCCTTCACAATCCGCAACCCGTGAACTTCTTCAAGATATCTATATAAAGACTCCATATAGTATTGACTATCGATTGGAAGTTCCACAATGTCCTTTAGATATGTTTTTGTATATACCAAAGGTCTATCCTCAACACATCTGACTCTTGTTAAACAATAACACTCATCTGTTACCGGAATCTTTAACATCATAGCTACCTTTTCAGTAGGTCTTATTTTTTCCATGGTGCAATAAGATGTGTTCATGGTGATGCCATGCTGCTTCATTTCATCCGTAAAACTTATGACACTTCTCATATGTTCATCAATCTTTTTAAATATAACTTTTGTACCAATTCCTCTACTACTTTTTATGTAACCTGCCTGACAAAGTGCTGCCATTGCCTGACGTACCGTAATACGGGACACTTGGTACTGCTCCATAAGTATCTTCTCTGCTGGAAGCAGATCTCCCTCTTTGTATTCCTCATCTTCAATTTTCTTTTTTAGAATACTTTCCAATTGTGCATAGAGTGGTGGTGCACTTTTATCATGATTCAACATTTCTTTCGTTCCTCCATCTTTATTTTAATAAAAATACCCTGCATTGCTCGAATAGATGTTTCAAATTCCAGATATACTTTTATATTTCTATCATCGCATTCCATCTGAAATTTCTGTCCAAAATAATCAAAACTCTTAGAAATCTGTCCTCCCATAATCACGGCATTCGGTCTGAATTCATCTAAAAATGGTATCATGCATCTTTTTAAATCCTCTCCAAATTCACGATAAACATGTAATGCTCTGTAATCTTTCTGCTTGCATAGATCAAACAACTCTTTTCCATCAAGTGAATACCCAAATAGATTCTTACTAATTGTTTTTAGTCCCCTCACCGAGAGATAATCATCTATAATGGATTCACGATATGGATAATTATAAATCCAGCCATTCAAAGGCACACCATATGCTTCTTCCTTTAATGCCACCTTATCCTCTATAAATGCAGAACCCGTTCCCGTTCCAAGGCACAAACACAAGATTTTTTTTTCATTTTTGACCTCGCCAAACCAACTTTCTCCCAATGCAAATGCTTCGATATCATGCAGAAAATAAAATTTTGTGTCTTGAAGTTCTGGAATTATACGCTTCATTTCCTCTTCGATGGGAATTCCATAAATACTGTCATATTTATTAACTCCCTTCATGAGGCTGATTCCATTCTCATAATCAAAAGGCCCCGGAAATGCCATCCCAACTCCTACTATCGTTGCATCTTTTTTCTTTTGCATTAATTTACGAATGATAAAGGCAAAATTCTCAAAAATAACCTTCTTACTTTCTCTTGAGTGAGCTGACACATGAATTAGCTCTCCCTGAATATTTCCTAAATCATCCGTTATACTGCCCTTAATCTGTGTTCCACCAACATCCAATAATAGATACGATTTTATCATGTTATCCTTCATCTCAATTCTTATTATAACTTTTAAATGTTATAACATTATAATATTATGATTACTATTAATTGTCAAGCGGAATAAAACATAAAAAAAACGTTGGTGTCTACCAACGTTTTTAATGAGATTTTTTTATGGTTCACCGTATCGTCAAAGCAAAAGAAGTATAGCTCAATTTTAGCCAATCATTGTACTATTCTTCATAACAATCACTGCTTCTTCTGAACCGTCACCAATAAGGTCCGGTCTGCTTAAAAGATAATTAACCATGTCATCTTCACTCTCAAACTTTGTTACCTGGAATGGTTCGTTCCAACCATACTTTTCAATTAGCAATAATTCATCCTCTGTGTCAAGTAAGATACCTGCATGACCAACAAAACGTTTATTTTCATAATTATCATGTAAATACATGGTAATTAATGATACTTTTCCATTATCCTGGATGGATATACCACGACTCTTCCATGCTGCTGCAATCGCATCAATATGATCTTCTAAGGTACTATCAGCTTCCACGGTTACTGGTTCAAAGATGGTAATAAACTTTTCTTTGTTAAATGTTTCAAATCTTTTTTCCATCTCAATGGCCTCAGCATCAAACATAAGGTAAGGATCATATGAGGCAAGCTCCTGCTTAGTTTCTATAAACTGCTGGAATAGTAAATAGGATGTCAATCTACAATTCATCCCCAGCTTTAATGTTCCATCTTCCCTATATTCTTCATTAATATAGACCTCACTATAATCCACTGGTGACTGATTCACACTTTGGTATCCAGCCTGGAGTACATCTTCACTGGTGACACTGTTGTTATATTCATTGACCCAATTGATAAATTCATTGGCTGTCTCTTCTTGAATTCCGGCTATAATCAATTCATTCTTAACTTCCTGCTGAGTCTCCTGATCTACAAGATTCGTATACGTTAGATACTGTTCTTCCGATTCGTCTTCCTGTTCATTCTGATCTGTTATATTATTATTTGTATTTACTATATTCTGCTGAACCTGATTATTGTTAGAGCCGCATGCAGTTAAGCTAATTGCCACTACCATTATCATTGTTGGAATCATAAAGTATTTTTTTCTCATACCGAATCTCCTCTCTTTATGGATAAATAGTTTTTATTCATATATGTTACAATAGAGTACTCATAGGTACAATAGAGATTTACAGGAAATATTCTTTACACAGAAAGCATATAAAAATATATGAAATATGCTTGTTACTTTTCCACTATGTTTTACTAATGCTTTTGCTATACAAATAACAATTCCGTGTCAAGCCAAGTTTCGATAGCACTTCTTATATCAATGATTGAGTCATCCATTGAAAAACGAAAGCCTTGGCAACCTCCATCACAATGATCGCTAATCCCTCTTTTTATTCCACAGCCATAACCTTTTTCAATCATTTCTTGTATAAATGAAGGGAATTTTCCGATGGTATCAGCATATCTATGCGTATTTTTCGCTTTGATGTTTATTTGATAACCATTATTAAGTGATACATTAATTCCCCATAACTCTTTACTTTTATAAGAATATTTAATCTTTATCCATAAATCTTTTATTTCCACATTGCATTTAAGCCCTTTATCCAAATAGCGTTGATGTAGCTGTAATATAAAATCTTGCACATTGGCAGACAAAGGGTTCATAGTATCTTTTAATATAGAAATAACATTGTCGGTTTTATTATCTTTCAATACTCTGTAATCACATCGTAATAAAATATCGGAGAAGCGGCAATAACTGATTGTACTTGACTTATTTCCCTCGAATTTGTTGACGATTGTGTCTAATTCTATCTCGGCTATTGCCATTACCTTCAAGCCCGTTAACATGGCAGGATTATCTGGATACGAAATTGTTATTCTTTCAACTTTTGATAAATCCGTCTTTTTTTCGTTCAAGTCTATACCGTCAATCACGATGCCACAATCAGTCAAGAATCGCAGGCATTCAATACTTTTTGAAACGGGGATTTTCGTGTTGAATATATTATTAGAGGCGGTAAGGGACCCGGCACTTTCTGTTAATACCCCATGAAAACCTATATTCAATAATAAACATTTCACATTGTGCAGAAATGGAAAATATACCGAAATTGTAACGCGGTCATCAAATGCATGAGAATTCTTTTTATTATTGTCATACGAATCACCTTCAACAATCAAAACATCGCAAAGCTGATACAAAAAGTTTCTGAACGCAAGTACTCCTTCTCGAATTTCCTCCTCACTTGAAATATTTTGAAACATTGGATTAATAGCATATGTTTCAGGTATTTCTAGCGTAATAACATTTTTTAAGTGTTTTGCCATATCTTTGAGTGTCTTTCGCAATTATTTCACTCCTTTCTTCACATTCCTTCTTTTAGCTTGATGGGAAAATATCTTTGCATTTGCTTATAGCCAAGTCCCTTTCTATGTCATTATAAACAATACTTTCAGTATAGCATATATTAAAACCTTATACACTGACTATTTCATAACATTAGTTTTTAAAAGGTCAGCCAATTGGCTGAACTATAACATCTCTACTGAATTTCAAGTATAATTCAACCATCATCTATGATATAATTTGTGTAACTAATCAGAACCACTATTTTGAAAGGTGTTTTTAAGCTTTATATTTGGGAGGGTACAATTATGATAAACAGAGAAGATATGCTGGAACTTACTAGAAGAATGACGATAAGCCGAACATCTTTTACAAGGATTGCAGGAAGTTATATCGATTCTGAAGGCTACATTGATGGAACTTTCAATACAAACTTTCTAAAACTAACACAAAAAGACAAGCAATATAATTTAAATATTGCCAAAACGATACCATTTTCCAATACCAATGAGAATCTGAAGGAATATCCATTCACAAACAACGATAAGGGAAATGGGAGCATGTGGAAGCTTCTGCATGCAATGAGATCCTGTGGACTCAAAAATGATGCACTAATGGATACTTTCTATGAAATTATTGCAGAAAAGTATCAAACTAAGAATGACTATGCAATCTTGGTATTTCACGATCGATATGATGTTCCTGTAAAGGCAGCGGATAAAGAACGCTTAGGAGAATCAGAAGAGGTGTTTGAATATCTAATATGTGCCATATGCCCATTGATTGGGGACTATGAGCCTGGTGATCCTGATTTTGGTTTTCTATATCCTATGTTTAAGGACAGAAGTTGTGATATTCATCACATCGGAATCTTTAACAAAGACAAAGTAAATTTACAGACTAAACTAGAAGAGTTCTTATTACATGGTTAAAGAGTTCTATAGTTTTATATAAAAAATTTTTAATTTCCTTCCATACATCTTACTTAAAATAAAGTAAAAAATAAAATGCTATATTTATTTGTAAATATAGCATTTTATTTATGGTTTACCATACTAAAACTAATATATAAACCACACAAATTGCAATACTATTAATGTAACAGAAAGGAGATTTATCATGTCAGATCCAAGAAATCCTAAAGCAGTTCCTACGAAATCATCTAGATCCATTTATAATAATGAGTTTGGAAATATTCCCATGGAAGACAGTTATGATGATGGTGATATCCCAGAAATTGATCTCCCAATGAACACAGAATATCAATTGCACAACCAAACACTGAAAAATTTACTTCGATAATAATAACAATCATAAAAACAAAATCCCATGAATCTATTCGTTTGGGTTAATAGATTCATGGGATTGGCTACATGACAACTCTATTCAGATTTGTTTTCCTCAATGGCTTCCAATTCAGAAGTACAGTGTGGGCAACGAGTTGCAGCAATTGGAATATCAGAATAACAATATTGGCATTTTCTAGTTTTAGGAGCTTCTTTAGGTTCCTTCTCTTTTCCTATATTGGATAACTTATTGAGCGCCTTCAAAAATAAAAATATAACAAATGCCATGATAGTAAAGTTAATCACAGCTGTCAAAAAAGCACCGTATCGTATCTCCACGCCACGTACCGTTGCAACCATAGCAGTGAAATCTGTCTTGGCAAACAACCCAATCAAAGGAGAAATCACATCTTCAGTCAGAGACTTAACTATCGATTGAAAAGCACCACCGATAATAACACCAATTGCAAGATCCACTACATTTCCACGTAATGCAAATTCTTTGAATTCTTTAAAAAACTGTTTCATAATCACCGCCCCTTTCATATTGCACAATAATAAAAACTGTTCCTTTTTCGACCTTATAATACCACATATTGATGTAGGTGTAAAATAATTTTACGTTCTTTCGAAAGAAGGGGGGCAAGAAAAAGTTTATTGATTACTTTTACATGTATAAAGAGATAGGATGGAATTTATTTTATCAGTTATTCATAATTATTAATTTATACAAGAGTAAATACTTTACATTTTACACAAAATATGTTATTATACAAACATATTAAAATATTGACTGGATTGTTACTGGTAAAGCAGGCAAGACCAAATTATGCATAAGGCTTGAGTGCTTTTACATAGTTTGGTCTTTTTTTTGGAGATTGATGAAAATGAAAATTCATAAGTTGATAAACAACAATGTGCTGTCTGCCTTTGATGAAAATGATAAGGAGATAGTTGTTATGGGATGTGGAATTGGTTTTAAAGCAAAACCGGGAGACATGATTGATGAGACCAGAATAGAGAAAGTTTTTCGTATAGAGAACACCACCTTATCCAGACAGTTTCAAGATATGCTTACCAATATGCCTATGGAGCATATGAAGATCTCAACTGAAATCATTGCATATGCACAAAATGAATGTGGAATGAAGTTAAACCAGAGTATCTATGTAGCATTGACGGATCATATTAATTTTGCTATTCAGCGTTATCGGGAGGGAATTGAGGTGACGAATGCTCTTTTATTTGAAATTCGTCAATACTATCACCGGGAATATGTAATTGGAGAATATGCATTACGGCTTTTGGCTGAACGGCTGGATGTGCACTTCAAAGAAGATGAAGCTGGATTTATTGCTCTTCATTTTGTAAATGCACTGTTTGATATCAAAGCACAGGATACTTATGCAATCACTAACATTATTCAAAAATGTATCCAGATTGTGGAAGATGAATTTGGTGTGAAGTTAAACATAAACTCCATGCATTATGAGCGTTTTCTTACTCACCTAAAGTTTTTTTCAAGAAGAGTTCTTTTTAGTAAGGAACTTTTACAGAATGAAGAACCAGAATTGGCAAATATAATTGAGCAGAAATATCTACCTGAATTCGTCTGTGCAAAGAAAATAACAGATTATGTAGAAAAAGAATACAATTGTGTGGTTACACGGGAAGAAACGATGTATTTTGCAATACATATCAAAAGAGTACTCTTAGAAGATTCATAAGAATATAGTTGTAGAAAGAGGTGGTATCTTGTTTGGATTATTTAAGAAAAAAGAAAAGAAATTACAGATTGGTGCTCCGCTAAAGGGAATGGCAATACCTCTTCAGGAAGTAAGTGACCCGACCTTTGGAGAAGGAATTCTGGGTAATGGTATGGCTATTCAACCGGAGGAAGGCAAAATATACGCACCTGTTGATGGTGACGTTACTTTATTGTTTGATACACTGCATGCGGTTAGCATCACCAGCGAGGATGATGTGGAAATACTGGTACATATTGGACTTGATACGGTAAACTTAAAAGGAGAACATTTTATAGCCCATACTCAGACTGGAGCCAAAGTAAAAAAAGGAGACTTGCTGCTGGAAGTAGATTTGGAACAGGTAAAAGCTGCTGGATATGATGTGGTTACACCAATCATTATCTGTAATACTTCTGATTACGAAGCTGTAGAAGCTGTGACCGGCAATGTAGTCGCACCGGGTGACGTGATTCTTGAAATCACCAAAAAGTAATCTTGTATTTTAACCGGAACTTCCGGTTTAAAATAAGAAAATGATCAAGAAAAAGGGGGACGAATTTATGATGAAAAAACTTCAAAAATTAGGGAAAGCATTAATGCTTCCTGTGGCATGCTTACCAATTTGCGGTATCCTAATGGGTATCGGTTATGCTTTATGTCCTTCCACTATGCAGGGTGGAGATGTAAACGGAATTCTTGAACTAATTGGTTTCTTCCTGGTAAAAGCAGGTGGAGCACTGATTGATAACATGGCACTTCTGTTCGTTATTGGTGTCGGTGTTGGTCTGGCAGTGGATAACGATGGTACTGCTGGACTCTCTGCACTGGTATCTTGGCTGATGATTACTAAACTGCTTTCTCAGGGCACAGTTACAACTCTAATGCCTTCTATCACAGAGAACCAAAATTCTATGATTGCATTTAGTAATATTGCCAATCCATTTATTGGTATTCTCGCAGGTATAATTGGTGCTGTATGTTACAACAAATTTAAAAACACAAAGCTTCCAGATTGGTTATCCTTCTTCAGCGGTAAGCGCTGTGTAGCAATCATATCTGGTGTGGTTTCCATCGTAGTTGCTGCAGTACTGTTGTTCGTATGGCCTGTAATCTTCGGTGCACTAGTTTCTGTTGGTAATGGTATTGCCGGACTTGGAGCAGTTGGAGCTGGTATCTATGCATTCTTAAACCGTCTGTTAATTCCAACCGGTTTACATCATGCACTAAACAACGTATTCTGGTTTGATACCATTGGACTTGGTGATTTAACTCACTTCTGGGCCGGCGAAACTTCTGCAGATGTTTCTTGGAGCCTTGGTATGTACATGTCCGGATTCTTTCCAGCTATGATGTTCGGTATTCCTGGTGCAGCTCTGGCAATGATTCAGACTGCAAAACAAAAGAAGAAAAAAATTGCCATCGGTCTTGTAGCTTCCGCAGCTCTCTGTGCATTCATCTGTGGTGTTACTGAACCGTTTGAGTTTGGTTTCATGTTCTTGGCTCCTGGCCTTTATGTAATTTATGCCTTACTATATGGTATTTTCACAGCAATCACATCACTGGTTGGCTTCCGTGCAGGTTTCAGTTTCTCAGCTGGTGCAACCGACTTAATTTTCTCTGCTTCCTTACCAGCAGCACAGAATACATGGATGATCATTCCTCTTGGAATCGCAGCTTTTGTTGTGTTCTACCTGGTATTCCGTTTTGCAATTGTTAAGTTCAATTTAAAAACACCAGGCCGTGAAGATGACGAAGAGGATGAGACAACTGTTAAACTTGCAAACGATAACTACACAGAAATTGCAAGTGTAATCCTTAACGGTCTCGGTGGCAAGGACAATGTTACATCAATTGATAACTGTATTACAAGACTTCGTCTCGAAGTAAAAGACCAAACATTGGTGAATGAAAAGATAATAAAATCTGCCGGAGTGGCAGGTGTTATCCGCCCAAGTAAAACTTCTGTACAGGTAATTGTTGGAACAAAGGTACAGTTCGTAGCGGATGAATTCAAAAAACTATGTAAGTAAAAATACTTAGTAATTTACTTTATTTACTCCTTAAACAAAGTAAGCTTTACATACTCTAGACTCCCCTCAACTATGAAGATGAGGGGAGTCTTCTTTTACTTTGATTTATAATAGACCTATGCCCTAAGATATTTTTACGTTAAGATGACCCTTTCTCCATGTTCTCCAACCCAAGCCTTTAAATGTGGATATTTAACCCTAAGATAACTTGTAAATAATTCTGGATTCTCACTATTTCCCGGAAACATCTCATAATGCCCTGGAACTACTAGATCCGGTTCTATATAACCCGCCAAATCCGTAGCTTCCTGATAGGTCATATTTCCAATAATATTGTTTTCTAAACGTTTTGCATCTCTACCGTTGATGGGTAGAAAGATTGCATTAAAATGACCATTTACCCTTAATTTTTCATATAACTCTGGATAAATACAGGTATCTCCTGCATGATAGATCTTTACCCCATTTCCCTCAATTATATATCCTAGACAAGGATATTCACCTGTTCTTTTATCTTGATTTAATGTTTCATGTGCTGAAGCAATTCCTCTAATGGTAATTCCACTTAAATTAACACATACTCCATCATTCATACCAATAAATCGATCTTCTTCTATCCCTAACTCATTAGCTAAAGTGGGAAGGACTATACTTGGTGTAATAAATTTAGCATTTGGAGAACTTATAGACATCTGATTCCACGATGATCGATCAATATGATCAATGTGGTCATGAGTACCTAATATAATATCTGCATTTCTTACCGCACTTGGATTTAATAATGTAGGTATACTCCTTTCATTACTATCTTCCAAATATGCATCAATGTAGAGAATCGTCTGATCTATCTTTATAGCATATCCCATCTGACCAAGCCACCAAAAAGCTAATTCTCCATAGCCTACCTTACATTCATTTATATCATTAATTAATTCTGTTCCTATTTTCATATGCTACCTTCTTCTCTAAATTATTCTTTCATGAACTATTTATTTGGTCCAAACTGATATATACCTTCCGGTATTCACCATACTTAAAGTATTAAGATATTTTAATACATGTATTTACTTTAAGCAACTGAATAGCTGATATTTAGTGTATAAATTGCTATTAAAATTGCTAACGGAGTAAACTATTCTTTATAAAGTATCAAGCAGATCTCCTACTCTTATTAATGATACGGTTCACCGTATCGTCCAAAGCAAAAGAAGCATTGCTCAATTTTTTAGCCAATCACTGTATTATTCTTCATAGCACACGACTCTTCCATGCTGCTTCAATCGCATCAATTGGAAATATTCCTATGGAAGACAGTTATGATGATGGTGATATCCCAGAAGTTGATTTCCCAATGAACACACCAATTGCAAGATCCACTACATTTCCACGTAATGCAAATTCTTTGAATTCTTTAAAAAACTGTTTCATATTCTCCTCTTCTTACGTATCGTACAATAATAAATCTGTTTCCGTTTTCGACGTTATAATAGCACATATTTTTTTAAATACCAATATTTTATTTCAGGTATTTAATTGACTTTACCTTAAAAATAAATTAGTATACATAATGTCTTTTTTATAGATTAAAAATCTAATTCGCCCCAAATAATATACTAGAATTATATTATTCTTCCATAATGTAATTCTGCAAATGGAATTCCCATATAATTTATAAACTACTTATAAATATTAAACTTCAAGTTACTAATGACAATTTTGGTTTTAGGAGGACTATAAATGATCATCCAATTTAACATGATTCAATCCATAGGAGTAGCCGTCATTTTCCTTTTAATTGGAAGGGCAATTAAAACGACTATTCCTTTATTTTCAAAATATGCTATACCATCACCAGTTATTGGTGGGTTGATATTTTCAATTATCCATCTAATACTCAGGCAAAAAAACATCGCTTATTTTGAATTCGATGCAACACTACAAACATTCTTCCAAACTATGTTTTTCTGTACGGTTGGATTTAATGCAAGTTTTAAGATGCTTAAAATCGGAGGTAAGAAAATATTCATATTCCTCCTTATTTCAACGGTCTTAGCTATCCTTCAAAATGTATTAGCTGTAGGTCTTTCAGGTGTTTTAGGAATTAGTCCACTTGTAGCACTCCTTACAGCTTCCCCTTCTTTAACTGGTGGTCACGGTACAGCTGCTGCTGTCGCACCTAGTATTGAAGTACTTGGACATCCCGAAGCTCTAACAATTGCTTTAACAGCTGCAACATTTGGACTAATTGCTGGTTCTTTAATTGGTAGTCCTATGGCCAACCACCTGATACGTAAGAATAATCTTGTGAATAAGAAAAAGACTCAGCCTTCTGATGAGGATAATTTTGATTTATCCATCGTAGAACATAAAAAGACTACACTCGATACAACTAGAATTAATATGGCTTTTTTTCAAATATTACTAGCTATGGCTCTTGGAACCTATTTAACGGATATTTTAAATACACTCATTGGAAGGTGGTATGAGGGTGTAACTTTTCCTTCCTATATAGGCGCCATGCTTGTAGCTGCTGTTATAAGAAATATTTCCGACTGCACTACTCTTTTCTACACTCCGAAAGAAGAAATTGAAGTAGTCGGAGAAGTTTCATTAAATCTATTCCTTGGAATGGCACTTATCACTTTAAAGCTTTGGCATTTAATAGACTTAGCATTACCAATGCTAATCTTACTTTTAGCTCAATGTTTAATGATGTACATGTATGGTGTCTTTGTATCTTATCGATCTATGGGTAAGAATTACGACTCAGCCGTTATGGTGGCAGGTCTAACCGGATTTGGAATGGGATCCACATCAAATGCTATGGCGAATATGAATGCAGTTACTGAAAAATATGGATATTCCAAAACAGCATTCTTCATTGTACCAATCGTAGGATCATTATTCATAGACTTTATAAATATTGGAATTATCTATACATTTATCGGTTTTCTTACTTAGATATATTAAGAGCAGGTCCAAAAAGACCTGCTCTTATTCATTTCTCTACAACAAGGTGTACCCTTAATGTTTTACAATAAAGATAACCCTGAAATCAATAATAAAATTTAAGTGATTTTTAGGAACATCGTCTGATTTATCTTATCGAATAACTTGTTCCCTAACCATATGGAAATTATAAGTGGTATCATACTTAATCCAATAAGTGTTATTGTATTTGGAGTATAAAAATTACTTTTTGCATGAGTAAACATTAGAATAATAGCTAATATAACCCAAACAGGAGCTAATGTGGCTCGGAATTCTTTCTTATCCTTTAAAACACTGACTGCATAGATTACAAGCAACGCTCCCCCAGAAACAAACATACCATGTATAATTCCTGCAATCAAAATAACAAATATCATAAAAAAATCCGGAACTCTTACTTGTCTTTTACAGAACATCTTATACAAAGCAATGATAATAATTAAAATAGCATATGCAGTTAATAGAAAATTGATTGGAAGTATTTCAAACAACCAGATTCCTAACAGCATACCAATTATCATAAAAATAATTATTTTGGTAAAAACTTTTTTATTTACATAATCCTTATTCTTCCACCAAACGTAAACACATGCTACCAAGGTAAACACATTCAATACCGTTTTCGCTTCATTTACTCCAATTAGATGAATAGAAAAAGGCATTGCTAACATATTTCCAGCGAATCCTGTAAGTACTTGAATCGTGTTTGCAATTAGAATTATTATTAAAAATAAGATCGAACTCACTATATTATTCATATCATCCTTTCACTTATCTCCAATAGTTCTAATGTTATCTAGTTACTATTAGAACTGAATCCATAAACTGTATTATTTGTTCTGAATAATATCCATTATTATACTCATTAAATAATAACATATACACCGTCTAATTTAATAATATCAAAAGGCTTTTCATCTATTTAAATTATAGCTTTAATTCTTCGTACACCTCAGAACTTGCTTCCATTCACTGCTTTCACATAGCTCCAATCTAAAACCTTCATCATGTTGGATTCTGTAAGTTTTTCTTCCATAAGTATATCCCCCCTATACAATCAAGTTCACCCTTTCCTCCTCTTACAGCAAAAAAAGAACCAAGTATCTTTACTTGATTCTAATCATTATTCAAGAACTCGATGAGGCTTGCCCCTATCTTTGCACTTTTCCAATTTCAGTAAAACTCAACTTATTTATGATACGGTTCTCCGTATCGTATCAAAGTAGAGTTTTACAGTTTTTTTACACTATATTCTTCAGTCACTCATATAGTTCCATTGAATTCTTTGTCAAACATGTAGAGCTGCTCATCTACAGTATCCAGAGGTAGTGCTAACTCTTCTCTTATCACATATATTCTTTTGCAATACTTTATATAAACATCATACGAATACTGCGAATATGTTATCTTCTTTCCGAACAGTGCTCTATATGCTCTTACATCGATAATCGGGAATACATCTGGTCGAATAAATTTCAGGATTGTACTAGCTAAAGGATATCCAACTCCTATGCTATTACCTAATCGTTCTAGGGTATACTTAACAATAATATCTTCAATATGTAGTTCTTTTTTATTCTTAATTTGCGCTAATAGTTCTAGCAAGTCATCGTCCATTTCAATGATTCTATCGTATTTCCATAAAGCAATCCTACGAATTTGATCAATCATAAGTATTTTCTTTAGTCCTTCTTCCGTAAGACCAATAATTAATCTACCATTTCCAACACCTGGAAACTCACCATACTTAAACACTCATTCGAACTGCTTTACAAGATAATCTTATTAAGATATTTTAATACATGTATTTACTTAAAGCAACAGAATACCTGGTTTTTAGTGCTTTTATAATTATTTAGATTGTGGACGGTATAGATTATTCTTTATAAGGTCTCCATCAGGTGTCCAACACACTCTCTAAATCACCCTCTTTGTCTACACTTATACACATATCAAATAATTCCATTTCAGAATTACACTCTTCGAAACTCCTCTAACTCTCAGCTACTCGGTAACGTTTGACTCTACAATAAAAACACCTATACAATTATTTCTTACAAAAAAACTGCATAAGCATTATCATTGCGAAATATTATCTTCGCTTTTTTGTTATGCCATTTTTCCATTCCTTCGTTAGTGGGAACATATTAATGACTTTTTTGCCGTTTTCCCCGTAACAGGAACTATACTAACAATTTACATTGTGGCAGCCTTATTTATAAGCCATTCAAAATGATCTCGCCATTCAGCTTTCATTCCCTGTTTATTCTTCCATATTGCCTCTGGTCCCGTTGTCCTATCAAGGTCAATACCGAAGAATCCATCAGTTGCTCTT
>ERZ781272.208-NODE-208-length-69375-cov-5.975072_pt1 | contig 69375 bp, 29 predicted proteins | sample MGYA00375850_ERZ781272 | MGnify/ENA primary metagenome ERZ781272 (study PRJEB29790, sample SAMN06051246) | human gut metagenome | host: Homo sapiens | place: USA: Cincinnati, Ohio | collected 2013-06-21 | study: EMG produced TPA metagenomics assembly of the Gut...
ACGCGGTTTTCTGTGGGATATGCTTGTTTTTCCTTTGGACTGTTTATTTTTGGGCACAAAAACCCCTTCCCGCTGTCTGGGAAAGCGCTCTTTTTTTCAGGCTGTCTTCTGTTCGGTTTTTCCCTCAAATTTCTTGATTTCATGATGGAGAAACCGGTGGTATTTATTGATATTCCGTCCAATCGCATACAGCATGAACTCTTTATACACTTTTTCTGTGGTGCGGTAGTTAAAGCGGCGGAAGTCTTCGTTTTCCTTGATATCCCCAAAATGCCCTTCTGTCTGGATGGAACGGATCTGCCACTTCAGGATGCCTTTCTCACTCTGGATATTGGCTTAGGATGCTTCTTTTAGACCTTCCCACTGCTCATTGATTTTCATTACTTTATTCCGGCCATTATCCTTTTCCGCATTGTATTTGTATAAACAGCGGGCTTTATGCCCGCATCCACTGCAGTCTTCACATCCATAGACTTCCCATGTCTGGGTATATCCGTCCTGTTCCTTCTTTTCTGTCCGGATATGCCGCAGCTGCCTCCCGTCATGACAGATATAATAATGCTCATCCTCAAAAATCCGTTATGTCATGTTATAATACTTGCCGATATCCTCCTGCCATGCTTTCGTTTTCCGCTTTTCGTAGTCCTGGAGCTTGATGTAGCTGCCTATTTCATTCTGCTTTAGGTACAGGAGTTTTTTTCGCTGCAGTAGCCGCTGTCTGCTGTCACTTCTTCCAATACTCCCCCAAACGCCTTCCGGTGTTTCTCTAAAACCGGGAACAGCGTATTATAATCCGTCCGGTCATTGCTCACATAGCAATGGATGATGAAATAGTTTTCTACCGCGATCTGGACATTGTATGCAGCCTTTAACTGGCCGTTCAGCATATGGTCTTCTTTCATCCTCATAAAAGTCGCTTCCAGGTCTGTTTTGGAATAGCTGTTCCGGTCCTTTCCCATGATCTCATAGCTCTCTTTGTATCCCAACAGGCGTTTCCCGCATTCTTCCAGTTCCTCATACAGTTTCTGTATCCCCGGCTTCTGTTTTCCTCTGCCGTAAACAAAGAAGATCCCCTCCCCTTCTGCGATCCGCAGCAGGTTCCCCCGGAGCCTTGCCATCTCAAGCGGGGAGCAGTTGTCGATCTCAATGACCGTATTATTGGAAGGCTTCTTATATTTTGTCAGCTTCAGTTTCCGGTTTTCTTCGATGATGCGCCTGACCTTTTCCATACCCTCTATGATAAACATTTCTGCGTCCCCAAGGTCTATTTCTGGCCGTACTCGTTATCATGCAGGAGGGTATTGTACTTTGCATAAAGGGCATCTATCGTATCCAGGCGGCTGGCAAGATGGTAGTTGATGCTGCCGCGCCAGACAAACGTATAACGGTTTGCGTTTGCCTCTATTTTTGTCCCATCGATAAAAAGTTCTTTCAGCGTGATGTGCCCTTCTCTTTTCAGGCGGCGCAGGAACTGATAATTCAAATCATCCAACACTTCCCCGGTCCGTTTTTCCCTTTAAAATCATAGAAAGCATCCCGCCCCAGCTTCTTCCCACCGGTAAGCCAGATGAATGCCAGGTCCCTCCTGCACAGTTCCACGATGCGGTCTACGGCACGCACCCCGCGCATGTTTGCATAAGTGACAACAGCATACATCATGATTGGGTTATACCCGGTTCTTCCCTTGTCTGAATAACAGGCCAGCAGGCCTGAAAAATCTAATTCCTCCATTATTATAACAGTTTATAAGTGATTAATCATCTGTTTTACATTGCCTCATAAATTAACATAAACAATAACTACTTACCGTATTTTTCCTGCCTGTTTTTTTATAATTCCATCTCCACCCATTCCTCTTCAACTATCTGTTTTTTGTTTTCACCGGCTTTATATAATTGGATTGTATCTACATACTCTGCCAGAAATCCTATAATTGGATTGTTGTAAAAAGTTTCCATTCCGATTTCAACAGAAAATTCTTTTTTAATTGCATATAAAATCTTTACTGCCAGTAGAGAGTTACCACCAATTTCAAAGAAATTATCTTCCATGCCAATCATCTGAATACCCAAGACACTTTCCCATATCTTCAAGATTTCTTTTTGCGTATTGGAGCCAGCTTCGACATAGTCTGACTTAAGTCCCTCTCGCTGTAAATGAATTTTGTCACTGGCTCTGGTCTCTTCATTTATTCCTGATGCCATATGTAAGAACGGATTTTGGGCTGGCTGAATCCAATATTTAGTCTTTTGGTATGGATAGGTTGGCAAAGACACTTTGTTATATTTTTGTCCGCCATGCCATATTTCCCAACGGATATCGGCTCCACAGCACCATAATTTGGCCAGTGCCGCTAGAAAGTAAACATCATCCGCTGTTTTGTTATAATACGTCCTGATTGTCTGAACCGTCTTTCCTCTCAGTTTTGCTGAGTGCTGCATTGCAAAGACTGAAAGACTATTTCCTGCTCCAGCTTCTATCCAAATAAACTCTTCTTTCAACAGTGTCTGTACTCCTGCTGAAAACTGAACTGTGGATACCAGATGCCTACTCCAATAATCAGCACTCATTGCCTCCTTCTCTGTTATGAAATCACCAGTAACATTAGATATGAACCTCTTCTTTGGCGCTTTTCTTCGCACACCTTTTACAATCTCTTTAAATTTAGCTGCTATGCTCTTCATCTGGTAACTATGGAATGCCCTGTCTGTTGGAACTCTCTTTGCTGCAATTCCTTCTTCCTTTAGCTTGTACTCTAAATCCGCAATGGCATTACACTCACCTGAAACTACGCTGATATGTGGTGCTTCAATTGCTGCTAACGATAAGTTATTACCTAACATCCGTTCGACCTCACTATGTGGTAACATTACAGAAAGCATGGCACCTTCTGGTAGTCCATCAATAAGTTCTCCTCTGCTATATAAGAGAGAGATTGCATCCTCCACACCAAATACATCCGAAAGACATGCCGCAACATATTCTCCTATACTGTAACCTATGTAAGTGTCTACTACCACACCGAACTCTTCTAACAATTTCGCTATTGAAAATTCGATTGAGAAGACCATAACGTATGTATACTTTGTTTCTAGTTTTCTTCCATTTTTATTCTTTGTTTCTTTTTCTATTGAAAACAAGAAACTATACATATCCCAGCCAAATTGTTTCTGAATGATATCACGGCAATGATCCAAATACTTCTTAAATTGAGTGATGTTCTCATATAATCCCTGTACTAATCCCTCATATTCTTCTCCTATACCTGGAAACATAAGAACATATTTCTCTGTATCCTGCTTATTTCCACTCACATAATTTGTTTTTTTTGTGTAAAACCCTTTGATTAATTCTTCTGCATTTTGAGCCACAACTGCACATCGGTAAGGGAACTGCATTCTTCCTTCTTGGAGGGTACGTGCTATATCTTCAAGGCTTGCTTCTGTTTTTTTCTGCATGTAGTCTGCTATTTTTAATTCGTATTCTTTCAGTACCTCCTCATTTTTCGCAGAAAGCATGAAAACATGGTACCGTTTTGTCTCCTCGGTTTTTTTTCGTTCAGGAGCCTCTTCCAGGATCATATGTGCATTGCTACCTCCTAAACCAAATGCACTAAGTCCAGCTCTTCTTGGACTTCCTCCTCGCTTCCAATCTTTTACCTTAGTATTCACGTAAAATGGTGTATTTGTGAAATCTATCTCTGGGTTAGTTTCGTGATAATGAATGGTCGGTGGAATTATCTCGTTTTCCAGTGCCAAGGCAACTTTAATCAGACTTGCAATTCCTGATGCGGTTGACGCGTGTCCGATATTAGGTTTTACAGAGCCAATTGGACAAGTTCCTTCCTTTCGTATTCCTCTCTTATAGGCTTCCGCTAATGCTGCTATTTCAATTGAATCTCCCAACTTGGTTCCCGTACCATGTGTTTCGATGTATCCAATTGAATCAGATTCCACTCCTGCTGCTTCCATTGCACTTTGGATAACTTCTGCCTGTCCTTGCAAACCTGGTGCAGCAAATCCGATTCTTCCGCCTCCATCATTATTGCTTGCGACACCTTTGATTATTGCATAGATATGATCATTATCTTCTATTGCATCCGAAAGCCTTTTTAAAACAACAACCCCCAGTCCGTCACCATAAACAGTTCCGCTAGATTGGCTGTCGAAAGCACATACGTGTCCATCTCGGGACACAACCCCTCCTTCCTTATATAAATACCCCGTCTTAACAGGCAACGTTAAGGATACTGCTCCCGCTAAAGCCATATCACATTCACCAGACAAAATACTTTCTGAGGCAAAATGTACTGCAGCAACAGCCGATGAACATGCACTTTGCGTCATAACACTTGGTCCAGTGAGGTTCAGCCTATAGGCCGTTCTTGTACATAAGTAATCCTTATCTTCCATTTTGATTGCTAACGGATCTTCACGGACAATATCTGGTTCGCTTAGGATAACATTATTTAGCAGGTATGTATTTGCATCACATCCTGCAAAAATTCCAATTTTACCATCATAATTTGCAGGAATATAACCTGCATCCTCAAATGATTCCCATGCTGCCTGCATAAAGAGCCTGTGCTGTGGATCCATGATAGCAGCCTCTCGTGAATTTATTTTGAAGAATTCTGCATCAAAATATTCTATATCCTCCATATAAGGCCTGGCTTTTACGTATGAACTATCGTGCAGGGTTAATTCGTCAACACCTGCTTCTCTCAGCTCTTCTTCACTGAAAAAAGTTATGCATTCCTTCCCTCCCATTAGGTTGTTCCAGTATTCTTCTATATTTTTTGCTTTGGGGAATCTTCCTGCCATACCAATGATGGCAACTTCAAATTCCTCCCCATTGAAACCTTCACTCATTGCTATCCTCGCTCCTTCCTGCTTTTCATCATTTTATATTTTTGTACTCTTTTATCCTTAATTGACTTCTTTACGCTTATTTCAACACGCTTCGCTACTTCTTTATCTGCCGGTTCCTGCACTGTTACAATCGTACCAATAAACTGTGCAAGTTTACGTACTGATGCATATTGGAACATTTCCACAATTGGGAAATTAATGTTGAACTTTGCACATATTTTGTTATAAATACGTACCAGCTTAATTGATGTTCCACCAACATCATAAAAATTATCATCCATATCAAAACACTCTACCCCAAGTTCCTCAATCCAAATTTGATAAATATCGTGTTCAAAGGCACTCTTTGGGACACTATTGTTTTCTGTCTTTTTGATACGCTCACGTTTATACTGCTTTAATTTCTTATAATCTAGTTTTCCATTAGAGGACAAAGGAAATTCCTTTACTTTCACCCAAGCAGACGGAATCATGTAGTCTGGTAGATACTTCTTTGCATATTGACGTAGCTGCTCTTTTCTATCTTCTGCTCTCCTTACTCCTGATTCCTTGTTTAACAGGCTCAATTCCTTTGTAATCACTTCCTGCTTTAAATCAATGATTTCTTCATTTTCTTTCAGATACTGCTCAACCGTCCATGCCTTTTGGTTGGTACATCCTCCAATTAATCCATGGAGATATACTGCATCCTCTGAAAGATGAAACCGCTCTCTAACTGATTCAAAATCAAAACCACCCGTCTGGCATAGCCCAATATCATAATTTGCCGCTTCAGTCTCTAAAAGCTGGCAGATGGCTCCTGCTTCTATATAACAGAATTTTTCAGACCATGAACCATACATAGGATAAATTGCATTCATCTTTCCAATCATGAAAAGAGAAAATGCAGATTCTTCAAATATATCTTGGTTTGCGAATGCATAATCTTTTTTGTAAATACGTTCATTTCCTTCCACTTTCGAGATAATAGCTTTTTGTGGATTCAGATAAAAGATTCCTTCTTCCAATCCTTCTACATTTTTCAAGTATATGTAAATCTGAACAGGATAAAGGCTTCCTGCCGAACCATACTGATATTTTTCCAACTTTCCATTAGCAAATTCTGCCGAGCATAAACACTTCAACAAACCAAAGAACTTTTCTTTAGTCAAGGCATTCTTCTCATAATGGCGAATGCTTCTACGCTTTAGATAAGCTGCTTGATCCGTATTTTCTATTCTTGGAAGTACCACTGTATTGGTTCTTTCCGTTGTATCAATGTTATAATGTTTCATTTTAAAGCGAAGTCTGTCCAGCGGATCTTCTATCAGATTGCCATCCCATTTGGTTCTATCCTGCACCGCTTGTTCTTCCATCTCACCATTTGGAATGTAATATGCAACAAGCTGCATTTCTTCTGCCTTTTCCCCGCATAGTACAACGGCACTCCGTTCAATCAAATCACACTTGTTTAATACCGTTTCTATTTCTCCAAGTTCAATTCGATATCCACGTAGTTTTACCATAGAATCTTTTCGACCAAGAATCTCTATGTTTCCATCTTTCAGATACTTTCCTAGATCCCCCGTCTTATAGAGATATTCTCCCGTTTCACTATGGATCACAAATTTTTCTCTCGTCTTCTCTTCATCCTGAAAATATCCTCTTGCGACACCTATTCCACCTATCATAATTTCACCTTTTACACCAATTGGTTGAATCTGCATATCCTCATCCATTACATAACAAATCTGGTTGTATAAAGATTTTCCATACGGTATTGGTTTTGTAACATCATAGTCTCTTGGTATTCTGTAAATAATCGACCAAATAGAAGCTTCTGTTGCTCCGCCGAGGCTAATGACTTCTGCTTTTGAGGATAATCTGTATATCCTCCTTGGCAGGTTCATTGGGATTTTATCACCACTTAGCATGATGTATTTCAAGGAACTTGGAAATTCACATTGCTTCCCTTCTACATACTCAACCAGCATTTCCATAAATGCAGGAACCGAATTCCAAACAGTGATTGCGTTTCTGTTCACCAAATCATACCAGTATTCCGGATTTTGAAGCTTCTCTTTATCCGGAATTACAATTCTACCACCCACACTTAACATTCCAAAAATGTCATATACGGACAAATCAAAGCTAAGCGAGGATAATTGTATTATCCTGTCATTCTCACTAATCTGAAATCTTTCATTTATATCCTGAATGGTGTTCATAGCTCCTGCATGTTGGATCATAACGCCCTTAGGTCTTCCCGTTGAGCCCGATGTATAAATAATATAAGCCAATTCCTCTGGAATCTGTTCCAATTCCAGAATTTCCGATTCTTGCGTATAATTTGTTACTTTTATGCTTTCTTCACAACCCAAATATAATTTTCTGATTCCTTCTATTCCACTTAACTTTGGCTCAAATTCTTGATTCGTAACCACCAGCTCAATCGAACCATTTTCAATGATTGCTCGAATTCTTTCTTCTGGCGCAGCTGTATCTACTGGAACATAAGCTACGCCCGACATCAATATCCCAAGAACAGATACAATCTGTTCCCATCCTTTGTTTAGCAGTACCACTGCCAAACTGACGCTCTCTTTATGCTTGTTTGCCAGAATCCATTGTCTCACTTTCATAGACTCATCAAATAGTTTCTGATAGGATAAGGTTGTTTCCTCTGTCACAAGTGCAGTTGCACTAGGACTTTCTTTTACCTTCTTTAAAAATCTTTGGGTTAACAGTTCTGGCTTGATTTCCTTCCTAACATATTCTGGCTTTTCAATTACATCGCATTGATATGCAGGAATCATTATGGATAAAGGTTGTTTCCAGATATCTTCCTCTTCCGCCAGCCTTTTTATTGTTTCAGTAAAAGTTAAGAACATGTCGTCAAGTAGATTGTCTGGAAATAATTCATCAACTGAATCCCAATTTACATAAAGTTTATTGTACCTTTCCGTAATCTGGCAATCTAAATATACCTGTGGAGTTTGGGAAACTGCATAGGTCATATTGTCTTCAAAAATATTGCCCCCAGTACTTTGAGCCTGTTTATTGATGGAATTCATAATACTCGTAAATACCACTGGCATAACTGCCTTTCCAATCAGCCCCTGCTTTTTGGCATACTCTCTCATTACTTCAATTCCACTTACGCTGCCAGCATCCATCCTCTCTAAGGTTTTCTTCTGAACAAGGGCTGCATATTCACTAAAATCCAATTTCTCGCCTGTACGAATGCTTAACAAGAGAACGGTTGTAAAATCGCCCACAACAGAATACATTTCTTTATGAATATTGGGCCTGCTAAATACAGTCGTATTTATGGTAAAATCTTTATTGGTGCACCATCTTGCTAACACTTTCGCATAGACAGCAAGCAAAACTGCAGTAGGTGTCACTTCATATTTTACTGCCCGCTCCTTAATGATGTTCCACTGTTCCTGCTCAATAACTTGAGAGCGACGATAAAACTTAGTTTTTTCGATTTGCTCTGGCTGCTTTATTAACGGCAGCTCAGGTGCAGTGTAAAGATTTTTTATTTCTTCTTCCCAGTATACTTTCGCTGTATCTTTTTGTTTGTTCTGTTCGCTTTGATTCTTATACTGTACATAATCACGGTATGTAAGCATCAATTCTGGAAGCTTAAGTTCCGGATTTTCATAAAACATTCCCAATTCTTCTAACAGAAGATTTAAACTGTAGGCATCGACTATCAGCATATCAATGCTAAGATGCATTCTAGGTTTCATGCCTGTCCTTTTGGACACTGCAATACGGAACAGCGGCCATGTGTCGGCAGAAAGCACTTCATGCGACATTTCTCCTCTTATTCTTTCTTGTATCTCTTCTGCCATTTCTCTTCTCTGCTCCTGTAAATCATAAATTTCCACTTTATACTCTGGAACATTCTGAAGAATTTTCTGCATACCGTTGTTATCTATCACAGCCCGAAGCATGGAATGTCGCTTAATCAGTTTGTTTAAAGCAATTTCCAGCCTTTCCGTATCCAGGGATTCTATATCGAATTCCAAATAGCCATGTGCCGAAATATCGCTCAACTCATATGTATTTCCTCGTCCAAACCAGTATGCTTCCTGGATATCAGTAAGCGGAAATGGAAGAAATTCCTCCTCTGTCCTAACCCCTAGTACTGCTCCATTGCTGTCAACCGTTTTATGAGCCAATAATGCATCTAAAATATAATTTGCAATCTTTCGAATTGAAGATAGTTCAAAAAACGTTTTGTATGGGATTTCAATCTTAAATTCCTGTAGAATTTTATAAATTGCCATATAAGCTATTAGGGAATCCCCCCTCAGTTCATGGAAGGAATCTGTTACACTAACAGCCTCTTTTTTCAAAACATCACACCAAATCTTAGACAGCTTTTCTTCAATTTGATTTGCAGGCCTCTCTATTTCTTTAACTTGTGCTGATTTGTATTGCCTTAGCAATCCATAATCGGTTTTTCCATTACGGTTTTTAGGAATCTGGTCTAACTGAATCAGTTTTTCTGGCACCATGTAATCTGGAAGGGTTTTTGCCAGTTTTTCTTTTAATATTTCGCTATCCACTTCCTGTCCTGCCATAAAGAATGCAGATAGTTTCTTATCCTCCCACAACACAGCAGCGCTCGTTATTTCCTGGAAAGAAATTAGAACATTTTCAATTTCTCCCAGTTCTACACGGAATCCTCTGATTTTAACCTGCCTGTCAATTCTTCCAACATATTCAAGAATACCGTTTTCATTTAGCTTGACAACATCCCCTGTCCGATACATTTGTGTTCCTTGTACAAATGGATTCTCAATAAAGCATTCCTTTGTAATATCTTCTCGGTTTATATATCCTTTTGATAAGCATGGACCCGAAATATATAGCATTCCCTTTTCTCCGGCTGGGACCAGTTTTCCCGCCTTATTGAGAATATACATACTAATATTATCCGATGGTCTTCCAATTGGAACAGAAATCGTTTCTGTCTGGTATGGAATGTGGTAATGAAATGTGTCATCAGAGCATTCTGACTGCCCATAAGCATTTATAAGCGGTGTTTTATATCTACTGTAAAACTGGTTAACTAGCTGTGCAGAAACTTTTTCTCCTGTTAATAAAATACAAGACAGCTTTTCTAGGTCTATCTTATCATTTCCGGCATCAAGCAGATCGAGATAAGTATTGAGCATGGAGGGGACAACTTCCAAAATGGTAACCTTTCTCTCAACAGCATTACGGAATACCTCATAAGGAGCCCTCATGATTTCTTCACTGAAGATTTCTATCCTTGCGCCTTCTACCAACGGCGCAATTACCTGCCATATAGATGCAACGAAGCATTTATTTAAATTGTTTGCAACAACACTCGTATCGTCCATTTCTGTTTCTCTGATTTTAGTAAATGCATGATTTAATATTCCATCATTGCATAATTGAACGCCCTTTGGAAAGCCTGTAGAACCAGATGTATAAATTATGTAAATAACATGGTTTGATTCTTCCAACTCAGAAACAGCCATTTTCCTGCCTGCTTCTGTTAATTCTACGGCAAGCCCCTCTTCTGTCTCATTAATCAGTGCCTTACATTTGCTATCACGAATCATAAACCGAATCCGTTCTTCTGGATAATCACGGTTAATAGGAAGACAGATGCAGCCACACTTCAAAATTGCAAGGATACAACAAATCATATTGATATTCTGAGAAGCTGTAAACCCAATTACACTCCGCTTTCCTATTTCTTGATCTTCAATCTGCTCTCTCAAATGCTCCGCTCTTGCATTCAGAGCCTTACATGTCAACTGTTCCAATCCATCCGAAACCGCAATTCGTTCAGGATTTCTTGCAAACTGTTCTTCAATCTTCTGAAGCACTGTCTGTGTCCGATAAACAGGATTTTCATTTCCTTTCAAGCTTAATAAATATTCCCGCTCCCTCTTATCTATTAGCTCAATATCCTTCATCTGGATTTCTGGGTCTTTTAAAGTCTGAACCAAAATATTTAAGAAACCTTTGATAAATCTTTGAATTGTTTTCTTCTTAAATAAAGATGTCTTATATTGAATTTTGAAATGAATATCCTTGTCTTCCTGATAAAAACACTCCAGAAAAATATCAAACTCAGATATTTTTCTATGAATTTCGTAGGACGTAATTTTGAGATTCTCTGTTACTGCACCAGGATATTCTGCATTATGAAAACTAAATGCAGTATCTAAGAACACTCCATTATTCTTTCCTAACTGCTCTTTCAACTCCATCATTAGACTCTCATATGGAAACTCCTGGTTTTCTAAATCACGGATACAACATTCTTTTACTCTGTCTAAATATGAAATAAATTGCTCCTTTTGCTCTAATTTCGTCAAAATAGGAATGGTATTAATGAAGAATCCTACTAAATTCTGAAAGTTTGGATTGGTGCGGTTTGCGGTCAAAGTTCCTGTCACAACATCTTCTTGTTCACATATCTGTGAGAGAAATACCTGGAAGGATGCCAGCAGATACATATAAAGTGTCACATCCCGCTGCTCGCAGAACTTCCTTGCACTTGCAGTCAACTCACTGCCTGTATAAAACTCCATATAATCTCCATCCAAATCATTCTTATCCGCCTTAGGAAAATCGTACGGAAGGTTCATTACTGGAATACCACACTCAAATTGTTTTTTCCAATAGTTTTTCTGCTTCTGAATGATTTCGGAATTCAGATATTCACTCTGCCACGCGGTGTAATCAATATAACTATACTTCAACTCGTCCAGCTTTTCCTTATGATACAAACTAGTAAACTCATTTATTAAGATTTCCAGCGATACACCATCTGCTACCCCATGAAAAATATCAATGAAGATGGATTGTTCCTTTTTTTCTGTTTCCAGCAGTGTTACTCTAATAAGCGGGGCTTCCGATAATTCAAACGGTCTAATGCAATTTGCAATCAGGAATTCCATATCCATTTTCTGATCCTGTACTCTTTCCACTTGAAATGAAAAAGTTTCATGAACTTTTTGCATAATTTCACCGTTTTCAACGTAGAAAGAGGTACGAAGGCATGCATGCCGTTTGATCAGTTCAGTAAATATTTCTTCTATCGTCTCACGCGCAAGATAATCACCTTCTAGTTTTAAAAGTCCAGGCATATTATAAGCAATTTTAGTATTATCCAGATTATGTAGGGTGAACATTCGCTTTTGGGCAAGTGAAGCTTTGTAATCCAGAGCATTCTCAAGACGTGATAAAGCCGTAAGTTCTTGACTTCCTTTATTTAACGATTTTTCTATACATATAGCCTGTTCCTTAATGGTAGGATAATGGAACACATCACCTAACGTTATATCCGCATGAAATTCCCGTTGAATCTTGCTCAACAGCATAGCAGCTTTCAGGGAATCTCCTTTATTTAAGAAAAAATTGCTATTAATGCTAATCTGCTCTACCTCTAAAATACCATACCATATATTTGCAAGCTTCTTCTCTGTGTCAGTTTCGGGCTCAGCAAACACATCTTCCATATAACTGTCATCATTCGCCTCATATAATTTCTTTTTGTCGATCTTTCCATTTGGAGTATATGGCATCTGCTCCATTTCTACAAAGAGCGATGGAACCATATAAAACGGAAGCCAGTGTGACAGGTATTCTGCAAGTTCCTTTGTTATGCCCCTTTTGTCCGCAACTAGATATGCACATAGATACTGAATCTGATTTTTGTCTTCTTTTAATAGAACAACTACCTCTTTTATTCCGGGGTGGGTAAAAATTCTTTTCTCTATTTCGTCAATTTCAATTCGGTATCCTCTAAGCTTCACCTGATTATCATTTCTGCCAAGATAATCAATTGTTCCATCAAACAGCCATTTTGCCCGATCTCCTGTATTGTACATAATCAGTCCATGCCTGAATGGATCTGCAACAAACTTCTCTTTAGTCAAATCCTCTCTATTTAGATATCCCTTAGACACACCTGCCCCGGAAATATATAAATCACCTGGCACGCCTGCCATCTGTGGCTGCATATGCTTATTTAAAATATAAATATAAGTGTTATCTATTGGTCTTCCAATTGTTATTTTACTATCCTTCTGTAATTCATCTATTGTAGAGTATACCGTTGTTTCTGTTGGACCATAACCATTGTATATTTTCAGGTTTTCATATTTACCAAACAGTTCTAACAGTGAACTGCTAAATGGTTCTCCTGCTGCAATTACATCCGTCATATTCCTAAGAAAAGCATGCTCCGCACCCATATCCAAAATCAATTTATACTTGCTAGGTGTTGTCTGAATCATCTTGACATCATATTGTGTAATCAATTGACGAAGAAGCAGAGGATTCTTATTTTCTATCTCTGATGGTACTACAACGGTTAATCCTTGGATTAAAGGAATAATTGCATCAATGATAAAGATATCAAAGGATACACTGGATACTGTTATCATCTTTTTGTCTGGTGTATAATCCACCGTTTTAGTAATAGAATGAACCAGATTAGCTACTCCTCCATGTCTAACCATAACGCCTTTCGGTTTTCCTGTTGATCCTGAAGTAAACAAAAGATAGCACATATCATTTGGACCGGCAGTCCTTAAATATTCCTCTTTTGCATAATATCGCTCTTCCCAGTCCTCATCTAAGTAAATGCAATGAACTCCATTCGGATTTCCAAGTTTTCTTGCAATTTTTCTTTTCGAAATCAAAATCCTGCTGCCTGCATCCTCAATCATAAACTTTATTCTGTCTTCTGGTAATTTAATATCTACAGGTGCATAGGTACCACCTGCTTTCAAAACTCCAAGAATACTGACAAAAAGTTCAAAGGAACGGTCCACTAATATTGATACAATCGAATTTGGTCTAACTCCCTGTTCCGCAAGATAATTAGCAAGTTGTCCTGCTTTCTCATCCAGTTCCCGAAAGGTCATTTCTCTTCCCTCACAAATGAGGGCTGTTTTTGTCCCATATTTTCTCGACGTCTCTTCGAACATATCTGGAATAATAACCTTATCATCAAAATAGACCTCTGTCTGATTCCAGCCATAAATCAGCAGCTCATACATTTTTTCTGAAATAACGGGATATTTGCTGACTGATATTGAATCACTTTTTACAAATTGCTGCAAAGTCGTGATATAACACTCTATAAATCCGTTCATTGTATCATTACTATAAATATCTGTATTGTATTGAAACGACAATTCCATTCCTTTCGATGTTTTTGCAAGCATTAATGTAAAATCAAATTGTGAACCAAGCTGTTCATAGCCAACCGATTTAAGAGACAATCCCTCCAAATTGATCAGATACCCATCTACTCCCAAAGCAAATGCGGAGAAATCCATATTATCTGTCAATGAGGATTCTTGATATACAAAGAGTACCTGATATATTGAGGTACTGCTGATATCTCGTGGTATATCTAGATTCTCTGTAATCGCACCAAACGGATAGTCCTGGTGTCCATAGACCTGATTCAGGCTTTTTTTGACACAATACAGGATCTCCTCTAAAGTACTGTTTTCGTCGAATGTGGCTCTAACAGGCAGTGTATTGGTACAATATCCCACGAGGTTGCTCAGTTCCTGGCCTGTTCGTCCCGCAATAGGAACTCCCACTAACAAATCGGTTTCATTGGTGTATCGGTAAAGAACAGCATAATAAGCGGTCAATAATACATTAAATAGCGTTACTTCTTTCCTTTTACTATATTGAGAAAGCTCTTCTGACAAAGCACTTTCAATTCTTATGTTTATATGTTTGCCGTTTTCAGTATGTAATGCAGGACGAATATAATCAGCAGGGAAATTTAAGCACATTTCACTTCCTAACAAATATTCTTTCCAGAAATTCATTGTCTCGCTGCCTTCTTGACTGCTAACATATTTGTTCTGGTTTACTATATAGTCTAAATAGCTATAAGCAGATATAGGCTTCATAGGAACATTATTACAGCACTCATTATAATTATTGATAAAATCCTTTAATATAAGCGTCATAGCCCAGAAGTCCGTAATAATATGATGCATTACCAATAACAGGATATCCTTCCCATCGTGTGCACCGTTTTGTAGCAGATAGCATTTCACAACTGGCTCTTCATAAAAATGAAATGGCGTATTTGCGAGCTCTTTAATATAGTCTTTGACTCTTTCTTTGCTCCATTCATCCGTCCTTATGATAGCAATCTGATTGACCTCATCTTTTATCACCTGATATGGTATATTATCATGTTCATAAATTCTAACATCTAATAAGCAATGTTGTAATTGCAACCTTTTATAAGCATTCTGAAATGCAGGAATATCTACCTGAAATCCTAGTTCAATTGCACTTGATACGTTATAAGCTGTACTTTCCGGATTTAATTTATGTGATAGCCATAAGGACTTTTGTCCAGTCGATAATGGGTATTCCTTATTTTTTTCTATCTTCTGCCAGTCTGCTTTTTTCTCAATTTGCTGATTCTCAATCAAATCCAGCAAAACTGCCGAAAGTTCTGTTATGGTGCTTCCTGATAAAAGTTGTCCAAAAGGAACCTTTACAGACAACTGGTCTTCTATGAGATTAACCAGTTCAATCATCTTAATGGAATCCATTCCCAACTGCACTAAGGATAATTCCTGGACATTGTCAGGAACCTGCAAGTTATTCATTTTCTTAAGATTCTGGACGAAAAAACTACTAATCAGCTCCGTTTTTGCTCCTCTATCTGTTACCGCATTTATGAAGTTTAAAATATAACTTATTTCACTTTCGTTTTGGGAATCCTGTTTCTTCTGATTGTTAAAGTAACTGCGCATACTTTCTACGATACAAAACTCATCCTGCAAGTATTTATCCCTTGCTGCATTTCTGCTGACTTTTTCACTTGTTGTTTTTGGCACTTCCCCCCTCTTGACAAGCAGGAAATCATAGCACTGTATCGAAAATCGGTTGCTAATTGCTTTATTGACCTGATTCATAATATTTTGAAAAAACGCTTCCGTTACCTCATTTTCATCAGCTACTTCATACACGAGCACTAACTGTTCATTTGACTCTATATTTACAGAAAATGCTACTCCTGTACTGTTCATCAAAAAAGGGTGGCATGCTGAAATTGCCTGTTCAATATCATTAGGATAAAAATTTCTTCCCCTAATAATAAGCATCTCTTTTAAACGGCCTGTAATATACAATTCTCCTTGATATAGAAATCCCATATCTCCACTTCTCAGATACGGTCCTTTTTGCGTATCTTTTAAGTAACAATGAAATACTGCATCTGTTATTTCTTCCTTTTCCCAGTATCCTTTCGTTACACTATCACCTGCAATCCAGATTTCTCCAATCTCATTTTCCAGGCAGCACTGTTTTGTTTCTGGGTTTACAATGATAAGCTCCTGTTCTTTAACAGGGAAACCACAACTTGTTAATGTTACGTTATTATCTCCTGCAAATTCACCCACGGACACTTTTCCGTTTTCCAGCATTTTCTGGTTAAACGGAACACACGTGGGTTCTGTATCATTTGTACTTCCCGCAACTAAGAGAGTGGCCTCTGCCAGTCCATAGCATGGATAAAGAACTTTATATTGGAAACCGCATGGCCCAAAACTTTTGTAAAAATTTTGAAATGTATCGGTATGAATCGGTTCTGCCCCGCAAAATGCAGTCTTCCATGAACTTAAATTCAAATCTTTTTTCTGCTCTTCCGTAATTTTCTGTACGCATAAATCGTATGCAAAATTGGGTCCTCCGCTTACGGTCGCTTGATATTTTGAAATTGTTTGCAACCAACGTAGCGGCTTTTGTATGAATTCATTTGGTGGAAAATAGTATACCGTAAAACCTACATATAAGCCTTCCAGCAAGCCTCCAATCAGCCCCATGTCATGTGATGGTGGTAGCCAGATTACAGCCTTACTATCCTGGTCCAGCTCAAATACTCTCTCTATTATCTGAATATTAAATGCAAGGTTCTTATGCGTTACCATTACTCCCTTAGGTTTAGCGACAGAGCCTGATGTATACTGTAAGAATGCAACCGCTTCAATATTAATGTCTTCACTTTCTGCTTTTTTGCCACTTTCCTCAAACTCCTCTAATTCCATCCACTTAGCTGAAGAATATTTTTGCATTAAACTTTCATATTCTTCATTATCCTGCTTAATACTAAAAACAATTCCTGGATTGGCATCATCAAGAATATTCTCGATATTTTCCTTGGATTTTGCCTGAAATGGATAACACGGTATGGCAACATAACCTACATATAAGCAGGCTAGAACAATGATTACATAATCAAGGCCTGGTGGATACATGACTAGCACTCTGTTATTTTTTGCTTTCACCTCCTTCAGCCGATACCCGATTTTTTGGATTGTCTCTTCCAATTCACGATAGGTAAGTATAATATTCTCTTCATCATCCTTAACCAGAATATACGCTGCTTTTTCAGGCTGTAACTTAGAATGTTCTTTTAGCATTTCAATAATATTTTTTAACTCTTCTTTTTTCATATGCCCTCCTAAGTTTTTCTTTTATTATGCTGTTAATAAGTTATCTTATATTTATATTTAGAATTACTTTCTATTTTTTCCTTTGAAAAGAGAAACGTCTTATACTCTCCACTAGTCCAGAATTTCGTCTGGTCCTCACGGTTTTTATGAAAAATCTGCTGTACTTCACCCGATGAGTTGATATTGACCGAATTATCAAAGTCATTCATATCAATAATCATTCTTTGAGAAGTTCCAAAGTTAATGGAATAATCTCCTTCCCATCCGTATCCTCCGACATTAATTGTGACATTTCCACCATTATATCCATAGGTACTGGAATTAAATATTTTCTCAATGATTCCTATTCCAGCACTGCCAAATGCAGAATCCCGAAGCGTCACTGAATGAATCTTGCCCCATTCAACTTTAGAAAGATCCTTTTCTTTCTTAATCTTCAATTCTTTCATTGTTTCCTTTAGAGTCATTTTTAACAAATCATCTCTTGTTTCCGTTTCTTCTGTATCCTTTAGGTCAAACCAGTGATTTGTATTATCGTTCATAATCTGTATCATAAATGGATAGTGAAAGTCTGCATAGTCAAGAAAACGGTCCGATGGCTGATAATCTTGGTTTGTGCGATAATTTAGATTGTCATTAATAACACGGGTAACAAGCTTGTTATACCAGACCTCAAATATAGCGGCTGCAGCACTGTCACCATCTTCTTTATAATCCCAGTTTTTTAAGATTCCGATTGCCGCCTTTTCTATTTCGTCTTCTGTCTGTATGTTAATAAAATATGGAACCAGTTTTTCTGCTGGAATACTATATGTATCCAACTGTATTCTTTCCATTTCTTCTATTGTCGCATTTTCTGTCTGAGATAATAATTCTTTAATCCGGCTCACTCTATAATCTGCTGACCAGTCATCTGAAATATAGTATTCATAATCGTTGGACACTGTTTTATTGTTCGCCGTTACAATATGCCCTTCTTCTGGGTTATATTGGCTTGGAAGTTCATCGTAAGGAACATATCCTTTCCACTCATACGTTCCTGTCCACCCTGGAACCGGAAGCAACCCCTGGTGATATTTTTCCCTGATTGGTACCTTGGATGTGTTCTGGTATCCAATATTTCCATAAACATCTGCATATACGAAATTCTGTGCTGCATTATTCCATTCTCTTAAGCCTTCTCGAAATTCACTCCAGTTTCCTGCCTGGTTAATTGCAGTGACAGCATTAAGTAATGTATTTCCATCATACAGTGTCCATTTCATGGAGATAGGCTGTTTCCCTATTTCCATTGCTTCATTTACTAAAGGCCCATGTTCCGTATAATAAACATTTCTCTCTATGGTATCAGATTCCTTTACTTCAATTTTTTCTTTTTCTATCTTCAAATCATGCCATTCATCTTTATAATAATATTGTTTCGGATTATCGATATCATCTAACTTTTCCACGTATAAATCCTGCACATCTGTAGTGACATTAGTAATCCCCCAGGATATCTTGTCATTATGTCCAATTACTACATAAGGTGCGCCGATTAATGAATAACCGCTAACGTTATAATTATCAGAATGAAGTCCCATTTCATACCACATACTAGGCATGGATAAACTAATGTGAGTATCATTACACAATATAGGTTTCCCGCTTTTTGTGTGTTCTCCGTTTATAACCCAGTTATTGCTACCCCATTTTTGCGCATAACTTTTATTCAGAAACGCCAAGTCAAGTGTTCCGCTTTCTTCATTTAACCATCGATAATCATCCAAATCCTCTGGAACCATTATTTCATTTTCTTCTTCGTATAGAAACAGTTCATTAACTGCCTCTTCACCTAATGTCGCTACAATTTTGGCACGCATAATTTCAATTAGGTAATTGTAAGACATATACGTAACCATAATGTTACATGTTGTTAAAACATCCCCCGCATTCCATTTGTCAGGTTTGACTCCTAATACTTTAAATTCAACAGGTAATGATTTTTCATTTTTTTCTAAATAGGCATTTACTCCATCAACATATGCATTCAAATTTTCTTTTGTTTCTTCATTCAGTAGTCCATATGAGCTCTCTGCAACCCGTTTCAATCCGATTGTTCGCATATAATAATCAAGCTCAACAAAACCATTACCAAAATATTTGCTGAGTTCCCCATTTCCAATTATTCTATTCATTTCCATTTGCCACAGCCTATCCTGTGCTTGAACATAGCCTTGTACAAAAAAAAGCGAGTAATTATCTTTTGCATAAATCTGCGGTACTCCCCATTGGTCACGGTACACTTCTGCTTCTCCATTGTGAAGTTTGCTTTCTAACTTTACATCCTTTTTATAGTCCGGCCAAGCACTTCTCACCAACGAGACAGTTCCTGCTAGTGATACAATTATAATTACCACCAATATGATACTAATATACTTTGCAATTTTTCTTAATTTCTTCATACGCATCCCCCTTTTATTTTCTACAATTGGGATAACAGCTGTTTCAGAACCTCCGTTACCAATTCTGGTTCTTCGTCCAAGACGTTATGTCCGCTTTTTCCGGTAATAATCTGGCTCACGTTTTGATTTTTTTTTGTCCATTCTTTATGTAAATCACATCTTGCTTTGATATCTCCTTCGGATAAATTCATAAATACTTTTTCTCTTTCACTGCATCGGATAGATGAAATAATTTTAACTGGTAAAATGGAGGGAAACGGAATATTTCTGATGATTTCACAGTCTCTTTCAAAATTTTCCCATTCTTTTTGGTAACCTTCTGATGCCATCTGTACTGACAACTTCCACAGTCTCTCAAAATCATTATAATCATCCGGATGCCTTTCTCTTAATTTATGAAATAAATTTTCATGGGACGGTTCGACAAACACTGCCCCTATGACTTCTCCTGGATACTTCCATGCGAACATTCTGTTTATAAAACACCCATAGGAGGCTCCTGCTAATACATAGGGTGGCTCAAGGGATAGTTTCTTAAGCATCTCATGAAGCTCATGCGCCATATTTTCAGCATTACGCACACTATTTCCTTTTCCCGATTTCCCAAGTCCTGCTCTATCATAGGAAATTGTATAATTCGTCTTTGCTATTTCGGTTTGGACAGGCAGCCAATTCTTTAGTGTATTTCCCATCGCATTTTCGAAAATAACAATGGGATTTTTACTTCCCAAATGACGCGAATATAATCTGATTCCTTCAATTTCAACTATTTTCTCAATCAAACTTTCACTTCCCTTTTCAAAAAAATTTCTGGTCTATAAATGCTTTTTAACTTCTTTTATCACATCATCAAAAGAATCTCTTATAAAAAAGTGGCCTCCCGGAAACAGATGATAGCTGAAATCTTTGATTGTATACTCATTCCATGCAAGGAGCTCGTTTAATTCGACTTCCTTGTCCTCTTTCCCGCTAAATGCAACGATACTTGTCTGTAATTTCAAACGTTGCTTGCATTCATAGGATTCTACCATTGTAAAATCAGATCGCAGAATTGGCAGAAATAATGACAGGATTTCCATGTTTTCCAAAATCACCTGAGGTGTACCTCCAAGGCTGAAAATCTTCTTTTCAAACTCATCCTCTGGCAGATTATGAATGATTTCTTTTGGTGGAACGTGAGGCGCACCGCATCCAGAAACAAACATTACATATGGTTCCTGTTTCGATGCCAGAAATAATTTTTTGGCGGTTTCGTAACAGATTAATGCCCCTAGACTGTGTCCATAAAAGCAAAACGGTTTGTCAGAGTATTCCTGCAATTCCTTATAGACTTCCTCTACAACCTCCTCTATATGAAGCAGAACATCTTCGCATATTCTTTCTTCTCTACCTGGCATTTGAATTGCACATATCTCAACATTGGGATAAAGCTTGTCTGCCCACTCTTTATAGATAGATGCGGAACCTCCTGCATATGGGAAACAAAACATCCTCTTTGGTGCCAGTGGGGATTTTTTTAAAACTTTAATGTATTTTCCTCTATTCATTTTTATTCTCTTCCTCCAGTTTATGTATTATCTTAAGAGATAGGCATCAGTCAAAAGCAACACCCATCTCTTCCTATCCATTTATTTTAAATACTCTTTTATATATCGTCCGGTATAACTCTTTTCATTTTCTGCAATCGTTTCTGGCGTGCCTTCAGCAATGATATATCCTCCGCCAACACCACCTTCTGGACCAAGATCAATAATCCAATCAGCTGAACTGATTACTTCTATATTGTGTTCAACAAGGATAACTGTATTTCCTGTTGATGTCAGACGCTCTAACACAATGAGTAGTTTGCTGATATCAGAGAAATGAAGTCCTGTAGTTGGCTCATCTAAGATATAAATGCTATTTCCTGTCTGTACCTTCTGCAGCTCTTTAGCCAGTTTGATTCGCTGTGCCTCACCACCACTAAGTGTCGTGGAATTCTGACCCAATTTCAAATAACCAAGCCCAATATCAATGAGGGTCTGCAGAGTATGTCTAATTTTGGGAGCTTCCTTAAAAAATTCTGCTGCTTCATTAAAATCCATATCCAGTACATCAGCTATATTTTTACCTTTATACTCAATTTCCAGTGTCTCCTGGTTATATCGTTTTCCACCACAGTCTGGACAGGTCACCCAGGCATCTGCCATAAAGTTCATCTCGATTTTTTTCTTACCATATCCTTCACAGCTCTTACATTGTCCAGACTTGGAATTGAAGCTGAACTGGTTCGATTTAAATCTACTTATCTTGGACTGCGGTAATGTTGCATAGAATTTCCTGATTTCATCAAAAACTTCAACGTAAGTTGCCGGTGTGGAACGCGGGGATTTTCCAATTGGATCCTGATTGATATAAATGATATCTTCCAAATTTTCGTATCCTATGATTCTCTCATAGCGGCCACATTTTTTATTGTCATGTTTTAAAATATTCTCTAATACTGGTGCAAGCGTACGAGTAATCAGACTACTTTTTCCTGAACCACTGACTCCTGTCACACAGGTTAATAGACCAAGTGGTATTTTAACTGTTACATTTTTCAAATTATTCAAAACAGCTCCACTTAATTCTATCCAGTCATTTGGTTCCTTTCTCACTTTATCTGGTGAAGAAACACTGAGCTTTCCACTCAAATATTTACCTGTTAGGGATTTCTCATTTTCCATGATTTCTTCCGGTATTCCCATCGCCATTACTTTACCGCCTAATACACCAGCTCCCGGACCAATATCAATAATATAATCTGCTGCCCGCATGGTATCGGAATCATGTTCTACTACAATAACGGAGTTGCCATCATCTCGCAATTTCATCATGGTATTCAGCAGGGTTTGATGATCTCTTGGATGCAGACCTATGGATGGCTCATCTAGGATATATAGCAAACCAACAAGTGAGCATCCTAACTGAGTGGCCAGTCTGATACGCTGTCCTTCTCCGCCGGAAAGAGTTGGAGCGGAACGGTCTAATGTCAAGTAATGCAGCCCTACATCAATTATAAACTCAAGACGTTTCTTAATCTCTCCGATTAATTCTTTTGATATTTCAAAATCAAGCCTGGATATCTTGGATGGAAGCCCTATTACCCACTGATATAAGTCTTCCAGGGACATTTTTGTAATCTCTGGAAGCCGCCTGCCTCCTACGGTGACATACCTTGCTTCGGTTGCCAGCTTTTCTCCCTTGCAGACCGGGCAGACTTCTTCTCTCATATATTTCGTATAGGAACTACGGCTTTCTTCGGATTTTGTCTCCCTGAACAGTCTTAATATGTTGGTTGCCGCACCAACTGCCGGCCTCATAATCCGGCTTACTCTCCCGTTAGATTCGTATTCATATTTATGCTCGATATCTCCTGTACCATAGAGAGCTGCCTGTTTAAACTCCTCCGTAAGATCTTTCCATTTCGTATTTAAATCAACGTGATAATAATCTGCAATGGCATAAATTTCACCAACCATCCAATTTCCCGTTTGCTTCTTATTCCGTAATACTCCCCACCAGTCTGAAGCACCATCCAGGAGGGAAAGATTATCGTTCTGGATAATCAGGTCGGGATCTACTTCCAGATTCACGCCAAGTCCATTACACTCATGGCATGCACCCTCATGGCTGTTATAATCAAACATGCCTGAAACCAGTTTTGGATACAGTATATTGCATTTCGGACACAGGTTCCGGTCACAAAATGACACGGTATCTTCGTGGTCCAATACGACCTGAATGGCTCCTTTTCCTGTATCAAGTCCTTTTTCGACTGCTTTCAAAACAGCACTGCTAATTTCCCTATAATTCTGTGATTTTTCTTCAGGAACCACAAAGGAATACATACTCATTTCTTTCCCGTTATGGTTTACCTTAATCTCCACTTCAACACCAGGCTTCAACGACATTAATTTCTTTATAATCTGTGAGGACGTATTTGACTGGATAATCTCGCCGCATTGTGGGCAGTGAAATATACCGATTTTAGAATACAGCACTCTGATATAATCAATAATGTCGGTAAGGGTACCAACTGTTGATCTTGGGTTTTTCCCGACGGTTTTTTGCTCGATTGCTATAGGCGGATTTAAACCTGTAATCCTCTCCACATTTGGCTTTTCCAGTAAACCAAGCTGGCTCTTCAAATAAGTGGAGTATCCTTCCATATATCTTCTCTGGCCTTCTGCATACAGAACATCAAACGCCAACGTTGATTTTCCACTTCCACTCACACCAGTTATGACAATGAATTTATTTTTCGGAATCTCAATACTGATATTTTTTAAGTTGTTCTGTTTCGCACCACTGACAACGATATATCCCGGCTTTTCATTAATTGCTTCCTTTAATGCGCTCTCTATGTTCATTTCGTTAGTGGGAATTATACCTTCCTCATCTGAATTTTTGTATTTGTCAAGTACATTGCTAGTCTTTTCATCCAAGATTGCTGTATTCACACGTTCAAAGTTGCCTGTTATTCCAAGAATTTTCATTTGTGAATTGAGAGTTCGGTAATAGTCATATGGCAGGTTTTTTAATATATCATAAAAAATCGCAAAATTAGCTTCTACATGAATGGTTAATTCAGCAATGGTATCTAAAAGCTGCTTATCTTCCTTTTTTAGTTTACTCTGCTTTTTCGTAAACAAATCGCACCATAAATCCCATGGCATTAATTCAATTCCATTGAGGCAGTTAAAATCGTGCAGCATGTTTCCACGAATTGACTTTTCTCCTTTCCACCACTTGTTATACCCAAAGTCATCCTTATTGGCCTTTCCTTCTTTACACAGCTTATAAACTTCTCCCGCTGCATAATAACCATCTTCTGCTTTTACATCTGTTGTATCAAACTGAATGTTATATTTTTTTCTGTGCGGCCCATCGACTTGCACATCTACCCGTTTCCAGCGTTTCCCTTTTTCATCCCAACACTCGCATACCCAATGGTCTTCATACTTAATTTCACTATCAAAATAACTTGCAAAACCAGCCCTTACCCTGGCTGGTATTTGCCTGTACCTCAAAAAGGACGCTAGCAATACCGACATATCCCTGCACATACCTACAATTCTTTTAGAAGGTTCTCTTGGTGTAGTAAGTTTCCTACTGTCCAGCATGCGGATTCTGGCAAGCATCTGAGGCACTGTCCTTAGTAATTCCTCATTTCCCTGATTGGTTGAAAAAGACACATCGTATTGTTTGCTTTCCTCTCCATGAATGATTAACCCTTGCACTGTTTTGATTAACCCCTCTAAATCTTTTGGCAGATCCTGATACAAATCCACATGCTCTTTTGGGTCTGTTATCACGCTCTGCTTCCTGTAATAGTTAAGACTTATTTCTAATTTATTATCCACTTTGCGGCTCCTTTCGTCCCTTTGTTATATTTCATAGAATTTTGAATGCAGTTTCCGATATAATCCATCTTTCTTGATTAATTCTTCCTGTGTTCCCTGTTCTATAATTGAGCCATGATCCAGTACTGTAATCCTGTCTGCAAAATTCAATGTTGAAATTCTGTGCGCAACCATAATTACTGTACGGTTCTTCATAAGTTTTTTTAGTCCGTCTTGAATCTGTGCCTCTGTAAATGGATCTATATTCGCTGTCGCTTCATCCAATATCAGCACATCTGGATTTTTCAGCATAATTCTTGCAAGAGAAATCAGCTGCTGCTGGCCTGACGAAACCATACCTCCACATTCTCCCACATCTGTTTCCAGGCCATTGGAGAAATCATCCAACCATTCTCCATCTGAAATGTTCGTGATTACATACCATAAGTCTTCATCCGCAGCGGAATCATTTCCGTATAATATGTTCTCTTTTACCGTCCCTGAAAATAAATAAGGATTCTGGGAGATAATGCCCAACTTTCTACGATACTGGTCTAAATCTAGTTTTCTGATATCCGTTCCATTCACTAGAATAGTCCCCTCTTGAAATTCATTATATCGAGCAAGTAATTTCAACAATGTCGTTTTACCCGAACCAGTATGCCCAACCAGTGCCATTTTTTCTCCTGAGTGAACCGTTAAATTAAATTTTCGAAATAAATCTTCTCGTCCGTCATAGAAAAAAGTAACATCCTTGAACTCAAATTTGCTTATACTCTCATTCAATTGAATACGGTTAGTCTGCTTCACAGTTTTTTCCGTATCAAGAAGTGAAAATATTCTCTCAGAACATGCAATACCTTCTTGGAACATGCTCCAAAAAGAAGCTATCTTCATCATCGGATACCAGAAATATGCTTCTGACTGGATAAATAAAAGCCACGCACCTGTTGAAATATCACCAGACTGATACAGCTTGCTTCCAGCATAGACTAGAACGGCAAGGCCCGCTCCTGAAAAAATAGCAATCATAGGATAAATAACGCAATACAGAAGGCCTAGCCTGACATTAATCCTGTAGTACTGTTTATTTGAGTTAATAAAGTTGTTATATATTACACTCTCCTGGCGAAATATTTTTGCTGTCATAATTCCATTAATTGACTCTTGGAAAATAGAGCTTATATTTGCCGCTGATTGTCTGGAATACCTGGAGTATCTTCTTGCCACAAAACGAAATGACAGCGAAATAATGATTGCCAAAAACATCATGCCAACTAGTAGTAGCGTAAGCTGAAGACTTATAAATGCAAGCCATACTGAGAGGCAGATTATAATCAGCAGATAACTAAATAGCTCAATGATTAATGTAATTACGTTTGCGAAACCAGTTGTATCATTCATAATCCGGTTTACAATTTTACCTGTAGACTGCGTGTCGAAAAAAGATAGCTCCATTCCAAGAACTTTGGAATATAATTGTGTTCTTAAATTCAGCACAACATTACCAACTACCGTTGAAGATAGAAATTTTTCCAAATATTTTCCTGTAAATTTTAAGATACCTATGATAATCAACCCACAACACATCATAATTACCAGGTTATTGTCGTTCTTCATTGTGAATACATCTACAACTTTTGATATTATAATTGGTACTGCAATTTCAAAAACAGTTGCAATAATTACAAATAGGACGATAAGTATCACTTTTCCCCTGTAAGCACGAAAATACTTAAATATCCGTTTCAACAATATAGAATCTTTATAACACCTATCGTAGGACTCACTTTCCAAACCTTCATATATATCCACTTACTTCACCACCTAATCAATTTTGTTGGAAAAAAATATTTTTTTGTATTCTCCACAAGTCTGTAGTAACTCCTCGTGTTTTCCCTGACCTATCAACTTGCCATGAGATAATACTAATATTTTCTCACTGCTTTCAATTTTGCTTATTTTATTTGTAATTATTATGACAGTCCTCTGGCTACAAATATCTTGTATTGTGTTATATATTTTATCTTCCGTTAAGCTGTCAATTGCGCTTGTGAAAGCATCCAGAACGATTATTTTGGCATCTGTAAGCAATGCCCTAGCGATAGCAACTCTTTGTTTCTGTCCACCTGACAGATTTGAACCGTTCTCATCTAATACGGTATTATATTTATCGGGAAGCATCTGGATAAATTCATCTGCCTGTGCCATCCTGGCAGCTGCCATGACTTCTTCGTCTGTCGCATTTGGCCTAGAAAAACGAATATTATCTGCAACGGATTTTGAGAAGAGAAATACGTTTTGCTCAATATACGCTACCTGGTTTCGTAGTGCCTCAAGATTCCATTCCCTGACATCAATTCCATCTACAGACACACTTCCTGATGTTACATCAAATATTCTGTTAATGAGCTGTGTTAAAATTGTTTTTCCCGAACCTGTTTTACCGACAATACCAATTAGTGAGCATTTCGGTATCTTGAAACTGATATTTTCCAGAATGCTAGTATCATCAAACCCAAAGGATACATTATCGAAACAGATATCACCTTTCACCTGTCCATTATAACCATCCTTATTTTCATCCAGCGCGGTCTCAAATTTCATTGTATCAAGGATACGTTTTGCACCGGCCATCCCCATCTGTACTAGGACAAAGGAGTAGGATGATAAGGAATTGGCGACTTCAAATGTTGCAAAAAGCCCTATAAATGTCACAAGCTGTCCTATAGTGATATTACCTGCACGCCACAAAATTATACTGTGTAAAAATCCAAAAGCAAGGCACATTGTATAAACCAGGTTCGGCATAAAAGTTCCTTCTATCTTTCCCTGCTTTACAAACAGGTTCTTATAAAGTTCCGCCTGCTTAAAGAAACGTTTGGATTCTCTTTCCTCCTGGACAAAACCTTTTACAAGTTCCATATTATATACCATCTCAGTCGCAATTCCGTTCATGTTTCCGTATTCATAATTTAACGCACTACTAACGTCATACAGTTTCTTATTATAGCGGTATACTATAATCATCCATATAAACAGATAAATGCATGGTACTAGCAGTAATTCCTTGTAAAGTACACCAATCATTATGATTGGTGTAAAAATAGCCAATATGGCTTCAAGGATTAATAAAAAGCCTGGGGAAAACATTGTATTAATCGCCATTACATCATTCGTTGCGTGTGCCAATAAATCCCCCGATGAATTCTGGGCAAAGAATGTCTGGTTTTTTCCTAATAAACTGGTAAAATACTCCTCCTTAATATTCCGTTCCATTGTTTCTCCTGTAATCAGAAAAGAACTGTCCTTAAAAAAAGTAAAGATTCCCTCAATCACAGCACATAAAATCGCTTTCACCACAATATTTAGAATATAGGAAGATTGTATGAAACTTGATCTTGTAATATCAAACCCATCTCCGACAAGAAATTGAATATAACCATTCGCAACAGATGCTATAACCGCACTTCCAACCGCAATGAGCGGAAGATAAGGGAATCTGCACAAGTGTGACACAATCCACCTTGTATGGCTGATGTTGACATAATGGTATTTATTTGAAACTCTAAATTCTGACTTCTCCAAATTACACCTCCGTTATGAAGTGACTTTTGTCAAGAGGTAAATTTAAAAATATCAAACTTTTTTCTCCTTGACAAAACCCACATTTGTATTCTGAAGATATCCGGAAGACGTCTTTGGTCTAACAGTTCCCGGCATTTGGCCACTCCGTTATACGTGGATTCAGGATTTCTCCCTACCGACAGATCAATGGTCCGCCGTAAGCCCTGCTGTCCAAAAACGTGGATCAATGCATTTCTGCATTGCCAACATGGAGGTGCCGCAGATGGCTTGAACCTTGAAGCAGCCAAAGGCCCCTTCCGGATATCTCCAGTTTTTTGTTATCAGTTGCTGCTGATTATGCAGCTTCACATGCTTAATCAGCTTAATTACCAGCCATCAGAATGACAGCCGGCGGTCAAGGGCTGCGCAGCAGTTTATTTACCCTTGACGGGCGGAGGCAGTCTGATATCACGCCATGCCGATATTGTCCGTCATCATGCCCCATATGAAACAGGCAAGCTCTCTTGCTACCGCCGTCACCGCTACATTCTTTTTCTTCCCATGTCTTATCATTTTGTAATACTTCCCCCTCAGCCTTTCGTTTGATTTATCCTCATATGCTATTATCTCCGGCGGGTTACCGCTCTGCCGTGCTTTTAAATCTTTTGATTTATGCCCGACCGCCCCTTTGCAGATCCCTTTGGATGATTCAATGAGAAGCCTCCTCAAATGGCTGTTCCCCGCTTTTGTAATAGACAGCCTGTTAATGTCATCACTGCTTGAACTCTCTCCCGGTGTCAGCCCCAGGTATGCGGCATAGATATTCCCTTTTGCAAACCTCGCAAAGTCTCCGGTTTCCACCAGGCATGACAGTGCCGTATGGGTTTTTACCCCGGGGAAACATGCCAGTTTCCTGACCTTTTCAACGTACTCTGTTTCTGATGCCAGTTCCTCTATTTTCTTATCAAATGTCTCTATCCGGTTTTCCAGATATTCATACGAGATCAGATACTCATTCAGGGGTTTCCCTGTCCATCGTTCCCAGTTCTATGCCTTTCAGCCATTTCAAATGTGCCTGTGTCCATTTTCCTCCGGTATGCTGAAAGCCCTGGCTCAGACAGAATGCGCATATCGCTGCTTTGTCCTCTTTAAATCGGATTTATGATCATCCCTCATCCGCAAATAGATTTAACATCATCATCTTTGTCCGTCGGGATGTGTACTGCATGGTATCTGCCGTATGCCAGGCACTGGGCAATCATAAGTGCATCACGCTTGTCTGTTTTAATTCGTTTTCCCTGCTGCGTCAGCATTGTGGTCGGCGCCAGAATCACACAGCGAATTCCTTTTTTTTATCAGTTCATGATATAGGGAAAATCCCAGACATCCCTCCTCATAGCCGCACAAGATATCGCATTTATCTTTTATCTTCGATTTCAGTTTTTCGATAAACTGCACAATATTGTCCGAATCCGGCGTTACCTTTACATTTGCATAAATAATATCGTCCCCGTCAAATCTCGGTTCAATGGCACATAAAGTGTAATTTGTGCTATGGACATCCCTCCCAATTCGTAGTATTCTTTTCATAAGGTGACCTCCTCGTATGCGGTAATCCCTGTTACCATTGTTTTTATCAAACCCTAGTATACAGGTAAATCCACGTTGCTACAAATGTGAGGTCACTTCATATTGTCCAAGATATTTTTCTAAACAGCTTTTGCAGAGTACCTTAATTAACAAGGTTTTCTTGTAATTGCCTTATATTCCTCAGAAAATATAACTTTCTTTTACCATTTCCACATTTCCGTTACCTAAATATTACTTTCTGTATGAATAAGGAAATTACTGTGGTCACATTATAATCCTAAGTTTTTATACTATCAAGGTGGATTTTTTGTCTAATTTTGATATCTTAAAATTAATTTATTCTTTATTTTCAGTCAATTAATCCAAACTTTTTTTACAATAGCACTGGTATGATGTAAACCAGTGCTATTTTCCCGGTTTTACTTATTTCCCTTTAAAAGGCTTCCCTTAATAAATCTACCAGCTCTTCCCAGTCCTGTTTTCCATCCAGATTGTACTGCCGTCTGTAATGTATTAACTAAATCATCTGCCATGTTCTTATCAATGATTAATGGAGGGAATAGAGCAATTGTACGCAAGTTAGGAGCAAGATAAACAAAAACTCCCATACTATAACAATCCATCAATATTTTAAAGACTTCTTTTTGTGGAAGAGGTTCTTTCGTTTTTTTATCTTTTACAAGCTCAATCGCAAGCATTAGTCCCTGTCCACGAACATCTCCTATTACTTCACTATCTGCCATGACTTTTTTCAGCCTATCTATCAGATAAGCTCCTATCTTATTGGCATTTTCGATAAGTTGCTCCCTCATGATAATATCAATATTTGCCAAACCGGCCGCAGCACAGACAGGATGTCCACTTGCTGTAGAACCATGACTAAAGGATCTATCCTTTCCAATAAAACAACTATATATCTTATCTGTCGCCATAGTTGCTGCCAATGGTAGATAACCGCTGCTGATACCTTTACCCATGACTAAAATATCTGGACTGTACTTCCATGTTTCACTTGCAAACAACTTACCAGTTCTTCCAAATCCAGTTGTTACTTCATCCGCGATAAGAAGCATATCGTATTTCCTACAAATTTCTCCAATTAAATCGTAGTATTTATCTGGTGGTGCAATGATGCCATGTACACCCATAATTGGTTCCATAATAAATGCAGCACAGTTCTCAGGCTTTTCATTTATAACTTTTTCCTCTAATGCTTTTGCGCACTCCATACCACAGTTCTCATAACCTTCTTTGCCATAAGGACACCTGTAGCAGTATGGTGGTTCAATCTGCTCAAATCCCGGAATCATAGGACCGAATTTCTTAATATCATCTTCATCTCCAGATGTGCTTAATGCACCATATGACACTCCGTGATAAGAACCTTTCAAGGAAAAGATTTTATATTTATTATGTAATTTTTCATTTGCATTCTGTCTAAAGTACTGTCTTGTCATTTTTAACGCTGTTTCAATCGCCTCTGAACCGTTACATCCTAGAAATGCGTGTGTGTAGAAGTGATTTGTGATTTCTACCAGCTTATCAGCAAGCTCCATCGCCTTTGGATGTGTCTGTCTAAAACATGGACTATAAGCAAGTTCTTTCATCTGTTCGGCACAGGCTTCCACAATTTCAGTTCTTCCATGTCCGACCGCAACATTCCACAGAGATGATGCTGCATTCAGGAATTTCTGTCCTCTTGCATTATAAATATATGGTCCATTGGCTCTAACAATGGTACTTGGTCCAAAGTTACGGTTCTTAATTAAATCTTCCATATCTGAGAATGGATTCCAAAGCGAATAATCTTTGCTATTATAAACTTTTTTCTCACTCATTATTTTTAACAGCCTCTCTTCTTTTGGTTTTTCGACAAATTGTATTTTCTCAAGATACTGAAGGCTGCGTCTCAATACTGATTCAGATAAATTTCTATTTGATATCGAAAACGCTTCTCTTAATAATTTTGCATTATCATCTTTGTAATACACCGTTCCGAATTTTTCTTCTCCTTCAGCCTCCGAAACATTTTCGAACATTGGCATAAAGGTCAGAAGAGCATTATTAGTTTCAAGGTTTCCTACTCTTTCCACCCATTCATTTGGATAAACCTGCTGAACAGGATATCCTTCCTTTTCCACCTCACGGAACAAGTCAAGGAATGACGTTTGGTCTTCTGAGAACAGATTATATTTCTTATTCCACCATTCTGAATGCATAGCCGCCTGCACTACCATTTTGCTGACATAGTCAACAGACACGAGCTGGACTCTTCCTAAATCGGTATAACATTTTAACTGGATAATTGATTTTAAGACAGCCCATATCAAATCTTTCTCATTACAGGTACCACTTGTACTATGCCCATAAATGAAGGACGGCCTGAATATGGTAACTGGAATATTTTTTTCCTGCACTTTTTCCAAAATCCGTTCTGCTACCCACTTTGACTGGCTGTATCCATTGAGCAGAAGAGTATAATCCTCACAAATGTCGTCTTCCTTTATTACATCAGCCGATTTATTGCCACTAAGTGGAAATACAGTAAGAGAAGATATAAACTGAATTGGTTTTACTTTATAAGTTCCTGCTAGCTTAATCACTCCTTCGAGGCTCAATACATTTGCCTTTCGGATTGCTTCATATGGATAAATAAAGTTAACCCTGCTTGCGCAGTGTATGATAGAATCAATGTTTTTAGTCATCTCCTCAAACATTTTCTTGTCTCCGAAGTATTCTTTTTCCAGATTTCCGTTTAGTACATGGATTCTGTCAGCAAAAGAAGGATTCCATAAACCTAGTTCTAACATATGCTCCTTTAACCTTAAGGTACTATCTTTCCCCTCCTGCTGTCTGATTAAACAATAAGCATCGCAATTCGTGTCTGTTAACAATTCACTTAGAACATGTACTCCTAAATATCCCGTTGTCCCTGTAATGAGAATATTCTGTATTCTGCTCACTGGTTCTAAATCAGCTGTATTCAGGTCATTTACAGTAAGATGGCAGTCCTTTAGTATTGCATCTTGGGACACCTCCATATAAACATCTTTTTCTCCTATGTAGCTGCAAAGCTGTTTAATAGTAGGATACTGGAAGAAGTCCCTAATCTGTAATGTTTTATTCTCTTTCTGCTCTGGAATTATCTCTTTCATCGCATTATATATTTTTACGATATCGATGGAATTGCCACCCAATTCGAATAAATTTTCATTTACGCTGATCTCATCTCTGTTTAATATGCTGCGCCAGATTTTTGCAACTTCAATCTCTAGTGGTGTCAAAGGTTTCACAAATTCCTTGTTCGTATGCATCAGAATCTTCTCTGGAGATGGAAGATTTTTGCGATCTACCTTTCCATTCACTGACAATGGTATCTGGTCAAGGACAATATAGATAGGAGGTATCATATAGTCAGGTAATTTATTTTCCAGATAAGACCGAATATCTTCTGACAAGATATCATCCAATAGGTACACTTCATTTCCAGATTGTCCTGTATATTCTGGCTGCCGGGCAACTGTAACCCCAGCCTCTTCCTCTGCAGCCCAGACATCACCAATCACTAATTCATCTATCTGGATTCCTTCTGCCATTTCGAAGACATCCTGGCTCTCAGCAAGTAATCCATCCATTGTTTTCTGGCTTTCACTAACAGGTCCTCCTACTAGCCCGTGCAGATAAATATAATTATCATTGAGGCAAAACCAGTGCTTTATTTTATCAAAATCATAATTACCAATCTGGCATAAGCCAATATTCTGCTCCGATGCTGTCATTTCAAAAAGCTGTGCCATTAATCCTGCTTCCAGGAACATGAAATCCCTAGACCAGTTTCCATAAAGCGGTTCTATTGCTTTCTTACTACCTACAAGATAAATACCAAAGGATGCCTGCTCAAATATTTCTCTGTTTCCCATGTCATAAGTCATTGGAGAAATCGTAACATTTTTGCTGATTGGATAAAATACATTCTCAAGCGGATGATAGTAATAAGTTCCTCCATCCATTCCCTTAATCCTGTTTGCTTTTACGTAAAGATAAATCTGTACAGGGTACAGACTTCCTGCGGAGGCATACATAGACTTCCGCATAGGTGTCTTTTCCATCCTTAACTGCCTGAATGAGCGGAACAGGGAAAAGATAGACCTCTTATCCAATTCTTCCTGTGTAAAAGATCTGTAACTTCTTCTTCTGATAAATTGATCTAATAACTGCTGCTCATTTACCGCTTCGTCCTCACTAATTTTTTTACAATTTTGAAACGATCTGTGGTTTCTATGAGAAAGCTTAAATTTTAGTCTTTCTACTGGGTTATCAATGATGTCATCGAAAGAGATGGTACCATTGCTACTGTCATTTTTATGCTTATCTGATGCTCCGTTATTTTTCACGATATAAGCAATTAGGTCCTTTTTCTTATCTTTTCCATACACTTCAACAATGCTATTTTTAATCAGTGGATGCCCAGCTAATGTATTTTCAATTTCACCTAACTCAATTCTATGTCCCCTAATTTTTATCTGAAAATCTTCACGTCCTAGGAATTCAATGTTTCCGTCATTTAAATACCTTCCTAAATCGCCTGTTTCATAAAGTCTTTCTCCTGTTTCAGGGTGAATAATGAATTTTTGGTTTGTTATCTCCTCATCATTGAGGTACTCTTTAGCTAACCCATTTCCACCAATATAGATTTTTCCCGCAACGTAATTTTCTCTTAACTGCAGAGCATCATCTAATATGTACATGGTCTGGTTTTTCAAAGCCTTTCCATACGGAATACTACTCCAGTCCTTTTCCACCTCTCCTATTTCGTATAAGTTGGACCAGATGGAGGCTTCTGTCGCACCGCCAAGGCTGATAATCCTGATATCCTGGCTGCTAGATTGTCTGATTCTTTCTGGCAATGTTACTGGTATCCAGTCACCACTTAGCAGAACCAGTCTCATAGAATCAGGAAAATTTTTCTTAATTCCCCCAGCATACTCTACAAGCATTTCCATTAACGCTGGAACCGAGTTCCAAACAGTAACCTGCTCTTCCGTAATCATCTGTAACCAATATTCTGGATCTTTCTTTTTCTCTTTTGGTGGTATAACCAATGCTGCCCCTGAGATAAGCGCACCAAATAAGTCGAATACCGATAAGTCGAAATTAAGTTCCGAAATTGCAAAAAGCCTGTCCCTTTCTGTTATAGAAAACCTCTCTATGATATCAAGAATTGTATTTACTGCTGCTTTATGCTGTATGACAACTCCTTTTGGTTTTCCTGTCGAGCCAGAAGTATAGATTACATATGCCACATCATCTGGCGAAGAAGTCTTCTCAGGCCGTTCTTTAGAATACTCCTGATAGGATTCTAAAGAATTTACATCAAGCACAGTCACTTCTTTTAAGGATTCTATTTTCTTAACTTCCGTTGACTGTGTTAAAACCAATGAAATTCCCGCCTCTTCTAAGAGATACTGTATTCTTTCTTTTGGAGAATCCGCCGATATGGGAAGATAAGCATACCCCGACTGTAAAATACCTGTAGCAGCTACAACCTGTTCCCAGCCTTTATTCATTATAACTGCAACATACTGGTTCTTATTATGCTCCTGCACAAAATGAGCAATCTGATTTGACAACTGCAACAATTCGTCATATGACAAAACTTTATCTTCCGATATGACCGCAATATGTTCTGGCTGCTGTAATGCCTTTTTTAAAAATAGGTGATTTAATGTCTCCCCTATCTCTTCTTTGCTAACAAGTTCTTTCTGTGCTTTCATCTTTTCCTTTTTTTCTTTATCAGCCAGTAGTTCCCTCATTGTCAGCCGCCAAGCTCCATCGTCTGCTGCCAGACGGTCTAATAAGTTCGTATAACACTGAAACATCTTATCAAGTGTACCCTCTGGAAACAATTCGTCTACACAGTCCCAATTCAGGACAAGACTCCCATTCTGCTCAATGACCTGGTGATCAATCCAAACCTGTGGTGTCTGGCTGATCCCATATACTTCTTTCAGCATCTGGGACGATACGTGGGCAAGGTCACTTGTAAATACAACTGGCATAATAGGTGTCCCACTGCAACCATGCATATTATTGATTTCACGCATCACCTGAATACCGCCAACATATCTGTAATCAAGATTCTTCCACAATCTCTGCTGTATCTGCGTTGTCAATTCCATAAAGGATACTTCATAAGAATTGTTAAACTCTAGCAAGGTTAACGAGGTAAAATCACCAATTATGCTATTTATGTCTGGATGAAGCGGAAGCCTGTTAAACAGTGTAAGATTAATACAAAAGTGACTTGTTTTACTCCAATTTGATAAAACCATAGAGTAAGCTTCCATTAAAACAGCAGATGCGGTAAACCCATTTGCAAGAGAATACGCCTGTATTTTTTTCCATTTTTGCACATCAATTGTTACCTGACGGCGCACGAAGTGAGGCTCTTTTACTAAAGAAGGATTTTTTATAAGTGGAAGTTCTGGTGCCCCTGGTAAATCCTTAATACACTTTCTCCAGTATTCTAAGGACCGTTCATACAGCTTCGTATTTTTTAATTCAATTTCCGCAAATACAAAATCACGGAAAGAAACCTGAATAGGTTGCAGACTCGAATTCGGATTGACGTATAACTGTGTCAATTCTTTAAACAGAATCTGCCAACTCAATGCATCTGCAATTAACAAATCAATACTCATGTGGATTCGAAAATTATTTTCTTTCAGCCTTGAAATACGGACATCGAATAAAGGCCATGTATCCGCAGGCATTACTTGATGCGACATAACATCACGAATTATAAGCAGCTTTTCTTCTGCTAGACTATCTTCCATTTCCGTAAAATCATTCTGTTCAAATAAATAACGTGGCACTTCTGGAAAAACAATCTGTAACCCATCGGAACGTACCACTGCCCTCAGCATTTCATGTCTTTCAATAAGGCGGTTCCATGAATTTTCCAAATTCTCTATGTTTAAATCTTTTTCTTCAAATTCCATGTACATATGCGTTGCAACATTTCCAAGCTCTAACTCATTAGAACGCCCAACCCAATATGCCTGCTGTACATCTGTTAATGGAAATGGTTCATATTGATGCTCTTCATCATGAACAATTGGTTTTAGTTCCTTTGTTGTATCCGTTGTCTTTTTTAAAAAATCTATAATTGAGGCTTTATGTTTTGCTATCCTATCAGCAATATCCTTTGTCATGACACCTTCTGGCGCTGAACCACGAATTTTATTTCCTTCCACTGTTATCTTAATATTAAGTTTCTGTAATTCGAGCAGAAATCCAACTATACTATCCTCCATAATGTTCCTCCATTCCTCTCTATATGTACCCTATTACATGAATCTAAATCTCAAATTCCTGGCGCTGCTCGGAAGAATTCTGTAATTTATCATCCTGTTCTATTTGATTTCCATTTAGCCACAAGATTGAAGATATATAATCACTTAAGTATTCAATGGTTGGATTCTGAATAAAATCTGCCATTGCAATTTCAACGTGTAGTTCTTTACTAATTCTAAAAACGATTTGCAGTGCTAATAATGAATTTCCCCCCAAGTGGAAAAATCCATCACGTATTCCAATATCCGAGAATCCTAATACCTGATGCCAGATTTCTGTTACTTTCTGATCCAATTCATTTCTAGGTTCTACGTATTCCACGTCAAGTTTCGGTCTTTCGTACGTCATTTCGGTCTGTTCAGGCTTTTCACAGCGAGACATCTGGCGAATACTTTCCGGATGAAATGGAAAGATTGAGTAACCATACTGGCTTGGATACATCCGTAGCATCATAAGATTTTCAATAACCGTCTTCATGTTCACCTTCATAGCTTCTTTTTCATATAGGCTTAATGGAAAATGTACAAAATACCAGTTCTTCATAGCAAAGTTTGCAATAGTAGTAAATGCATATATGGTCTGCAGTACATTTCTGCACTCTCCTATCTGTATTGTTTCCCTGCTATATGGGCATATTGTAAAGATAAATTCTACCTTGTTTTCATCAGACATATTATTTAAGAACTCTAATTCCTCCTGCATTTGTTTTACCTGTCTTAGTTCTTTCTCTATGTCGATTTCTGAAATTCCTAATCTTCTTTCATCTTCTTTCATAAAGTGGAAGATTCCACAAACTTTTTCGCCCTGATCTCTAATCTCTTCTTGAGAAGTATATAAAGATACGTTAGGATGCTGCCTGCGAAATTTCTCATATTTTTCCATGATTTCCTGTTCTGGTTCTTTTCCTTGTCTTTCTACAAAAATGAGTCTGCAATTATATTCTCTTCCTAGTACCTCACCAAGCGATAACATTTTGTTATTAAGGCCATTTACTAGCAGATATGTTCCATTCTGTGAAATATGGATTTTACTCTCTACCTGCTTTTTTAATTTACCGTAGTCTCTAACCCAGATTAAATTTCCCCTGATTCCAATCAACGGAAAATCATGTTTCGCATACAGCGCCCTCATAATCATAGACGATGTTGCATTTTCATCCCTATCAATTACCCTGCAGGATATGTTTTTATACTCTCTTTCTACTACCTCTGCAAGTTCTATCATAGAGGATTGTGTCGTAATTTCTTCACTTCCCATAATTTTACATGAATTTTGTGTCATAAGCGTAATTTTAAGTAACAAATCTTTGTCAATACAGAAGACAGCTTTCATTAGATTCATTAAACAGTTTATCTGAAAGTTTTCAATCAGCTTCTGTGCATCTGGCAGAATTATCACATGTTCAATAAAAAGCTTATTTAGCAAAACCTGCTGGAATACTGTAATATAGTCATCTACCAAGCTCAGACGGATACTATAATGATACATATCAATAATCTTGCTTTCCTCTCCTGCCAGAACAGAAACCGTCTGAATTCCATGTTGATTCAAAATATCATCCATACCCCGAATGCTTTCCTGCTCTATACCAATTAACATGACAGCATTCCGCTCTTCTCTATTTTCCAGAGATATTCCATCTAGTATTTCCTGCTTCCATACATGGTAGAAAATATCTTCAGTACGTGGTGTTTTTCTTTGTGGTTCCACAAAATATCTTTTTCTCTGAAATGGATAAGTCGGAATCGGTATTCTTTTATTTTCCTTACCTCTAAAAAACGCATTCATATCTATATTAATTCCATGACACCACATTTCACCGGCAGAAGATAAAAAGCGCTTGTAATCATCTTCCTGTTCTTTTTTAGGGTCTATTATACAAACTATTTTCTGTGTTTCATCCTTAATGCCGATAATTTGTCTTACAAACGAGCCTAATATCTTACCAGGACCAACCTCAATAAAAATGTTAGATTCTTTTTCACAAATAGTCTGAATTCCTTTATAGAAATTCACTGTACTTTTTAGATGCTTCACCCAATAAGCCGACTGTGATGCCTCTTCTTTAATATACGTACCAGCTACATTTGAAATAAACGGTATTTTAGGCTCTTTTAGTTCTACTGTATTCAAAGTTGCAAGAAATTCATCCGAAATCTGCTCCATCATATAACTATGGAAAGCATATTTACAATCCACGCTGATACAAGCTACCTGACTCCCTAATAAATTTTTTTTCATTTCCTTGATTTTTTCGGGTTTTCCCGAAACGCCGCAAATATTAACTGAATTCACAGCGGCCAATGAGGTGCCTTCTATCAAATGCTTTTCTGTTTCTTCCTGATTTAACATAATCGTCAGCATTGCGCCTTCTGGTAGTGTTTCAATCAGACGTCCTCTTTCGTAGACAAGATAAACTCCGTCTTCGGCAGTCATCACCCCTGCGATACAGGCACAGACATATTCCCCTATACTATGGCCAATCATGGCTGCTGGATGAACGTTTAATGCTATCAGCATCTTTGCTAATGCATATTCAACAGAAAATAGTAATGGATATGCAATCGATGGTCTAGTCAATTCACTCTCATCCGCTTCTAGCCAAAATTTTTTATAATCCTGATTTGTTCTATTTTTCAGAGAAGCAAAGCAATGGTCTAATACTTCCCTAAATACGTGGCTCTTTTCATACAATCCAAACGCCATAGCTGAATACTGCTCTCCAAATCCAGAGAAGACAAACACTACTCGCTTTGAGTTTTTATTCACACAGTACTCGTTTCCCGTCTGCTTCTTTTCTAACCGTTCCATCATTTCTTGTCTATCCATAGCTGTAAATGTTTTTCGATATGGATAAGCTCTTCTTCCTTCCTGTAACGTATATGCAAGATTGTGGATTGTATCTTCTTTCTGGTTCTTTAGAAATTCCAGCAAATTTTCTTCCATATCAGCCAAAGCATTACTGCTTTTGGCTGATAAAAGAATAATTTCATTTTCTTTTTTAGGTATGTCTGCTTGAAGCACTGGAGGTTCCTCCATCACAATGTGTACATTTGTTCCTCCAAGTCCAAAACTGCTGATCCCTGCCCGGCGTGGATAGCCCTGCACGTCCCAGTTTTTCAATTTCGTATTCACATAGAATGGGCTATTTTCGAAATCAATTATCGGATTTGGTGTTTTAAAATGAAGGCTAGGTGGTATCTTCTTGTTTTCCAGCATTAAAGCTGTTTTTATCAGACTTGCAACTCCTGCCGCAGTCGATAGATGGCCGATATTGGATTTTACGGACCCTATTGCACAAAATCTCTTTTTATATGTCCTCCCATGAAAGGCCTTTTCTAGTGCCGTTAGTTCAATGGCATCTCCCAGTTTTGTTCCTGTTCCATGAGTTTCGATATAGCTAACACTTTCGAAATCCACATTAGACAGCCGGATTGCTTCTGAAATCACAGATGTCTGGCTTTCAATTCCGGGAGCTGTAAATCCGACTTTAGCAGCTCCATCATTGTTTACTGCCGTGCCCAGAATTACTGCATGGATTGTGTCGTTGTCTCTTACAGCATCTTCCATTCTTTTCAAAACGACAATTCCTGCACCATTTCCATAAATTGTTCCGTCTGCTTCCGCATCAAATGCCTTACATTTTCCATTTGGAGAAACGATACCCCCTTCTTCATGGAAATAGCCTGCTTTTTCTGGGAAAGATATTGATATTCCCCCTGCAAGCGCCATGTCAGACTCTCCACTCAGCAAACTCTCGACAGCTAAATGCACAGCCGCCATTGAACTTGAGCATGCACATTGCACAGCAAAACTTGGTCCCTTCAGATTCAGTTTATAAGAAACACGAGTACTAATGTAATCCTTGTCACTTAGCATATGTTCAAGTTCTCCGATAGAATTCCATGCTTCCTCATTGGCAAGCAGATTATTAATCATATATGTATTGGCATCTACTCCCGAATAAACAGCAATCCTTCCATTAAAATTCTCTGGATTATATCCCGCATTTTCCAAAGCTTCATTTGCACATTCTAAGTAAATCCTGTGCTGTGGGTCTAGCATAATTGCCTCTCTCGGATTCATATCGAAAAACTCTGCATCAAACAAATCCACATGATCAAGGTATCCTTTTGCATTCACATAGTTTTCTCGCTGATACATTTCCTTGGATAAACCAGAAGCCTCAAGTTCTTCCTCCATAAAAGAAATTACTGAATCTACTCCATTACACAGATTGTCCCAGTACTTTGCCGTATCATTTGCACCCGGAAAACGGCAAACCATTCCGATAATGGCGACTTTATCCATAAATTCATTATTTGAACTATTCACCCTTTTCTCTCCTTTAGCTACTTACGTTCTCTCCTTTTAGTTCTTCTTTCCATTCTACGTTCCGCCCTCTCATCACTATTAAGAGTATTATCACTCTCGTTAATTTTTTGTATAAATCTGCTCAGAGTATAAATTGTTGGATGCTCAAACAACGCAGTAATTGGAAGGTCTGCCGAAATTTCATCTTTAATTCTGTTATACGCTTTTACAAGATGCATTGAGTTTCCTCCTAAATCAAAGAAATTATCATAAATACCTACCTTATTAATACCTACGACGTCTTTCCAAATTTTAGATATTTTTATTTCCAACTCAGTATCTGGCAAAACAAAATCTTTCGTCTCTTTCTCTTTTGACTGCTGTTCTGGTTTTGGAAGGCTTCTTCGGTCTACCTTTCCATTTGCAGATAATGGTATCTCCATAATTTGCATAAATGTTACTGGCACTTCATGCTTTGGTATCTTCTTTAACAAGAATTCACGAAATTTCTTCACATCGAGCTGCTGCCCCATTGAACCTGTACCTAGATGATAAGAATCTATGTTCTTAATCGCATCTAGATTATTTGTCTGTACCACATTGTAGAAATCTGACGTGCTCTGAATAAGTTTCTCCATTGTGGCATCCTCTTGCGTTATAGCACCACCTAATATACAATGTAGATATACATGGTCAGAATCCAATTTGAAGTAGTCTTTAATCTGTTCAAATTCAAAGCTTCCAATTTGGCATAAACCAATTTGGTATTTCGTACTGTTTCTTTCTAACAAGTAAGAAATTTCTCCTGCTTCCAGCATACAGAATTTGTACGCATCCTTTGGATACAGTGGTGCAATCGCACCTGCCTTCGCAACTAAGTACGCAGCGAACCCCGCTTGTTCAAAAATTTCCCTATTGCCAGCTTGGAATACATCGTCATTAATAACCACTCCTTCAAATACAGTGTTCAAAGTATGCTCCATAGGGTTATAGTAATAAGTTCCACCCTCTAAACCTTCAATTGCTCCTGGTTTTGCATACAGATAAACCTGAACGGGATACAAATTACCCGCAGATGCATATCTTCTCTTAACAAATGGAACATCATCTATCTTCTCGCATCTCATGCTTCCAAGCAAAGCACTGATATTTTCAAGACTGATAGCTTTCTTATGGAATTCTCGATACGAACGTCGCTCTATAAACTGCTGACAGGATGCTTCAATATACTTTCTTGTGAAATCGATTCTGCTGCCCACGATATCCTTACGAACACCCTCATGCTTTAGCTTGAATTTTGTACGCTCAATCGGATCACTTATTGTTTTTTTTGTTTCTGTTTTCACAACCGGCTGGATTACAATTTGTGCTTGCTCTGCCGTCTCACTGGTTGATGCAACCAGTTCTACTAGATTTACTATCTCTTTTAGTTCCTTCGTTGCTTCCCTTAATGCTTCAACTGTACAATCTTCCTCTGCAATAATGCCACCAACAAGATTCTGGACGAATACATATTTTCCATCAAGCTTAAAGTATTCTTCAATTGGTGTGAAATCCATGCTCCCAATCTGGCAGAGGCCAACTTGGTATTTAGTCGATTCACTTTCAAGAAGCTGACATATACTTCCTGCTTCTAGATTGATAAATGCTTCTGCCCAGTCTCCATACATAGGTTCAATTGCATCGATATTTCCTACTAATATGATTGAAAAGGCTGCCTGGCTAAATATTTCTTTATTTCCAGCTGGATAAAAATCATCTTCAATATGGCAGTCACTCATCTTTATCAGACAGTGCTCGATAGGATTATAGTAATACATGCCTTCGCTAAATCCTTCCACGCGTTTCTCCTTGATATAAACATAAGCTTGGACAGGATATAAGCTTCCTGCGGAGGCATACTGCATCTTAGGAGTCTTTAGCTCATTGTCTGTATAATATGTAAGGCAGGAAAGTATTCCATTTAACTGATCTGATGTCATTACATCTTTGCGATAAGAACGATAGCTTCTTCGAATAATGAATTCGCTGCTGTTTTGTAATGCCTCCTTCTCTACAGTAAGTGGAAACGTCTTCATAAAGTTTTCTTTTTCTCTAATAGATTTATATTTTAATTTAAATGCCAAGCGCTCAACCGGATCAATCACTGGCTCGTTTTCTACTGTGAATCCAGTTTTGGCTGATGCAAGAACCGTTAGTTCTTTTCCCTCTTTCTCCGCTACTTCTTTGTCCTTAATGTAATAACCAATCAGGCTCTTAGTTCCGTTCTCATCTTCATATAAGTTTGCAATAGAATTCTTGATTCCCGGGTATTCATTCATGGCATTCTCGATTTCACCAAGCTCAATACGGTATCCCTGTATTTTAACCTGGAAGTCTTCACGTCCTAAGAATTCTATGTTTCCATCTGGTAGATATCTTCCTAAATCACCTGTATAATATAATCTTTCGTTTGTGTCCTTTTTTATGATGAATTTACTGTTTGTAAGCTCCTCATCATTTAAGTATCCCAAGGCAAGTCCTTCCCCGCCGATATATATTCTTCCTGGAACCCAATCAGCACGCTCTGCAAGGTGTTCATCCAGAATATACATTGTCTGGTTTGTCAAAGGTTTTCCATAAGGGATGCTCTTCCACTCTTTCTGCACTTCGCTTACTTCATAATAGTTAGACCAAATAGATGCTTCTGTAGCACCACCAAGACTGACTAACTGTATTTTGCGTGAAAGTTCCTTTAATTTACCTGGTAACTCAATCGGTATCCAGTCACCACTTAACAGGACCAGACGAAGTGATGAGGAAATCACCTTTTGGCTTCCCTTTGTATATTCAGCCAGCATATCCATAAGTGCAGGAACGGAATTCCATATAGTAACCTGCTCTTTTTCCAGCAATTCCAGCCAGCAACTTGGATCTTTTCTTCTTGCTGCCTCCGGTATCACGACCGTTCCGCCTGCTGCAAGCATTCCAAACGTATCATATACGGATAAGTCAAAGTTCAGTTCAGAAACTGCAATCGCTCTATCCTCGCTGGTAATCTGGTATCTTTCATTGATATCCAGTATTGTATTGACAGCTCCCTTATGCGGAATCATAACACCCTTTGGCTGTCCTGTTGAGCCTGAGGTATAGATGACATAGGCAAGGTCCTCTTCCCTCTGTTGCACTTCCAACGATCCAGTTGAGTATATAGAGTAAGAAGCTGTCTGATCCACTTCTACTTTTTCCACTGAGGTAAGCCAGTTTAGCTTATCTCTTAGTACCGAAACAGTTAATGCAACTTCAACCTTTGCATTTTGAAGCAAATACTGAATTCTCTCCTGTGGAAGATCAGGTGATATTGGCAAATAGGCGTATCCTGACTGTAAGATTCCCAGCGCTGCTACAATTTGTTCCCAGCCTTTATCCATAATTACGGCAACAAGCTGGTTGTTATTTTTTTCTCTTACTAAATTTCCAATCTGGTTGCTAAGTCCTGCTAGTTCCCCATATGTAAGAGTTCTGTCTTTATGGATTACTGCAATATTATCGGGCTGAATTTTTGCTTTCTTATTAAATAATTCATTCAGAGTATTGCTTATAAATTCTTTCTTAACGATTCCGTTCCGTCTGATTTCTTTCTGTACCTCTGATAATGGAACAAGTTCTGCAATGGATAATTTCCATGCGGATTCGTCATTTGCCAGTTTGTATAATAAATTCAGGTAAGCTTCAAACATCTGATCCAGCATGCCTTTTGGGAATAATTCCTCTACTGCATCCCAGTTCATTACTAAACAACCATCCTGCTCACTAACTACATGATCTAGCCAAATTTGAGGCGTCTGGGAAATGCCGTACACATCATCGCCAGAATCAAGTGAGCCGCTAGGATATTCCGTTGCTCCCAGGTTCAAAGTACTTGTAAATACGACAGGCATGGTAGCTTTCAGTCCATTCTTACTCTTTCTGGACAATTCACGGATTACCTTTACTCCACTTACATACCGGTGGTCGATATCCTCTAAAATCTGCTGCTGTATGCGAATGACTCTCTCTTCAAATGTATCCAACTTTCTATCATCAATCTCTAACAGAATCAAGGATGTAAAGTCACCAACAATTCCATTTACCTGTTCATGGATGGGCAGACGGTTAAATAAAGTAAGGTTTAATGTAAAGTGAGATGATTTGCTCCAGGTAGCCAGTATTTCGGAATAAGCTGCTGCAAGCAGTCCGGAATGCGTTACACCGATATTATTTGCTTTCTCCTTTAACTTATCCCAGTATTTCTTTTCAATGGTTGCCACCCGGCGCTCAAAATGCGGCTTATCCAAAGTTGCTGGATCCTTTATAAGTGGAAGGTTTGGTGCTTCAGGAAGTGTTTTTATGCGTTCCATCCAGTAATCCCATGACTTTTGGAATAAGGAAGTATTTTGTAACTTGCAGACTGCCAGTACATAATCTCTAAACGATAAGTCAATCTGTGGCAATTCCTCTGCTCCGCTATATAATTCCATTAATTCCTTCGTAACAATTCTAGAACTCCATACATCACTGATAAGCAAATCAATGCTGACATGAAGCCTTAATGTGCTTTCATCTAAAATCGATGCTTTAATTTCAAATAATGGCCACTCATCTGCTTTCAATATCTGGTGGGACATACAATCTCTTATCTTCTGCAGTTCTTCATTCTTTCGCTCCTGGTTTAGATCAGTCATGGAAATTCTCTCAATATGATAATATGGCACCTTTTCCAGAATCTGCTGCATACCATCATTTCGAATAATCGCCCTCAACATCTCATGACGTGCAATTATTTTCTGCCATACTTCCTCAAAACGCTGTAAATCCATTCCATGCTGTTCAATCTCCAGATATACGTGTGTGGATACATTTCCTAACTCTACAAATGAGTTTCGTCCAACCCAATATGCCTGTTGCACATCTGTTAATGGGAATGGCTCATAACGATTCACCAAATCTTTTTCTAACACTGGCATTTCATCCTTATAGTCTGCATCTTCACCAATTGTGCCCCCTTGTGCCACAATTTCATCTGCGAGTGCTTTAATATTTGCAGATGAAAACAGATTTCTTAACGAAATTTCCACTTGGAAAACTTTCTTTATCTGGCTGCTTAGCTGGATTGCAACTAGGGAGTCTGCACCAATTTTAAATATGTTATGGTTAACACCAATTTTATCCTTATCAAGTGCTGTGGAGATTAATTCAATCAGCTTCTTTTCAATCTCGTTCTGTGGGGCAACATAATCTATCGCATCATCGCTCGTTCCAATATCATAGCTTGAAAGAAGCTTCCGATCTATTTTACCATTTGGTGTTACAGGTAACTTATCTAACATAATGATTCGAGATGGCACCATATAGTTTGGAAGCTTTTCTTCTAATACTTCTTTAATGGTATCTTCCAAGTTATTACTTCCGCTGTTTTCTTGTACTGACAATTTGTAACCACTCATATCATCAACCAGAGCCTGATACTTATCTTTTGTCTGGTCTACACCACCACCAAGAATACAATGCAGGAACTTATGATTCTCATTTAATTTGAATAAATCACGAATGGATTCAAAATCAAGACTTCCAATCTGGCAGAATCCTAAATCATTCTCTAGTGCAATCGTTTCAAGCATCTGGCATACAATACCCGCCTCAAGATAACAGAACTTTTCTGTCAAGGGTCCGTACATTGATTCAATCGCTTCAAGATTTCCTACCAAGAAAATAGCAAATGCAGATTCATCATAAATTTCTTTGTTTCCAGGTGGAAATACCGTGCCATCAATCTCTGAACCTTCGCTCAATATCATAAATTTATGCTCATCTGGTTTATAGTAATAAGTCCCCCCAATAAACCCTTCTATACGACCTGGTTTTGCATACAGATATACTTGAAGTGGATATAATCCACCTGCTGATGCATAACGGTACTTTGGAAATGGCAAGCTGTCAAATTTAATATACCTTAAACAGCTAAACAAACGGCCTATCACATCAATAGAAATCTCATTTTTCACAAAGTAACGATAACTTCTGCGATTAATATAAATTTGCTTTTCCTCGTCATCGATTTCCTGATATGGCAATTCTACGTATCTCATACCCGTATTTTTTCGTATTCCTAATTTCTTCTGCTTAAACTCAAGTCTTGCAATCGGGTCTGAAATTACATTTACCTCATCCAATCTTTCAGAATCTATTTCATCACCGAAAGCTGCATTATTTACAACAAATGCAACAATATTTTTTGAATTATTATCATCAAACACACAAGCAACTGCCTGTCTTACATTTGGCACTTCCAGAATCGTATGTTCAATCTCTCCTAACTCAATTCTTAAACCATTTATTTTCACTTGGAAATCGGAACGACCTGCAAATTCAATACTTCCATCTGGCAGATACCGTCCAAGGTCACCTGTCCTGTAAATTCTTTCACCCGTCTCTGGATGGGTAAAGAACTTGTCCTTCGTTTTCTCTTCGTCTTTCCAGTAACCTTTTGCCAGCTGTGTACCAGCGCAATACAATTCTCCAACAACCCAGACTGGCCTCTTGGACAGCTTTTCATCTAATACAAAATACTGAGAATTAGAAATAGGTTTTCCATAAGGAATGCTAGTCTGTCCCGCCTCCACTTTTCCAACTGGGGACCAGATATTCCATACAGTTGTTTCTGTTGGTCCTCCAATTCCAAGTACCTTAATATTTTTTCCAAGTTTACGGATACGGTCTGGCAAAGTAACAGGAATCCAGTCTCCACCGATAATAACCTGCCGCAAAGCCGCATCAAATTTTTTCTTATTTTCTTCTAAATGTTGTACATACATTTCCAAAATAGCAGGTACAGAATTCCATAATGTTATTTGTTCACTTTCCATCATTTCGTATAAATGTTCTACATCTAATCTTATTTTCTGATTTGGTATTACAATTGCAGCCCCCGCACTCAACATTCCAAATACATCATAGACAGATAAATCATGATGTAATGCTGTTACTGCAATTGCCTTGTCTTCTTCTGTTATATTTAAATACTTATTGGTATGCCATACCATGTTATAAACATTTCTATGCGTTATCATAACACCTTTTGGTTCGCCTGTTGAACCAGATGTATAGATAAGGTATGCTAAATCATCTACATTCTGCAAGGAATACACCTCTGGTTTCAGGTTCTCATCAATAACAAACTCATCGATACAGCAAACGGTAACATCTTCTGGCCACTGAATCAGTTCTTTCAATCTTGACTGTGTTAGCACAACCTTAGTTTCACTATTTTTTAGAATATAACAGATTCTCTCTTCCGGAAGATCTACGTCTACTGGAGCATAAGCTGCTCCTGCATTTAAAATACTCATAATTGCTACAATCTGCTCCCATCCTTTTTCCATTACAATAGAAACGATTGTATTTGGCTTTGCCCCCTGTTCTCTTAACCAGTTTCCTAGTTGATGTGCATAACAATACAAGGTATGATAGGACAATGCTTTTTCTTTCGTAATGACTGCAACTTTATCTGGATTATTTTCCGCTTGTTTTGCAAAACTGCATTGCAGAAGTTCTGGATTTAAGTCCACAAACGTCTGGTTTGTTTTATCAATAAGTTCATTTTGCCAGCTTGGAAGCAGGTTAAATACTTCTTGATTCCATGCTGATTCATTATAAGCTAACAGCTCTAACAGCTTACAGTATCCCTGAAACATGTCATCAAGCATGCCCTCCGGAAATATTTCTTCCACTGCATCCCAGTTAAAGATAACCGTATCTCCCTTTTCTCCAATCTGACAGTCCAGCCATACCTGTGGAGTCTGGGAAATACTATAGATTACATCACCAAATCCATCAAATGGTGAATTGTCCTGATCCATCAGCCCTATTGTACTTGTGTATACGATAGGCATAGACAAAGTCTGCCCATTGCCATGCATATTTGAATATTCCCTTAGCATCTGAACACCACTTACCACAGAGTGGTTCATATGCTGCCACAAGTCGCTTTGTATTTTTTTGGCTCTGTCAATAAAACGGTTGGATGCAGAATTATCAATTGGCATTAAATAGAACGATGCAAATTCTCCAATTAAGTCATCAACCTGTCTGTGTAAAGGCAACCGGTTAAACTGTGGAATATTTAATGTAAACTTATGGGATTTGCACCAATGTGTTAGCACTTCTGCAAATGCTGCCAGCATGATTCCTGATGCAGTAAGTCCATAGCATGCAGAAACTTGTTTTAACTGATTCCACATTACAGGATTCAGTTCTTTTCTTCTTCTTTTAAATTTAGGCTGACTAACTGTACTAAAGTCTTTAACTAAAGGTAAATCTGGTGCTGGTTCCAGTGTTGACAGGATATTTCTCCAATATTCTAATGACTCTTTAAAGGTATCTGTATCCCGTAATGCAATTTCTCCCACGACATAATCTCTATACGTGATTTCCAACGGTTCTAAATAATAATTTTCATCTTCATACATCTTGCAGACTTCTTCACTTAAGATTCCAACACTCCATGCATCAGCTATCATGGCATCTATACCAATGTGAAGTCTTGTAATACGGTCATCAATCCTTGTTGCTTTTAAATCAAATAAAGGCCATTTTGTGACATCAATTACCTTATGAGACATATTCTCACGTATATTTAGTAATAACTTTTCTTTTTCATCCTGCTGTTTAGAGGAAATATCAATAAGTTCAATTTCATAATCAGGCAAATCCTTAAGCATCTGCTGTGTTCCGTCATTTTGGATAATCGTTCTTAGAGCATCATGCCTGTCAATGAGCTTTCTCCATGCTCTTGTGAACTTATCCAGCTTGAAATCACGGACATCAATTTCTTCGTATGTATGGCAAGCAACATTACCAAATGCTACAGCATCAAAACGTCCTACATAATATGCCTGCTGAAGCTCTGTCAGCGGATACGGTTCATACTCATCTGCTGCCATATGATTGATTTTGGGTAGTTCCATCTTAATCTCTTTTTGAGGTTTCTCAATTTTTTCCTCCTCTTTATATTCTGCCAAGCCACATAACTTGCTGATTTCATTCGCTAGTTCCTTAATTGTTGGATGCTCAAAAATTAGTTTTGCTGTAATTTCAATATCAAATGTTTTACGAATACTAACTAATAGGCGGATTGCCACAATAGAATCTCCGCCAAGTTCGAAATAATTATGTGCTAGCCCAATATTCTGTACTTTAAGTTCTTTTTCTAGAATTTCGATCAGGCTCTTCTCAATTTTTGTAACAGGCGCAACATATTCTTTTTCCACTGCAGAAGTTGACTGACTCATTAAAACTTTTCTATTAATCTTCCCGTTAGATGTTAACGGCATCTGTTCTAAATGATAAATAAAACCTGGCATCATATAACTTGGCAAAGCTTCTTTTAGATACTGTTTTAATGCCTCTTCGTCTACTTTGTCTCCATCGAGCGTATCGTAGTAGGTAACAATACTCTTACTCTTATGGTTCTGCTCTTCCTTAATAACAGCAGCTACAGTCTTAATTCCTTCAAATTGTGCCATCACAGCTTCTATTTCTCCAAGTTCAATTCGGTATCCGCCCACTTTTACCTGGTTATCTTCCCTGCCTAAAAAAATAATTGTGCCATCCTCTTCATAACAGCCCCAGTCACCCGTGAAATAGAGTCTTTCCTTTGTAATGGGATGTATCATAAAGCTCTCGTTTGTTTTTTCTTCATTCTTCCAGTAACCCAATGCAAGTCCCTTGCCACTTATATATATTTTACCTGGGATTCCTTTTCCACGTACTTCCAACACATCGTCTAAAATATATACTTTCTGGTTGCTTAACGGCCTACCATAAGGAATGGATTTTCTCTTTGTATCTGAACTATTTATCTCATGGTAAATAGACCAGATAGATGCCTCCGTAGCACCTCCGAGGCTTACCATCTGTAAAGCCCGGTTCATATTAAATATTCTGTTTACCAGCGAAACTGGTATCCAGTCACCACTCATCATAATTAAACGCAAATCGGAAGGTAATGGCTTATTAACTCCTTCTGCATACTCAATGAACATTTCTACTAATGCTGGTACTGAATTCCATATAGTAACGCGCTCTTTGCATATCATCTCATACCAGTTCATTGGATTCTTCTCGTATTCCTTACCCGGAATTACGATAGCCCCTTTGGCTGCAAATGTGCCAAAGATATCAAATACAGATAAGTCAAAATTCAAAGCTGATATTGCAAATATACGGTCTCTATCTTTTAACTGGTACCGCTTTTTGATATCTATTATGGTATTGACAGCTCCCTCATGGCTTATCATAACACCTTTGGGCTTACCTGTTGAACCAGAAGTATAGATTACATATGCTAAATCTTCTGGCTTTGGTTCTATGCCCGTTTTCTCTTCTGAAAGCCCTGATTTCTCTAAACAGTTTACACATAATACCTGATATTTATTATTTATCTTACCCAAAATATTTTTGTCGTCTACACTAAGAACAAATTTCGTATCACTATCTTCTAAAAGAGACTGGATTCTTTCTTTTGGCAAATCAGCGGATATTGGCAGATAAGCTGCTCCACTTTTAAGAATACCCACTGCAGCGACAATCTGTTCCCAGCCTTTTTCCATCAAAATTCCGACAAGTTCATTTTTCTTTGCCCGCTTTTGAAGGAGCCAGTTTGCTATTTGATTTGATAACCGCTCTAAATCTCCATATGACAGCCTTCTCTCTTCGGAGATAATTGCTGTGTGGCTGCTATATTTCTTATCTCCCACATTTATTATGGATACTAAACTATTTGATTTAATATCTTCAAGTGAAAATATGCTTTTTGACTCAACATATGGTGTTTTGTAATTTACTAATGATGCATTCTTTTCATCCCAGATTGTAGGATTTTTCACAAGCCTTTCTAACAATTCACAATAGCAGTCAAACATCTCATTAAGCATTTTTGAGTCAAATAACTCTTCCATGATATCCCAGTTAAAAGTAAGTGATCCAGCTCTCTCACCAACTTGATGATCCAGCCAAACCTGCGGCGTCTGGCTGATTCCATAGACTTGCTTTCCGATTCCAGAAACCTGGACATTCCATTCTGTGCTGTTCTTTTCATCGTAGCTCACTTCAAACATATTGTCATCTGCTGTCAAAAGTTCACTTGTAAATACAACAGGCATACTCACGCCCTTAGATGTTCCCTGTTCCTTTGCCATTTCACGCATGACCTGAATTCCACTTACGCACTGATGGTCTAAATCCTTCCACATTCTGTTCTGTATTTCTTTTACCTGCTCACAGAAACTCATCCCGTTTCTCATATTTACTTCAAGTAAATTTAAAGAGGTAAAATCACCTATAATCGAATTAATCTCATCGTTCAATGGCGGACGGTTGAATAATGTAACATTAATACAAAAATGGGCATACTTGCTCCATACCCTCAATACATTAACGTAAGCGGTCAATAGTACCATGGACGGCGTTACATCATGCTTTTTGGCTATTGCCTTCAACTGAGACCAGTTTTCTTTTGTCAAAGAGGCACTTTTTCTAATAAAATGAGGTGTTTTAATACTCTCAGGCTCATTTTTCAGCTTAAGCAAAGGCGCACCTGGAAGCTCTGGCACTCTTTGTTTCCAATAGTCAAGAGCTTCTTTATATACATCTGTCTCTTTCATTTCTTCATAATATATCACATAATCACGAAATGTTAACTTAACCGGTATTAATTCCAACTCTTGATTATGGTATAAATCGGCTAATTCTTTTAACAGGATCTGGCAGCTTAGACCATCTGCAATTAATAAGTCCACACTGACATGCAGCCTTACCACATTTCCCGGAAGTCTGGTAATTCTTAAATCAAATAGTGGCCAGTGGTCACTTGGCAATACCTGATGTGATAATTCATTACGAATCTCATTAATTTTCTGTAAAATAATATCTTCCGTTTCCTCCTCCAGATTCATTACAGGTATTTTATACTCTGGAACCTGTTTTAAAATCTGCTGGCTTCCATCAGTATGAACAACAGCGCGAAGCATATCATGACGCTTAATTAGTCTATTCCATGCCTTTTCAATCCCCTCTGAATTCAAATTTTCCTCTTCAAACTCATAATAAACATGTGTTGCAACATTTCCCAAATCATAATCACTATTACGACCTACCCAATATGCCTGCTGCACATCAGTCAAAGAAAATGGTTCGTAACGATTCTCTACATCGGCATGCAAGACAGGAAGCTTCAGGCCATCCTTATTTTTATTCAAAAATGTAATAATTTCATCTCTGTATTGAACAATTTGCTCTTTTATCTCAGATGTTACAGCTTCTTTTGGTGCATGGACTTTTATTTTTTCATCATGTACACTTAATTCAATGCTTTTTCTTTTCAGTTCATTTAAAAATGTTAAAATTTCTTTACCTAGCATTTCGCGCCTCCTTGTTTACTCTTTTTTTCTTCCTGTTTATTTCCACTGTAATCATCTTCTGCTCATCTAATACCTGCTTAATATCTTCTCTTGTAGTTAGTGGATTCGCAATGACCATTCTTAAAACTGTAATAGCCTGTGTCTTCCCTTTACTGCAGTAACTGACTTCCGTCCTAGATACAAAAGATTGATTCTTCTCTCTTTGCTCTTTTTGTATCAGTATGTTGAATTGGCTTACCTCCACCTGCTCTTTTTCTGCCAAATCCTGTGCTTTCCACTTTGCATACAGCCTATCTGGTATAAATCGATAATTTAATATATTTATTTCTTGCTTTCCTACCAATTCTACTCCCTGCATTTTCTGAATTATGCTGCGGGCACATTGTATCATTTCGATTCCGTAGTCCACTAGGCACTCATATCCTTTAACTCCAATCAAATGCAAAGCCGAATGCAGATATAAGGAGACCGCAGGTCTTGAGCCTTCAATCGAAAACTGTCCCAGATCTGCTGATTTTCTTCTTAGAATATAGGCTGTATTTTTCTGAATTCTCCCTGCGGTATCCAAATCTTTAAAAATAACCATTCCGCATCCCATTGGTACATAAAGCTGCTTATGTCCATCAATGGTGATGGAATCTGCGTACTGTATTCCGTTTAAAAGGTCATGATGCTTCCTAGAAAAGGCCAGTGCCCCTCCCCACGCAGCATCTACGTGAAAATAAATATGTTCCCTCTGACATAACTCTCCTATCTGCGTTAGAGGATCTATGTTACCTGAACTAGTTGTGCCTGCGACCCCAATGATACAGATAATACCTATATTTCGTTTTCTGCATAAAGTAACCGTTTCGCTTAAATCTTCCACAGAAATATGCCCATTAGAATCACATTTTATCTTGATTAAATTTTCTTCGCCAAGGCCAAGTAAGGTGGCTCCTTTATAAAATGAATAATGCATTGTCTCAGGACCAATTACCACAGCATCTTCATATCCATAATATTTAAGTGCATTCAAAAATCCTGTCTTTTCTATACCTGTAAAATCATCTTTAGGACCAAACAGTTTGTTCCTAGCACACCATAAGGCTGTTATATTTGCAATGGTTCCTCCTGAAGTAATAACACCTAACGAAGTATCATGTCTCTGCATATTTTGCCTATAGAACATGTCATCTTTCTTATAGAGTAACTTATGTATCATAGCAATTACCTGTCGCTCACATGGTGTCAATCCCTTAGCTGTTTCAACTTTTACAACATTTTGATTAATTGCTACTATCAGACTGGATATAGCCTCTACAAAGCAAGGCAAGGCTGTCGTCATATGCCCAATATATTTTGGGTTATTTACATGAGTAGCATTTTTCAAAATTTTATCTCTCAGAATTTCCACATATTCATCTATTTCAACTGGTTTCGCTGGAATACTGCTATCCATAAAATGACTTTCTATTGTTTCAAGGCTTTCCTGTCCCATTATTACAGAATCCTGATTATACTTCTGAATAAGCAAGTCTATCTGCTTTTCTAATTTCACTTTTCTTTCAATAGTAAAATCAGAGCGAATGAACATGTTATATATTATGCTTTGTAAATTATTGTCTTCAGAAAGTACTTCTTTGTTTGCCCCATCTCTTTCTTTTCTTATACTTTCCATTCACACTTTATGTACAAAAAATCTAATTTTTATACTTTTCCTTCCTTTTCATAATCATTCAAACTGTTTCTGTCTAATTTTCCATTTTGATTAATTGGAAATTCATCTAGCCTGATAAACTTTGCTGGTATCATATAATCTGGCAGTACACGGCTAAGATATTCCTTTAAGTCTGTAATCTCACTATTATCTGCCGACTGATAAAAGGCGATTAATATTTTATTCTGCATATCCATTTGCCGAACAATCACTGCTGCCTTTTTTAAATTATGATGTACTAGAAGTTGGGATTCTATCTCACCAAGTTCGATACGGAGTCCTCTGATTTTTACCTGATAATCGATTCTTCCGTGATATTCCAACTCTCCATTTGTATTCCAGCAGGCCAAATCCCCCGTTTTATACATTTTTCCTTCTCCAAATGGGTTGTTTATAAACCGCTCCTTCGTTAGTCTTTCATTATGAATATAACCACGTGCAACACCTATTCCCGCAATACATAATTCTCCAACTGCATCTTGTGGAAGTCTGTTACCTTCTCCATCTAACACATATATTTGAGTATTATCAATTGGCCTGCCTATTGGAATCCGCTCTATAGCATCGGAAATACCATTACTGCAAAATGCTGTAACATCAATAGTTGCTTCAGTAGGTCCATAAAGATTCCATAAGGAAATGTTATAGTCCTCTAGCAGCTCGTTAAAAAACAAGGCAGTCTTTTTTGATAATTCTTCTCCACTAACCACAACATATTTTAAACTTGCAATTTTCATTAAATCAAATTTTGTCCCAATATAATCAAGAAACATTTCCAATACAGACGGCACAAAATGAATAATTGTTACTTTTTCTTTGTTTATAGCCTTCACAATTGCTCTCGGATCCTTTTCCTTATGCGGTTTTAAAAGAACAAGCCTTGCCCCCTCCATGCTCCACCAGAAAAGCTCCCATACAGAAACATCAAAAGAAAAAGAAGTTTTCTGAAGCAACGTATCCTCTTCTGTAATCTGAAAGTTTTTCTGCATCCAGGTTAATCTATTCACTAAAGATTTATGTTCAATCATAACGCCTTTAGGCTTTCCCGTTGAACCCGATGTATAAATGATATACGCAAGATTTTCCGAAGTAACAGCGATATCAAGATTCGTATCTGGCAATTTCTCATACTTAGAATATTCATCTATAAAAATATAGGTAACTCCCTCAAACTTTTCTTTTTCCATACCCAATACGGTCAGTAGCAAACTTGCCCTGCTATCCTCCATATAGTAACAAATTCTTTCTTCTGGTAGCTGTGGATTTATAGGCAGATAAGCACCACCTGCCTTGAGAACTGCAAAAATTCCAATCATCATCTCAAATGACCGTTCCACCATAACGCCAACTGGTTCATCTGGCTTAACTCCCACACTTCTAAGATAATGTGCGAACTGATTTATTTTTCTATTCAGTTCTTTATATGTCATCGTTTCTCCTTGAAAAGATACTGCGATGCTATCAGGATGAAACTCTGCCTGTTCTTCAAAAAATTCATATATTACTTTTTTATCAGAAAAATCTGCTGTCGTCTGATTAAGCCTTTTATATAATTCTTCTATATTTGTCTGACTATCATACAAACTTTTCATGTAATTCCCCCCCCACAGGCTGTCCGAAAACTAATTTTGACCGGTCTTCATTCTCCACTTTTATATCTGAATGAACCACAAAATCATTTTCTGACACCATTTCCTGTTTTTCTATTGTTGTATCTTGGGTAGTATCCTCCACTTTCAAAATTGACTTTTGTGTTTTCGGACAGTCTCCCCATGCAATTAAATATTATATTGATAAAATCCTTCTCCAGACTTCATTCCGAGACATCCAGCATCAACCATTTTTTGAAGCAATGGACACGGACGATATTTACTATCATAGTAACTTTCATACAGGACAATTAATGAATTTAAAACTGTATCTAATCCAATCAAATCTGCGGTCTCCAAAGGTCCCATCATATGTCCAAAACAAGATTTGAAAATCTCATCCACTTGTGCCGGGGTTGCCACTTTATCTTGTACAACATACATTGCTTCATTCATAAATAAGTGCGATACACGGTTGGAAACAAATCCGGGAAAATCCTGAACCACAACTGCTCTCTTATTTATTTGACTTAAAAAGTTTTCTACTTTCTGAACAGTTTCATCGGTTGTATGGTATCCACGAATCACTTCCGTACAATTTTTTAGATATACTGGATTCATAAGATGGATCCCTATAACCCTCTCAGGACACTTTGTTAATGCTGCAACTTTTGTGATTGAGATACAGGATGTATTTACTCCAAATACTGTATCTTCTCCGCAAATAGTATTTAATTGTTTGTAAACTTTTTCTTTTGTACCCCACTTTTCAGGAGTATTTTCAACCACAAAATTACAATTTTTGACGTCGTTGATATCTATGGAGAACTTGATATTATGAATTAACGCTTTATCAAACTTTTTTGTTTTTAAATACATGTGTGCGAACCGCAAATCTTTTTCAATGTTGTGCCTTGATTTATTCAAAATCTCCTCACTAATATCTACAAGAACGACCTCTCTATTATATAGAATCAGATTATGTGCTAAACTAGAACCAATATTTCCCGCACCAATAATACCAATTTTATTAAACATACTGTTGCTCTCCTTATTTTCCCGTTCTTTCATCAATAAGTTCACAAATCATTTTTATATTCTGGAGCTTTTCGAAATCTAAATCATCATCCTCTAATTCCACATTAAATTCTTTTTCAATAAATAAAATAATCTGCATAGCAAAAAGGGAATGTACAAGTCCTAATTCAAACAAATTGTCTTCTAAACCAACATTTCCTCCTGACACATTTTTTGATACGAATTTCATCATTTTCTGTTCAATGTTATTCATAACTAATATCCTCCTTTTATTCTTTAATATCTTCCCGGAATCTTCAGCCCTTATTTTATAAGGCTTTCAGACTCTCCTCTTCAAAAATCACCCACTTTTTTCACAAAAAATGCTTGACAAATCCCTCAAAGTTTGCGGCGAAGCCGATTGAATATATTATATTTTTTCGACTGGAGGCGATTTTTGATGTTACCTTGTAATATCGGCGGTCACACCGCCTATCAAGATACTTTCGTATCTGAATTTCTGAAATATTACCCTAATCCTTTTTCTCTTTCTAAGGATTCATGGGAATATATTATTCAATTTTGGCATCTGGATCTTTCACTTACCGATACCATCATGCAGGAATGTTATTCCATTTTCGGACCTGAACCACGCTTGCCATCCTGTATGCTGCGGTCTTATCTTTTAGCTTTAAAGCTTAAGATTACCTCTATCACTTCATGGTCTTGTATGCTAAAAAAAACTCCCCTTTATGCCATCCTCAGTGGTTTCCCTGTTGGGGACACCCCAGGTGTTGGCACTTTTTATGATTTCTTTTCACGTATTTGGAAAAGTGATTCTAACAATCTTTCACCTAAAGACCGCTTTCCTAAAGTGAAAGTTCCAAAGGGAAAAAAGAAAGGGGATAAGACATCTTGTGATTCTTCTTCCATCGCTTCTAAACTTCTTCCTCTTTTAGAGCGTTGGAACATGAAACCAGAAAATCCTTTTTTTTTATTTTTCAACTTTACCATCAACAGTTTCTTTCCCTTTCCATTGAAAAGGGACTTATAAATTCAGAACATCTGGCTCTTGCCGGTGACGGTTCTGCTATACGTACCGCAGCTCAACAGCGTAAAAAGAGACTTTGCAAGTGTCTTGAAAATGATGGGATACGTAACTGCAACTGCAAACGTCATTATTCCCAGCCAGACTGTAATTGGGGATGGAATTCGCATCGGGAATGTTACCTTTTTGGATACCATCTTTACATGTATGTGGCTTCCGACTCCCATAGTGATCTTCCTGTTTTTCCAATGTTGGAACGAGCTTCCAGACATGATATGCATTCTTTCCTACACTCTTTTTTTACAATGAAAGCCTACCTTCCTGAATTTCACATTGAGAAGCTTCTTCTGGATTCTGCTCAGGATGCCTATGCTGTTTATGATTATTGCAAGAGAGCATCGATTACTCCTTTTATTGATTTGAATCCCGGAAATACCGGGAACTTCAAATATAAAGGCGATTTCACCATTGATGACGATGGCGTTCCAATCTGTCAGATGGGCTTACGTATGCACAAAGACGGATTTGAAGCTGCAAAATACAGAGCGAAATACCGTTGCCCGAAAGCCAATCGAAAACAAAGGTGTTTCTGTAAACATCTCTACTCAAATGCAAAATATGGACGTACTGTACATATTTACCTTAATGACAATTCACGATTGTTTAACATACCGCCAAGAGACAGTAAAGCATGGGAAAAAGAATACGATCGGAAAACTTCCGTAGAACGCTCAAACAAGCGTGAGAAAAACGACTATAAATTAGAAAACGGCAGACACCGCTCTACAAAGATGTGGTACTGCCGCCTCTACGGCATCATGATGCTCCAACATCTTGATGCCTGGGAAATGCCCTCTGTTGAGGCATTTCAAAAATCTTTATTAAGTTTGACCGCTTAATAAAGATATCTTACCTTTAATCAAGATTTTTTTCAAGTCATTGTACCAACTATATCTAATGTTTTGTCCATTTTTCTCAAAAATCTAACATGGATGCCGATTTTTTCCTAAAATGTCTTTTCCTGCACAATATTCAGTTGTTAATTTTCAATTTAAATCTCACTTAACGAGATTCCGAGAAGTTATCTTTCTCGCTAAGTACCTTAATCATACAATTGCAGAATTCATCTAAATCTCCTATAACTGCAACATCTGCAAACTGAAAAATTGGTGCATTTTTATCTCTATTAACCGCAATAATCTGTTTTACATTTTTCAGTCCGACAATATGCTGTGTTGCACCCGAAATTCCAAATGCAATATAAGTGTCTCCTGATATTGCATTGCCAGATTGTCCTATCTGATACTCACGCTGAAATATCCCATCATCAACCAGGCATCTGGTTACACCAACATTAGCATGCAACATATCAGCTAGTTTCAAAACTTTTTTAATAGAATATGCCGCTCCTCTTCCAATTCCAACTGTAATTCTTGAATTAATATTTCTCTGTTTTCTGTTTTCTTCAACTTTTTCTTTCAGAAGTAATTTGACAATCCCCTCCTGCCTATCAATTTGCTTTTCTTCATATGTACATTTAAATATGGCCCTATCATCTGCTTGAATTTGTCTTTCTTCTATAATAAAAATATCTCGTTTTACTGTACATATCTGTATTTTAACTCCAATACTTGTTATATTAGCCACTGTAGAATCATTCACTGCTGTTCTGGAAAAAACAAATCTATCCACTTCTCGGTCAAAACTAATTTCAATACATTCAGCCGTTAATCCTAATTCCAGACGTGTTGCTGTACCTGCTATTAATTCCCTATTTTTTCCATCGCTGCATCCTAATACTACAAAAGGGCTATATTTTTTTAATAAGGAACTGAAAATCTCTTTTACAAGTTCCATTTTAATGGTCTCAAATTCATAAAATAGTACAATATCAGCTCCACAACGCAAATATTTATGTAGTACTTCTTTTTGCTTAACACCAAATTCTATAATTACTAATTGCTTCCCTAATTCCTCAGCTAACTTTTTTCCTTTACTGATTAACTGAAGTGTGTAATCCAAATCATCATACACAGATGCTAATACCCAAATCTGTGCCTGCTCTATTTTTCTATCCATGTATTCCTCCAGCCATTGAAAGTATCTTCAATGAATTGTCCAAAACATCCCCCTCTAAGTATTTCGTGATTTTACTTCCTTGTTTGAAATCTGTTAATGGACGTGTAGCTACTACTTTTGTTCTTGAACCTCTTACTCCGCATCTGTTTAAATCAGCTCCAATTTCATTGGAGCCCCACACCTCGTAAGGAACGGATTTTGCTCGCTTTATTTGCATAAGAGTAAGCTTGGTTTCTCGAATTGTACAGTTTCTGAATGTAATTACCGCCTTTCCTTCTAACTGATACAAACTCTTCCAGCCATCTTCTATCAATTCACATGTCAACTGGGATTCTACAATCTTAACACTCTCCACATTACCGACATATCGTATATGCAGTCTTTCTGCCAGTGAAATGCCAACCTGCCCCGTTTCTCCATCAATGGTATGGTCTCCACAAAATATGTAATCATAGTCTATTTTTTCACTGAGTGCTTTGGCTAACACATAAGAAGTAGCAAGTGTATCAGCTCCCGCAAATGACGTGTCGGACAAATAAATAATCCGCTTACAGCCTAAAGCATTCAACTCCGTCACAATTCTTTGATCAATTACCCCCATAATGAGTGCTGTAATCTCTAGATCCCTATCCGAACTTTGTCCTAGCATCTTTGCCTGTTCTATAGCATAATAATCAAACGGATTAATCACGTATTTTTGCTTGACAGATGAAAACACCAACTCAGCCCGCACTTCTTTTACACAAATAACAATATTCATTTTTATGGTCACTCCTTTCCGCTGCTCTGCATGGCACAAAGATCCAATTTTTTAATCTAAAGTCTATAGAATATCTACCATCTTAAAAATAATGTTTTTCTGGATTTCCGATGTTCCTGAGTATATTGTGGCTCCTACAGAATCCCTTAACTCCCGTTCCATGTTATATTCTTTGCTATACCCATAGGCACCATGAATTTGTACCGCATCTAAACATGTTTTTACATAACTTTCGCTCACAAAAAGTTTAAAGATAGATGCCTCAAGAAATACATTTTTGCCTTGGTCAACCATCCAAGCTACTTTATACAAATAAGTCCTGCCTAACTCAATTTTTACTTTCATTTCTGCAATCATATTTGCCAATGACTGATATTCCTTAATTGGCTTTCCGAACTGTTTCCTGTCATTCACATACTGAATACAGTTTTCCATAATTCGCTCCATAGCACCTATGTGACTTGCAAACTCAAATATACGTTCCATCTGTAAGGAATAATTAGCTACTTTTGTTCCTTTATTTACTTCGTAAACAATATTTTCTGCTGGAACTTTACAATTATTTAAGGTTATCTCAGCCATAGGACACGACGTCAGCCCCATTTTCTCTATCCTTTTACCAACGGTAACTCCTTCAAAATCCTTCTCTACCATAAAGGCAGTAAATTTTTTCACTCCTGGTACATCCGTTGTTTTTGCAACAACAATAAACACGTCTGCAATCGGAGCATTGGAAATAAACATTTTGCTTCCATTTAAAAGATAATAGTTGTTCTCTTTTACTGCATATGTATTCATTGAAAATGTATCCGAGCCTGAATCTGCCTCTGTTATTGCAAAACATCCGATATATTTGCCTTTTACTAAACTAGGCAAATATTTTTCTTTCAGTTTTTTACTTCCGTATTTATTCAAAACGTTTTGACATACCCATAAATGATTTGTAATGGCAAATACGAATCCGTTGTCTTCACAGCCATACCCCAAAGACTCCAGCAGTAATGCGGAGGACAAATAATCCAGTTCCATTCCACCATACTGAATTCCAATATTCATTCCGATCAAACCAAATTCAACGCACTTTTCCCATTTTTCTCTTGAGAATCCAATATCTTCATGATCATTCAATTCCCGCTTTGCAAAAGCAATTACTTCATTTTTTAGATCGATTTGCTCTTCCGTAAATTCAAAGTTCATCTTCATACACCCCTTCTTTTATTTTCATCTCTTTATTCACTTACGAATAATATCAAAATATTTATATTAATATACTTAATAATAAAACTATTAATTATCCCTATGGCCTGACTATTAACAAAGAATAAGTTTGGTCAAACATTTTTTTACTTTTTTAATTTTGAGCGAAGCGAAAAGAAGACTGTAAACATCTCCATACTTATTTAAATTTTATTTCTGTTCCTTTTCATATCTACTTATAAATTGAATTAAATCTTTCAGTATAATTTCACAAATGACAACCTCTTCCTCTATACTGCATATTGATAAGTAATAGTCCGTATTAAATCTATAGCTTTTCAGTCTTATACCCTTTTGAATTTCACCATATTGATTGACCACCACACCGTCTATGGCATTTACAGAAAACGAATTTAGACTGGTAGAAAGACCTGTTCCAAGAAATTTAATATAACTTTCCTTAAGCGTCCATATCTGTGTAAATCTTTTTGCCTGTTCTTCTTTATTAACTGCACAGATAAATTTTTTTTCACCTTCAGTAAAAAATCTATCAGCAATATTTTCTTTACCTCTTTGAATTTCTTCAATATCTATTCCAATCTCAGTTCTCCCAAATGCAATTACTACCCACTTTCCAGAATGGGATAGGTTGTACGAAAAACCATTCATATGATTCATGAACGGTTTACCAAATTCATTGTAGACCGTATCTATTTTTATGAATCGCCCAAATGTCTGAAACAAACTATATTGAAGTAATAATTCCGCACAAATACATCTTTTGGAATCCTCAAGAAAATGATACCTATCTGCTTTCATTCGTCTATCTTTTGAGACTGCGTTTCTAAACAGCTGATAATTATCACTATCAATTTTTGTTATATTTATGCAATTTATAATCGTCATGTCCTACCTCATATATATATTATTTTTTTAATTACCTCTTGACAAATCATTATAATATTTTTTTATTACATTATGACAAAATTCTATCATATTTTCAGAAAATATTTTACCTGATGTAGTAAATGGTAGTTTTTTGTGTAGTGAATGGTAAATTTTGGTGTTTAAAGTGTTTCTTCAGTTGAGAAATTGATTTCGCATACTATTTTTATATTCTTCTATCTTTACAATTCACTATTTGATAGGTTGCAATACGCATAAAGTATGCTAAAATAAGAATATAAAATATGAAACATCATTAATTTTCACTAAATTCAGGAAGAAAGGAAGCCAATACATGATAAAAATTGCGATTTGTGATGATGAGCACTTTATTTGTTCACAAATAGAGAACATTCTTCTAAAATATGCAAGCCGGAATTACATAAAAGTAGATACAGAAGTTTTTTATTCAGGAGAAAGTATTTTAAATTATTTTAATAAAGGTGATACCTTTGATTTAATATATCTTGATATAGAAATGGAAAAAATAAATGGGATTGAAGTAGGTTACAAGATTCGGAAAATCATGAGAGATTATACAACAGAAATCGTATACATTTCAGGGAAAGATGCTTATTACAAGAGGCTTTTTGATGTTCAGCCGTTAAATTTTATTGAAAAACCCATTACCCCTCAATCTGTAATTGATGCTTTAGAGTTAGCAGCGGAAAGATTAAAAAAATTCTTTGGCTTTTTTCAGTATCAAAAGAGACACGAAACTTACAAGGTGGAAATAAACAACATTTTATATTTTGAGAGTTTTAATCGTGAAGTAAAAATTGTGCTGAGTAATCGAGAAGATTTGTTTTATGGAAATCTTGAAGACATCTCGTTCCGTGTCTCTGGCTATCCGTTTTTAAAAATACATCGTTCTTACTTGATCAATTACAATCACGCTTCTATATTAAGATATACAGAAGTAGTCATGTCCAATGGCGCAATTCTTCCAATCAGCAGAAACAGAAGACAGGAAATTAGAAATATGCAAATGAACAAAAAGGAAGAAAAAAATGAGTATTGATAAATATATAATTGTTTATACATTTAGTGATATCTTCATGGCATATGTTATCTATAAATATATTCACATTTTCTATTCTGAATGTAAAATCAGCAAAAGAATGGAACAATTAGCCTACATAAGTTACATTATTTTAAGTACTAGTATTTACACAGCTATAAAATTACCATTAATAGTAATGATTACTTCCATTTTTCTGCTTTTGGGGCTAGTTTTTATTTATTATGGCAGTTTGAAAAAAGCACTTCTGACGACGGCAATCATTTACCTGTCTTTAATGTGTATAGAGACTATTATCGTATTTTTAACTAACTTTCCCGGTGCTGATCTTTTTGCTTCATTTCAATATAATTCAGAATTTGGCATCATCAGCATTCGAATTCTCTCCTATGCCTTTGTACGTTTAATGTATGGGTTTAAGCATGTAAAAAACGAAAATCGCTTGCCTTTTATTTATTGGTTAAGCCTGATTTTGGTGCCCTTTGGAACACTCACTTTATTACTAATGATTTTTTCTGAAAATTCAGTATCGTCCATTTATATTATTAGCAGCATCGGGATTGTTCTTATCATCAATATTATAACTTTCTATCTGTATGATTGCATTTCGAACCTCATGGCAACTCAAATGAATAAACGATTGACTGAGGAACAGAACAAATATTATGAGCATCAAATTGAACTGATGAAAACATCACTCGAAAATATAAAGATTTTTCGGCATGATCTGAAGAACCATCTGTCCCCTATCTATAATATGGCAATATCTGGAAGAAATGAAGAGTTAATAGAACGAATTTCAAAACTAGCAAAGGTATGTTGTGAGAGTGGACAGGTCGTATCCGGCAACAGCGACATAGACAGTATTATCAATTTCAAATTACAACAGGCGGAAAGAGAACGAATACACGTATCTACAAAAATTGTTGTACCTACCGAACTTTCCATTTCACCTTTTGATCTTGCCGTGATTCTGGGGAATTTAATTGATAATTCTATTGAGGCAATATCGACGATTGAATCAGATCGTTGGATTAACATTGATATGAGATATACAAAGGGACGCTTAATTTTTCAAATTAGCAACTCATTTGATGGCTTTCTGAAAGAAAGCAACGGAATTTTGGCTTCACGCAAAAATAATCCGACAAATCATGGCTTGGGACTAAAAAGTGTCCAAGCAGTGATACAAAAATATGATGGAGCTATGCAAATTACACATATGGATAAAATTTTCACTGTGAAAATTCTTATGTATGTACAGCCTTAAAGATTATATATTATGATTCAGAAAAGAGGTACTAATGAAGCAATTGGCAAATAGATTGACTGAAAAATTAGTCTTATACCAAATTATTAAAGAAGAAGATAAAGATTTGTATTCATATGGAATCTGGCAAGGTGTCATGTTATTGTTTAATTATGCAACTATCATAATAATTAGCTGTTTTTTTCAAATGCTCTGGCAAGGAATTGTTTTTACGGCTGCATATAGTCTTTTGCGGTCCTATGCCGGAGGCTACCATGCCCGCACCCAAACAAGATGTTATATGTTTTCCGTGATTATGATCATTGTAGTGCACTGTCTCATCAAATTTGTAAATTGGAACTACATCACTCTGATAACCAGTATAACTTTATCAGGTACAGCTATCTTGTATATGGCTCCGATAGCAGACGAAAATAAAAAGTTAGATGAAAAAGAATACATTGTTTATAAAAAGCGCACGAATATAGTTTTATTTCTCTTAATTACCAGCATTATATTATTTAAATTTGTCAAACAGCTTGAAATTTGTGTTTGCATTACAATGGCAATATGTGTTTCAGCAATTATGTTAATACTTGCAAAAATCAAAATTTTCAAACGGCACAGCTAATTCATTTGAAGTTTCTTATCATTTCAACTATTCTGATATCCTGTTAAATCTGCATGCAAGAGTTTCCGATATCATTGAGAACTTCCACTTAAACTGGTGTGGTATAAAAAAAGTTGACAGCTTATTCTCAAGGATTTTATAATAGAATCAAGAGAATAAGGAGATACTCAAAGTGGCACGTAAATATGACCATGAATACAAAGTACAGGCAGTAAAGCTGGCGAAAGAAATCGGCGGCGCTAAGGCTGCTAAAGAATTAGGAATCCCTGAAGGAACCATCCACACATGGCTGAAAGCAGTCAGAGCTGGAAGATTGGATATCGGGGAAGGCTCCCATACCCCTGTCAGCGCAATGAGCCTGTCAGAAGAGATCACCATGCAGCGTAAGCGTGTCAAGGATCAGGATAAGGAAATTCGTCGACTAAAGGAAGAAAACGAGTTTCTGGAGGAAGCCAGTGCTTTTTTCGCCGCCAGCCGTCGGAAGTCAGCAAAAACCAGAGGATGATCTTTCTGGCACTCAAGACAGAGGACGGCAGGATCAAAGGAAAAATCACATTTTATTGCCGTATGCCTGGCGTCAGCCGACAAGGCTTCTATAAATATCTGGCGAACAAAGACCGTCCATGGAAGTACCAGGAGCTGGCAGATGCTATGAAAGAAATTGTCAGCGAGGATGAATGTAACGATACTTATGGACGGATCCGGATATACCAGGCGCTGCTGCTGAAGCATCCGGAGGGAGTCCGTATTCCCAGCGAACGTACTGTGTACCGGGTTATGGATCAAATCGGTCCCAGCCATCGGCCAAAGAGGAAGCCAAACGGTATTACAAAAGCCGATCGTGAGGCAATGAAATCGGATGATCTGATAAAGCGGGATTTCCATTCGGATGCTCCGCTTCAAAAGTGCGTCACAGATATCACGGAGATCAAGGGATCCGATGGAAAACTGTACGTATCTGCAATTTTCGACTGCTATGATCCTGGTGTCCTCGGTCTGGCAATGGAGACAAACATGAAAGCGGATCTGTGTGTCCAAACATTGGAGAACGCTCTTATTGCTTATCCTGCGTTGGAAGGCGCCGTGATCCATAGTGACCGTGGAACTCAGTATACCAGCGAAGCTTACCGCAAAGCGCTCCGGGGACACCACATCCATCAAAGCATGAACAGTGCCGGAGGACGCTGCCATGATAATGCACGCTGTGAGAGCATGTGGGCCAGAATGAAGACGGAGCTCCTCTATGACCGCTATGACACAAAGAAGATGACAGTAGAAGAACTAAAGGCGCTCATCTGGAGATAGTACCTTGGCTATTGGAACAACCGGAGGGTCTGTTCTGCCAATGGCGGTCTTCCTCCTATGATCAAACGCAGACAGTATTATGAGGCTTTGGAACTGGCAGCATAGTCAGTGATATCTTTGAGATAAATGTGTCAACTAATATTGACAATATCACAGGCAATGGGTAGGGCCGCATGAGAACCATGCGGGGGTGAAATTCCCGTGGAGCTGTGCTGACAGCCGCCTGACTTGTCTTTTTAATATGGATAAATCGAAAACTTTTTATTAGCAGCAGACAAACCCAAAACAGCGCGGTACAATATTTGTAGGAAGTTATGTTCCGCACATGGTTTGTCTGGCTGCAGAAAGGAGGACATTATGAGCCAGCCTGTTAATCATGTGCATGGCAATGTCCCCGAACAG
>ERZ781272.210-NODE-210-length-68649-cov-9.582821_pt1 | contig 68649 bp, 66 predicted proteins | sample MGYA00375850_ERZ781272 | MGnify/ENA primary metagenome ERZ781272 (study PRJEB29790, sample SAMN06051246) | human gut metagenome | host: Homo sapiens | place: USA: Cincinnati, Ohio | collected 2013-06-21 | study: EMG produced TPA metagenomics assembly of the Gut...
AGTATTTAACTAGTTCCATCGGCATTAACAGCAACACTTTTTGTCCTATAACCCATGATGCATTTATATTTTTATTTTAATGGGGCCCCAAAACATATCGGCCTGAATATTGAAAGGAGTGTCCCATTAAAATAAAATAGCTCCACTAATCTTTAAAAATAATAAGGCTATAAAGCATTATCTAGAAAAAAGAAATAGAAAAGACGAGGTTAAACCTCGTCTTTTCTATTTAATCTTTAAGATGTTATGCTTTTGCTTGTTTACCGTATTTTACAAGGCTTTCAGCTTCAATTTCTTCTTGAGTGCGATAGTCTTGAGGAATGTCAGACAAACGAATCCAGCTGCGAACTGCTTCTACTAATACGATAAGGATCATGAGGAACATGGCAGCACTGAATGCTACTAGGATCCATTTACCAGCTGGGATATAGCTGTTAAATACGTTTTCAAAGTCTGCAGCAATAGCAACGATAGCCATTAGGATACATGGAATACCTGTAACCCATGCATAGCGTTTGCGGCCAAGTCGCATAATAACTGTAGTACTTACAGCCAATGTCATAGTACCTAATAATTGGTTAGATACGCCGAATAGAGGCCAAATAATACCGATGTTACCTTGTAGAACTAGGTAGCCCCACAAGATACAAATTAAAGCTGCACAACCATATACGCCAGGAGCCCAATGTTGGTCGTTGAATTTAGGATGGAAATGACCTAATAATTCTTGAAGTAAGTAACGACCTACGCGAGTACCAGCATCGATCAAAGTCATGATGAACAAGGCTTCGAACATGATACAGAAGTGATACCAGTAACCCATCAAGTGATCCATGTTAGGCAATCTGGAGAAGATATGAGCCATACCTACTGCTAAGGATACGGCGCCACCAGGACGGTGCATCAAGTCTTCACCAACCATTGCGGACAACGCTGGCAGTTCATGAACTTGAAGTCCTAACGCTTTGAAGGATTCTACTGTGGAGTTAATAGCAAAGTAATCGTCTGGATGCAATGCAGTCGCTGCGATCAACGCCATCATAGCGATGAAGCCTTCTGTTAACATTGCGCCATAACCGATAGGTAAGATTTCTCTTTCATTAGTAAGCATTTTAGGTGTTGTACCAGTTGCAATAACAGTATGGAAACCAGATAACGCACCACATGCAATAGTAATGAAGATGTAAGGGAATACAGAACCTTTCAATACAGGACCGCCACCCCAGATATAAGGAGTAACAGCTGGCATTTGGATTTCAGGCATTACGATGATAATACCGAGAGCCAAGGCGCCAATTGTACCGATTTTAAGGTATGTAGACAAATAATCACGAGGAGCGAGCAATAACCATACTGGCAATGCTGCTGCAAAGAAACCATACACGGCAAGCATAATTTCAATAGTTTGCAAGTCGTATGTGAACCAAGAAGCATATTCGCTAGCTGCGATGTTAGGACCGTAGATAATGCCTACGAAGATTAACGCTACACCAATGATAGTAGCCTCTTGGATTTTACCAGGACGCAACCATTTCAAATAAATACCAATGAAAATTGCAATTGGAATTGTAGCAAATACGGAGAAGAACCCCCATGGGGAGTTATGCAATGCGTTAGCTACTACTACAGCCATACCCGCAAGGGTGATAATCAATAAGAACAATGTAGCAAGCATCGCACCGAAACCAGCTAATTTACTGATTTCTTCGCGCGCAATATCCGCGATTGACTTACCGTCATAGCGAACTGAAGCGAATAAGATAACCATATCATGTACAGCACCAGCCAATACAGAACCGATTAGGATCCATAAGGCACCAGGCAAATACCCGAACTGGGCTGCAATAACAGGACCTACGAGAGGGCCTGCACCTGCAATGGCTGCAAAGTGATGACCAAAGGTTACCCATTTGTTAGTTGGCACGTAATCGTGACCATCGTTGTGAACCATAGCCGGCGTCGGACGATATTGGTCCAAGGTCAACACCTTAGCCGCTATGAAAGCCCCATAAAAGCGGTACGCTAAAATTAGAATACACGCGGAGGCTATAACTAAGTAAATACCATTCATAACCATATAAACACCTCCAATTGTCTTGTGTGACATGGTGTTATATAAAAATATCTGATAAATCTTTTGCACATCCATGCCACATTGGCTCTCTAAACTTTTAGTACTTACAATAATTATTGTATATCTAAACATAAAAGTGTCAATTATCAATTTCTCATTTTGAATGCACATTATGAGTTAAAGACATAACAAAAAAGCATTCTCCGTTACTTAGAGAATGCTTTTATCGTTTTATTTTGATAGTAATTATCTATTGTCTTACTACGACTCCTGATTTATAAAGGGCCTTTTTAATATCTTTTATAGTTAAAACTTTGTTATGTAACAACACCCCTACAAGAGCTCCAGTCACATTTATCTTTGTAAATAAATCCACAAAATGCTGTATATTTCCAGCACCACCAAAGGCTGTTACAGGTACATCCACAACCTCTGCTAAAGCTTGATATAATTCAATATCAAAGCCAAGCCCCGTGCCATGTCTATCGATACTCGTTACCAATAACTCACCTGCACCATGGCCTACCGCTTCTTTTGCTCATTCTAAAGATACACTGCGACCAACTAGCTCACCTGATGATTGTTCATGATAAAACATATAAGCTATAAAAGCTGTTATTAGAGTTATGAGAATAATAATCCCAAACAAAAGCTTTCTCATCAATCTAGCCCCAAATTTTTTCTATATCAGCTATGCTATGTGCATCAGAGCCTAGTACGAATGGCACCCCAATGATAGCAGCCATGCCTTGAATAAAGCGGCTTGGATACATTTCACGGCAGTCTGGTTTAAAGAAGCCACTCATGTTGTAGTCTAGTTCGCGCCCTTGTACGCGCATAATATGTAAGATATCGCTTACCACCTGCGCATTGCGGCGATCCAAGTGACGCTCAAAGCCAAAGTGGTGTTGGTATTTCTTAATTAAATCAAAGTGACCAATTCGTTTTGGCGTATATTCACCGAGGTCAGCACGTACGGCTTGGCGCACGGTGGAGTAATATTTGTAATACAACTCATATTGCTTTTCAATCCACGGACCAAAACCCTTTTCAAATTCTTCAGGGCTATAGTCTAAACAGTAAAAGGCATTATTAACGCCTTCCATAAAATGAACAGACAAAATATTGTCATCTGTCAACGGACCATAGCGGTCGAGAAACTCTTGAATATCTGCCTCGAAGCCTGGAATATAATCCACCTCAAAGCCGAGGGAGATATCGATATGTGTACCATAGGCACGTTGTAATTGACGACCTAGTTCTAGATAGCTATCAACTTGGTTTAATTTCAAAGACGCTGTATCATAGGCCTTTTGGTCACCACCGTATTCAGCTGCAAAAGCCTTTGGCAACGGCGCATGCTCTGTAAGGCATACCTTTTCAATGCGCAACTCGATGGCCTTCTCAATCATCAATGCAGTTCGGTCCCCACTACCATGCGGACACAATTCTGTATGCACATGACCATCTACAAGTCGGCTACGATACTTACTGTATCCAACGAACTGCCGTTCATCTTTCATGTTCATTCAATCACCCTATTCGCCCTACCCCTTGGCGAACCCTTATCTATCATCTGTACATTATTAGTCTTTACTTTAATATCTACGTTTTATTATACCAATAATGCGTATGTTTCGGTATCCTGATATTTACCATGTTTGAAACCAACTTGAGGTGTTAGCCCACAATAGGTAAATCCAAAACGCTCGTGCAACTTGGTACTACCTTCGTTGCCTGCGGTAATAACGGAAACCACATTGTGTAACAATGGATCATTCTTTGCAATCTCTAAAATATGGTCCATCAATTGTGTGGCAATCCCTTTGCCACGGTAATCTTGATGAATATAGATGGATAACTCTACCGTACTTTTATAGGCCTCTTTAGGACGATATGGTGAAAGCGATGCATAACCTGCCACAACACCATCAATGGCACCTACTATAATCGGATGATGCTCATCACTATGAGCCTCATACCACTCCTGCCACTCTGGCAACGTGCGAGGTTCAAGATCAAGCGTTGCTACACCGTTCACAACCTCGTAGTTATAAATATCTAAACAAGCTGCGATATCATCCTTTGTAATTGGTCGTATTACTAATTCACTCATAAGTATTCCTCAAAACAGTTGGTATCCAAAATCCGATATCCAAAACTAAAATTATTTCTATATAACATAATATATAAAAAGAGCCTTAATACGCAAGAAAAAAGGACGAGTTTCAACTCGTCCTTTTGGTTATATTGTAGGCAATATTTTGTACGATTTACTACCTATAAGTAGTAAAGCATAAATAAATTTTTTCTTTTCTATCTATTACACAATAACGAATAGTAGTACTGTAATAATAATTAAAGCACCAATCACAGCGTAATCGATTGATTTCAAGCCTACAGATGCAGCAAAGCTATGTGTAGGACCACCAAAGCCACGTAGTTCTAGGGACAATGCCATTGTTTCGGAGCGGCCCAAGGATTTTAAGAGCAATGGTTGAATAACAGATGCATAGGATTTAATGCGTTTAATGAAGTTGCCTTCTAAGGATAAACCACGGCAAGCTTGCGCCTCTTGTACAGCGTGACTTTCAGCAATGAAGTCAGGCACAAAGCGAAGTGCTGCAGTGAACATAAATGCATATTCATAAGGAATTTTGCATTGTGTTACGAGCGCCGCTGTAAGGTCTTGCAATTTTGTCGTCGCCAATAAGCAGATGAATACAAGCGTCATAGCGAGCATGCGCAAGCCAGATACAATGGCAGATGTTACATCGCCACTGCCGAGGAATTGAACAACGCCAAGGAATACGGCAAAGCTAGTCAACGCTACAACGGCCTTACGTTGTTTGATCAATAGACCTGCAACGAATAACACAACAAGTTCTACAACGACCAAGGCCAATAGAGATTGCCAGTCGCGTAATAGAATGGCCCACACGGATACGGCGAGGGTCATTAAGATTTTTGTTAACGGTACTAAACGTTCCATATGTCCCTCCTACTTCCCGCTCAACTGAGCCACTAACTTAGATTTCAATTCATCCATGGATTTGCAATAGCCTAGAGATGGTACCGCTAGTGAAAGTTCCACACTTGGCGGTTTTGTAAGGCCTAAGTCTTGCAATTCGTCCGTAGATTTCTTGAACAATTCTTCTGGACTGCCATCAAAGGCAACAGTTTGGTTCCCCATGATGAGTGCACGACTACATTCGCTAGCCATGATTTCCATATCATGTGTAATGAGAAGGATCGTAATGCCTTCTTGATTGAGTTGGCGCAATAACGCTAACAACTCTTTAGTTTCCTTACCATCTTGACCACTTGTTGGTTCGTCGAGGATGAGGATTTTAGATTGCATCGCTAGTGCAGAAGCGATAGCAACGCGTTGCTTTTCGCCGCGGCGCAATGTTGGAGGATACGCTTCACGTAAGTGAGCGATGCCTGTGCGCTCCAACACTTCATCGACGATTTGTTTCACTTCAGATTTACTGCGTCCCAAGGACTCAGGACCGAAGGCAACCTCTGTCGCTACTGTTGGTCTGAACATTTGGCGATCTGGTTGTTGGAATACATAACCGATAAATTGACCACGTTTAGATGGTGGCATAGATGTAATATCTGTGCCGTTATAGTACATGCGGCCTTCGCTAGCCTTTTCAAGACCTACGAGCAAACGAGTGATAGTCGTTTTACCACAACCATTACGACCACCGATAGCGATATATTCTCCGCCTTCGATGGTGAAAGTCACATCACGGAAGATGTCTACGGATGGCACATAGCCAAAGCGGATATTTTCAACCTTAAGCATGAGCGCCACCGTCCTTTCCTTGTACATCATCAACGCGTTGAATTGGTTGTTTATGTTCTACTGTATTTGTTTGATTAGCTGGAGAGTTGCTTTCACCATGCACCTCGTTTTGAATAGCGTGAGCCATTTCAATTTGGTGCAAGCCCTTAATAGCAGACTCGATACTGAGCCATGGTTCATCACTGTGGAAGCCCGCTTGTTCAAGTTCCATGTACGTTGTGAACACAGATGGCAATGCATCTACGTGAATATTGTGTTCGTACATGTATCGAAGTGTAGTCGGTACATCCGCATCACATGCGATAGAGCCATCCACCATGAGAGCCATGCGGTTTGCATATGGCAATACAGCGTGCAAATCATGGTCGATAACAACAACGGTAATACCGTGTTTTTGATTTAAATCACCTACAAGGCGATATAATTCTGCAGTCCCATCTGGGTCGAGGGAGCTTGTTGGTTCATCAAGGACAAGAACTGTTGGGTTCGTAGCCAATACGGAAGCGATTGCCAAACGTTGACGTTGACCACCAGACAAACTTGTAATCTTACGGTCTTCTAAGCCTACAAGGCCAACTTGTTTAAATACCTCTTCAGAACGAGCTTTGATAGTTTCACGGTCATAACCGCGGTTTTCCATAGCAAAAGCTACTTCTTCACGAACTGTCATCGTTACGAGCTGAGTATCATAGTCGGCAAGAACTACACCGATGTGGTTCGCAAGCTCTGGAATTTCCATTTGCGTAGTCGCTTTACCATCTACAAAGACCATGCCTTCAAGACGGCCGCCGTAGAATTTAGGCACAGCCCCTACCATAGCCATGCAAAGGGTACTTTTACCACAACCAGCAGGACCAGTCACAACGAGGAAGTCCCCATCATGTACGTCGAGATTAATGTTTTCAAGAGACGGTGTAGTCGCCTTTGGATGGTAGTAATTTACGTGCTCAATAGAGATTTTAGCTTGGCGCTCAGGCAAGATTGTCATATGACTATGGTCAGACGTCAATTGATCTGCACTTGGCAACATGCCGCGTTTGGAGAATAGACGTTGCGCCGGAATGTATAAGATTGGCGTAATAGCACCATTCAAAGCACCGACGATAAGTACCAATGGCCACATGCCGTACATGTATACATTATTTGGTAAACCAAGCACTTGCCATAAGAGGGTAACGAAGATACCACCAGATACAACGGTCGCTAAGAAACCGGATACGATTGGTGTTAAATCAAAGCCACCGATTTTACGGAACTTCATAGATAACATCGCACGTGTTACAAGAGCCGCTGTCAACGCGCCGCCTGGTTCAGACAACAAATTACCATAAGGGAATGCTGACTTAGATGTCAAAACATTGATGAGAGCCGCTACAAGGCCAATCCCTAATGTTTGACTTAAACTAGGACGTGTCAATAAAATAGCTACGCAGTACGTAGCAATCGTCCAGTTCGGCGTTACCCCAGCCACACTAGGGCTCACCAAATGCAATATCGTGCCCAATGCGAGCATCAATGTGCTGACAGTAACCCATCTAAACTGGCCACCCTGCACATGCGTGTACACAAGATCTTGAATCCGTTCCATAATAGCCTCTTTTCTAAAAATGAATATATAGTGTTTATTGTAACATTCTTCAGAGATTTGTGAAAGGCAAGATACTATTATAGATAGTATGTTTATCATATGATAAAAAGCACCATCTATTAACGATAGTGCTTTTAAGAACTAATGTACTTCATCTAATAGTATTCTAAGATAATCACGTCTACTGTTTAATATTCTATCAATATAGATAGTCCGGTCTAAATAACGATAAAAACTTAAATAATTATGACAAAGTAAATATCTGTATTCAATTTTGCTTTCTAGATTAATCAATAATCGCTGCCCCATTTCTGGAAATATACTCAACGAGTCATTCGTAGTCACTATATCCGAAACGGTTTTCTTAGCTAACTCAATATCACCGGTTTCTTCTTCTATAAAAGATTTTATTTCTAGCAAATCTTCTCGTGCTTTTGGTGCATAGCTAATTTGATTATTCATAATTAAATCCCCAATTCACTCTTTAGTTGCTCTGATGAAATCCAGCCTTGTTCTTCACCAGATTTACGACCGGTCTCTAAAGCCCCCATAAGTTTTATAGTAGCCATTACACGTTCATAATCTTGAATATCCATAATTGCATATCTACCTCTACCATTTTTAGTTAAAAATACAGGACTATCTATAGTAACATCACGTAAAACTTCAGAATAATTACGTAAATCTGAAATAGGTTTTATATTCGGCATACTATCACCTCCAAAATCTTTTAGTGATATAAAACTCATTTTTCTAATATCTTATCATTATTGTAGTTAAATTATCATGTAAATTCAACATCAAATTTTACAGCGTATCTCTAAAATTTGAAGAAATCGATTTGAGTATCTTATAACAACAAAAGAAATTCTAGCTATTAATTAAATTGTTATTCTCACTTTCTCGTCATATAGTTGTGATATAATGCATACAAATACTTATGCCTAGGACATAGGAGGTCTATATGTACAAATATATTACAATTTTAGGGGCTGCTGGCCAAATTGCACAAAAGTTGACTGCTACATTATTAACATATACAGATATGCACCTTACATTATATGGTCGCCAATTGAGTACTCGTTTACATCCAGAAATTTTAGAGCATGAACGGGTTACTGTCATCGAGGGCTCCTTCCAAAACCCTGCAAAATTAGAGGAAGCGGTAACAAATGCAGAGATCGTATTTGTAGGCGCTATGGAGTCTGGCAGCGATATGGCGGCTATTGTGAAAGCATTGAGCCGTAAAAACGTACGCCGTGTCATCGGTCTTTCTATGGCTGGTCTTTCTGGTGAATTCCCTGCAGCACTTGAAAAATGGACCTTCGACAGCTTGCCTATCAGCTATGTCCAAGGCGAACGTCAAGCACGCAATGTATTGCGCGAATCTAACTTAAACTACACAATCTTGCGCCTCACATGGCTCTACAATGATCCAGAAAACACAAATTATGAACTCATCCCTGAAGGCGTTCAATTTAACGATGCCCAAGTTACACGGGAAGCTGTAGTAAAAGCCATCTTCGACATCTTACATGTAGATGATGAAACACCATTCCACCGTGCAAGCATCGGTATTGGCGAACCAGGCACACACTACGACAAACCAAGCTTTCACTAATTTATAACTATATAAATAGCTAAAGACTATCTACTATTGTAGGTAGTCTTTTTTGTGGTATATCCAAAATCTAATCGGTACATTTTTACTCATGTAACATAGATTTTGGATATACCTTTTCTTATTCCCATATTTTATAGTTATTTATATAGATAAAGTTGCTTATTTACGCTATCCTAATAAATGATTAAGTTATACTAATAGATATGTGAAAGTAAACGCCTATGCGGTTATCTATACCATTTATATATACATTTCTCCGCATAAAACGTCGAGAAATTTATGTATAAAAATTAATGATATCCATTTTTAGTCCCACTTAGGGCTGAGGCTGATTAAGGAGTTATTATGAATCGCATTGTTGTTATTGGTAGTTGCAACATGGATATTGTAATGCTCGCCGATAAACGTCCGGCGGCAGGCGAAACAATCCTCATCGTAGGCTTTGACGGTACTGCTGATGCAGACAAAGCTGTTAAAGACGGCACATTGGCTGCAACAATTGCTCAACAACCAGACCAAATGGGTAAAATCGCTATCGATACAGCTCAAAAAGTTATCAAAGGCGAAGCTATAGAAGCTAAAATCCCTGTAGATCTTAAAGTTGTTACAAAATAATTGTAAATAGAAACTGGGTACAAAAAAGAGTCGCATCCTAACGATGCGACTCTTTTTATTTCGGCTCTCGTTCCAAAAATTCTTTGAAAAATGCAATAAACTTTGGCAAATATGTTTGATCTAAACTTTCAATAGTCATATTACATTTGTAATTGTAAGTAGTACAGATAGTAACATCTATCGCCAAAGCACCCTTTTGATCTAACGAGAATGTAAGCGTATCCCCTTCCCCAGTTAATACATAGGTAAAGGTTGCTTTGCCTTTACATTTCTCATACAAATCAACTAATTCTTGATAGCCTTTACGAATTCCAGACCAATCGCTAGGATCAATATAGCCAGAACAGATATTATAACCTCGTTTAATATATACGCCAAATACACCAAATTCAGATAGCTCTACATCCATATCAAAAGCAATTGTTAAATTAGGTTCATTTACGATTTCATACATAGTACGTCACACTCCACAAACAGCAATATTTTTGTTTATTATAACATTACATGTATTAACGAAATAGTGTCGATAATTTTTAAGTGCATCACTAATGTATATAAAGGTTCGAATAACAATGCCATATAAAATATAAAAAATAGCGACTAGTTGATTGTCTTAACTAGTCGCTATTTGTATGGTAGCACTCCAAAATTAGAGTTCTTATTATAATATTTTCTTAAAGAATATGGTCGTATGTACCTTCCCAGGTAGTTGTGTTCGTTTATATTCTTTAAAGCCAAAGCCTTCATACATTTTGGCAAGCCATGGGTGTTCTGCGGCAGTACCTAGTGTTACGGCTGGCGTCTTATATACATTACGCAACAAGTCTTCTGCTTCAGCGAGAACTTCACGAGCATAGCCCTTTCCCTTATGTTCAGGAGCCGTCACAAAGTGTGCAATATGCGGGTATACATCTGGTGTAGCTTTTGGAATCCAAGGCATGCGGAATGAAATAGAACATACCAAGGAGCCATCTACGTAGAGGCCATACACAGGATATTTTAAGATCCACGCACGAGACTCTTCTTGGCTAAAGTTGATGGCATCAAAGGATATAGGATAGTTCTTATTCTCTGCATAGCCTGCAATCAACACTTCATGATACTCAGCCGCATCATCTACGGTTAATTGTCTAAATTCTTTCATCATATACCTCGTTTATAAAGCTGCGCTATCAAGAGGCAATTCGCTATCTAGTGTAAGGTAACGGCTCAAGAATTTACGTGTTCGCTCTTCATTTGGATGTTCAAGGACCACTTTAGGATCACCTTGTTCTACGATGACGCCGCCTTCCATGAAGACTACTTGGTCAGCCACTTCTTTAGCAAAGCCAATTTCGTGAGTAACGATGATCATCGTTACTTCTAACTCTTTAGCAATCTTACGGATAACAGCCAATACTTCCCCTACGAGCTCTGGGTCAAGGGCTGATGTAGGTTCGTCAAAGAGAATAACCTCTGGATCCATCGCAAGGGCACGAGCGATGCCGATACGTTGTTGTTGCCCCCCTGAAAGTTGTACAGGATAGTAATCGTCATAGCCTTCCATGCCTACTTCCTTGAGGAAGCGTTGCGCAATCTGGCAAGCCTCAGATTTTTTCATTTTCTTAACTGTTACAAGGCCTTCCATGATGTTTTCAATAACAGTCTTATTAGAGAATAAGTTATAAGACTGGAACACCATAGATGTATTGCGGCGTACGTTTAAGATTTCCTTGTTAGACGCTTTATGTAAGTCTACAGAAATATCATTCAATTGCATCGTCCCTGCATCGGCCTTTTCAAGGAAGTTGAGCGTTCTAAGAAACGTCGTCTTACCGCTGCCAGATGGGCCAAGGATAACCGTTACAGACCCTGTTGGCACATGTAGGTCGATGCCCTTTAAAATTTCACGGTTCCCGAAGGATTTGTGAACTTGTTTAATATCTATCATAATGCATTACCTCGTTTATACTTGCTTGCATAGACTTCTAAACGATGGAAGATAAATTCAAAGACAATCCCCATCACCCAGAATAGACCGGCCACTACGATGTAGGCCTCAAAATACTGCGAATTTTCCTCTGTATATAACTTTGCAGCACCGAACAATTCAATAACAGTAATAACGAATACGATGCTCGTACTCTTCATGGTGTTAAGGAATTGGTTAGTAAATAGTGGCAATGCAAAGACTGTCGCTTGTGGCAATACGATACGACGAAACGCTTGGAACCACGTCATACCAATAGCTTGAGCCGCTTCCATTTGACCTTTCGGTACCGATTGCAACGCAGCCCGGAAGATTTCACTCAAATACGCCCCTGTATGCAAGGTTAAGCCTACAACGGCTACGAAGGTAGCTGGCACCTTTTCAAATGGCACATGTACCCCAGTTTGATCCTCTAGTGCGAGGAATAAAATTGGCAAGCCATAGTACACGAGGTATAAGAGAACCATGTTCGGAATACTACGGCACAATAATACATACAAGTAGCTGAGCTGACTGAGCACAGGTACTTTATTTTGTTGTAGCACGCAACTTAATAGCCCTAGGATTGTACCTAAACCAACGCTGAGGAAGGTAATCATGAGGGTTACTTTCACATAAGGAATGACAGCAAAGAAGGTGCCATAAATATAGGTTGAATCAATAATATGTCCCATAAGCCCCTACTCCTCACTGATCAAAATACGTTGCGTTTCTTTGCCCGCAACGGTAAAACGTTTTTCAAGCAATCGGCCCAAGAGGGACACGATAATAATTAAAATGCCATAAATGATGGCCGCATCGACGAATAACTCGAGATAGCGTTGGCTATTTCCGCCCATGAGGTCCGCCTTACGCATCATATCGACAACGCCGACGTTAAAGATGAGGGCCGTCCCTTTCAACATACCGATAACGAGGTTCGTCAATGGTGGAATGCTCATGGTGAAAGCCTGCGGCAAGATGATGCGCACATAGCTTTGAAACTCTGTCATACCAAGACTTTTAGCGGCTTCCTTCTCACCAGGAGCCACCGCATCGATACTGGAGCGCATGATTTCAGCACTATACGCTGCGATATGCAATGTAAACACGGCGTATACGAATACGAGGCCTGGCACATTTTTCATGTTAAGCCCCATATGGGACATGATTTCTGGCACACCAAAGTAAATAAGAAATAGTTGTACCAAGAACGGCGTGCCCCGCATGAAGGAGATAAATACAATAAATAATTGGTTTAATACTGGCACCTTCTTGAGGCGAATGATGGCTATAATAGAGCCCAAAATAACACCTAAGATGGCAGAAATAACGGTGATGAGCACCGTTACGTGAACATAATTCAAGAGCTGTGGAAACGCTTGGATCATGTAGGACACATCAAAATACTTGCCCACAGTAGCACCTCGTTTCTAGACATAATAGAATAAGGCCGCCAAGGCGGCCTATTCGTTATTTTTGTGTTGGATCGAATGTGTAATCCCCACCAAGATATTGTTCAGAAAGTTTTTTCAACGTACCATCAGCACGCATTTCTTTCATAGTTTTATCAATTTTTTCGTTTACTTGTTTCATGTCGTCTGTACGTTTAGACAAGAAGTAGGTTGGTACTACTGCCAATACATCGCCTACAGCTTTGAGTGGTAAGCCACGGTCCTTAATAGCAGAATTAATTACGTATTCGTATTCACCTGCCGCATCGGCACGACCGGTAGCAACGAGGTTCAATGTTTCAGCACCCGCTTTATCTGTATAGATAATGTCGATTGGTGGATTTGCTGTTTCGTTGAATTGTTTTACTAATTCGTTGAACTCAGAGGATGTTGTAACGGCAATTTTTTTGCCTTTCAAATCATCTAATTTAGAGATGTCGTTGCGGTCGTTTTTAACTACTAATTTACGTGTAGAGTAGTTGTTAGGCTCATTTGTGTAGTAGTATTTTGCTTCACGAGTTGGGTTACGACGCATTTGGTTGGCAATCATATCCACTTGTCCTGCATCCATCGCTACGAAGGCAGCATCAACGGCCATCGGTTTGAAGTTGAAGTGAAGGTCTGGATTACGACGTTCAATTTCTTTCAACAATTCTACGTCAAAGCCTGTAAGATTGCCGTTATCATCTGTGTAGGAATAGGGACGAACTGTACCGCGTGTAGCTACGTTAACTACTTTGGCATCTGGATTCACCTTTGTTTCTTTAGATGTATCATCGCCACAGCCAGCTACCACGAGCACGCCTAGTGCCAATGCGCCAATGGCAAATAATTTCGTCAATTTCTTTGTATTAAACATGTAAAACTCCTTCTTTTCGCAATGTTTGCAGGAATGGCTCTAGCTTATCAGTATTGGTAAAAGCCTCCATTATTCTATCTATTTGGTCAGCCTGCAAGGTGAGGCCAAGCTTAATGCGTATACCCTCTAATGTAAGAGGATTATTCGGCGATCCTTTCGGATTGTTCACCATTTCTGTGAAAGTCTCTCCATTCTTTAAGGTAACGGTTACTTTCGTAATCCGCTCTGTTTGGGATACCTTCGGCAAATCATAGACCCGTTCTATACGCGACATATAATCTCGCACTGATTGGTCTATAGTATCTATCTTAAATAGTTCATCCTGTACTGCCCCATAGGCGAGGACTTGGTACACGATGTACTCTATGGAGAACTGCCCTTCTCGACCTGTTGTTGGCGCTGTATACCGCAATGCTGCATCAGCACCAGGCGGGAAGTGAACAGTAACTCGATCTATATCATCCCAAAGGGAAGAAACGAGGGTGGCACATAGTCTACGTTTACCTTGTTCCTCTGCATCTGGTGAAACGTTGTAGTGCTTAGACACATACGAAGAAGATGTATATATTCTATGTGCCACGGTTTCAGCTGCTTCAGTGCCACAAATGGCTGCCGAGCAATAGGGGTGGACTTTCATCCACAAACCAGGATCAATGAGTTGCCCTGGAGCTAACCAACGGCTAGCGATGTCATTTGATGTAACAGTAATGTTACCGATTGTTTTAAACCAACCCCGTTCAGGGTCAAATGGTTTTGTACTTGTTTGAATTGATGTATGTTGCAACAGTTCGTAAGCCCACACGCCATTGCGTGCTGCTAGTCCCGCATGGAGCGGCTTACCATCTGTACCACTTTGAAAGAACATGCCCGCCGACTGAGTAGCAGCCAGAGACAGGAGCTGAGCCAAGCTTTCACCATGAAGGCCTCGCAAAGCGCCTATAGCGGCCGCCGCCCCAATCACACCAACGGTCCCCGTAGAATGCCATCCTTGAGTCCGATGGGCAGGATTGATGAGAGAACCAATGATTCCCTCTAGCTCGGCACCAATGATATAAGCACGAAAGAAATCGCGCCACCTATCGGTGGGCTCGAGCACTGCTAACAGAGCAGAATATAAAACAGTGCTGAAGTGACCCGCCAAATTTGCCTGGGCATCATCAAAATCTAGATAATGGGAGGCAAAACCATAATACAGAGCCTTGTCGGCTCGTCTAACGGTCGAATTGCTCTCATAACCATCTACATGAGCTGTTTTATCCTGATTAGTAGATGTATCCTGATTAACAGTTAAATTTTGATCAGCCCCTATAAACTGAGCTAAGTCCCGAACGGCTTGCTCCTCCTCAGCCGGTGCTAAGGACGCCAGATAATCTAGAAAGGCAATGCGCGCCACTGATAGGAGGTCCTCACGGTTCGACACATCCGTTTGTTCTATGTAGTTCACAATCGTCTGCGTTACAGAATCCATGGGTTCCCTTTCAGTTATTTAAAATTAATCTATTATTTACCAAATTTCTCAGCACGATCATTTGGTTCTAACCAAATGGAATCGTCTGGACCTTTTGGAACGAGGCGTGGTAGATCTTCAAATGGCGTATGGTCTACGTAGTAGAAACGTTTACGCATAGAGTCGAAGTCTGTTGTACCACCGAATGCTGGATTGGAGTACAAGTCTTTCGCGTAGTTCCAAAGGTTTGGATAGTCTACGAGGCGTTTTTTATTAACCAAGTATTTTTGGTAGAATACGAGGTCAAAGCGAGCCAATGTTGGGAAGATACGGATATCTGGATCGGTAATCGTATCGCCCATCAAGTAACGTTGCTTGCTAAGACGTTCTTCAAGCCAGTCCAAGCGAGCAAAGATACGGTCATAGTAATACTCGTAATCTTTTTGGTTTGTTACAAGAGCTGCCAAGTTTACCGCTAAGTTAAAATCAGCGTAGATAATAACGTTCAACGCATCGATATCGGCACGTAATTCCTCTGGATAAATATCTGGTGCATCAGGAGAGATAAAATCTTTAAAGCCCAATGCTAATTCTGTAGTCAACACATGGTAGTCATTGTTTACTACTGCCCCAGTTGTAACATCTACGATGGCTGGTACTGTGGAACGTGCGTCGTAGTTAGGGTCACCTTTGCGGTATGCTTCACCTAAGGAGTGAATGCCGAGTACTGGGTCCTTTTCGTCTTTATCAAGGGTAAAGAACCAGTCTGCAATAACGCCTGCTGGACGCAATGGATCAACTGTGCCTTTGGAAATCACTTTATCTAAGCCAAGTAAATCGATGGCAATGGCAATGCGGTGAGCCCAAGGACAATGTTTAGACCATACAAGACGGTAACGGTCTTTTTCTACAGGTAAAAGCCCTGGTTCACTGCCAAAAGGTGTTGTGAATTGAGGTTCTTCGCTATCAGAATATTTTTGACGACGGTTAAAATTCGAAGCATCTTTACCTTCATACTCCTTTTGTTCCCCTTGAGAACGAGGGTTACTAGATTGAAACTCAGAAAAATCGATGGGACAAGGATTCATAGCACGTTGGAACTCAACCTCTTTTCGAGCTGCCGCGATACTAGGATCCTTGATGTTGCTTACATCTACGTGTTCACTCATTCTATACTCCTTATGGAGGTTATCTCTATTGGCCTTACAATTCTTATTTTGAAAGCTACTGTGATATCCCTCACTTATTCCTACTAACTTAATATGATTATGTGTCTATAATATATTATTTAAATACCTATGTCAATAGTAGGTATTTAAAAATTTATAATGATTATTGAAAACAAAAAGCCCGAGCCATATCTTTTCTAGATATAACTCGAGCTTTATTTAGATTATGTGTTATATAAATCTTACATGCTATATAAACATGATGCGTTCATGATCCGTTAAATAACATTATGTATCTTATATAACTCTTTTATGATATGCAAACATCATATCTTAGAACATGAAGTTTACATCTGTACGCCAGTAATCGCCTAATTTATTACCGTCCATGTCTTTATTACCGAAGCCATAGTAAGCACCGATAGATACGTTTTGGAATGGTACGTAGTTTACATTCGCTACGAAGCCTTTGAAACCATTGCGTACATGAGCTACGCCCTTATTATCTACATAATGTTGATTGTAGAAGCTATAGGCAGGTGCAAAGGCACTACTGAAGATTGGAGAGTTTCCTTCTTGGTAGTAGTATTGACCGCGTACGCTATAGGTATGAGCTTTCTTAATGTCATAATTACCATAGCCAAGGCTAGCCATCCAAGCATGAGAATCAGAAACGCCTGGAGCTGTAAGCCATTCGCCGAATACATTCCAACGGTTAAAGTTCATATTTGTATTGAGTCCCCAAATATTTTTGTATGGAGAATCAATAAAGGATTTAACTTGTTTACCTGTCAACGCATCCACATCTTGGCCTTGGTACAATTTACCATCGTGGAAACGACCATACATACCACCAAGGGTAACATGTTTATTAAGTTTACCCTTAACTTCAACCATAGCTGCAGTAACTGTATTTTCTCTATTTTGGTAAGTAGGAGCGCCGCCCAACCAGTAACCATAACTAGCAGATACATCGAGCTTGCCATGTTTGTACATAAGGCGAGCACCATCAACGAGATCATCATACATAAGACCTAGAGCTGGTGTATAGAGTTGACGACCTACGCGCAAAGTTGTGTCTTTACCAAAATGATGATCTACATAGGCAAGATTAATTTTGCCTTGTGTTGCATTGCTATTACCAAATTCACTAGAGCCTTGAATACGTACAACAGCATCAGTTTTATCGTTAACCTTAGCATTAAAGATTACACGAGCACGATAATCAAAGGAAGAATGCTTACCATACGCATAGGTATCATTTTTCAACTCGCTGCCGCGGTAACGCAAACGGTAGTTACCAGTTACCTTTACATTCCCTACTTGATTTTCTAATTTGGCTACTCGCACACCTAATGTGTTGAGTTCATTTCCAAATTCGTCGGCCAAGCGATTGATCATAGCTTGTTGTTCCGCATTAGCTTTATCTTGGTTAGCCATCGCTTTAGCTACCATTTGAGCCATTTCGTATCGCGTAATAGGATTGTTACCTTTGAAAGTTCCATCTGGGTACCCATTAATAATACCTGCATTCGCTAATTGCTCAACAGATTGATACGCCCAACTAGAAGCATCTACATCGGAAAATGGATTAGCTGCATACACACTTACAGAACCCAATACCATACAGGAAACTAAACTTGCTACCAACTTTTTATTCATTAAAAAGACCTTCTCTCATATAGATATCACACAATATCTCATACATTAATTTTATTTTGTATTATACGTAAACAATCTTATACGTAGAATAAAATCTATTATGTATATTAAATAAGCACTATTTATAAGATTTTTATTCGTGCGGTGTTGTATAGTTAATATCTTGTGCCTTGTAGCTCTCACCATGAGCTAATACGTGAACGATGGTTTCCAATGTGGCACGTACAGTTTCAACAGCCATACTTGGTTGATTTGGTTTATCCACTACTTGAGATGGCAAGTACGGAATGTGCATGAAGCCCGCCTTAATATTGCCTTTTTGTGCTGCATAATGACACACGCCATACATCAAGTGATTGCATACAAAGGTACCCGCTGTATTAGAAACCTTTGCAGGAATGCCATTTTGATGCAATGCGTTAACGATGTTTTTAATTGGCAACGTTGCAAAATAGGCACTAGGACCATCGGATACAACAGGTTCATCTTCAGGTTGGTTGCCTCCATTGTCTGGAATGCGGAAGTCATCGCAGTTAATAGCAACACGTTCCACTGTAATATCTGGTCGCCCCCCTGCTTGACCTACACATAGAATAAAGTCTGGTTCGCATTGTTCAGCCGCTGCTTTCACAGTATCAACAGATTTGTAACGTACAGTAGGAACCATTTGAGTCACTACCTTATAATCACCATCGGTATAGCCATCCATTGTTTTTACCGCTTCCCAAGCTGGGTTAATAGGTTCACCGCCAAATGGATCAAAACCGGTAATCAAAATTGTTTTCATCACACTACCTCATAACGATATATCTTATGGTGCATTAAAATAATCAAACATGACACATAACCTTAAAAGGATATATCATATAGTTTCATAAGAATATCATACTTTCATAGAAAAGGGTTAAATAAAGTAATACATCAATAAGATATTTAATACGAGCATAATCAATGCAATTGGAAGTTGGGCTTTAATAACGCCGTATTGGTCGCGCATTTCAAGGAGCGCTACCGGTACGATGTTAAAGTTTGCCGCCATAGGTGTCATCAATGTACCGCAATAGCCAGCAAGCATTGCGATAGCACCAACAGCAGCTGGGTTTGCACCATGAGCTACAACGAGCATTGGAACACCGATAGCACTTGTAATCATCGCAAAGGCTGCAAAAGCGTTACCCATGATCATTGTAAAGATGACCATACCGATGCAGTATGCTACAACTATGAGGAATACATTATCTGCAGGCACCACACTAGCTACAGCACTAGAGATAATTTTACCAACGCCAGCTAAATTAAATAAATAGCCTAGAGCCGCTAATAATTGGGACAAGATAGCAGTCCAACCGATAGCATCGATAAGACGACGACCTTCATGGAAGCCTTGGTTAAATGAACCCTTAGTGATGTAAAGAGCAGCACCCATAGCGATGACGGCCGCAATACCAATGCCTACAAGAGCACCTAATTTAGTAAAGAAGCCAATGATGAATGTGATGATACCAACAAGTAAAGCCGGTACGAAAATAATATTACCAATACGAACTGCTTCGCCTTTTTTGAATTCAATAGGAGATTCAAAGTAATGACCTTTGCCGAGTTGTTTTACCAAGACGATAGCAGCCATGGCGATAACGAGCCAGCCATTTATTTCCTTTGATAGATAAGAACCAAAGATAAAGGACACGCTGTACAAGAGCCAGAATAAACCTGTACCGATACGATATTTATGTTCTTTATCAAGGAATGATTGAATGGCAAAGATAAATAGAATAATCCCTACGAGAAGGTATACATAATCTAAGGGCTGCATTTTATAGATAAGTTCTAACATATTATTCAGCCTCCTTCTTTAATTCTTCTGGTGTAACAAGGATATTAAATTCATTAGGTACTAATTTACCAGCTTTCATATCCTCTTCGTCACGAGCTACAGAGGCTTGAATTGTTTTATCAAAGATAATAAAGCGAATGAAGTTAACGATATAGGCACAAACAGCAGTTGGCAATCCGTATAACACCATATCTGTTAACTCTACAGAATAGCCTAATTGTTCCATAACGCCTTTGATAAGCAATAACCCACCAGCAGCAAGGAACAAGTTTTGGCCGAAGAAATTGCCTATATTATCTGCAGAAGCAGCTATACCACGCACCTTATCAAGAGTACGTTGAGATACTGGGCGACCTTGAGCTACTGCAGCTTCACTCATAGGTGCGATTAACGGACGTACCATGGCAACCATACCGGACATGTTAATACCAAAAGCTACAGTTACTTGGCGCACAAATAAGTAAATCATAAAGATACGACCAGCCGTAGCAGCGTTGATCTTGCCAATCAAAATTTCTGCTCGTTCACGTAAGCCATGACGTTCCATAAGACCAATAACAGGTAAAATCAAAATAAATAATGACATATAACGATTTTTAACGAAAGCCTCCCCAATGGCACCAACGATATCGTTGATACTGAGACCACCTGCAAGGCCCGTTACAAAACCTGCGGCTACGACAACTAACAAGGCATTAAAGCGCAGCATCAGACCGATGACCATCACTAAAATACCAGATAAGACTAACATAGTCTCACATCCTTTCTACAAACCATCTATAAACTAGTTCTAAAGTCCATAGATATAATATATATGTTTACATTATATACCCAAATATGTATTTTTTGCATAAACAAATAAACCTTATACATTACTCTCATTTGATACAGTTATTATGTCACATTAAGTACACTCTATATCAAAATAGGTATGTATAAGGTTTGATTAGTTACTAGGCAACTATAATAAATCTTTTTTGAAAAGTATAGTAGTATGTTGTTTACCTCTAAAATGAACTTTATCATATGCTTTAAAGCCGAAAGATTCATACATTTTAGGCAACCACGGATGCTCTTGTGCTGTTCCTAATGTAACAGCTGGCGTTTTAAATTGATTGATCAATAATTCTTCCGCATAACCAAGCGTTTCCCGAGCATAGCCTTTACCTTTGAACTCAGGTGCCGTTACAAAGTGCGCAATGTGTGGAAATTTATCCGGTGTAGAATATTTAATCCACGGCATACAGAACGAAATGGAACTAACAAGTTGTCCATCAATATACAATCCATATACAGGATAGGTTTCGATCCACTCCTTGGATTCTTCTTCTGTAAAATCGATAGCATCGAATGTAATTGGATAGTCTTTAATCGCTGCATAGCCGTCAATTAATACCTTATGATATTCTGCTGTATCCGCTACTGTTAATTGTCTAAATTCTTTCATGGTCTTTCCCTCATATCTATGTTTTTATTCACTAGTTTTGTATATTTATTACTTATGAAGGTTATTATACACCTATATGTATTAAGTTGCAATATATTTACATAAATATTGCATGAAGTTTTGATATCTAATAAGAAAATAGAAGATGATATATTGTAATACTAATATATTACACGGTACTAATGCTTCTCTATTATAAAAAGTATCCAATATACATAGTTTGTATAAATATTAACATTTTAGAGGCAGCATATTAATGACTATACAAGCACAAAAAAACAGGATGTATCTCAAGGATACATCCTGTTTTTGAGCTTTCACAAGCTCGAGGGGAAGTTGTTATCAACGTATTATTGGTTAATACGGGAACCGTATACGTCGCGTTGATTTTTAGGTTCGTTGTTAACGCGAACACGTTCTGTTTTATGACGATCGTTGTCAGCACCAGAAATACGGTCAACACGGAAGTGGTTAAGACGAATATTTTGTAATTCAGGACCGAATTCATTCATAGCACGTTTCATGTTGTCATCGATAGGAGCACCATTTTGAAGTGCACGGTACAACATAGTAGCGAATTCGTAACGAGTCATCTTAACGTCGCCTTTGAATGTGCCATCAGGGTAGCCAACAAGGATACCATTACCAGCCAATTGGCTAATGTATTGGTAAGCCCAGTGATTACGAGGAACATCTGGGAATTCAGCAGTTTTGCTAGGATCAATTGCATGTGGAGTCAAGATTTGTAACAAGTTGTTGTATTTGTTTTCCATATCTTGAAGACGTGCGTTCAATTCAGCAATTTCACGACCCATAGCTACACGAGAGCGGGACTCAGGGGAACGTTTACCAAGACGGATGGATACGCCAGCGTTCAATTGAGTTTCGCCAGTACCTACAGTACCACCAACGGAGAACATTGTATCTTCGTTAGGACGGTAGAAAGCACCTAATGCAGCGGAGTTAGCATTGTGGTAGTGGCCATAACCAGCAGCGATTGTCCATTTGTCATCTGGGTTGAAGTCCAATGGATGTAAAGCAGCCAATGCAGCAGAACCTGCACCTACTTTATTAACGCGTTTTTCAACATTGCCAACTCGGTTGTTCAAGTTAGTGATGTTATTGTTGATTTGACCTGGTGTGGAGTTGTTGATTTGAGTTTGCAAATCATTTGCTACGGAGTACAATTGGCTACCGTTTACAGCATCTGTGGAATCAGCGGAAATTTTACCAGCTGCTACGTTGTGAATTTGACGTTCTTGACCAGCTTTACCAACGGATACAGAGCCTACAGGGCTAGTACCAGCGAAGCCACCAAATGTATGACGAGCTATAGTTGCGTTAGTTACACTTGTTGCAGAACGAGTAGTGGAGTCAGCACCTAATGCAATGGAGTTTGCAGTGGATGCATTAGCTTTGTTACCGATTGCAATGCTGTAATCAGCAGTTGCAGCTGCATCAGAACCGAATACGTTAGTACGTACGCCTGTTGCTTGAGCACCAGCACCGAATGCTTGTGCATGATCGCCAGTAGCTGTTGCAGAGGAACCAATAGCATTAGCATGGTTGCCATTAGCTGTAGCATCAGCACCGATAGCATTAGCTTTGTAACCAGCGGATTTTGCTTGGTGACCAAGTGCTAAAGAACGTACATCGGAAGCAGTTGCACGAGTACCGATTGCAATGCCCCAAGTTTTGTCAGCTTGAGCTTCATGACCGATAGCAATGGATTCGCTCATTTGAGCTTTTGCTTCGTTACCTACTGCCAATGCAGAGCTACCTAATGCAGTGTTTTTAGAACCGATAGCTACGGAATTGCTATTCCAAGAGCCGTTCAAAAGTGTAGCAGCATCAGATTCATTATCAAATGCACGATCACGATAGTTCGTAGTTGTACCAGCTACAGTATTGTTATAGCCATAACCGATTGCATTTGTACCATTGATTACGTTGCTATCACCGAAAGCTTGTGCATATGCACCTGTTACAGTATTGCCATCACCGAAAGCATTAGCTTGGTTACCATTAATGGAGTTTTGGTTACCGTATGCACTGCTAGAACCATTAGCGCTTGTAATTGTATTACCTTGACCTACAGCGATGCTAGTAGCTGTACCATTTGCAACAGTACCATAAGAAATACTATTATGTGTAGTATCTGGGGTTTGACCAGCTTGATCACCTACGGCTGCAAAAATAAAACCATCTGCTGTAGATACAGGTGTTGCTGCACTTACAGGAGCAACAGTAGCACCTACAGCTGCAGCAGCAGCCAATACAGCAAACGCTAATTTTTTGGAATGTTTGTTTTCTCTCATCTTACACCCTCACTAAATTAAAATTCTTAACCAAACACAATACAATTTTTCAACCTCTCTAAGTTCCGCCTCTCTCCTCGGGCTGATAAAATATACTTCTCACTTCTCACATAAGAAATATATTTGATTCAATTTAAGAAAAATTTATATTGTTGATTACCCGCATAGCATATCAAAGTTTTACGATATAAACAAGCCTTTTTCCCATATAAAGTTCATTAACAACTCTTCATAATTCCAAAAAATAGCATGATTACTGGCATTCTTTGTTGTATCAATATGCTCATCATTTTTAATGATGAGTAAGAAAAATCACAGCTTTTTAAGGATTCTACAGAATATATATTGTATAACTTATAAATAATCGTCGCTTTAATAAGTTTTATAAATATTTCAAATAGCCTATCAATCCTTATTCATATTAACTTCATGAACTCTTTCTGAAATTCTAATAAGAGAATAATTAATCATTTTTCTGAATTTTATAATAATTTTATATTTATTCTTAATAGTATTCTACATCTACTTAAATAAGTTGATAAGTATACATATATCACCCAAAATATCCGCATAAGTTTACAAAACAAGGCTTAATCTATATATACAGCATCCATATTCTTTCCATAGCTATCATAAAAATCAAAAAGCTCCTACGTTACATGAACGTTAGGAGCTTTTATATATTAAGCCAACAAGGCTTTTACAAGTTCTTCTGCTTTACCAAAATCATCTGCATCTGGGTTCCAGTTACATTTAATTTCAGGTTCCACCACGGAGAAACCATATTTAGTTAATTCTTCACGAAGTACCTTCGTAGATTCACCAGACCAACCGTAGGTACCAAATACGGCAGCCTTTTTATTTTTAAACTTCAATTCACGCAAGAAGTCTAGCCAACCAGCTACAGAAGAGATAACACTATTCCCTACTGTCGGAGAACCAACGGCAATCGCTTTTGATTTGAATACTTCTGTCATGATGTCGTTTTTATTTGTTTTACTGATGTTAAAGATCTTAACCCGTGTATCAGGAGATTGTTTAGCAATCTCATCAGCAATTTTATGGGCTAATTTCTTTGTACCATCCCACATAGTGTCATATACGACTGTAATTTGGTCTTCTTGGTACGCTTGAGACCATTCATAGTATTTCTCTACGATTTGCAATGGATTTTCACGCCAAATAGCACCATGACTTGTAGCGATAATATCGATTGGCAAGTTAAGCTTTTGAATCTCTTCAACCTTTGCTTTTACCAATGGAGAGAATGGATTCAAAATATTAGCGTAATATTTCATCGCCTCTGCCCATAAACGGCATTGATCAGCCTTATCAGCCCACAATTCTTCTACCGCAAAATGTTGACCAAAGGCATCGTTGGAGAACAAGATATTGTCGCCAGTCATGTACGTCGCCATGGAATCAGGCCAGTGAAGCATACGCATTTCAACGAATACCAAAGATTTACCGTTGCCGATATCTACGGAATCCCCTGTTTTCACAGTTTTAAAATTCCATTCTGGATGATGGTATTGACCAACCAAGGACTTAACAGCGTTTTCTGTACAATAAATCGGCGTATTTGGAATTTTTTCCATCAAAGCTGGCAAGGAACCGCTATGATCAACTTCGCCGTGATTACATACGATAAAATCAATTTTGTTTAGATCAATTTCAGATTCCAAATTGTCTATAAACTCTGAGGAATGAGGTTTCCATACGGTATCGATGAGAACGGTTTTCTCCGCTTCAATCAAGTACGCATTTTGGCTAGATCCATTATTAATACTGTAATCAGAGCCGTGGAATTCTTGTAATTCCCAATCAATCTTACCAACCCAAGATACGTTATTTTTTATATGCTTTCTCATAATAACCTCCATAATTCTTGTGAAAGTCTTTCACAATTAACAATATGTATGGCCTATGTGGCATCTGTGTATATGTACCTATCTATATACCTATGCATATATCACAACTCGGTCATTAACTATGGTTTTATTATACCCATATCGCATAGTTAAGTCTGTATCTATAGGTACAGATTTGATAATTATTCTAAAAAACCACTCATAGATAATCAAATTCTATACATTAGCGTACAATAGATTTCCTATGAGTGGTTACGAGCATATGTAGTTTTAATAGCGGGTTGTTTATTATCTAGCTTAAATAAGCTAGGATAACGTCCGATTATTTATTCTCAGGCTTAGATAATCCTGGGATAGCTTTATAGATATATAACGCAATATATCCATCAACTATACTATGAATGATGGTCCCGCCACCAACAAGGACAAATACGACGTAGATAAGATCGATATTTGGCATCGTAGTCGTAGTATAGAACAAGAGGCATGCTAATACTTCACCGATGGCGTGAACGATGGCACATACAAGGTTGAACGTAGCAAAGGATAGAGCCCCAGTCAATACGCCTGGATGATGTTTAATATAATAGGCCCCCATCAAGGCAAAGATGATATGAGATGCAGCGCGCATAACGATAACGATAGGGAAGCCAGCTACAAAGAAACCTAGCGTAGAGCCTATAACAACACAAGCAGCCATCTTACGAGACAAGAACATAGCCAGGAATATAGGTACATGACTAGCCAATGTATACGAAGCCGGTGGAATGACAACTTTCAGAGGCATCATAATAGGAATCATGATAGCTAATGCCATCAATAAAGCAGTAATAGTTAAATTTCGATACATGGAAGAATTCATAAAGGCCTCCTTGGAAATATATTGCCTAATAATTACATCTACATCTACATCTACATCTACATCTACATCTACATCTACATCTACATCTACAGTATTCTAATTTATGATATAGAAACTAGCTATAGTTTTAGTTTCCTACACTGCCCCACAAGTTAAGGATGACAACACCAACTACAATAAGACCTATCCCCAAAATAGTGTACATATTATAGCCCTCACTAAAGATAAAAACAGAAATGAGAGCCGTCACCACTAGACCTACGCCAGACCAGGTAGCATAGGTAACACTGAGTGGAATATATTTCAGTACATGCGTCAATGTATAGAAAGATCCTACATAGCCACATACGCAGGCAATAGTCTGTAACGGCCGCGTAAAGCCATCAGATGCTTTCAACATGGTCGTAGCAAATAGCTCAAGCCCTATAGATAAGGCAAGTAAAAAATAAGATAACATAACTCCTCCCACAAAAAAGAGAGGGACTAGCCCTCTCTTATATAATAACCTATATATAATGTTTCTGCATTATAAAGTATATGATAAGATTTTCAAATGATTTAGCTCACTTGATGAGCTTTCAAAACCTTGTTCCCTACGATTATAGACGTTCGATAACAGCTTGCGCCATTTCTGTGGTACCTACGCGTTTCAAACCTTCGCGGTAGATATCGCCTGTGCGGTAACCATCAACGAGCACTTGTTCAACAGCTTTTTCAATAGCGTCAGCCACTTGAGGCAAATCAAGGGAGTGACGGCACATCATAGCTGCGGACAAGATTGTACCCAATGGGTTCGCCAAGTTTTGACCCATAATGTCTGGTGCAGAACCGTGGATTGGCTCGTACAATGCTGTGCCAGTACCCATGGATGCAGATGGTAAAAGCCCGATAGAACCAGAGATGACAGCGCCTTCGTCAGACAAGATATCGCCGAACAAGTTTGTTGTAACGATAACGTCAAACTGTGCAGGATTTACAACAAGTTGCATCGCTGTATTATCTACGTAGAAGTAATCTGTTGCGATATCTGGATTAGCTGAAGCTTTTTCTTGAGCGATTTTACGCCACAAACGAGAAGAAGCCAATACATTTGCTTTATCTACAGATACAACCTTTTTATTACGTTTGCGAGCTGTTTCCATAGCAATATCCATGATGCGCTCTACTTCGTAACGGCTGTATGTTTCTTTATCCCAAGCAAACTCGTTAGCGCCTTCACCTTGTGCCTCTTCGCGTTCACCGAAGTAAATCCCACCAGTCAACTCACGAACGATAACAAAATCTACATCTTGAACGAGTTCCTTTTTAAGAGGGGAATACTCTTGCAAGGATGGATAGATTTTTACAGGACGCAAGTTACAGAACAAACCAAGCTCCTTACGAAGACCGAGGATTGCTTTCTCAGGACGAATAGAAGGATCTACATTATCCCATTTAGGACCACCTACAGCACCAAGCAAAACAGCATCAGCTGCTTTACAAGCCTCGATAGTATCCTCAGTCAAAGGCACACCGTATGCATCAATAGACGCACCGCCTGCTTTTTTATCAATCCAATTAACCTTTACATTAGCTTTCTCAAAAGCCACATCACACACAGCCTTCGCTGCAGCAATAATCTCAGTACCGATACCATCACCAGGAATCAATACGATATTCTTTTCGCTCATATTACCTCTCCATATAACAAATGCTCATAGATGAGCCACAAACTCATCAGCCTTTATTGCACTATTCAGGTCTATATAGCCTGTGCCGAGCCTTCACACTCCCAAGAGCCGAATGCTCGTCGAAAACGACTTTGGCCCTGCGTAGGCCGCAGGCCGAAGTCAGACCCGGCCAGTGGAGGCTTGAGACGAGTGTTTGGCTCGCCCTTATTTGCGGTTTTTCGCAAAGTTTACAAGACCACCGGCTGCCGCAATATCTTGAATGAATTGTGGCAACTCAGTCCCTTGGTATTGTTCGTTTTTAGTCAAGTTGTATACGATACCTTTAGACAAGTCTACGCCGATAGCATCGCCTGCATCGATACGATCAACTTGTTCACCGATTTCAATTACAGGTAAACCGATGTTAATGGCATTACGGAAGAAGATACGTGCAAAGGAGTGCGAAATGATAACAGGTACGCCTTTTGCTTTGATAACGCCTGGTGCGTGTTCACGAGAGGAACCACAACCAAAGTTTTTACCTGCTACCATGATTTCGCCAGCTTTCACATTAGGTGCGAAAGTTGTATCAATATCTTCCATCGCATGTTCTGCCAATTCGTTCCAATCAGCAATTGCCAAGTAACGAGCTGGAATAATTACGTCTGTATCTACATCGTCGCCGTAGCGCCAGATTTTTTTGCTTTCAAAATCCATATTAAACCTCCTCAGGGCCTGCAATGCGGCCTAATACAGCACTTGCTGCCGCCACGTAAGGGCTCGCCAAATATACTTCAGAATCAACGTGACCCATACGACCACGGAAGTTACGGTTTGTAGTGGAAACTGTACGTTCCCCTTCAGCCATGATACCCATGTAACCGCCAAGGCAAGGACCACATGTTGGTGTGGACACAGCGCAGTCAGCTTGAATGAAGATGTCTAACAAACCATCTTTCATAGCTTGGTCGTATACATCTTGGGAACCAGGGATTACGATACAACGAACGAATGGAGCTACTTTGCGGCCTTTGAAGATCTCTGCAGCTGCCACCAAGTCTTCGTAACGGCCATTTGTACAAGAACCGATGATAACTTGGTCAATTTTAATATCTTTGTCGATTTCGTTGATGTAATGTGTGTTGGATGGCAAATGAGGGAATGCTACAACTGGTTGCAATTTGGACAAGTCAATTGTAATCGTTTGAGCATATACTGCATCAGCATCTGGAGCGATTGGCTCAACAGGACGGTTTACGCGGCCTTTGATGTATTCTTCAGTTACTGCATCGTAAGGGAATACGCCACATTTACCGCCAGCTTCGATAGCCATGTTACAAATTGTAAGACGATCTGCCATAGTCATGTGTTGTACGCCGTCGCCAGCGAATTCAAGAGCCATGTAACGAGCGCCGTCTACGCCGATTTGACCGATTAAATCAAGAATTACGTCTTTACCAGTTACCCATTTGTTAGGTTTGCCGATAAGCTCAACCTTAATTGTTTCAGGCACTTTGAACCAAGTTTTACCTTCTGCCATAGCTACGCCCGCATCAGTGGAGCCTACGCCTGTGGAGAATGCATTTACTGCACCATATGTACAAGTGTGGGAGTCAGCACCAATCATCATTTCCCCTGGACCGATAAGGCCTTTTTCTGGCAAAATAACGTGCTCAATACCCATTCTACCCACTTCAAAGTAGTTTGTAATGCCATGTTCACGTACGAAATCGCGCATTACTTTAGCTTGTGTAGCGGATTGAATATCTTTGTTTGGTGTGAAATGGTCAGGTACCAAGTAAATTTTATGACGGTCAAATACAGGTTTGCCGATTTTTAAGAACTCTTTACGCGCTGGTGGGAATGTGATGTCGTTCATCAATACCGCATCCAAATGACATTCGATGATTTGGCCTGGTTTTACAACATCAAGACCCGCATGGCGAGCCATATTCTTTTCAGTAATGGTCATACCCATATTATTTTTCCTCCTCTTGTTCTAGCTCCATAGCTAGGAATACTGAGTTTACTGCATTAATATATGCATTTACACTTGATTTAACGATATCGGTGCTGATACCACGACCATGGTATAAACGACCGTTGTATTCTACCTTAAGGGTTGCTTCCCCAAGGGCATCTTTACCTGCTGTAATAGCGCGAATTTGGTAGTCTTTTAAGCTGATTGGCAAGCCAACTACACGTTCAACTGCTTTAAGGGATGCGTCTACTGGACCGTCACCTACGGCAGCATCTGCTTTCTCACCTTCTGGAGTCATGAGACGAACGTCTGCGTAAGCATAGCCTTTTTCACCCAATTTGTAGTATTGAGCCACAAGCTCGAATGCTTTTTTATGATGTAAGTTGTCTACTACAAGAGCGATAATGTCATCATCGTATACTTGTTTTTTACGGTCAGCCAATTCTTTGAATTTAGCGAAGAGGTCGTTGATTTTCTCTTCTGTGAAAGATTGGAAACCAAGTTTTGCCAAATGATCAGCAAAGGCATGACGGCCAGAGTGTTTACCCAATACGAGGTCTGTTTTTTCAGCCCCTACGGACTCAGGAGTCATGATTTCATATGTTTCAGGATTGCTCATCATACCATGTTGGTGAATACCAGACTCATGAGCAAAGGCATTAGATCCAACGATTGGTTTATTTGGAGGAACTACAACACCTGTCAAACGACTTACTAGTTTAGAAACTTTCGTAAATTGTTTTGTATCAATGTTCACTTGAAGGTCGCCGAAGTAATCATGGCGTGTTTTAAGAGCCATTACAACTTCTTCAATCGCTACGTTACCAGCCCGTTCGCCTAGGCCATTAATTGTGCCTTCTACTTGGCGTGCACCTGCTTTAATAGCAGCTAACGTATTTGCATTAGCAAGACCTAAGTCATCATGGCAGTGAACGGAGATAATTGCATTTTCAATGCCTGGTGTATGTTCTTTAATATAGCGGATTTTATCACTGAACTCATTAGGGTTCATGTAACCTACTGTGTCTGGTACATTAATAATTGTTGCACCACCAGCAATGGCAACACCAAATACTTGGCATGCGAAATCTAAATCAGAGCGTGCCGCATCTTCACCGGAGAACTCGATTTCATCAACCTTACCTTTTGCATATGCCAATACGGATTTAACCTTATCCAATACCTCTTGGCGAGTCATTTTTAATTTATATTCCATATGAAGTTCAGAAATAGCAATGAATACATGCAAACGGCTACGTTCCGCATCTTTCAATGCATCAATCGCTTTTTGTACGTCCTTTTCATTAGCACGTGCCAACGCACAAATTGTTGCGCCTTTCACTTCGCGTGCAATCGTTTGTACTGCTTCAAAATCTCCAGGGGATGCTGCTGGGAAACCAGCCTCGATTACATCGATGCCGAGGCGTACCAGGCCTTTCGCAATTTCAATTTTTTCAGGAGTTTGTAAAGACACACCTGGTGTTTGTTCCCCATCACGAAGGGTTGTATCGAAGAAATATACGCGATTTTGATCCATAATCTTCACCTTTTCTATACTAATAAAACATAACGCTGTATTATATCTATCTATTGTGAAAGTTTAGTAAAATCGCCGATTTCAACGCTATTTCAGCTGAAGCCAACGTAGATACATCAAATCAGTAATTTTACTAGACTTTTACAATAAAAAAAGCCCCTCAGAACAACTGTCGTTGCTCAAAGGGGCGTTATATTCATAACACGGTACCACCCTAATTGGGACTCGTTGTGGGTATAACGGAACCACCGTCGATGACTACTGCTGCATTCGCCACCAAAGCTCACGGGAGAGTGTCAGCGTACAACCTCTATTGCCTCGCACCAACCGGCAACTCTCTGAAAGCAGGATCTGTAAACCTTTATACCCATTCATAGCTCGTATTTAAGATATAAAGGTATTATACGGTATTCTATAGAACCGTGTCAACAGGATGGACATGTGAGTTTTGTGAAAACACAGTTTTATCGTTACAATTTGACATCCCCCATGATCTCACGTATAGTGTAAATAGGCAGTACCAATGATTGGAGGAATTATTATGAGTGGTTCAAGTAAATTCTTCTTTATTTTATCGGGTATTGTAAGCATTATCCTGGGGATATTCTTACTCTTAAATCCCGTTATTAATCTCATAGCTTTTGCCTGGCTTTTTTCTATTATCTTTTTCGTCAGTGCGGTCAGCTCTATTATAAATTATTTTACGTTATCGTCTGAATTACGTAGCGGCTGGTATCTTATCAGCGGCATTATCAATGCTCTATTCGGTATCTATTTAATATTCGGCGGATTTGCATTCCTACCATTAGTACTCCCAATCACAATCGGCATCTGGATGGTAATTGAAGCCATCTTTATTTTCATTAAATCAAGAAAGTCCGACAGCATGGTATCACTCATGGGACGTAATGCAAAATGGCTTGCACTAATTCTTTTACTATTAGGCCTATTACTCATATTCAAGCCGATTGCTTCCGGTGAGGTATTTATCTACTTTATCGCTTTCGGTTTCTTATTTGACGGAATTTATTCCATCGGTGAGGCTTTTAAAAAATAGAATATAACTAAATAATTACACTATAAGATCGACCATGTACTGCCAAATAGCTGTCATAAATTACGATGTCTATTTCGTATTTGTGGCAGCTATTTTATTTGTTTTGGCTAGCCGTCATGGTAAATATATTCGCCTACTACATTTGCAAGTGGTTAGACGCTTTTCTAGCTCTTTTATTTAGCAACTAGCCCAACGCTCTAACATTAGCGTAATAATGGGGTTATAGGACAAAAATTAGTACAACCCTGTAGTAATTTAAAATCCCCTTGATCAGTACCAAGATACTCATCAAAGGGATTATATTAATTATGAAAAAAACAAATAGCCCTTCGTTATCCTAGGATCGCTATTAAATTCAAGTCACATCTTAGGCTTTAAATATAACACCATTATGCTCTAGTTGTTCCACTGTTTTTTTACCAATGCCCGGTAGCATCAATACTTCTTGTTTAGTAATTGTTTTAAAATCATCTACTGTGTATAGGCCGGCTTGTGAAAGTGTAATTTGTGCACCGAACCGTATATTGTCATATACCGGATTTCCACGCAAAGCCCCACCTTTAGCAACCTCTACGGGGCTCATATGAGCGGACTCGCGTTTTCCCATATAACTATCATTAGAGTACCGATTTATAACAGTTCGACCGGTAACACGTTCATACGCATCATATAGAGTCTGCCATAATGGACTTTCAAAATCCACTAATTGAGTTGGTAAAAATGAGATAGCAGTATATAAGCTTATTAATTCTCGTGGGTCAGAATCTATGTTGCCCACTTGGTCTACCATATACATAATAGCCTCTAAATGATCTTCTACAAAATCGTTCCAGCGCGTTGCATCTTGTAATAACCAATCAATATCTTCATATTCATCAACAAGATCTGCTAATACATCATGGGCTATCTTGCTTTCACCACACTGCAAAGCCAATAGAATATACAGCATATGCATAGGCAACATGATATCCGGAGCCTGATTAAATGCATTTTGTATATCATCGCAACATGCAAGATATCGCTGATATACCTTGCGGCCGCGATCCCAGTTGGCAGCTCCACAACAAGCAACCATCATATACACAAGAAATCCCGAATGATCTTGCTTGTCTCCGTGAAAAACTGGCGTAAAGCAGGCAATCGCATCATTATACATATTATATTCTAAATATATCATCCCCATGTCGATGAGGCAACGCATATAAGGACGCGTCTCTATTATATTCCAATCTATTTTCTTTGGTTTTTTCAACGATTCTACTAGCTGTTTCAACTGATAAATTTGAAAGCTTGGATGTAACTCAAGGGCTATGAGTTCTCGTTTAGCATCTACTTCATCAGGACATAATGCAAGGATTTCATTGTATAACTTCCTTGATTTCTCATTCGTATCAGCCTCTTCTGCAGCCTCATATAAATCACGTAATTTCATTTCTATCGTATTATTAAAATCACCACGATTATATTGAGTCATAAATGCTTCTAACAAATCCTCAATAGATTTGAAATCAGATTCATGTTCGGATACAAATTGTTTCTGTAAACGTAATAATAACTCACTATAAAAGTTAAACATAGAGTATCTCCTTATACATATGAACGTAAAAATACTACTCATATGTAATATAGCACGAGGGAATATATTAATTCTAGAGGTAATACCTCGACCTATTAATATCTCATCTGAAAATGGGGGTTATAGGACAAAACGTGTTGGTACTTTAATCCCAATCATTGAAAGATAATTTGTCATAGTTATGCAAATCACCCCAAGAAATGGCATCCCCCCAAGTTGGAATTATGCCTTGAAGTTGAGCTCTTTCATTCATAGAACTATATATTTTAGAAATACTTGCATCAGTTGGCATTACCTTAAGTATTTCTTTTGCAGAAAGCGGTCTTGGTGAGTGTAAATAACACCACCAAAAGACCGCTTTTATACGTTTTTCTACAGACATTCCTCGATGGTAACGCAATAAACGTCTGAGTTGTGCGTTTACTCCGCCTTCAATAGGGTTATTAGTCTTCGGACATTCTTTATCCAACACCAATGTTTCATCTAAATATCGAAACATTGTCTCTGTATTAATTAATACCACTAGAGAGTTATAGGCTTTTAGTAATCGTTCATGCGTAGCTCTTAAATTATCATTACTATCACGTGTCATTTCATTTAGAAACTCTTTAAAAGTCACCCTCCAATTAAATAATCGTTGAATCCATATTTTTGCATCTTCCTGTGTTTTTACGTTATATAAATCGCTTGCTAAATCTTTTAACATAATGCCTGCTAATGTCTTAGGCCGCCTAGTAGTGTAACGATGTACTTGCCATACGGCATGAACAATACAACGTTGAAGCTTGGCGGTACGCCAAACTTTTTTTAATGCTTTTCTAAGACCAGGTCCACCATCAGAAACGACCACAATGGGGGTCGCTATTCGCTGCATAAGAGCTTGCCATGAGCGAGACTGTTCTGACCTACATAAATACCACCCTAATACATATTCACCATCATAACAGATCAAAATACAAGCTTTTTTAGCTAAGTAAATACCATCAACGAATACCACATCTCTCGAGGTTTCAATTTTGGGCGGCATAAGCCATATTTGCCAGAAATCAGCTATCTGTCTACGAAATGTACGGCCCTGCCCAGGCATGTCCTGTTGTGTTTCTTTACTAAATAACCAATTTAGAAATCGATGAAAACATTTAGTAGTATTATCAATAGTTTGTGTAAAGGTGATGTTACACTGCTTACAATGCCATCGTTGTGATCCAGCTTTAGTTTTCCCATATTTTTGACAAGAAAATCCACAATTTATACATCTTACCAGCATGATTATTCCCTCCACTTAGAACACGATTTTCTAAGAAGATATAACCTTATTGAAGCCAGTAAAATCAAGGATTTTGGGACTTTTTACCAACACATTTTGTCCACCCCCTAAGTTTATCAAAAGAACTTAAAATAGCGATGGAGCCAGTAATTTACTGGCTCCATCGCCTATAAAACCAACACGTTTTGTCCTATAACCCCATTCTCGTTAGTAACTAGCACAATAAAAATAGCAGGGCTGCCACCCTGCTATTTTTTCGTTCATATGAGACTATGTCACATATTGACATCCCTTGTCATATATAGAATAACACTTCACTATAGTGTAGTCAATAAATCCTCTACGCAATCACTCTTAAAAGCTTATCCACTCTAAATTCTCAAAATTATTTAAAATTCGTTTATCCATTTTTACCACTTGATTGGAAAACTCTATTCGATTATTAACAAATGAAATATCTGTATACCATTCCTTTAAACTAGCATACACTTCATTCTCTAAATCAATAATAATGGTTTCAATGGGATCCCAGGTTTTGCATCTTACAGACTCGACCATAACCATACTATTACCTATGAAAGTAACGTCCCTACCATAAATCCAAAACGGTAATACTTTCCCCTTTATAGAAATAGAATATATAGCATCTCCATGAGGTGGTTCCGTTTCATATTGTGCTTTTATATTGTACTTTTCCATTATCTCATTGCTAGCATTTTCTATATATGGCAACGTTGAAATCTTGTAATTATCTGCGTTCATAAAAGCTCCATTATTTTTAATATCAACCACAACAAAGAGGACTGTATATCGCTATTTGTGTAAAAAGTATTTTGCTATACTTATTACGAAGAGAGTCCGTTGACGTGAGTTAGGTTCATCTCCGCGAGGAGGTGATACTATGACAAATCATGAAGTTACCTATGTAATTATCATAGTTCTGTTATCAGTAGTCACTATCATTGCACTAGTTAAGTAGTACAATGATAAACGCCTAACGTATAGAGGAGTGCAGTCCTCTAACACGTTAGGCGTCATCATAATTTTGTTCAGTTTTAGATGAGCCTAACGCCCTAATCACGTTAATAGGCTCTCTTTATATGTATATTATAAGCTAATCAAGCTTAAAAAGATAGTACAGTAATAAACTCAATTAGTACCTACACTGTTAATCATTTCTCTAGCCCGCTCAACAGAAACTGGCTCATTAAATAAAAACACATGGTTCTGCCCCCCATGTTCCCAAGAGGCTAGATAGACAAAATCATCCACCATTCGATAGGTAACAATTATATCATTTACAACCTCTGTTTTCTGAGGTAAGTAATCCTTATAATCACCTGCGATATTACCAGATAGAGTCGATACGCGATACTTAATATACTTTGGCATATCATCTACACGGTCAAAATATGTTCCTTTTAAAAGCTCATGATAGGCATACACAACTTGTAATACATCGTGATCCACAATGGATACATGTACGGAACGTAATCCCTCTAAACCACTTGGCAACTGCGGTTTAAAGTTCAAATGTTGCTTAGCCTCATATAGGGTATCAAACACCTCTAGAGATTGACCTTTACGAGTGCTTCTATAATCCTCATCAGTCATAGTACAACTTCCAAGTCTATCTGGACAAGGAAACTCATTTCGATCACCATAAGGCTGATCATAAATCGAATTACCATTGAGTCTAAAACGAGTCGAATCATCTGCGGACACAACATTAATGGAACCTATAAAAGCTAACGTAGCTAATGCACATACAACCTTTTTCATTATATATTCCCCTACAAACAAACTATATATATCAAGTAAATTATATCACTAAAATTTGAAACAGCTATCATCATAAATCTATCCTATTTGATAGTATCTATCGCAAATCATTCTACTATTCAAAATTATTGTAGGTGTTATAATGAACTCAACAAAAGGAACAGGTGCTCATATGATACTAAATGCACTATTCCAAAACTATAGTTAGTAATTATATGGAGGAAATAATCATGACACATACACGATTAACACAACTCGTACAAGCTTTATTAGATGCACCTACAAGCAATGAAACAGTAAAGGAATTCGCTCAATCTTGGATTAATGCAGAAGGTACACCTAAACAAGAAGAACTTACAAAACAACTCGTATCCGTAGCAGAACAAAACATTGCACTTATCGATGAAACAATAGGCTTTGCAGGGTCTGAACTTGCTACACAAATCCTTGGCGAAGAAGGAGCAGCTAACCTATTACAACACGCTAAAGACATTAAAGCAGAAGGCGCAGAATTCTGTGACTGCCAGGCCTGCGTAGCCGCAAAAAATATTATCGATTTGAAAGCAGAAATTGTATAATACTATAAACAGAATATTACCTATTGAGTGGTTATCTACACATTGTAGATAACCACTTTTTTATACCTTGAATTGCAATAAGTAATGCGACAAAATTAAATCAATTTTTTAATCTCATGTTTAAACATGTCAAATGGTGTTTTAAACCCAAGGCATTTTCTAGGTCGATTATTAATCAGCACTAGTGCTTCTGTTAGTTTATCTAGTGTTACTTTAGCTAAATCGGTTTTCTTAGGAAAAAACTCTCGAAGTAAACCATTACTATTTTCATTAGAGCCACGTTGCCATGCTGCATAAGCATCAGCAAAATACATTGGTATCCCAAACTCGGTTTCAACCTGCTCAAAGCAAGCAAATTCTTTACCACGGTCCACTGTAAAGGTTTTAAGTAACTTACTTGTTAATGTGTTGTATAGGGAACTAATAGCTAAAAACATAGAAGCCTTAGTTCGGTCATCCATCTTCATTGCTACATAAAATCGAGTTTTACGTTCAACAAATGTAGCTAAACAACCTTTACTTTGACCTCTGGAAGACACCATTGTATCTAGTTCCCAATGACCAAAAGTCTTACGGTTTTCAACTTCTTGAGGTCGGTCCTTAATGGTCTTTTTCACATTGAACCGTCCACGCTTTTCTTGTGTACCAGGCTTTTTGCCTTTCCGGCGAAATACTTTTTCTGTTACAGCAAGAAAGCCACGATGGATCCAAGAATATATTGTTTTAAAGCTTAGAACACCAACTAATTCAGCACCAACTATTTCTTCTGGAGACCAAGTTTGTTGTAACCTGGATTCAATTAAAGCCGCTAATTGAGGTGTTAACTTTGTTGGTCTACCTTTATTAGCAGACTTACTAATTGCTAACTGTTGTGCTTTAATCGCAGAATATTCACCTTCAACGCGATTTAATTCTCTTGCTACAGTAGAATGGTGAACGCCGATTAAGCTAGCGATTCTACGAACAGAGTATCCTTCTTTTCGTAAAACTTCTATTTAACTTCGTTTTTCTATGGTAAGATGTATATAACTCATATTAGAGACCTCCGTGTCATGTATTTGTGGTTATTTACATTTTACACGAGATCTCCAATATGAGTCTTTTTATTTGTCGCAATATATTTTACAATTCATCATATACAAAAACGGCCTCTCATGGGGAAGCCGTTTTACGGAACAATATATTTGTGAAAGCTTTACTTCCACAGTCTACTCAGACATTCTTTTGTATCCGTTGAAGCATTTTAAAGCTCACAGCGATATTAACGAAAATAATCAACAGTGTTACGAACGAATAGCCTAATAGCATACAGTTCGCCGATACCACATCATATATCTGATATGTGCAATATCCAGCCGTGACAATACCGCTAAAAACGCCCGGTATATACTGTTGCAGAAAAATACTTTGAATTACATGCCCAATCACATGGTATATATACGCTATGATGACAGTGATGTAAATGTCGAAGCTTTCAAAATACATACTCAAGCCCAGCACAATCAACAAGAGTATGAATTCCTGACAGACGATGGCATTAAATCTGAAGGGTGTAAAAGTGGCTGCTAAAAATTGTTGTTGCAGTTTAGGATTCCTTCGCATGAATCGTGGAAATAGAAGAATCTCTTCAAGTTCGTGCAATATAAAAATGCTCGGGAATAATAAGAAAAAACCATTCAGATCCATAAGATACCTCGTTCACAAGTAAAACTATTTACCACCTTTTTTTACATATGTATCAAGAACTCTTATTTCCCGTAAATAATCTCGTTCAACAGGACTAATAGTTTGATTCTGGTATTTTTGATATTCAGAAAGGACTTTCGCTTGCATTTGTTGATGAGATATATGTCCCTTATCTTGTAATACAGCTTCGCCTGTAGCTGACAAAATCGCATCTATATGCTTTATCCAATCAGCCATTGTCATAGGGACTTCACGCTGGGCCTGTCTTTCCGCAAAATCCAAGTATCCTGAAACTAATTGATTGAGCCCTTGTAATTCTTTTTCTGTAAGATAATTTTTAGCAATTTGAGCCTCTTTCAATGTAGGTAATTCTCCTTTGAAAGTAGTCAATCCCATAAACTCTTTTTTGCTATCTACACGTTTATAAATAACTTCACTAGCCGTATTATGATGAACAGCAAAATGCATCTTATTTTGTACTGTAGCAAAAAATGATTTTGCTTCTACGGATATCGGATTATAATCAACAGCAGTAGAAAATAAGTCCAGCACTTGACGATAAAAAACCTTTTCACTAGAGCGAATATCTCGAATCCGATCTAATAACTCTTTAAAATAGCTGCCACCACCTAATTCTTTCAGTCGCTCATCATCAATAGCAAACCCCTTTATCAAATAATCCTTTAATACGGTTGATGCATATTTTCTGAATTGAATTCCTCGCGGCGATCGAACACGATATCCTATGGCTAAAATCATATCTAGATTATAATAAGCTAACTTTCTTTCAACTGTCCGAGTACCTTCATTTTGAACTGTCAACTTATAGTTGACAGTTTCTTCTTCAGACAATTCCAAATCTTGAAATATAGATTTAATATGCTTGCTAATATTTTGTTTTGTCGTTTGAAATAATTCTGCTATTTCACTTTGACTTAACCAAACAGAACCATCATCAAGTATAAGATTTATTTTAGCTTTTCCATCTTCAGTATTATAAATAATTATATTATTCATCTGAAAGCCTTTCTACCATTACGCCCATAGTAATTCAATATATGTATATCAAATCTTAAAATTAGTATATGTTAAATTAAAAGAAGCCTTCTATATTACTATCATTGTAACACAGAAGGCTCAAGAATTTATCCACTATTAAATTTTTAAAACTGCATTGATTTAACTTGCACACGCAGTACAGTTTTCAATTTAGCGGGCTCCACCTTTCGCGCATCAGACAAGTAGATTTCCCGATGCCACTCGTCGTTAGCACGTTGTAAATTATGAGCAGCGCAGAATTCATCTACTTTCATAAACGATTCCGGTTCATCATCATAAGGCCCGACATGCAATATCTGCACGCAATCCCCATCCTCAATTGATTCGAGCCGCACATCCTTAAATCGAGACAACGATTTTTTCTTGGATACATTCATAATGGCCGCCTCCAACACGTCAGGAGTCACAAAATCAGGTTGTCTGATCATCACCCGATATTGCAGATTATTCTTATCAAACTGCTCCGTATGCTCGATCTGCTTCCAAAGCGCCTCCAGCATAAGGAACTTAATGCTCGGCACCGTAACCTGCACCGCCTGCTGCTTTGGACAATACAATTCCTTTTCGTGCTTGCGCCATTCATGCTTTACTGCTGTCATAGTTAACCCCTCTTTCTGAAAAAAATATATGATTTCTTTTATCGTAAGGGAGGATTATGAAAGATAATTAAGAGCCCCTATGCCAAAGCATAGGGGCTCTTTTCACACACTCGCTTCCACAAGTGATTTTGTATATGGGTGTACCGCTTCTTTAAGTCGTTTTGATTCGATAGTCTCTACAATTTGCCCATCTTTCATAACGATGATTCGGTCTGTTAAGGCTTGTAATAGTCCGATGTCATGGCTGACGAATACGTAGCCGAAGGGTTGTTCCGAATGGAGTTTTTGTAATAAATCTAGTACCAGCTTTTGATTCACCGCATCAAGGGCTGATGTAGGTTCGTCAAAGAGTACTAGCTTGGGGTTCATCAACATGATCCGTGCCAATACAACACGTTGTAGCTGACCACCGCTGACTTCGTGAGGGTATTTATACACCGTATTTTCTGGCAAGTCTACTCGTTGCATCCATTTACGGATATCTTCCTTTGCTGCTGCCACATTCATGAGACCATAGTTGATATACGGCTCTAAGAGAAATGCTTCTAAGTTCATCCGTGGTGGAATCACCGCCAAGGGATTTTGGAACATCATCTGCATAGAGCGATATATTTCTGTATGATTTTGAATGGAATGGATATCCTCACCAAAGAGTCGCAAGGTGCCAGATGTAGGTTTTTCTAGCAGGGCAATTATCCTAAGCAATGTACTTTTACCAGAGCCACTACCACCAGCAATACCTACCCGTTCATTCTCCGCTACAGAAAAAGATACATCATCAACAGCACGAACCGTATGATTGTGGTTTGTATATTGTTTACATATATTCTCGAGTTGAATCATACTACACCACTTTCATTACGGAATCTAACAAAATACGAGTATACTCATCTTTTGGATGGGCCATGACCTCTTCGGTAGAGCCTACTTCAACGAGTTGCCCCTTATTCATAACCCCAATCCTATTGGCAATGCGCGCCGCCGCCTTGATATTATGGGTTACAATAATCACCGTTGCCCCAAGAGCCTGTGTTACCTCTTTCATAAGATCCAATACAGAGGCTTGCACGAGCATATCCAGAGCACTAGTTGGTTCATCGGCAAATACGATGCTCGGCTTCAAGATGAGGCTCAAAGCTATGGCTAACCGTTGTTGCATGCCACCGCTCAATTGAAACGGATAGGACTGCAAGATACGCTCTCCGTCAGTTAAGTGAACGAGATTAAGCATATCTATCACTCGACTGACCTCGTAGCTTTCACCATGGGCACGAAATAAATCTTTGAAGTGATTTTCTACGGTGCGATTTGGGTTTAGATAGGCGCTGGGATTTTGAAAAATCATGGAAATCTTGGTGCCCCGCAATTGTCGCCAATCACCATCACTCAATGTAGAAACATCGGTTCCGTTTAGTAAAATTTGGCCGCTAATGGTAGCTTGTTTCAACATGCCAAAGGCGGCACGAACTAACGTAGATTTACCAGATCCGCTTTCACCAACGATAGCAAAGACCTCACCATTGGGCACGGAGAAGGATACATTACGCACCGCCTCTTCCGCACCATATGAAATTGTAACCTTATCAAATACGATACAATCAGATTTATTCAATAGTAGAATCCTTTGTTAATAAGTAGTAATCGATTGGATGTACCGGTACATTTTTAACTTTTGTAGTGGATACAACTGTTGCACTTGGGTATAACAAGTAGATGTCTGCTACGTCATCAACTAAGATTTGTTGCGCTTGTTTAGCAATATTAGAGCGTTCGTTTTGATCAAATGTTACAGCCAATTGGTCGATTAACGCATCTACTTGAGGGTTAGTGTAGCCGCCAACATTTGCTTTCGCACCAGTTTTGTAGAACAAGCTGAGGAACCAGTAAGGGTCATTTGTAGACATAGTAATCACATTACGTTCTACCAAATCAAAGCCATCTGTACCAAGTGTATCTACTTCATCAGGGCTTTGTAATTTTTTAAGAGTTACTGCGATGCCAGCTTTTTTCAATTCTTGTTGAATTTCTTCGTATAAGCTTGTATCTTTACCCCAAACAGCAATAGTTACAGCCAAGTCTTTGCCATCTTTAGCATACATGCCGTTTGCATTTTTAGCGTAGCCAGCTTGAGTCAAGATTTGGTCAGCTTTCGCCACATCTGTCATCGGTTTATTAGCGATAGCATCATAACCTAAATTAGCAGATGGTGGGAATGGAGCCGCACCTGGTGTGGAGCCATTACCAACGATTTTCGCCATGGAATCATAGTTAATAATATGGGCAATAGCGGAACGTACAGCTTTATCATGCAATGGAGATGCTTCTGTGTGGTTTGCTTTCAACATAAACACACGAACGCCTGCAACGTCTTGAATATTGAAACCGTCTTTGAACAAGCTGCGGTTAGCAGAGTCCACTTTTTGAATTACGTCTACGTCTTTAGATTGCAACGCCATAGCGCGTTTATTGTTGTCTTCAATGTCTTTTACAGTTACGGAATCAAGACCTGGTTTGCCACCCCAGTAATCTGCGAAGGCAACGAGTTCAATAGTTTCACCTTTTTTGAAAGTAGTGATTTTGTAAGGACCTGTAAGAACTGGTTTAGATGCTACATCCTTAAGATCTGCAGTGTCCATGATAACAAAAGCTGGTTCAGTTAAACTAGATAACAAGGAACCATTAGGTTCTGTTGTTTTAATAATCAAGTTTTGACCATCTACTGCGATAGATTCAATCTTAACAGCTTTTGCAGAACGAGCACTTTGTTTCATTGTGTACTCGATGGACTCTTTTACCTTTTGTGGCGTCATTGGAGTGCCATTGTGGAATTTAACATTTTCACGGATGTGGAATTTCCATGTTGTAGGGTCCACATTTTCCCAAGAGTCTGCTAATTGAGGGGCAAATTTCATATCTGGTGTTACCATTGCCAATGTTTCACCAGCGCCGATACGCGTCAATGTCCACGCATCCCACTCGTGAGTTGGGTCTAATGTTTCACCAAACCAATACAAACCAACATTCATATGCTTCCCTTGTTTGTCTTGTTTAGCCGTATCACTTCCGCAACCAACCAAGAGAGCTACCATGCTCAGCATAGTTAGACACACTAATAACCAACGTTTCATAACTTCTCCTTTTTTGAACATCGCCTCTGTGAAAGAGGCTTTCACCATAAAAAATCTATACACAGCACGGTTAACGAGATACATCGAGGGCATCGCGCAACGCATCACCAATATAGTTAAATAAAACAACAGTAATAAAAATAGCGAGCCCCGGGTAAATTAGCAGCCACGGCGCCGTTTGTAGGAAATCTCGGGAGCTCAACAAGATAGCGCCCCACTCTGGATCCGGCGGTTGCACACCGATGCCTATGAGCGAGAAACTGGCTACCAAAATGATGGCATCTCCTAGATGTTGAATAATAACAATCACCAACGGTGGCAATACATTCGGCAGAATATAGCGCCACAGAATTCGTAGATTTGAAGCACCTGACATACGAGCAAAGGTAATATACTCCGCGTGGCGTTCAATCTGTACGAGGCCTCTAGTGATACGGGCATATTCCGCCCATTTCGTAATGCACAAGGAAATGATTACATTCGTTATGCTAGGTCCCATAATACCGATGAAAGCAATAGCAATCACCATGTTCGGAAATCCTAACACTAAATCAATTAAGCGAGATAACCAACGGTCCACGCGAGGCGTTGAGAAGCCTGCAAGACCTCCAATAACAATGCCGATGGCCCCACTAATGCCGATGATGGTGAAAGCAATCCCTAAAGATGCTTTACCACCATACAAAATACGGGACCATACATCTCGACCTAATTGGTCAGTCCCCAATAAGTGAGTACTGCTAATATCTTGTAAACGATCTGGAATGCTAGTAGTTTCAGGATCAAATGGTGCTATATAGGGAGCGCATAAGAAAAATACGATCCACAGAGCTGCTAACACCAACATAGCGTATAAAGTATAAGGCTTTTGTCTATTCATAGGAGCCTCCTTTTATAGCGGCTCTTCGCTTTGGATTCAGCCAAATACTCAACACATCAATGATGATATTAATTACGATGAACACCATAGTAATCCAAATAATGTAGCCTTGCATCAATACATAATCACGAGCCATAATACCTTGCACCATCATGTAACCAATCCCTTTTATAGAGAATACCGTTTCAATAACAGCAGACCCCCCTAGCATGGCGCCCATCGTTACTCCCATCATAGGCAATAACATAAGTCCTACATGGGGGAATATGTAACGAGTGTAGACCATCCATTCTGGCAATCCTAATGCTCGTGCCCCCTGTACAAAGGGCTGTCGCGAGACTTCTAAAATAGCATTTCGCAATCGACGAATGTAGAGACCACAAATCCACAAAGCAAGGGTTACTGCGGGCAGTACATAAGCAGAAAATCCATTGGTATTCGTTACCGACACAATCTGTAGTTTAACACCAAATAAGTACAGTAATAATAAACCGACCCAGAATCCAGGAATTGCTAATGCTAAAAATGTAATGACACGAATCCCATGATCAATCCATGAGTCTTGATATTTTGCAGATAACATACCGAGCGGTATGGTCACCACTATCCCCATAACAAGAGCTAAGGATACGAGCCCTAAGGTATTAGGCAAGGCGCCTCCAAGAATGGTCACCACTGGTAAAGCATACAGAATAGACTCACCAAAGTCCCCTTGTACAATTTGACCTAACCAACGTAAGTATTGCTGCCACCAAGGATCATTGAGCCCTAACTGCTCTCGTATCTGCGCAACCACAACTGGATCAGGTGTAGCCCCTACAAGATTAAACTTCATTGACACCGGATCGATCGGTGATAACTTTATCAATACAAATGTACCGATAGTAACCACCAATAAAATACCTATAATACTCGCCAAACGCTGTAGTATTAATCGATACAATACATCACCTGCCTTCTTTATCACAAAATAGCTATATTTATATTCTATCAATGTAATACTTAGATAGATATACCCATACGGGTATTTAGAATCGTTATCATTATGAAAGTTTTGCATACCAGCAAAAACGGCCCCTCATGAGAGGAGCCGCTTCTTATATAACCCTTACAGTGTCCATGCGAGTGCTTCACCACAGCTCGCATGCCTATCCCACTAGGCTGGACTGTTATATTATTTTGTATATGCTGTATGTGCTGTAGGTGCTACAGTGTTAGCAATGATCGCTTTTGCCATGTCGCGATTTACAGGGCGTTCAAAGTACATCGCATGGTTTTGACCATCTTTTGTCCAACCAGCGAGATATACCATTTTTTCGCCACCTTTGAACGTAACCTTTGTACCGTTTACCTTTTCTGTAGCTGTAACGCGATAATCCTTATGATTACCACTGATATCACCTGTTGCATTAGCTACGCGATAAACGATACGTTTGCCTGCCGCTTGGTTGCGAGTTGCATCTTCACCAGCTTGATATACATACACAACTTGCAAAACATCTTTATTGATTGTGCTTACAGACTCAATATTGTAACCTACAGGTAATACTTTAGGTAGCTGAGGCGTAATATTCATGTATTTAGCGGCTTCATCAATAGTAGCGAACTCATGAATTGGGCTTGGCATGCCAACCATAGGTGCTGCCTGTTCTGCAACTACAGGTTTAGCTGGATCTGGTTTTACATCTAAAGTACCTTGTGCACCAGCAACAGTGTAAGAACCTACACAAGCACACGCAACTGCTAGTAATACAAATTTTTTGACCATGGGTATAATCTCCCTTCGCATAACATAAAAATTATTAAAAACACATTTATTTTGTATGTGCTTTTTCCTCAACAATATTACGGATAATAGCCTTCGCCATATCTCGTGTAACGGGACGCTGAAATTCTAAAGAGTGATTTTGTCCATCTTTCATCCACGATGCAAGATAAACCATTTTCTTACCACCTTTGAAAGTAACCTTTGTACCATCTACACGTTCAGTTTCTATAACCTTATGAATCTTACGGTCATCGCTGATATCACCTTTTAATGTAGTAGATGTACGATAAAAAATAAGAGCACCACCGGCCTTATTTACGTACGGATCTATACCGGGTTCATACACGTACACAACCTGCAAAATGTCTTTCTCAATAGTAATGACAGATTGAATATTAAACCCTACTGGCAACAGCTTTGACATTTGAGGTCTAAACCCTATATATTCAGACGCTGCTTCTACAGTGGTAAACACATGTACAGGACTCGGCATAATAAAATTTGGTTCCCTAGGTTCAACTGAGATTCCACCAGTCATAGGTACAGAACGATCTCCAACAGATGGATTGTGAGCACTAGTAATGCTATAGGAACCAATAGCTACACATGCTAAAGAAGCCACTAGTAATGTCTTTATCTTTGTTGTCATAACAACAATCTCCAAAAACGAGTTTTGTAAAATTATATTTATCAAAATAGGCTTAATAAGTATATCCTAAATGATATAGGATTTCAAGTAATAAATGCTACCTATATCATTTTAACAAGCTTAGTATTTAGCCTATTATTTCTTATGTACCATAAAGCCTGCCGCTTGTTGGTTCGCCATGATGGTTACATCAGAGATTTGCAAGCGTTTAGGTTGGTTAGTTACATACAATACTACATCGGCCACATCCTCTGGTTGAACAGCTTCAATGCCAGCGTACACAGATTTAGCTCGTTCCGCATCACCGTGGAATCGCACTTCGCTAAATGGAGTTTCTACGATACCTGGTTGAATGGTAGTAACCTTAATATCTGTAGCTATAGTATCCATGCGAATGCCATCGCTTAATGTCTTTACCGCCGCCTTTGTAGCGCAGTACACTGCGCCATTAGGATATGCATAAATCCCTGCCGTAGAGCCCATATTTACAATATGGCCTTCATTTTTATCGATCATGAAAGGTAGTACCGATTTTGTTACATATAAAAGGCCTTTCACATTGGTATCAATCATAGTCACCGCATCATCAACAGCACTATCTTGGAAAGGATCAAGCCCTTGTGCAAGACCCGCATTATTTACGAGCACATCGATGCCACCAAAAGCCTCGATAGCTGCAGGAACCTTGCTTTCAACATCCTCGCGACTACGCACATCAAGAACTAAAGTCTCAACACGCACGCCATGCTCCTTAGACAAACGAGCCTGTACCTCGCCCAATAACTCAGCACGGCGGCCAGAAATCAACACATTATCGCCATGCTTGGCATAAGCCTCAGCAATACAAAGACCAATACCAGACGTTGCACCAGTGACAAAAACATTACGAGCCATAAAAGCCTCCTCATCATCAATCCGTTCTATTCTAATAAGTTAATTATACCATTATAAAAATCAAAAAACGCTACCCTACCACCTATAAACGATAAAAATAGTGTATACATTGGAGCCCTCCGCGTAGCATTCTCTCCTTTTCCCCTAAATGATATGTCGGCGCAGATAGGATTTAAAAGAATACATAAAGTGGCTTATGGATTTATGAATATGATAATAAAAAGAGGATACCCTTTCTGAAAACGACTTAGCGGCCCCGCATAGCGGGGTGGGTGGCTTTGGAGGCTTTCAGGAAGGGTATCCTCGGTCTATATTCTATTAAATATCTAACGCCACTTTATGCACATCTTTTATTTCAGATGCGCCAACATATCATTTAACACTTCCATGCAATCCCCCACGATGCCATAGTTAGCGTGCTGGAAGATTTCTGCGTTTGGATCGTTGTTAATAGCCACGATTGTGTCAGCACCGGAGATGCCGCTCACGTGTTGGATAGCACCGGAGATACCAAATGCCAAGTATAGTTTAGGGCTTACAGTTTTACCTGTTTGACCTACTTGATATGGCAATTCAATCCAGCCTTTTTCCACAAGTGGACGTGTAGCACCTACAACACCACCGATAGCATCGGCTAGTTCATAAAGCTTATCAAAGTTTTCTTTAGAACCCATGCCACGGCCACCAGCTACGATAATATCTGCTTCTTGGATATTGTAGCCATCTTTGCTGAACGGAATGAAGTCGAGACGCTTCATGCGAATGTCTTCAGGCTTGAGGTCAAATTGTTCAATTTGGATACGACCCCAGCTATCTGCGATGCGTTCAGGTTTTTTAAATACGTTAGGACGGACAGAGCCCATTTGAGGACGATGGTTTGGAGAAATGATTTCCGCCAAAATATTGCCGCCCAAGGCAGGACGTGTCCATTCAACAAGGCCTTCATTTGTATCTACTGTCAAGATTGTACAGTCCGCAACAACGCCGTTTTGCATACGACCAGACATGCGAGGCGCCAAGTCACGGCCATTGTTAGTGGCACCAATTAAGAGGATATTAGGCTTATGATCTTCAAAGAAGTCTGTTAACACCTTAGTGTAGCCATCCGTTGTGTAGTATTTCAAAAGGGGACTTTCAAAAACGTGAACAATATCAGCACCATGTGCTACCAGTTCCTCTGCTTCAGTTTGAACATGCTCACCAAGGAGCATAACTTGAACTAGCTGGCCCAATTCCTTAGCAATGCGGCGAGCTTGACCGATTAGTTCATACGTAACCGGATGTACCACGTCATCGATGGTATCGGCTACAACAAAGACGTCTCTATATTCATCAAAATTTGTTACGGCCATTACCGGTCACCTCCTTTAGAACCTTCATCACCTTTAGCAGCTGCTACCGCCTTAAACTCACTAGGGGACACGCTTTCAACAGATGCAGCCCGTTGTACAGGATCTTTTACATCTACGCCCTCATCATTATCCTCAACTACATCAACAGGTGCATCATTTGGCACCAATAAATGAGCAAATTTTTCAGGCTTAATATGATAAGCCAATTCAAGAACCTTTTTAGCCCCTTCCTCGATGGATGGCAACATTTCTACCTTGCCACGAAGAGGTGGTTGGTATACCTTGCGCACCCGCGTAGGGGAGCCGTTAAGACCGATACGGCTTTCATCAATATGCGACATATCACGCAATGTAATATGAGAAATGGTATAACGTTTTGCATAAATAGAGCTCCAAAGACCTGGTTGGCGCGGCTCGTTGAGCTCAGCTGTAGCTGTTACAAGCAATGGCAACGGAACCTCTACGATTTCATAGCCATTTTCATGTTGTCGTTTCACAACTGCTTTTCGCGCACCTTGATCAACAGATAGTTCACAGGCATAGGTAGCTTGTGCCATACCGAGTTCCTCTGCAATTTGAGGACCTACTTGTGCCGTATCGCCATCGATAGCCTGCTTACCGCAGAAGATAATTTGGAATTGACGGTTCATAGTCCGTTGAATATGACGGATGGCAGACGCAATGGTATAGCTAGTAGCCAATGTATCGGCACCACCGAACGCGCGATCTGTAACGAGTACTGCATCATCGGCACCAAGGGACAAACACTCACGAAGAGCGGCCTCAGCCTGTGGAGGGCCCATGGATAAAACGGTTACACGACTACCTTCATATTGGTCTTTCACCGCAAGAGCCGCTTCTAACGCATGCATATCGTCAGGGTTTACAATGCTAGGCAAGCCTGTGCGGATGAGATTATTTGTTTCCGGATCCAGCTTAATCTCAGATGTATCTGGAACCTGTTTGATACATACTAATAACTCCATACACTCACCCCTGTCTAAATTCTACGCCCTTAGCGTTATGCGGATATTTCCATGTTTTTACGATTGTTTCGCCACAAAGAACGCGGCATGTACCGCACTCTAAGCAACCAGCAAAATCAAAGGCTAAATCGCCATTCTCTTGTAATGTATATAGACCGGCAGGACAGCCGTTTACGAGTTTCATTTTCTCTTCAAGGCTAAAACCAGCGCCATCCACCAAGATATGAGGAGACGTTTCATCTACATAATATTTATTGGTGCCCAAACGCTCTTCTAGTTTCATAGGGAACGCACCCCTTTCCAAGCATCACGAATCAAGGTAAATAGGCCAATGTCTCCGACACGGCGCATAATTTTTTTCATCATTGGCACTGCACCATCACCGTTTACAGTGAATACGTCGCGCATCAAATTGTTAACAAATGCTGGGTATTCATTGAAAATACGCGGATGTGTAGCAAGGAATTTAGGCATATTCTTGTAACGCTTCAAATCCTTCAGTAACCAAGAAGCCTTGATTTGACGTTCATACAACTTAGCCACACGGTCCATATTTTCGTCGCGCAAGGCTACGTTAACCGCATCTGCTGCACACATACCGGACTCGATGGCAAGGTCCATACCACGAATAGTATAGCCAAGATTCATACACATACGTGCCGCATCACCGACGATAATATACCCATTACCGCCCAATTTAGGCATCGATTTATAGCCACCTTCTGGTACGAGATGGGCACTATGCTCTTTCAATTGGCCATTTTTCAACAATGGTGCAATTCTTGGATGGCTTGTGAAAGCTGACAGCATATCGTCTACAGAACGATCGGCTTTGCCAATATCTTCAAGGCCTACAACCATACCTACAGAAAGGCTGTCTTTATTTGTATAAATAAAGCCACCGCCTAATAAGCCAGAGGTCATATCGCCTAAAGTAAGCCACGCCATACCATCATCGCCAGACAGCATGAGGCGATTTTCAAGATCTTCTTTCTTTAGTTTATATACCTCTTTTACACCTACTGCCATTGTACTTGGATCGGTAGGCGCTGTGAGGCCAGTTTTTTCTAATAATAATGTATTGGAGCCTTCTGCGATGATAACGAGTTTTGCATACACTTCATCATCGTGACACCGAACACCTACAACGCGTTGCTTTTTGCCTTCTCCTTCAGTAATGAGGTCTGTTACTTGTACATTGGATACGAGAAGAGCCCCTTTTTTCTCAGCCTCTTCAGCGAGCCATTTATCGAATTTAGCACGTAATACTACGTAGGATTCCTCGTTCGGTTGTCCATCTTCGTAGCTGTATTCAATAGTCGTCATTTCATTGCCAGCGCCGATAGAAATGCGTTCTTTTGTCACCTTACGTTCCAATGGGGCACGGTCTCTAAAGTCCGGTACTAACCGTTCTAAAGAATGTGTGTAGATACGTCCACCCATCATATTTTTAGCGCCTGGTGCGACACCACGTTCAATGAGTAAAACCTTTACCCGTTGCTCCGCAAGGCGTAACGCCGCCGCAGAACCCGCTGGCCCTGCACCAACAACGATAACGTCAAATGTTTCATTGCGATCAATTGCCATATACTCAGCTCCTTTAAATCAAAGCTTAGACTTACATAAGTTCATATAGTATATATATTTCTCTATTAAGAACTAAAATACCTTTAAAAATTACTACAAAAAAATGAATATATTCTATATTTTACGATTTTATATTATAAATGTGTCTATAGGATGTATATATACTCATTATATGTTTATACTATTGCATACTTTCTGTTATAAATAGGTGCAACAAAATTCATCAATTCGTGAAATTTATAAGTTTATCTAGCTTTCAAAGGAAAAGTAGCGTATGATAAAAGTAGGAAAAACCCTATACGGAGCAACACGCGTATAATACGACCGCATAATGCAAGACCACGGTCAAGGTTAGGCACTCATTATTTTGGAATTACCAGAGGAGGCCATATGGACCCGTTAAGAATCTTGAAAGCATTATCAAATCCACATCGGTTAGATATTATATTGTGGCTAAAGCACCCAGAGAAAGAATTTGGTGTACAAGTACACACTAAAACTCTTATCGATTTCCCTAACAGTGTAAGTGTTAAGAGTATTCAAAAGCGCTGTGGTGTATCTCAATCTTCCATCTCTACATTTATGAGCATCTTAGAAAATGCGGAACTCGTAGAGTCTCGCAAGATTGATCAGTATACCTATTTCCGCCGTAACGAAAAAGTAATTCGTGAGTTCGGCGAATGGTATAACAAAGAGGTATCCATCCAATCGGATGATAAAGATGTATCCATTCAATCGGATGATATCGATAAATTATTAAAAACGCTTAACTTAGAAGACACTTCGTATCCTACAACAGAGGAAACCTCTGTGCCTGGCGAGCAACTCGCTGTCGAAATCAATACTAAGGGATCCGATTATGATGAAAACAGAAAATAAAATTCTCCCTTATTCACTATACTTAGGGATAAAAGAAAAAGAGCTATAATACATGTGATTATAGCTCTTTTTGATTTTTAATCATTCAATATATTTTGTAAATCTCGCCGATTATAGTAAATATGACGAACCTCCATTACATCTTCAATTACTACATAAAAGATATAAAAGTTGCGTACTATAATTTTATAATATGGATACTCACGTTGTTTCTTACTCGGATATACGGCAAAAGATTCTGGACAACTTAATCTTGTGTATATAGCAGCCTCAATATCTGTAATTAGTTGATGAGCGGCTTCTCTATTATGCAGAACATAAGTTATATAATCAACAATATGATTAAGCTCCTCTTCAAATAATGGTAAAATCGTAAGTTTATATTTCCGCTCCATCGATTCTCTCCCTTACGCGACGAAATACATCGGCACCAGAGTATCGAATTTTACTTTCTTTTGCTGCAGAATCAGCTTCATCCAAGGCGTACTCAATAGGATCTGTTAATGCTGAATATTGTTCAATACTCATTAACACCATAGTTCCATATCCATTCTTAGTTAAAAATACAGGCGAATTTGTTGTAATAACGGTTTCTTCAACTTCAGGAAATTTATTACGCAAGTCTGATACAGGTCTAATATTAATCAATATATACACCTCCTTATATCATAATTCTATCATTATTTTATTAATTTTACTAACAATATTATGGCAATCAATAGTTCAACTAAAAATGCCCTCCAACAGGAGGGCATCTATTATATTAGAATTATACTTCTTCTATCGTTGTGCTTCATAGGCTCTGAATAGTTTAGATAGTAATTCAGGTGCCAAGCGCAATAGATCTGGATTTTCACAGAATGATACGCGCAATTGCGTTCTACCTGGATTATCTTCGCCTTTTTTGCCACTATAGAAACCATTGAGCGGAGCCATGAGAAGTGTATATTCTTTACCATCATCAAGGCTAACTGCACCGTGTTCTGCACACCAAGAGGCAAATTCTACACCGTCAAAGCCCGGTTTTGCTACCTTCCGTACGTCAATAACAAAGTAAATAGACGCTTCTGGACGAGATACGATGAAATCAGGTTCGACTGCTTTGAAACCTTCGTGAAGTTCAAAGATCATCTTACGGTAGTAATCGCGTTGTTGTTCATACCAGTTATGAAGCTCTGCATGGCTTTCATGAGCCAAAGCACCAAAGATATATTGACCTAATGTATTAGCACTAAGGTTCGCTGTATATTCGGCTACAGATTTTTCATAGCATAATTTGTTATCCGTAATGATGGCACCAATGCGTAGGCCACAAGCGTTCCATACCTTACTAGCTGTTTCAAGGCTGATACGACGGCCTTCAATGCCAGGCACATCCTTATCAGTTAACGCCCAGATACTAGATGTTTCTTTACCTTTTTCGTAAGCCAATTCGCGATAGGCTTCGTCAGAGATAATCCACAAATTATGTTTAACACATAATTTTGTATATTCGATCAATGTTTCTTTACTGAATAATTGACCTGTAGGGTTATCATAAGGAATAATAAGCAACGCACCTGGTTTTGTATCGATGATACGTTGTTCAACAGTCTCTACAGATGGCAATTCAAATTCGCCATTTTCATTAAGTTGACGTTCCACAGTAACTGTTTTACGGCCGATTCGAAGACCTACCGCATCATAGTTTGTATAAGATGGGTTGAACATTAAAAGAGGGCGTTCCTCTTCGCCTGCACCGCCACATACGCCAAGCATGATGATTTCCATCGCCATAGATGCACCATCAGTTACGAGTACATTAAGGCCTGTTGTATCAAAACCTTGGCTGCGCAAAATGTGAAGGAATGCTTCACGGCATTCATCGGTACCTGTCGTTGGTACATACGGTACAATGCCTGTATGGAACGGGCTATCCACACCGCCCAAATCGAACAACCGACGCTGCATGGCGGGATGCATAGGACGCATTACATTACCAATAGAACCATTCACCAAAATTGGTGGGTTCTTACGTTCCAAGAATTTAATTTGTCCTAGGCGAATGCCAGATGGCTTTCGAGCCATCATATACGGCGACAATTCTGGTTGTTTCATTCAGATCCAACTCCTCTAAAAAAGAAACTGCCTCAGCAGGGAGGCTATATTAACTGTAAAAGTAACAAAACCACTACATACATGCCGTAGTTCTGTTCTTTACAAAGATAAAGTACTAATATATTGATATATATAGATACTTAATATTATAGTGCTTTTACTATAGAAAATCTATAGTTTTATAACACAGACTTATGTACATATGACTGACTTATCAATTAGTGAAAACCAGTCTCATAATATAACAAATATACCATGCATTATTAATGCAAAAATGAAAGAGCCCCTAAAGGCTCTTTCATAAGGTTTATTAAATTTAGAACTATTAGATAGTCACTTCAAGGCCTAAGCGGAAGTTACGACCTTGACCTGGCCACCAGTCACCAGGGTTACCCCAGCGAACGCTAGATTGTTCTGCATAGTATGTATCAAAGATATTGTTGATACGGCCAAATACAGTTACATTTTCGCGTACTCGGTAGTTAGCGCTGATGTCAGCCAACCAGTATGTTTTGCGAGGGAATACATTAGCAGCAGTACCAGGACGATCGATGACGCCGCGAATATCCAAGTGAGCATCCCATTTAGCATCGTTGTAGTCAAGACCAGCATTAACAGCATGTTTAGGCACATAACCATCGCGGTTAGCCTTGCGCGTTGGTGTTGCATCGATATGAGTATATGTATAGCCAAGACGGGCAGATAAATGATTAGTCAATTGTTTGCGTACGTCTGCATTGATGCCATACGCTTTTTCAGTATCGAAATTGCGATATTGGCCTGTGAAAGCTGCAGGATTTGTCATAACCCAACCGATTCTATCCTTCGTATGACGGCTGAAGAAGCTAAGGTTACTGTTCCAAGTTTTACCGAATTTATGGTGTACACCAAGGTCAAACTCACGACCTGTTTCAGGTTTCAAATCGCGGTTCCCGTTAAAACCATCGAACAATTGGTATGGTGTAGGAGCCAAGAAGTACTCTTTATACGCAGCATACACATTTGTTTTTGCATTTACATCATAGCCAAGGCTGATAGATGGAGATGTATGTGTACCGAAGGAAGAGTGATGGTCAATGCGGATACCAGGTGTTACAGTCCATTTAGGCGCAAATTTCCATTCATCTTGGATATAGTAAGATGCGTTTGTTAGTTTTACACCGCCCATGTTAACCACTTTATCTTGACGCCAATCGAAACCACCTACTACCGTATGGTCTTTAGCTTTGTATGTTACTTGATCACCGATACCGCGAGTTTTTACATCTGTTGGGTAATGATCATATTCTGTTTTATAGTGATTATTCATCACATAGAATTGATGGCTCCAACGATTGCTAATTTTGTTATTCCAAATAGCACGTAAGGAATCATTTGCTTCATGACCATAACGGATGTGGTTTAAAGCACCTAAATGGTCAGAGTACATTACATGTCCACGGTATGTATCGTAGGAAATTTTTACATCGTTTTTATCATTGATTTTATTACCTACCATGAAGGATGCATTATGGCTGTTACCATGTTGAGGAATACGTACACCATGGCCGTCTTTATAGGAACCGATGATATCTTTTTGTGCGCCTACACGCCAGTACCAATTATTTTTGCTACCTTCGTTGGTAATTGCGTATTGCTCTAAATCATTGCTACCGCCCATCACGCGTAACTTAGTTTGAACGCCTGGCTCAGGTTTTGCAGTGATCACGTTAACCACACCACCGATGGCACCGGAACCATACAATGTAGAACCTGCACCACGTTGTACTTCTACGCGGTCAATGCCAGACATATCTTTCAATATTGTCATTGGCGGATTCACACCAGCGGCCCCCATATTGATACCGTCTACCAAGTACAATACTTGGTCAGAACCATTGATACGAAATGCATTAGAATTTGTGTAACCTACGCCACCACCGTATGTATTGATATCTACGCCTGGTACGATATTCAAGGCTTCGTTCATTGTTGTAGCATGACGTTCACGGATATCGTCCCCTGTTACTACGCCTACGCTAGCTGGTACCTCTGAAAGTTGTTGTTCACTACGTGTTGCAGTAACAACAATGGTATGCGTTTCCTTCGCATCACCTGCATCAGCCGCTAATACTTGGGTTACACTCAATGTACTACCAAATACCAGGGCTAACCCTACATACATGGATAATCGTTTCATTTTGGATACTTTCATAAAAAACCTCCACACACATAAATCACATACTATATATATATTGTGTCATAGATACCATTGCACGGGTCATAAATTGGGAATAACTCATGATCTGTGCAGAATCTACGAGAAACACACGATGGTTAGCGATAGCTTTGACACCTTGAAGAGCAGGATCTGAATAAAGCTGATCTGCCGATGCAGGCTTATAGCCATCAGAAGTATAGGACGCTGATGGGATGATAATCACGTCGGGGTTCATGCGAATCAAATCCTCACGCGTCCCATTGTCATAGGCACCAAGACCCAATTCAGCAGCCGCATTAGTCACCTTCATATACTTACACATATCATCAAAGGTTGACCCCTTGCCACCATTTAGGCCAAATTGCGAGTAAAAAGCCACCACAGGACGAGGTCCTGTATGCTTATTGGCTAAATCCTCAACGGTTTTCAAATCTGCATCCATGCTAGCAATCATGGATTCATCAGAGGCATGTAGGAGCTCTGCAATCTCATGAATAGTAGCTTTTGCTTCTTCAACCGTAGTTGGCGTCTTGTACACATACACTGGAATTTGCATATTTCGCATTTCTCCAATCGCGTCAGGAGACATCCAGTTTGGAATTAATACCAGATCAGGTTGTACAGATAATAAGGACTCTGCAGAGGCTTTCACATGTTTTTCTACCTTGCTAGCCGCATCAGGCACATTATTTGGCAATGTACCAATCGCTGCCACTCGACTTGGGTCCACCAAGGATAACACAATATCCTCCGTACTCGTTCCAATAGGCACGATACGCTTTGGCTCATTAGCCACCGTAACAACTGTGCCTGTCCCATCTGTAACTTGATGTGTGGTCCCCGTCGTGCCCGTCTGTGTAGGTCCACAACCGACCACTAGTAGTACCATCATGACGATGGTACAAATAATAGAAATTCTTTGCTTCATACTAACGACCTTCTATAACACCTTCTATGGAAATATATAACGACTGTAACTCTTGAATCATTTCTTGTGATGCATCCCAGTAACCACGTTGAGAGGCTTCTAGCAAGATTTCTGTAATACGTTGCAAAGCCCAAGGGTTTACTTGGCGCATCCAATCTTGTACTACTTTGTCTAAGGCGTACTTATTAGCATACCCTTCGTAGATCCAATCTGGTATAACATCACTCGTAGCATCCCATCCAAAGGTGTGGGAAACCACATTTGACATATCTGAAGCCCCTTTATATCCATGCTTCATCATGGCTTCGATAAATTTAGGATTCTGCGTTTCCCCTTGTACAACGCGACGAATTTCGTCACCTAAGGAGCGCATCACTACACGGCTGCGATCCGAGCTATCACCAACATAAGCCCGTGGTGCACTACCCTTTGCGGTACGCACCGCTGCAATGAGACCACCGTGATAGCTATAATAATCGTCGGCGCTCATAATGTGCGTTTCCCGATTATCTTCATTCTTAATAGTCACATCCATCGTAGTTAATCGGCGCTGGAACAGCCTCATATCCTGAGGAATGTCCTTATGTAAGTGAAAGCTACTCCACTGGCTGTACACTTGGGCAATGTCTTTGAAAGACTCCCAGTTTTTTCCTTCAATCAAGGCACCTACACCCGTGCCATAAGCTTGGGGCGGATCGCCAAAGATGCGGAGTCTAGCCTTTTTAGTAGCCAATAGAGGGTCCTCACCTTGTCCAACGAGCCAATCTACATCATCATGAATATGCTTTTTAACGTAGTTGTCTTCCAACGACTCATCTAATTCTGCCACCATTTCAACGGCTTTGTCGAGCCAGCCGATAGCAGTAGGCATCATATCTCGAATGAGGCCACTGATGCGGCCCATCACATCGATGCGAGGGCGCTGCAATTCCTCTAAAGGAATCACTTCTAAACCTGACACGCGACCGCCCGATTGCCATTTAGGCCGAATCCCTAGCAAGTATAGAAACTCACCTAAACACTGACCATGACTTCTAGAGTTACTTGTAGCCCATAGAATGATACCCACTGTCTCAGGATAGCGTTGCTCATTTAGAATATAATCAGCAATGACTTGATCTGCTAGCTCTATGCCTAATTGATAGGCGACCTTTGTAGGTAAAGCCCGTTCATCTAAACTATAGAAGTTACGTCCTGTAGACAGTACATCAACTTGACCACTCGAAGGTGCACCCCCAGGTCCAGGCTCTACATACTGCCCTTGTAGGGCTCTAGAAATAGAAACAAGCTCGTTCTTCGTAGCTCCTAACTTAGGAATATACTCTTGAACGATAGCCTTTGCCAACGGTTCTAACCGTTCAGATACGGAGTAATCTGGCGTATTGACTACATAACTTACAAAGCTACGCAACTCATCCCATATGCGGTCGATAATAACACTGTATCGTGTACCATCCTTATCAGTTTCTCCAGTATGTTCCTCAACATAGGACCAATCGTAGCCCAGTTCCTCTGCTATAACAGCAAGGCCCGATGCCATCTCACCTTGAGGGTTTCGGATAATAGCTATAATAAATTCTTCTAAGTCTATCCCCTCAGGTCCTTGGCCTAAGATATGCAAACCATTGCGCATCTGCATATGCTTTAAGTCACTCAGCTTTTCGTGAACCTCTGTAATCATATCACCTACTGCCATGGTGGCACCCCGGTCTTCTTCAATAAGATGACAGGAGATGGCTTTCTCCCTGATTACGTCCTCTATATCTGATACACTTTCACGGTGTTCTTGCTCAAAATGACTATGTTCATCGAGCAAGGCTTCTAGTTCTTCAAACTCATCGTAGAGACCCGCCGTCGTCATCGGCGGCGACAAGTGCCCCACTAAGCAGGCTGAACTACGCCGCTTCGCTTGAATACCTTCCCCTATAATGGTTGTCCAATAAGGATAAATATTAGGCAAGCTAGAAATACCAATTTCTGGATAGCAACTAGCACTGAGGCCAGCCCCCTTACCAGGTAACCATTCTAGAGACCCATGGGTACCGACATGAATGACCGCATCTGCTTCAAAGACAGTTCGTACCCAATGGTAAAAGGCTAGATATTGATGCGGAGGTGGTAAACAGGGATCATGGTAAATAGCAGATACATTTTCCCCAAAGCCACGAGGCGGCTGTACCGTAATCCATAAATTGCCATTGGAAAACCCAGGGATGATAACTTCATCATCATAAACGAATACATCCCCTGGAGCCTCGCCCCAAGACTTGACCATCGCCGCCTGCGTATCCTCTGGCAGTGTAGCAAAGTATGCTTTGTAATCATCGCTACTCATGCGGCCTTCTGCAGAGCCTAGTAATTCATCGGTGAGCATGGAACGGTCATTCGTCATATGAGAGGTCACCATATCCATCAAAGCTGCACTCGTTTCCGGTACACTATCGATTGAATATCCTTCCTCTTGCATTTGACGCAACAATCGTAGCACCGACTCAGGCGTATCAAGACCTGCAGCGGACCCAATGTTGGAATTCTTCGGCGGATAGTTATGTAATATAATGGCTACCCTTCGTTCCGATACTGGAATGTGACGCAGCTTAGACCACTTAATAGCACGCTGCACCACAGCACCGATGCGTTCTTTCACAGGCAAGTACATATAGTGGCCCTGCTCATCAAAGGTCTGACAAGCAACGACCCCACCGTGGATAACGCCATCTAGCTCAGGTTGTGAAATAGATAGGTTCACATCTAAAGGCGTCACACCTTGTGGATCTGCCGCCCAGGACTGTTCATCCATGTATATGGTGTAGCCTTGAACGATAGGAACACCCTGTAACTTTAACTCCTCCAAGGTTTGAGCCCCTAAGGACTGGAAGGAGAATTTACATGTGTTGATGAGCACATCAAAGGGAAATACATCCTTTCCAAAGAGATGGTTCATGGACAGCTTCATATTCGGAATACCTACGCGAGGATTCGAGCCATACTGTCCGTAAAAAATAATTGGGTTGTACTGATGTTTATAAATCTCTTCAAACAGGGCTTGCTGATACTCAATATCCCCCATGACCCACTCGTCACGGTAAAAATATACCGCTATGGATGGCCATTCGCGATGCCCTTCGGCCTCCATGAACTCATCATAGGTTTCGTAGATATTGCCTGCTCGTCCCATGATGGCCTGCCACGGAATATGATCTGGCTCCTCCCATTCAGAAACAGGTTTCGTGCTGAAAGCACCATTGATCAAGCGCACATAGTTCATGACACCACTAGTGCGGCGGTAACTTTCAAGACGAACTCGCCGTTCCTCATCTAAGTTACGATAGAGAATATCTGTTTTCTTAGGCTCTACCACATCGATCCAGTATTTAGGATGATGCGCATATAGCCACCGCTCCAGACGTTCCAAGAATGGTGAATCTAAGCCCACCCCCATATTCGTCACGAGAACTACATCAGCAGCGCGAAGGCGGCTTTCAAAATCCCCATCCCAGAGAGGCGGTTTTTTCATGTTGCAAACGTCTACCTCCCCTTGTAAAAGCTCTGGATAGGTAGCGACAGCCTTTTCTATATATTGGATTTGTTTTCCTAAATTAGAAATATACATGAGACGACTCATGATTTACCTCCGCGATACCCGCAAAATACGTTCTGCCGAAATAGTATCCATGGCATAATAACTGCCATTCATCAATTGACATAATTTCTTAGCTAATCCTAGCTTGATAAAGCCCGTTTCTGTGTCGATAACGATACAGTCTACCGGCAAGGTGCCTAAAATACGAGCCCATTGTTTGGCCTCTGCTACAGGTTCCTCTGAATCCCCCGACGTAGCACGACCATCGGTAATACAAATTATCTGTATACGCTCCGCTGAATGCTTGCGTAAGAGTCTATCACACATGGTATAGGCCGTACGTAAACCTTGCGCCAATGGCGTTTTACCTCCTGTTGGCAATGTTGCCAATAATCTCTCGGCCCGCTCTACACTGCGCGTGAAGGGTAATAATACCTCTGCAGATTCCTTGCGAAATGCAATGAGCCCCACTGAATCACGATGAATATAAGAATCTCGTAACAAGCTTAAAACAGCAGCCTTTGTGGCCTCCATACGATGGCGAGCTGACATGGAGCCACTAGCATCGACTACAAAAAGCTGGTAGGCACCGATCCGTTTTTCCCGTGCTTTTCGGCGGTAATCCTGGGGCTTCACCAGAATTGATAATCCCTTATCGTCTTGACGGCTCTCCTGCTGTAGCTGAGCAGATTGTTGTAGTTGTTTTACTTTAACAGCAATCCGCAACCGTTGATACGGCGCCGCTGCTCGTAATGTGTCTACTAAGGCCAAGTCCTCTAGAGCATGCTCGTCCTGATAAGCTCGAATCATGCGCCCCCTCGTATCCTTCGTTTTTGTCATGAGGCGGCGCCCTGAACCCTTGCGGTATTGTCTGTCCACCGTCTTAGATGATTCCAATTTCCACTGAAACATCTTATTTGCAATTTTAGCCACCATATCTGGCAATCCTAAAGCGGATATCCCGTCAGCCTCATTGCTATCAGCATTCAACGGATGATTCGGCCCCTGGGATATGGAGTCAGAGTCATTAGTATCACTTGATTCCTCTTGATCAGACCTACCAGAGTCTTCTTGGTCAGAGCTACTAGAATCTTCTTGATCAGACAGTTCATCCTCTGTCCCGTCCATATCGTTATTGCAATCTGCCGATTCACGTTGTTCCGATTGCACATCATCGGCGTCACTATCATTAGAATCCTTAGCGCTATCCGAATCAGCTGCCGTTATAGCATCATTGGAGTCATTCTGTTCTTGTTTATTATTATCAGCCATACAATCCCCTTGTGAGGATTCCGACTCAGAGTCATCATTACGCTTCATACGATGTGGTAGTACGTAGAGCACTGCCTGTTCAGCATGAAATGGTTTACAGTACGAACTGCCCTCAAGAACAGCGAGCGACTTCATGACTTGTAACAATATATATTCAGCCCCATGACCTACAGTTCTTGCTTGTAATGCGTAGGATATAGCCAGTGAAAGCATGGCATCAGGAACAGCTACAGCTTGAACACTCTTATTTGCTATGAGAGAACCTATATCCTCAGATGAAGGAATGTCTATTGACTTAGATTCCACCTCAGATGGCCCATCATCTAGGTTTGTTTGATTACCACCAAATGTGGATATATCAATACATTGAATTTCTTCTCTATGTTGTTGCAATACTACGATACGAGACTCTAGAGAAGGCGTCTCCATCGATACATGCACATCTACGAGTTCCCACTCCGCATCATCTAGGGTTTGATCCTCATGATTGATGGTCATGATCAGCAAGATTTGGCGACGCTTGGCCTCGACCAGTAGTGCATGTCGCACCTCTGGTGATAACACATGTCCATCATCGACAACCCAACAACGCGTGCTAGTGTCATCTAATAAACCGGAGGACATTACCATCTTGCCCTGTTCTAGAGAAGCCTCAAAATCGATAGACTCTTGTAACTGTGAGTTATCTACATAAACAGGTATTAAACGATAGGGAATTTGCCATTTCTCGAGGCACTGGCGAAGGATATAACTTTTACCAACACCAGTACCACCAGAAATAACAATGGTATGAATCTGGTCATTTACAAGGCCGATTTTGAGGGCCTCTTGTACAGATGTATCCATGGTTAGCCCTCGAGCACTGCAGTTACCACTGCATCAATGCGATCTTCATCATGACCTTGCTCTTCAAAGGGCAATCGACGCAAACGGTGTTTCAAGGCTAATCGGGCAGCTACCTTGAGGTCTTCATCTATAATTTGATTGCGCCCCTGAAAGGCGGCATGAGCTCGAGCGGTGTGCATCATCGTAATATCTGGGCGATGACCATCAACGCCGACACCGATGCTGATGCTCGCAATCTTTAGCAATACATCATCTGAAGGGATGACGCTTGGCAATAATTGGCGGGCTTGTAACAAGCGTTCGTGTAATGCTAGTTCCAAATCTTTATAGGATGCGATAAAGCCTTTTGGGTCATCTCCAAAAGCAAGGCGACGCTTGATAACCTCCATACGCTGTGCTGGGTCATGCTCCCCATAAACCATAACGGATAAGCCGAAACGGTCTAACAATTGAGGTCTAAGATCTCCCTCTTCTGGATTCATCGTTCCTACAAGAATGAAACGAGATGGATGGGAATGACTCACCCCTTCACGCTCAACTGTATTGACGCCCATGGCTGCTACGTCGAGCAAAATATCTACAATATGATCATCTAATAGATTTACCTCATCTACATAGAGAATATTTTGATGTGCAGCATGTAAAATGCCTGGTTCAAAGGCTTTTACCCCCTCTTGTAAAGCCTTTTCCAAGTTAATAGATCCCACCACTCGGTCTTCCGTGGCATTGATAGGCAGTTCTACAACGGTCATGGCAGATGAGCCTATTTCCATAGGAGGTAACAGATTTGCCAACGCTCGTACAGCCGTCGATTTAGCAGTGCCCTTTTCACCTTCGATCAACACACCGCCAATGGATGGATTGATGGCATTGAGCAAAAGGGCCAATTTCATTTCATCTTGACCAACAATCGCAGTAAATGGATATAACATAAGGCTAACCTCACTCAGAATTGCAATGTAAACTGCCGACAGACATAATAAATTAGTAATTCATAGTAAATCAGTAATTCATAATAAGTTAGTAACTAAATTAGTAACTCATGAAAAATAAGTAATTCACAATCAGTTAGTAACACATGATGAGATGCTACGAACCAGCTGCTAAGTATCCATAATCCTATTTAACTATTTTAGATTAGGATCAAAAGATATGTCCGTACTCGCATTGGTTTGCTTGAACTCATCAATGCTTGTAGTGCCCTTAGGGAATACAAAGATACGCTGTTGTTTGAAGTACGGATCATCGTAAACCGCTGCAGATAGATGGAATGCAGCACGCAAGTTTTCTGCCGTCAGCACCTCTCTCGGCGTACCTACGTCAATGATATGACCATCGCTAACTAGGACGAGCTTGGTACAATATTTAGCAGCCAATTCTAAATCGTGAACAACGATTAGAATCGTTTTACCTTCGTCGCATAATCTACGACCTTCATGGAAGATATCATCGGCGTAAACTAAATCGAGAGCCGCTGTTGGTTCATCTAATAAGAGCACCTCTGTTTGTTGTGCCAACGCCTTTGCTAGGAATACCCGTTGACGCTCACCACCACTAAGGTTTTGTACAGATCGATTGCGCAGGTGATACACACCTACCTCTTTCATGGCCTTTTCTACGATAGCCTTATCGTCTGGGCCTTCTTGTTGCCACCATTTCAAATAAGGATAACGAGCTGTCATTACAATATCGATGGCTTCATAGTCAAAGGACACATTGACAGATTGCTGCATGTACGCCACATGATGAGCAATTTCCTTGTCGCTCAAAGAGGCGATACTTTTACCATCCCACAAAACCTGTCCCTCAGATATAGGATAAAGGCCACGCAAGGTTTTTAATAACGTCGTTTTACCAGAACCATTAGGCCCGATAATACCGACGAATTCACCACTATCAATAGAGAAGGACGCATCCTTTAGAATCGGGTTTTCCCCTAATGTAACGGATAAAGATTGAACATCTAATTTCATTAGGCCCCTCCTTTACTGCGCAAGCGATGAAGTAAATATAAGAAATACGGTGCCCCTAAGAGAGCCGTCATAATACCTACGCGAATTTCTACTGGTTGTGCTACGACACGTCCTAAGGTATCGCAGAATACGAGGAATAGCGCACCACCAATGGCGGCCATAGGCAATAATATGCGATGATCTGGTCCTACTAAGAGACGTACAATATGTGGCACCACAAGCCCTACGAATCCGATAGAACCGCTGACGCATACAGCGGTAGCAGTAATGACGGATGATAAGAATAGGAATAACATGCGATACACCATTACAGGCACACCTAGAGCGCGCGCCTCTGTGTCGCCGAGAACGAGTACATTTAAATGGCGCCCAAGCATCATTAAAATAACACTGCCTGTCATGATAGGTCCAACCGCCAATAGAACATGGTCCCAACGACGGAAATCGAGGCCCCCTACCATCCAGAATAGGAATTCGCGCAAACGATATTCATTGATCATCGTCAAGATACCGGAGGTAAAAGCCCCTAATAACATGCTCACAGCTACGCCTGCTAACAATAAGGTTGTCGTATCTAGCTTGTTATTACGCAAAGTCAAAAGAATGGTAATACCAACTGATACAAAGGCCCCTACGAAAGCAAAGGCAGGCATATAAAACATCCCTAGGGATGTAAAGCCGAGCGCAATAGCAATAACGGCACCAAGCGATGCACCTGCAGATACGCCCATAATACCTGGATCCGCTAGTGGGTTTGAGAACACCCCTTGCATAACCGCACCAGCGAGTGCCAAGGCACCACCTACGAGTAAACCTATGATAAGGCGTGGCATACGGATAAACCACAATACCGCCTCTTGTTCAGCTGTAATAGGCTCTGTGAAGTGTACAGGTATTCCCATACCATTTAAAATGCTTTGTATGCCCCCACCGATAGGAATCATAATCGTTCCTAGGTGTAGTGCCAATAGACTCACAATACACAGCAATACCCCAATTATGGCAATTGCCATGATACGTTGTTTCTGTTTAGTCATGAGAATTCCTTTCTAACTGAGGATACACAGTATGCATAATGGCTAGCATGGCTTCACCAATATGCTGATTCATTGTATATAGGTATGCTGCTGGCAAGGGTTTAACTCTGTTTTCCCGTACAGCTGACAAATTCTGAAATGCGGGATTATCTAAATATCGACTGGCTAATGTCTTATCCATTCCCTTATAGGAGGGAATAAAAATATAATCTGGTTCCATCGCTATGACCCGTTCATCCCCAAAGGGCGTCCGTGGCGGTAATCCTAAAAGATCAGGTGCATTGTAGATACTCATATACTTACACATATCATCAAACAAACTACCTGTTCCTGTATAACCATCCATGGAGGATACAAAGAGTACACTTTTACGCTGTTCTACAGGAATAGAGGCCCCTAGCCGTTTCATCTCATCTAATTCACGACGAATCTTCTGGGTATACAATTGACCCTTTTCATCCTCCCCAACCACATGCGCAATATCCGTTATATTATGAATGACTTCCTCTACCGTAGACGGTGTCGGTACTACAACAGTAGGTATACCCATGTGGCGCAAACCGTCAATAACATCTGCACTCGTGTAATCTGGAGCGATGACGAGATCTGGTTTCAAGGCTATAACTTTCTCCAATGGATAGGAACCCAACACCGGTTTTACGAGTTTAGCTCGCTTTGCTTCCAAGGAATACTCCTCATAGGTAGATAATTTATTAATACCCACCAGGCGATTGGGCTCTATAAGTCCTAATAAAATCGTATCTGCTGCGGAAGATAATGCTAAAACACGCTCTGGATGCTCAGGAACACCTACGCTGACACCATCATAGCTTTCAACATAACGCATAGGACTTGTGACGGATTCTCTAGGTTGAAAACCACAACCTGCTATACATATACAAAGAAGTATCATCAAGCATATGAGGAGATTGGTCTTCTTATTCATGGTGATACTCCTTGTATTGTTCTACGAAAAAGTAAATAACTACTAGAATTTTTGAGTGTAGCTTAATTGATAGTTGAATGGTTCATCCCAGTATTCCCAATCACCATTAGAGATAACATTGTGACGATTCAACAAGTTACGCGCATCGAGGCGTAAGGAAGAGTTTTCATTAAATTGATACCCTACATAGGCATTCCAAGCTACAAGATTTGGATTGGTACCGCCATCGCGGTCTAGAGTAATCAAACATTTGTGACAAATACTTATGCCTTTTGATTCATAAAGTA
>ERZ781272.215-NODE-215-length-66375-cov-9.994723_pt1 | contig 66375 bp, 74 predicted proteins | sample MGYA00375850_ERZ781272 | MGnify/ENA primary metagenome ERZ781272 (study PRJEB29790, sample SAMN06051246) | human gut metagenome | host: Homo sapiens | place: USA: Cincinnati, Ohio | collected 2013-06-21 | study: EMG produced TPA metagenomics assembly of the Gut...
CCGATATTGGCAGATGGTGCGGTTTTTTCATGTCATTGCGCGGTGTTGCCCTAACATAGCCCCCATCAATAAATTCCTTCATCGCTGCATTTATATCAGACAGAAAAGACCGATTAAGCTCTGGATGCATATGCATTTCTGGCTCATCCAAAAACCAAATAACATCCGGCTTATTCAAAGCGTGGTTTTCTTCAGACATTCTTTGATAAATTGCAGAAAACAACATGGCGAGATGGTATTCACCAACCGAAAACCATTCAAAATCAACCCAAATTCCAGACATCCAGTTACCATCAAGATTGTCTAGTTGAATACATTCTTGGAGACTAGCTACGATTGGTTTATATTGCTTCTCAAATGGAATTTCCAATTTGTACAGTGCTGTAAACAATTTATCATCCGCGTCATATAGATATTGAAAAAGTTCTTTAACTGCGCTTATATACCTATCGTATTTACATTTTCCTGAGAAAGAAAATGTACTCGTAGCGAAGAAGCTTAATATTTTCTCAATCTCATTCTGCGGCACACAATCGATATTAAACTTTGCAAAGCTCTTCGAACCGGCCTGAGGATATTTGATGTTTACAAAAGCCGTCAAATACGTGCACTGCTTATCTTCCTCTAATAACTGCTCTTCATTTGGAAGTCGCAGTCTTGAGCCGTCCATCATATACTCTGGTTTCTGATGATATAAATATGTTCTCAAATTTGAAAACAGTATTTTTGCCAGTTTATATATAAAAAATATTTTACGTTGCTCTGCAGAATACTCGTCATCTATGAAGTAATCTTCTTCATAGCGATCGTCCTCTTCCTTCAAATAAACAACCAGCTTATTATCTTCTCCTCCAAGCCGAGGGAAACTACACAAGAAGTCAAAAACTCCTTCATGGGAATTTGCGGTATTGAATGCCGATAAATCTCCAATTATCGTTGGCAAACCCAAAACCGGATAGCCATGATAGGTTCCGGATTTCTTTTGTGTGCCAAGGAAGAAGCAGTGCGTATTCTCGTTCGAGGCCATAGCTTGGGCTGGTGAATACCCATCCAACGGGATAATATACTTTTCATAGCTACCATGTGTCGACACGTTCGCCCGAACACACTTATCAGCTGTCACACGGATTCCGCGCGAGCGTATTTCGACACAATGCGCATCCTTATTTAGAAAAGCCAAAAAATAATGACGATCTATCTTTTGCGGCTCATAGGCACTTAAACACTCTAAAATGCTGGATTTACCAGCAGCGTTTTTGCCAACTATTGCTGCAATGCTGTCGATTGAAGCACCGGCGCGTTTATACGCACCGTTCTTTTGGCATGTAATGTGACGGTCAAATATTTTCGTTCCAAACCGGGGGCTTGTCCCTGTATAGATAATTCGCGTCCCATCATCTGCATAGTAGTTAGAAACAACATTATCTGGGTCATTGACCGAGATTGAGTATTCATCATCAACAATAATGCCCTGGTGCAAGATGTTTCGAAACTCTTCAATCCATATGTATAGGAGCTTCATATGCCTCTCCTCTATTTCACCATTCAAAAAAGTTATCTGCTTTAAGCGCGTCGAAATACACATTTAAAGCCTAAACTCAATTTAAGAAACCACATCCAAGGTATTCAGATAGTCTCGAATCGAATTGTTTAATGAAACCCATTTTTCATTTATTTCCCGCGTGCGCTTGTAATCATCATGAGCAAAAACTTCTTTCTCAGATTGTGGCCTTAAATCTGATACATCAAATCGGTCTTCATATGCTAGCAGTTGCATTCTGAACAGAGATAGGAGCTCATTATAACCCCAATAGATATTTTCCGGAATAAATGGGATATTTACTTTTAACGAATCCTGTGCCTTCACAACTGCAGGTAAAGCAATATCGTAATGTCGCTTGTCCATGTCTAACTTGTCCTCTTTTTTTGCAGGAACATGCGTAAATCCAGAAGGAATCATAGCATTAACTGCTTTAACAGCGTCAGCAAAATTCGCACTCAGCTCACGATAAATTGAAAACTCCGTATCAAATCTCGTCTTGCTGATATATGTCTTATTTTCTAATAATGACTTGTACTTTTCAAGTTCTTTAGACAACTGCAGTTCATATTTTTTAGAAAGTTTATCTGCAATGATGTCACTCAAATATTTAACCACAGCAGTAAAAATTATTGCAATTCCTCCAAATCCTCCAATGATTGAGGCAACAATTTTCCAGATCTCCGACCATAACATTAGCAATCTCTCCCCACCTATCAATAAACTTTATAGTTTCCCAATACATGGAAAAACGTTTTGCCCGGAATCCCTATCGTTAAATATATTGCTATTCAACTTCGGCTTTCAATAAAATTGCATAATCGCATGTAATATGTATAAAATCATTCAAAAAATTTGTATATGCGACATAACGGTATTCATAGAAGTAGCGATATTTTTCAAATAGATTTGAGATGTTCTGAAGATTCATTTCCAGTGTGTCTGCATTTTGGTGCGCTTCCTTGTAAATCCGTTCTAACAAAACAGTTCTGTGTGGTTCTGTAAGCTGATTGAAAAGCGATTTCAGATTATGACCACATTCAAATTCGCCATTTTCCTTGAAAATCAGAAATTTCAAAGCCAATTCGGCCGCCAAGGTGCCGTTGACAACCAAAGGGGGCGTCAAATGCGGAATATCTTTATGCCTTTTTTCGTATTCGATCATATCTCGTTCGAATTCTTCATTATCTTTATATGGATCTGGTTTCCATGGATATGCTTCAAATTCTTCTATTTTTTTGAACACATGATAGAACCCTTCACAGTCAATAAGAATTTCTCTCGCTGTAAAGTCATTATAATTTTTCGGGCAATTCTGGCGTTTCGAGCATTCATCACAATTTTTGACTGATAGAAAAGCCGGTCCATGAAATATACGTTTTTTGCCCATTTCCCTACCTCACTTCAATCTGTCCGCACAGTGGCAGCAGCTCTTACAGTTTGGCGACGATACATTTTTACTCGGTAAGAGTGCATTGTGCATATTTCAGTCCAACGGACTGGATGTTTCGCTTCAACGGTCTGCCAGTTCGGTCCAAACGGTCTGAAATTCATTCTCGCCTAAGCAGTGGCCGGGACGTCCGTGCCTGCAGCAACGAAGCTGCTGCAGGCACGGCTAGATAAAAATCCTAATGCTATCCTAGACCGGCCTAGGTATAATCATGGGTGAGTAAGTCCACACAGGATGTCAAAATGCTGCTCTTAGATTCTGAGCCAGAGGCAGACGTAGCCACCCCGAAGGGGCATGCCCTTGACGGGTTCTGGAAGAAATGCTACGCTGTCCAGATCGACGGGGTACGCAGTGTTTGCTGCTCCTGAGTTCCTCACCGTCGGCATATTCTTTGCTGCATTTCTTCCGGGTTCAGTCAAGGGTGGCGGCCCCCAAAAGATACAATTGAAAAGCCGTCCGCACTGCTTTAGAGTTATAGCGGCCAAACCGAACTTAAAGGTGAATACGCAGATGGATTCCGCTACAAGAAATACTTTACCATGCAGACCGCCCAGTCGAAATGCTCAGACCGATCTCTCGAAATATCCAGACCGTTTCAAGCGAAATCGCTAGACCATTTGGCCGAAATATGCATGCATTGTAATCATAGTTATCCACGCTCTTTCTTCGCAAAAACATAATCCATTTTGTTCTCATCGGCGTGCATATCGATAGCCGCAACATAATCACTTCCAACAAAATTTATATAGTCAATCCAATCCTGCAACCCCACACGATAGAGAATTTTATTTTTGTCTTTATCCGACGAAATCAAAAAACTGTCTATCTCCCCGGCCTCGTTATAGCACAGACAGAAAACAAAGGAATGAATCAACCAATTGCATATTTCCTTGCCGTTTTTTGTGTATGACGATTCATGCTCCCAATCGTGTGTGTTTTCATCTGGCCAGCGATGCATAAAATCAATCCGTCTTTGGGGTTTGATTCCTTTTATGCTGAATTGATACCTATCCACTTCGTCGCTTACTTTCCCTTTGCAATCAATCAGTTTTCGGATGATAAAAGCAGAGTAGAAAATCGCTTTTTCAATCACAGTATAAGCTCGGTCATCTGCCTCCGCAGAAAGGAGCTCCGCACGATTGTATTTCTGAATCAGGCTTTTCCGTCTTAGCAAATCCTGTTTCCACGGATGGCTTTCATAAATCATATAGGCCTCATTTCAACCTCTCGTACAACACAGTTTTCATAGCAATGGAAGGTTCTCGGATATACTTATGGTCTAAAGCTGAATGATACCATCTTTATTCGCTTTAATGATGTAGCTAAATCCACCGTCTGATTTAACCGGGCTTATCTTATTTTTGTATTCGTAACACCCGACTCCGATTTGAATTAAAGGAACAGCTGATTGAGCCAAAGTTATTAGGTCAGGGCCGATGAACTGTGACATTGCTTGTTGTACAGAGGGGATTTCGACCAAGCTAACAAGACTTGTTAGAAGGAATGTAATTCCTGCTTCTTTAAGGACTCTTTTATAATCATCGGAACAACATTCCCAGCTTTCTTTAAATTGAGCCTCATAGTGTTTTATTTCCTCAGGGCTTTCAGCACGGTAAATGTTGGTCTCCAATTCTCTGATTTTAGCCTTAAATGCAATGAGTTCATCTTTCCTTCTGGATTTGAAATCGAGAATTTCTTCAAATCCCACATCCAAAGAGGGCTGTGGCAGGCAATTTATTAAATTTATTTTACAGCACTGAGTCTGTGTATTACCATTACGGGAGAAGGAGACATTGTGATATATCTCTCTATTGCTGGAAACGCTATCAGTGCCTAAAACAATATCCTTGTTAGAACATTTTATAGAATACTCGGCAAGTGTTCTCATGTAAATTTGCGCTATTCTACTGTCCATCTCCATCAAGCCGTCAGTATTATAGTCATTCACAAATCTTTTATCTCTAAAATACTTTAGTAGGTTTGGAGGCAGTTTACTATAGTGGATCAATTCATGCAAAGCGGGAGCATATATTTTGTTTTTGTGAATCTTGACTTTCGTGCCTTTTGTTTCGAGCGCTTTCACCATTGATTTATCATAATCCGAAATTCTTTTCACAATGGTATTGCAAAAATCATTTACATAATCAGAGCAGAATAAATCACGCGGATAAACGGCATGGTAAACTCCACAGCTTTGAAGGTATAGTAATTCAACAGAAAGGTCTGCGTAATTATCATAGGGCACAATCGAAGACACTTCGTCCCAATATAAAACTGCATTGCGCAGCCAAGCACCATCCTCAATATTGATTTTCGGGTAATATAAAATTGTCTGTGCCATAATCTGCCTCATTTCAATCTATCGCGCAGGCTGAAAAGAAAATTTACCTTCGCAATTATGTAGTTCACATTATCAATCATACACCCTATCGAACCTTACAGTTCCCTCATAACCTCAACAAACTCATCCATCGTGTACGCACCGCTGATGCCAAAATCGCGGTTCTTAAACACCATGAAATAGCGATAGTTGTCACCGGCTTTCATCTGCCAGCTGCGGCCAAGTTTCAGCTTACGCTCGCTGTCACTGTTATCGCGGTCATCGCCCTTGTACTCAATTAGGACGAGCTTTCCGGAATTGGTCATAACCATGAAATCGGGATAATGATTGATAAAGCCATTCAAACGGAATCCTTTCCGCTCAATGATCCTGTGCCACCATTTCACATTAGGCAGACCAACAACAGCATCAATCAACTCATGCTCACCATTATTCATATCATCCTTCTCGGCCTCATAGAGAGACTTAGGGATGGAATCCGTTGTATCAGCAGGTGTAATCACATTGGGGAGCACATACATATCCTGGCAGACGATTTTGCCGCTGTCCAACCAACGGGCAAACTTATCCTCGCGGTATGCTTCTTCCAGTCCTCTGATTTTCTCCTGAATCTTGATGGCGTAGGTTGTGTATGCAGTTTCCATGGCGGACAGCTCGTCCGCGGTCATGCCAGACACAATACGGCGCACATAGTCCTTGATTTCCTCGGCGGCATAGCGGTTGTTGCGGTTAATCTGGCCGCAGATCAAATCCGTGCAATGCTGTATTTTCTGCTCAGCAGGAAGCTGTGCCAGGCGATTGCGAATATACTCGCTCAGCTCGCTGTCTGCCCGCTTATATTTGGGGACAGCCTCACCGTTTTCCGCAATATCCACGCGGTACATCTCACCGGTTGCCAGTTCAAAGCTGACATTGGCATCCTGACCGGCCAAAGAGAAGCCTTCGGAAAGATTTTCAGGCTCCAGCAACTCATATTCACCACCAAACAAATCTGGCGCAAAACGCAGGCAGAACTGCGGAATACGAAGTCCAGACACTTCTTCTGCCAGATGAGCCTGCATTGCATTTTGTGTCAGCATATCTCCAAGTTCGCCTCCCATAAATCCAGGATCAGAAGTATCATTGACTGCACTGTTGTAAGCCTCAGCCTGTGCTTCAGCCTGGCGTACCATGTCTGTAATAGACGGTGTTGCGGCGGCATCGCCTGAAAGAGCAGTTCTGACTTCCTCGGTGTTCACATCGCTGAAATCATCTTCAATGGCTTCCGGCTCAAGAGAAATCTCGGTTTGGACAGGCTCTGGCTGTACGGGAGCCTGCGTAATCTCCAATGCGTCACCGATGCGGTAATCCTTACGGCTGAAACCGGCCTTGTTCAAGCCCTTTACGATCTTTTCCAGCGTTTCGTGGAAATCCTTAGAGTTCGTCAGTACATAGGAGGTATTCAGCAGCGGTGCTGCATGCTGCTTTGCATAAGGCTGACGGAGAATTCGGCCCAAAATCTGCTCTACATCCACGGAGGAAGTACGGTTTGCCAAAGACGCCAAAATGTACGCAAATGGACAGTCCCAGCCCTCTTTCAAGGCATTAACTGTGATAATATAGCGGATTTTGCAATCACGGCTCATCAAGTCAGTCTTACCGATGTCATCTACATCGGAGGTTTTAACCGCGATCTGATCCGCCGGAATACCCATATCCACCAGCATGGTTTTAATTCGATCATAGGTATCGCTGTTGTCGCCGGTGCGGGGCTGTGCCTGGAACAGCACGATGGGGCGAATATATTCTCCACCGGCTTCCTCGGCAACCTTCGCCTCGCGCTCAATGCTGTTGCGGAGCTGGATTGCATCACGAATAACATCCTGTCTGTTGGTGCGGTTATAAACCACAACAGGCAGCTTGACCATGTGCTCTTTCTTAAGTTCGCGGGCATCCACATAGGAAATGATATTGCTGTTTCTGCGGGGCGTAGCGGTCAAATCCAGCACAAAAGACGGATTCAGATTATTCAGCATTTCCGTGCTGAGGTCGCTGCCGGCGTTGTGGCTTTCATCAACGACCACCACAGGCTCCAGATGGCGCAGTACCTGAATGAGCGCCGTGTCCGGCGTATCAGCCAGCAGCACGTCACTATCCTTGAAATACTCGGCAAAACGAAACAGATTGCCATTTTCCTGATAGACCTTGCGTACATCACGGTTTCGGCTGTTGATACGCAGAGAACTGTAACTCATAATGCAGATCGTCAGCATCTCGCGGACGGTATCCGGGGAGAAATTCTGACCATTCAGCAGCATTTCTTTCGTGTAAATACTCACGCGGCCGGCAAAGTCCTGATCCAGCTTCTGGCGGTAAGGGTGGTTTACATCGGAAAGCGTGCGAATCGTCTGCGTCAGGATAGAATCGCTGGGAACGAGCCAGACCACCACCTGAGGTTTTCCGGTGGGCAGTGCTTCAAAAATGCGCTTTACTGAGGCGCAGGCCATAAAGGTCTTACCGCCGCCGGTAGGCACCTTCATGCAGACATGTGGCACACGCTCAATGGCGTTGTTATAGGACGGAACGCCGCCCGCTCCGACGGCCACATCCTTTGCAAACCAGTATTCACGCCATGCAGAAAACAGATTGGTACCCTGATTTACACAAGTCAAGTATCCAGACAGGTCACGCATGACTTGCTTCTGATAATTATTCAGTTCCATCACATGACCTCCTTACAGCTTTGTAATATCTCTCGGAATTTTCTTGAATGTAATGTGATACTTCTCCAGCTCTGCGTCGCTGAGGGTGCAGAGGTCGGCGTAAATCACATAGGAATCAGCGCGGGTTTTCACCGTGTGCAGGAACTCGCGGTTCAGGGTGGTGACAGCCTGTTTCTCATAGTAGAAATAATAGGCGCTGTTCATATGGACGCCCATGAAATAAGGTTCGTCCGCATGGGCTTCCGGCAATTGGCTCTTGGTGTCGGTGAAATAGATGTACTCTCGGATTTTGTCCACGCCCACATTTTCATTCAGCATATCGCCGTTCATCAGCGGTTCGCCCAACTCATAGTAGCTGAAATTGCCGCCGGTACCGGCAACGGCTTGTCTGCCAGTACCATAACCGTCAATGACCCGTTTTACTCGCTCGGCGGTAATGCTGTCGGCATAGTCCATCATTTCCACGAGGATAAATTTACGGTTGCCGCCGTCAGCCTTGTTCATGTTCAAAACCGCGTGGGCGGTGGTGCCAGAACCGGCGAAGGAATCGAGAATGATTGAAGTTGAATCAGTAGCAATTTGAAGTATTCTATTGATCAAGCGAGAAGGCTTAGGCGTATCGAAAGGTGATCTTCCAGTAAAAATCTGGGCGAGTTCGTTTGTTGCTTCTCCTGTATGTCCCACTTCTGAATGAGACCAATAGTTTGTGGCAACTTTTCCAGCGCTGGTGTCTAAGTATTGTTTTCTTCGCATACCACCTTTACCATTGCCGGTGAAGTATAACCACGGCCATGGCCGCTCTTTCCGAACACCTTGCAGATAACGTTCTGTTGCCTCACAGCTCGCAGCGGACACCTCTTTTGAAAGCATTATAGCTTTTGTTTCTGTTGAAACCCCTGTCGTGCTGCCGCACAATTCGCAACGCTTCTCATAATCTTCGATGTTCTTTAGCTCATACTGCGTCCATTCGCTCATGAATTCAAGCATTTGTGATTGCCCGTAACTCCAGCATCTGCCTGCGGGAGGATACATGAGTAAACCAGTAATTGGATGTTGAATTGCATAAACCATTCCTTGATGAGTAGCTGCTCCAGGGGCACTAATTGTAACAGAGGACCACGGGCGAGGATCTCCATCAATGCTTGAATAGTTTTCGTTCATCTCTTCTGTGCGTGGAAGCCTGTTGGGAATCCAGCCGGTTCTGTTGCTGTAAACAAGAATGTGCTCGACTTCGGCCGGTATTCCTTTTGAGTCATTTCGCATTGAATATGTTCTCTGCCATGAAATATTTCCAACAAAGCAGGTTGCGCCAAAAATTTCATCGCAGATTGCTTTCAGATTATATAATTCATTATCGTCAATGCTGATAAAGATAGCACCATCGTCACTAAGCAGCCTCTGCAGCAGTTTCAGCCGGGGATACATCATGCAGAGCCACTTGTCGTGGCGGCTCAGGTCCTCGCCCTCTCTGCCGACCACTTCGCCCAGCCACTTCCTGATGCGCGGGTCGTTGACATTGTCGTTATAGACCCAGCCCTCGTTGCCGGTGTTGTAAGGTGGATCAATGTAGATGCACTTGACTTTGCCCTCATATTTGGGCAGGAGAGATTTCAGCGCGTCCAGATTATCGCCGTGGATAATCATGTTCTCGCTGCCGTTGTCCTCGGTATGCTTGCCGCTTTCATCATAGCTGTACTGTCGTTCCAGCACCCTGTACGGCACATCCAGATGATGATTCACAACTTTATCTTTTCCAATCCACTCAAGTGTCGGCATGGTTGGTGTCCTCCGGTTCTTCTGTAGTCATTTCCTGTTTTCCAAGCAAATCAATACTTGAGTATTTTTTGCCATCTTTGTTAATTCCAACTTCAACTGCATATTCTTGCATATACTTTGTGCCGTAAATATCCTCGTAGAATAGTTCTAAAAAATATTTCCCCTTAATTTGCTCAATTGCTTCTGAAGAGAAAACATGTATATACATATTTTGACCTTGTTTCATTGCGCGAGGAAGTAACAGCTTTTCTTTCCTTCTTTGCGCTTTATTTAGGCCTACTCTAAATCCAAGAGCAGTACCATTTCCAACATTCTCAATTTCAAGGGGAATACTTACATAATCTTTCTGAACCAAAGACCTTACACCTTTAGTATGGCTTTCCCAAATTTTCCCGTCTTTTTCAAGGAGCTCTCTTTGGGCGGGAGTTAGCTGTTTTACAGCTTCAATTCTGTTGCTCCAAATAACAAAATAAACACTATCTAATTTATACTCATAATAACCAGAATCATTTTCTCCTGCTTCTCTTATAGCTGTGTCCATATCAAACAAATCAGAATGAATATGCCGCCCCAATGTTGAAACAGCGATATAAGGAAGAACTCTTTTTCTGGTATCTTCTTCATATTGCTTTTGGGAATGCTTTAATGAGAAAAAAACACCTGCTGCTGCACCAACAGCGGCAAGAATCATTCCATAATAGGAAAGAACATCTGCTGCGCTCCAGAGAGTAACATATCCCTCACCCTTTTTATATAGTTCGTTGATGATTACAGGTATAACAATGACCAGAAAGACACCAAATCCAAAAGAAATAGTTACTTTTCCCCAGGTTGGAAGTTTCTTCATATTATATTCCTCCGGAACAACTCACTCATTTGAAGCAACCGGTACAAATTCCAAAATCTCATCTACCCCGCATCCAAATGCACAACAGATCTTCTCTAAACTTTCCATGGAGATATACTCATTCCGCCTGATGCGGGTCAGAATATTGGCGCTGATCCCAGCACTTTTCAGAATCTCATTTGTGGTCAGATTTCTATCCTCAAACATCTGGAGCAATTTATCATATCGCACGGCCATAATGAGCTACCTCCGAATATAATTCTCACGATATCAGTATATCACGATGGCGTGAGTTTCTCAATCGTAATTCGACAAAATAATCTTACATTTTACTGCAAAATTGGCCTATCGCTGTTATACTATAACCAAAGGAGGGAATGCCATGGTTTATACGACATCTGAAACTGCAAACATTATCAATCCCATTGCAGAGAAGCATAACTTGAAAGCGGTATTTCTCTTCGGCTCTTATGCCCGCGGTGTGGCGAAGGAAACCAGTGATATTGACTTGTTGGTAGATACCACTGGAACGGCATTGAAAGGTCTTTTTGCTTTAGGCGCTCTTTATTGCGAACTGGAAGAAGCATTGGGAAAAAAGATTGATTTGATAACAGAGAGTGCTTTGGAGCAGAAAGGTCAAATGCCCAGCGAAGAATCTTTCTGCGAAACCATAAAGCGTGAACGCATAAAGATATATGACAAAACCGGGACTACAAATTAGTAGCCTCGGTCTCTTTACGTTTTGTCGGTTGTGGTCAGATCAAAGCTCACCGACCTTGTCCCATAGCTGCTGCAGCAAGCGTTTGATTTCATTCAAATCTGAGACTTGGACGAAGTTTCTGCTGTTTACCTTTCTGGCGATTTGATTGATGTTCACTCCGATTGCAGACAATTCTCTGTTGATGTTGGCGGCGATCTCAGGCGGTCTTGGGTTCAATTCCACGCCTTTTATCATTGCCCGCAAATAGCTTTGCGTGGTTAAGCCGGTGATGTCCACATTCTTCTTCAGGTAATTCCATTCTTCGTCACTGAGCCGAAGAAGAATATTTCTCGTTCTTTTGCGTTCCATATTGTCGTCCTTTCTGACGGGGTATTAGGGGTGTCCCCCTAACAAGCGCGTTTGGATATCCAAATGCTATGCTTGCGAGGACAGATTCGATATCGAATCTGCCCTCACCGTGCCGAAGAAAAAACAGCTTATTTTCCATCCTTTTCAGCCCAGAGCATCCGCAGAAGCATCCTCACATAGGCGGCCCGTCCGATACCGCGAAGGGCGGCGCTACGGCTGAGGTTACTGTATTCCTCCTCGCTCAGGCGAATGTTGATCTGGCGTGTTCTTGGATTGGGTTTGGTATTCATTTTGAAACCTCCTATCATTCTTCTTTTTCGGGTAGTAATAATATCTATCTTAACTCTATCTATTTAGCAGCCGTTTTGCGGATTTCCAGAAGTACGAAAATCGGCTTTCTGGTTTAGATCATATCCGCCATCGAGAAGTTTTTGAGGTAGAGCCGATCCGGCTGCCCCAGCCCCTGCCGCTTCTTCTCCAACAGGCCAATGTCCACCAGCTCTTTCAGGAGGTGGCCCGCTTTCCCGTGGGCGCACTTCAAAGCGTCCATGATTTCTTCGATTGTAAAGTAAATATAGACAGTGCCATTCCGATCCTGCCAGCTATTCTTGCGTGAAAGCTCCATTCTGGACAGCAAAATACCGTAAAGTAGTTTCGCCTCACAGCTCAAGCTCTTAAAGCAGTCGTTGGTAAACAACATCATCGGGATGCGATAGAACGCAAACATCTCTGCTTGCTCTTTGTAAAAATAATCCAAATCCATAATGTCCTCCTGAAAATAAAAATAGCGGAGAGCAGGTTTTTTCCTGTTCTCCGCTTTGGGGTTCTGATATTCGATTTACGAATTTCTGGCGCGTTCTTCTTCGGCTTCGGTGAAAGAATACGCGCTGCGTGTGATTTCTCGGGCAATACCGGCTGCAAGCTGGAAGCCGGCAATAAAGCTGTTCAGAGAGATGATTTCGCATTGATAGTTCATCCTGTCTATCATTCGAAGAAACCGCTTGCGTTCCTCCTTGCTGCCTTCCGGTATGGGTTCATCCAAGCTTGTAGGCCCGGTATAAAACTGCGCCCATAAGCCTTTCATGTAGTCATACTCATTCATAGCAACTACGTATGATTTCTTTGGCTACGCTTTTGATGTTGTTCATGGCTCCGACCCACGCCATTTGGTCACGCTCCTTCAAAGCCTCATCAACACCCTGTGCCTCGGCCATCTGCCGAATAATCAGAGCAAGCTGCTCGTTTTCTCCGTCCGGCTCCGGCGGCAGCAAACAAGGTACATAGTAATGCTCGTCTTTGAGTTCATAATACAACCCATTCTCAAAAATAACTGGCGGTAAGTAATCTAACACTTCATTTCGCCCCTTTCTTGCACTCAGTGTAGAGCCGAGTTTTGTATAGCGCAACTGTGCGAAACTCAGCGTTCCGGTCGATGCTTTGCGCGGTACTGGCTCTCCAGCAGCTTCATAATTGCTTGTTCCATCTGCTCTGCGGTATAGCTGCGGGGAAAGTATTTCCGCAGGGATTCGGTCTTGATTCGTACCTGCTCCTTTTGGTTAGGCTTTTCTTCCGTTAGAATGGCGAAAATGACCTCCGACGTCAGCTTGACCTGCTGGGACAGCTTTTTCATGCGGATGGCTTGTGACAGCGACGGCGTACAATCCTCGGACTGCATGATGTCCCACAGCTCTGCCTGCTCCTGCTTGGTCAGATAGGACAGCTCCACTGCGGGAGAAAGCGCGATGCGCTGCTCGTCCACCATATCAAGAATGGGCTTGGCGAGGTTGGTCAGGCGGATATATCGCTGAACCTGTGTTTTACTCTCACTTGACTGTTCTCCAACAATTTCAACCGACAACTTCTGACCAACTCGGTCAGAAGTCGCTTTTCCCTGATGCTTAATGGCTTCCAGCTTCATCTTATACGCAAATGCCTTTTCGCTGGGCAGTAGGTTTTCACGCTGGATATTGCTGTCCACCATCAAAATAACGGCCTCGTCATCGCTCATATCCCGTGCCAACACCGGGAGCTTGTCCAGCCCCAAACGGAGCGCAGCGGCCTTTCTGCGGTGTCCTGAGACGATCTCATAGCCATCCGACCTAGGACGAGCCAGCAGCGGAGACAAAACACCATATTCCTTAATGCTGTCGCAGAGCGCCTGCATGGTTTCATCGTCCTTCACCTGAAAGGGATGGTTCTGAAATCCGTGCAGCTCCCCTACCGAGATTTCCTGTACCTGGTCACGCATTGACCGCACCTCCTCTCAGGATGCAGTCATCCGGCAAGGCCGCGCAGACATCTACCTGCCACACAGGCTTGTCTCTGGCACGGTACGAAGTTTGTTCCACCTCCATGGAAAACAGGTATCCCGGATTTCGCACATTCTCTTTTTCGGCAGGGTGCGACGCTGAAAAGTCGCTCTGCGCCTCACTTTTTTGCAAAGGCTCCCTGTTTGAACCCTTTGTAGGCACGGAAGAGCTGGGCCATTTGGAGATGATCGGTGCGCTGGTTCATCAGCTCACCCGAAACCTGAATGACAACGACGTACGGATCGCCGAATTCGCTCCTTATTTCGTGGACCATACCACCGGCGTATACCCCACGGCGGCCTCCGGCTTCCCCTGGAGCGCAGCCTCCATCGCGGTCAAAGGCGATGTGATTGGAGACCTGACAGAGGACATGGCAGCCGAGCAAAAAGCGCGTATTACCTACGACAATATCCTGCGTCTTTCCGATGACCCCGATGTCAACGACGTCATCCGCTTCCTCCGTGAACGGGAGGTCGTCCACTTCCAGCGCTTTGGCGAGGCGGTGCGCCTGGCCAAGGAGAAGATGGATCAGAAAAACGTCTATTTTGTCAATCCTGCCTTCGACAAGTAAGTCCTTTCTGCGCATCAATGCAGCCCAGGACCACGGGTCCTGGGCTGCATGTCCGCTATGTAAAGTTTCTATCGCTGCCCGCCGCAGCCGGTGCAGCCGTGGGAGGATGCCCACAGTTGATCCGCCGTGATCTTCCATTGCTCCGATGCTTCCTTGCACTTATCGCACAAGTCGTGGACGTCCTCCGGGTGGACCATGTCGGTGGAATGGGCCCCGCTCTGATCCACCATGTCTGCCAGCCGGCCGTAGTTATCCAACAGCGGGCAGGGGCGCAGGTAGTTTTTGCTAAAGGGCTGATTCTGCCGATAAGCCATAAACAGCGGGGATCGGTAGGCCTCCAGCAGGGTCTTATTGTGGATGTTGGAGTCCGAGTAGTGGATGAAGGCACAGGGCTCAATGTCTCCGTTGGCGTTGATGTGGCAATAGTGCCGGCCACCGGCAATACAGCCTGACACGTACTCCCCGTCGTTCCAAAAGTCCAGAGTAAAAACCGGCTTGGTTTCGCGGAACTTGCGGATCTGGTGGTACATGAACGCGCGCTGTTCAGCCGTGACCATCAGCTCCGGTACTGCATCGGTGCCCACCGGCATATAGGTGAAGAACCAGGCGAACTTGACGCCCCATTCCACCATCTGATCAAAGTATTCCTCGCTGCCGATGACATCGGTATTGGCCCTGGTGTAGCAGCAGGAGACGCCGAAGGGCAGCTTCTTCCGCTTGAGGATCTCCATCGCCCGCCTAACAGCCTGGAACGTACCCTGCCCACGGCGGGAATCGGTGGCCTGCTCAAACCCTTCCACGCTGATGGCGGGAACAAAGTTCTTTACCCGCAGCATCTCGTCGGCGAAGGCCTCGTCGATGAGCGTGGCATTGGTGAAGGACAAAAACACGCAGTCCGGGTGGCGCTCACACAGCGTGATGAGGTCCTTCTTCCGCACCAGAGGTTCTCCCCCGGTGTAAAGGTACATATAAGTGCCCAACTCCGTACCCTGCTTTACGATGGAATCCAGCGTCTCCAGGTCCATGTTCATTCGATTGCCGTACTCCGCCGCCCAGCAGCCGGTACAGTGGAGGTTGCAAGCGGAGGTCGGGTCCATCAGGATGGCCCACGGGATATTGCAGCCGTACTTCTCGCTGTTCTGGATCTGCTTGGGATAGCCCAGCAGACTGGCATTCACGATGAAGTTCTCAAACAGGGTCCTGCGTACTCCATCGTCAATGTCCGTCCAGAGGCTCTTGATCAACTGATACCAATTGCTCTCAGGGTCTTCAATCACCTTGCGAAACTGTTTCCGCGCGGGCCCGTAGACATTTTTCGTGTCCAACTGGTCCGCCCAATCAATCAGTTTGGGAAGATTGCGGTCCGGGTCCTGATCCAGGTAGCCATACACCATGGACATGCCCGCCTTTTTGAGTTGATCCATCCAACCCATACAGCCATCACTCCTTCTCTCTCAACGCGGAAACTCTCTTTATCTGTATGGTACTAAAGTCAGTATAGCACCTTCCGCCGCACCGGGCCATGGACAAAAAAGAAAAAATGTCACAAGCGGGCTCCAAATGGCTCAATAAATTGTATTTTCAGTCTGTTCCGTCAGATAACATCTGCAAAAATTCCGCCTCAGACAGAACAGTAATCCCCAGCGCATTGGCCTTATCCAGCTTGGAGCCGGCCTCCTCCCCCGCCACCACATAGCTGGTTTTCCTGGATACGGATGAGGACACCTTGCCCCCCAGGGCCTCGATTCGGGCCCCTGCTTCCGCGCGGCTGAAGTGCTCCAGCGTGCCGGTGAGGACAAAGGTCTTCCCCGCCAGACGGTCGTCCACCGGCTGGGCCTGACTGGCCGTGTTGACCCCCGCCCCCTTCAGTGAGGCGATCAGGTGCTCGGCCTGATCGCTGTGGAGCCACTCCGCCAGACTGCGGGCCGTAATCTCCCCGATATCGTCCACCGCCGTGAGCTCCTCCACTGTGGCCTGGCTCAGGCGGTCCAGCGTCCCAAAGCGGGCAGCCAGCACCTTGGCCGCCTTTTGCCCCACCTGACGGATACCGAAGGCGAACAGCAGCCGGGACAGGTCCCTGGACTTGGACTTCTCAATGGCGGCTATCAGATTCTCCGCCGACTTCTGCCCCATACGCTCCAATTGAGCCACCGACTGGGCCTCCAGCCGGTAGAGGTCGCCCGGAGTGCGGACCAGCCCGGCCTTGACCAGCCCCTCTACCACCGCAGGTCCCAGACCCTCAATGTCCATGGCGTCCCGGGACGCAAAATGGGTCAGGTTGCGGAGAAGCTGGGCTGGGCACTCGGCCCCGGTGCATCGGATGGCGGCGCCGTCTTCGTCCCGCGCCACATGTGCGCCGCATACCGGACAGCGCTCCGGCAGACGATAGGGCTGCGTCCCCTCCGGCCGCTTCTCTCTTACAACGCCGACCACCTCCGGGATAATCTCTCCCGCCTTTTGGACCAGCACGGTGTCGCCAACGCGGATGTCCTTCTCCGCGATATAGTCCTGGTTGTGCAGGCTGGCGCTCTGGACCGTAGTACCTGCCAGGCGTACCGGCTCCAGCACAGCTCTGGGGGTTAGCACACCGGTCCGCCCCACCTGTACCACGATATCCAGCACCCTGGAGGGCTTTTGCTCCGGGGGATATTTATAGGCTGCAGCCCAACGCGGAAATTTCGCGGTGCTTCCCAGCAAAGAACGCTCTTGTAAGGAATTTACCTTTACAACAGCCCCATCGATATCATAGGGATAGGCAGTGCGGTTTTCCCCGATGGACCTGATACTCGCTCCCGCCTGCTCGATGGTGCTGCAGGTATCATGGGGGATCACCTTAAACCGCATACGTTCCAGCCAGTCCAGGCTTTCCGTATGTGTTGTAAAGGAGATTCCCTCCACATACTGCACATTGAATACGATAATGGACAACTGCCGGGCCGCCGCGATCCTGGGGTCCAACTGCCGGAGGGACCCCGCAGCGGCATTGCGCGGATTGGCAAAAAGGGCCTCTCCGCTCTGCTCTCGGTCCTCATTTAGCCGAGCAAACACCGTGCGGGGCATAAATACCTCCCCGCGGACAATCAGGTGCGGGAGCGGCTCGGGCAGCTTCAGCGGAATGGCGCGGATCGTCTTAAGGTTAGCCGTCACGTCCTCCCCCACCCGGCCGTCCCCGCGGGTGGCGCCCCGGACAAAGGCGCCGTCTACATACTCCAGCGCTACCGACAGCCCGTCTACCTTAGGCTCCACGTCATATTCCGCCTCCGGCACCGCGCCCCGGACCCGCTGGTCAAACTCGGACAGCTCCCCCAGATCAAACACATCCTGGAGACTCTCCAGCGGAACCTGGTGGGTGACTGGCTGAAAGCCCTCCTGCACCTGTCCTCCGACTCGCTGCGTGGGAGAATCCGGAGTCACAAGCTCGGGATGCGCGGCCTCAAGCTCCTCCAGCCGGCGGAGCTGATGGTCATAGTCATAATCGCTCATGGTGGGGTTGTCCATCACATAATACTCATAGCCGGCCTGATTCAGCACTGTACGCAGCCGTTCGATCTCAGATTTTGCATCCATTCAGGAATCCTCCTATTTTGGCATCAAAATCGGGCGGTAAAGCGGGGGCCAATCGCCGCAGAAGCAGGAAAGCCCAGTAACCGCACAGTGCGCCCAAACGATTCAGGATAAGGTCGTTGATATCGCTGTTCCGCCCCACAAAAAGCGGTGTGATCTCCACGAAAAGGGAGCTGCACACGCCAGTCAGCAGAGCCTTCCTCCAGCCGGGCCCGTCCCATAGCAGGGCGGGGAAAAACCCCAGTGGAGCGAGCATACTCAGGTTGCCCAAAAGCATAAAAGAAAACCCAGGGACCACTGGTCAGCCCCAGAGCGGCCAGGCGCCTTCTGCGCCAGGGCCGCAGACAGAAAAACACCGCCGCGGCCGCAAGGGCACTGGGCAACATCTGGAGTCCATAGTCCCGGATGTTGCCCAGATACCACAGCATTTTTGGATCGGATTCATGGTTCCCCGTTCCCTTCTCTCTCAGGCACCTCCCCACTGCAGGACGGTATCCGGCACCGCCCCTACGATCACCGTTTCGGCCACCGGGATCTGAGCGCCGATTTCGGTGTTCAGCGTGCTGCCCGGCAGGAGGATCTCCACCGCTACGGTCACATCCAGCAGGATCTGATGCCGGGTCTGGTTGATCCCGGCATCGGAGAGGCTGCTTTCAAACTCCGCATGTGCCGTACCCACCGCAACCACCTGTACCGGCAGTTCCACGCCCTTGCCGGACAGCAGGTTGATGCCGGTCAGGTTCCCCGCCGGTATGGCCAGCTCCGCCCGGTCCAGGCTGTCCACCGCTTCAACGGCAATGCCCAATATCCCGGTCCTCAACGCATTAAGGGCGGCCATATCGCTGACCAAAGCGGTAATGCGCCCATTTTCGTCCGTTTCCATCCGGATCAAATCCTGATAGCCCAGTCCCTGCTCGGCCACATAGTCGGAGATGGCCCCGTCCAGCGTGCGGGTGACCACATTGGAGACCTTGGCCCTGGCTGCGGCCTCCAAAATGGGGCGCAGCCGCAGATCCACCGCCCAGATGAACAGCAGCGCCAGCCCGATCCCCAGGATGGCACTCCACAGGAGGCCTTTTCGCTTTCCGCTCCTGCGGGGCCGCCGCCGGGAAAGCCGCCGTACCCAAGCGTACCTCAGATGCATCAGAGGTCACCCCCTTATGCAAGCCTATGCGGCAGGCCGCTTGACCTATTCCCCCTTCAGCAGCTCCTCCACCGCCAGGAGCACGCCCGCCTTTCCCGACTCATAGGTGAGTCCGCCCTGAAGGTAGACCGTGTAGGGCTCCCGCATGGGGGCGTCGGCGGAGAGTTCGATGGAAGCTCCCTGAATAAAGGCCCCCGCAGCCATAATGACTTGACAGTCATAGCCGGGCATGTCCCAGGGCTCCGGGGTCACATAGGAGTCCACGGGGGCTCCCTTCTGTATCCCGCGGCAGAAGCGCTTCACCTTCTCCGGCTCGCCAAAGTGGATCATCTGAATGATATCGTGTCGAACCGCATCCGACGCCGGGTCGGCACGATAGCCCAGAAGTTCCATCAGCTTGGCGCCAAATACAGCGGTCTTCACTGCCTGGGCCACCGTATGAGGGGCAAGGAAAAGCCCTTGATAGAGCAGGCGGTTATTGCCCAGCGTAGAGCCGCACTCCCGGCCGATGCCTGGCGTGGTCAGCCGCATGGCGGCAGCTTCCACCAAGTCCCGGCGCCCCGCGATGTAACCGCCGGTGGGGGCCAGACCTCCGCCGGGGTTCTTGATGAGAGACCCCACCACCAAGTCCGCCCCCACATGGGTGGGCTCCCGGGTCTCTACAAACTCACCGTAGCAGTTGTCAACCAGGATATGGACCTCCGGCTGGACCTGGCGGACAGCCGTGCACAGGGCCTTAATCTCCTCCACAGAGAGGGAAGCCCGGGTAGCGTAGCCTCTGGAGCGCTGGATCAGCACTGCCTTGACACCGGGCTCGGCCACGGCCGCTCGAATGCCCTCCACGTCCGGCTGGCCGTCGGCGGTCACATCCACCTGGCGGTAGCCGATCCCATATTCCCTCAGAGAGCCGGGCCCCTTGTCCGACACGCCGATTACCCCCAAAAGGGTGTCATAGGGCGCTCCCACCGCCGATACCAGGGTGTCACCTGGCTTCAAAGCCCCGAACAGGGCGCAGGAGATGGCATGGGTCCCATTGACGAAGCCGATGCGGACCAGCGCGTCCTCGGTGCCAAACAAATCGGCATAGATGGCATCCAACTGGTCCCGGCCCATGTCGTCGTATCCATAGCCGGTGGTTCCGGCAAAGTAGCTCTCTGCCACGCGGTGTTTTTGAAATGCGGCCAGGACCCGCTCCGTGTTTTCCGCCGCAATGGCGTCGATGCGGGAGAACTGCTCCGTCAGGCCCCGCTCCGCCTGGGCTCCAAGCGCCCGGACACGCTCGCTCAACTGTAAAGTCATATGACTTGCTTCACTCTGCTTTCTCTATGGTTTCTTCAGCTCAAAGCCGGGCCTCGGCAAAAGCGGCTGCCAACCGGGCGCAGGCTTCCACATCCCCACGGTCCACCATCTCCACCGGGGAATGGACGTAGCGGCAGGGGATGGAAATGCCGCCGGTGAGCACGCCCATGCGTGTGGTATGGATGGACCCGGCATCGGTGCCGCCGCTCTTGATGACATCCATCTGCGCGGGAATGACCCGCTCCCTTGCCATTTCGGAGAGCTTCTGCACCATTTCGGGATGGCAGATGGCTGAGCTGTCCATCACCTTGATGGCGGCTCCGCCGCCCTGGATGCTGCTGCCCCGGTGTTTGGTACCCAGCTCGTCTCCGCTGAGGGTGACGTCCACGGCTATGCCGTAGTCCGGGTCCACGGCATAGGCCACCGTTTTGGCCCCCCGCAGCCCCAGCTCCTCCTGAGTGGTGAAGACGAAATAGAGATCGTTTTCGCTCGTTTGGAGCTGCTCCATCGCCAGCAGCAGGACGACGCAGGAGATGCGGTTGTCCATATAGGGAGAGACCAACCGGTCTCCGGCGGCAAAGGTGGGGGTATTGTAGACTGCGGTATCTCCGATCTGTACCATAGCCTTGGCCTCATCGGCGTCATGGGCACCGATGTCAATATAGAGATCATCCAGGGTCATGTCCTTGGGCTCCACCCCCTCATCCAGGGAGATCACTCCCTGTACGCCACTTTTGAACCGGACAGGGGTATGCAGGATGCTGTGGGGATGCAGGCCGCCCACCTTGCCAAAACGGAGAAAGCCCTCCTTCTCGATGTGGGTTACGATACAGCCGATGGAGTCCATATGGGCGCAGAACAGCACGCGGGAGCCAGGCCCCTTTTTATGGCAGATCAAATTCCCCATCACGTCGGTGCTGCACGTGTCCACATAGGGGGCGGCCAGTTTCTGGATGGCGTCGGCGATCTCCCGTTCGTCGCCGGAGGGACCGTGACAGGCATTGAGGGTCTGAAGCGTGTGCAGAATATCCATGATACTTCCTCCTACTGGTTGGACGAGGCGGCAATGGCCTCGATAAATTTCCGGGTCAGGGTATACATGTGACCGAAATCGCGGACCGAGGCCACACTGGACGGGGTATGGAGGTAGCGGACCGGCGCCGATACAGCCGCCACCCGAACGCCCGCCTTGGTGCGCTGGATAGCAGAGGCGTCATTTCCGCCGGAGATATAGTCTTTGGTCTGCCAGGGAATGCCGTTCTCCTGAGCCAGACGGCGAAGCAGCTCAAAGAGCTCCCGGTCATAGGCCGTACCGCCGTCCATAAAGGAGAGCACCGGCCCTTTGCCCGGCGCAGCCACCCGTTTATGTGCCGCCGTACCGGGCAGATCGGCCGCCGTGGTGCCCTCCAGCACAAGTGCGATCTCCGGTGTGACCGAGAAGGCCGCACCGAATGCGCCGCGGGTCCCCACCTCCTCCTGCGCGGAGAATACAAAGAGGCAGTCCATGGGCAGGTCCTGCTGGATCAGCCGGAGCATGACGGCGCAGCCCACCCGGTCATCGATGGCCTTGGCCTTCAGCATCCCGTCGCCAAACTCCACCGCATCGCTTTCAAAAGCAGCCAGATCGCCCAGAGCCACCAGCGCTTCCGCCGCTTCCCGATCCTTGGCCCCGATGTCGATATACATGTCGTCCAGCTTGGGAACGGTCTTTTCCTCCTCGGCGGTCACCAGGTGATACGCCTTAAGGCCCACTACGCCGGGCACCTTCTTGTCCCCGATCCGGACCTTTTTCCCGATGACCACCCGCCGGTCGAGCCCGCCCACCGCGGCAAACTTCAGATAGCCGTCGTCCGTGATGTCGTTGATAATGAAGCCCACCTCGTCCATATGGGCGGTGAGCATCAGCTTGTGGCCGGTGGCCCGCTCCCCTTTCTTGAAGACGATCAGGTTGCCCATCACGTCGGTCCGGGTCCAATCGGCGTAGGGCTCCGCCTTGGCGCGGATGAACTCCCGGACCGCGTCCTCAGCGCTGGAGACGCCGTCGAGGCAGCACAGCTCCTTGATGAGACTCAGCACAGCTTCCCCACCTCCTTGCCCAGATTTTCCGTAAAGGCGGCCAGCAGGGCCGCCACATGCTCGATGTCCTGGATATCCAGCACCTCGATGGGACTGTGCATATACTTCAGGGGCAGGGAGACCACCGAGGTGGCCACCCCCTCCCGCGTGACCTGCATGCCCCAGCCGTTGGTGCCGGTGTGGCCCTCCATGACCTCCGGCTGATAGGGGATGGCATTGGCCTTGGCCTTCTCGATCATGCGCTGAGTCATCCAGCGGGTCATATTGGGGCCGATGCCGATCTGCGGCCCACCCCCAATGGAGCTGCGGCGGTGGAGGTTGGCGTCCGGCGTCTTGCCGTGGGTCACGTCCACCGCCACACAGAAGTCCGGGTTGATGCCATAGGTACCCACCTTGGCACCCGCGCCACTGACCTCCTCCCGGGTGCTGCCCATGATATAGAGGTCCACATCCAGAGGCTTGTCCTTCAGCAGCTCGGCCGCCCGCAGCAGGGTGACGAAGCAGGAGCGGTCGTCCATGGACTTGCCGCAGAGCTTGTCCCCGTCCAAGGCGAAGCTGCCGCCGCGAAAGACCATCGGGGTGCCGATCGGGATGGCCGCCTCCGCCTGCTCCTGGCTCATGCCGACATCGACGCGCAGGTCGTCAATGGGGATGGACTTTTTCATATCCTCCGCCTGGAGCACATGGGGCGGCAGACAGGCCACAACGCCCAGGATGGGGGGCTGCGTCATTACCGTGAGCTCCCGGTCGGGCAGCATCCTGGGGTCTACCCCGCCGATGGTGCGGAAGCGGAGAAAGCCCTCCTCGACGCCGGTGACGATGAGGCCGATCTCGTCCAGATGGGCGTCCAGCAGCAGCTTCTTCGCGCCCGGTCTGCCGCACAGGCGCACGCCGATGGCATTGCCGAAGCGGTCTACCGCCGCCTCATCCACATAGGGACGCATCAGCTCCACGGCCTGCTCGGCCACCGCCCGCTCAAAGCCGGAGGGGCCCGCCATGGAACATAGAGTATCCAGTGTCTTGCGAATGTCCAATGAATTCACTCCTTGCCGTGACGTTTGCGGGGCCGCCCCCGGATGGAGACGGCCTCTGGACGCCACTTATTCTCTTTACAGCTCGTAGATGATCTTCTTGAATGCCTCGCCCCGCTGGGCAAAGTTCTTAAACTGGTCAAAGGAAGCGCAGGCCGGCGAGAGAATCACCACATCCCCCGGCTTGGCCATGCTGTGGGCCGCCAGAACCGCCTCGGTAAAACCGTCGTACTTGGTGATGGGCGGCTGCCCGTGGTACTCCGGGCACCCGCGGACCGCGGCGCTGATCTTGTCCGCCGTCGCGCCGGTGAGAATCAGGTGCTTGACGTGAGCTACCACCTCCGGTCCCAGCACGTCAAAGGGAATGTGCTTGTCGTAGCCGCCGGCGATCAGGATGACCTTTTCCGCAAAGGAGCGCAGCCCGGCCATGGTCCGCGACGGGCTGGAGGCGATGGAGTCGTTGTAGTAGCGCACGCCGTCCAGCGTCCGCACCAGCTCGATACGGTGCTCCACGCCGCCAAACCGGGCGGCAAAGCCCCGAATGACCTCGTCCGGTACCAGTCCGTCCACGGCGGCGATGGCCGCCATGTAGTTCTCCACGTTGTGGCCGCCGGGCAGGAGGATGTCTTTCAGCGGAAGCACCGGGCGGGCACGCACCTCGTTGGCCACCCAGATGGCCCCGTCCTTGAGGTAGACGCCCCGCTCCAGCTCCTCCCGGCGGCTGAATTCCATCACCCGGCCGGGAGCCGTCTCCGCAAAGCCGTGGGTAATGGCGTTGTCCCGGTTGAACACAGCCTTTTCGTCATCGTTTTGGTGGATAAAGATATTTTCCTTGGCGGCCACATACTCGCTCATGGACTTGTGGACATCCAGATGGTTGGGGGCCAGGTTGGTGACCACCGCGATCTCCGGGCTCAGGTCCATGGTCATGAGCTGGAAGGAGGACAGCTCCAGTACCGCCCAGTCCTGGGGCTCCATACCGTAGACGTCGGCCAGCAGAGGTTTTCCGATGTTGCCGCCGAGGTAGGTGTTGTGCCCGGCGGCCTTGAGCAGAGAGGCGATGATGGTGGTGGTGGTGGTCTTGCCGTCGCTGCCCGTCACACCGATGGTGTGACAGGGGCAGACCTGAAAAAACACCTCCATCTCTGAGGTGACGACGCTTCCCCGGGCCTGTGCCTCCAGCAGCGCCGGCACGTCCGGGCGCATTCCCGGCGTACGGAAGATCACCTCCTGATCCAGTCCCTCCAGATAGCGTTCCCCTAACTGCAGGCAAGCGCCAAGGCTCTCCAGCTCCTCACAGAGCCCCCCAAACTCCTCCCGCTTATTTTTGTCACAGGCTGTCACGGAAATACCCTCTCGAAGGAGCATTTTGATCAGCGGCGTGTTGGATACGCCGATCCCGATGACAGCCACTCGTTTTCCCTTGAGACCGGCCAGATACTCCCTGATGTCCATACTGCCGTCCCCCTTTGCTTCTAAAATCAACTGGAATCACTCGATGAATGCAATTATTATACTGTATCCAGCCAAATATTTCAATCGAATCCGCACCGGTTTACAGAGTGTTTGACTTTCCCTCCTGGATGAGGTACAATAAGATCCGCAAGTAAACTGGACAGTCGCGTGAGCAGGCCGAAAGGCCGCGCATGAGGAAAGTCCGGGCTCCACAGGGCAAGGATAACGGGTAACGCCCGCCGGAGGCAACTCCAGGAAAAGTGCAACAGAGAGATACCGCCTTGCCCCTCACGGGGAACGAGGTAAGGGTGGAAAGGCGAGGTAAGAGCTCACCCGATGGCTGGAAACTGCCCATCGCTGTAAACTCTATCCGGAGCAACACCGTGGAGGGACGCAAAGGCCGGCCCGGCCGTCCCGAGGAGGTGGCTGGAGCGCGTCGGCAACGGCGCGTCTAGATAGATGACTGTCTTCAATGACAGAACCCGGCTTACAGGTTTGCTTGCAAATATGGGGTCCGAAGGCTGATCGCCTCCGGACCCCTGTTTTATGCCCGGGTCAGGCTCCCATCCGGTCAAAGCGGCGGGCGGTCCATGACCGTCCGCCGCATATGGATCGGATCTGTTGCTTATTCCTGCTCCCAGTTATGGTACACGTTCTGGACATCCTCGTTCTCTTCCAGAAGGTCGATGAGCTTCTCCATGTTTTTGATATCCTCTTCGCTCTCCAGCTTGACATAGTTCTGAGGGACCATCTCCACTTTAGCGGAAACGAAGCTGTATCCCTTCTCCTCCAGCGCCGCCAGCACGGTGCCGAAGCCGTCAGGGGTGGTGGTGATTTCAAAGCACTCGTCGTCGGAGGCGTCCATGTCGTCGGCCCCGGCATCCAGCGCGTCCATCATAACGGTGTCCTCGTCCAGGTCTTCCTTTTCGATGACGATGACGCCCTTCTGATCAAAGGACCAGGAGACACAGCCGGTGGCGCCCAACCCCTTGCCGTACTTATCCAGCAGATGGCGCACCTCGGGAGCGGTGCGGTTGCGGTTATCGGTGAGTGCCTCCACGATGACGGCCACACCGGAGGGACCATAGCCCTCATACACCACGCTCTCGTAGCTGTCGGCATTGCCGGAGCCCAGAGCCTTGTCGATGGTGCGCTTGATGTTGTCGTTGGGCATATTGGCGGCCTTGGCCTTGGCCACGACGGTGGCCAGCCGGGAGTTGTTGTTGGGGTCGCCGCTGCCGCCCTGCTTGACCGCCACGATCATCTCGCGGGCGATTTTGGTGAAAATCTGAGAGCGCTTGGCGTCCGCCGCGCCCTTGGTTTTCTGAATATTGTGCCACTTGGAGTGTCCAGACATAATATCGATCCCTTCTCGAAAATTGGCAAAAGCATTTTATCACAAGCCTTTGCAGATGGCAACCCCCCACGGCCCCACAGCGCTTATAAATAGGAAAAAACCTCGCCATGGACGGCTGAAATCCGCACTTCGAGGCCCGGAAAGGCCCGTTTCAGACGCTCCGCCAGCACCGGGCAAATCACGTTTTCCGTTGGAAAATGTCCCGCGTCGATCAGGTTGAGCCCCAGCGCCCTGGCATCCAGGAAGCCGTTATATTTTACATCCGAGGTGATAAAGGTATCGCATCCCTGGGCGAGGGCGTCCCCCATCAGATCGCCGCAGGCACCGCCGCCCACCGCCACCCGGCGGACCGGCCGTCCGGCGTCCACGTAGCGCACGCCGTTAGCCTGCAAAGCCGTTTTCACCTGGGCGGCATAGTCTGCCAGCGTGACCACTGCCTTTCCTTTCAGCACCCCTACCCTGCCGATCCCATAGGGGGCGCCGTTCTCATCCACGCCGCTGGTCTGAAGCATTTCAATTTCCGTCAGGCCTACGGCCCGGGCCAAGGCGTCGTTGACACCCCCGGCCACGGCATCCAGGTTGGTGTGGGCGCAGACGGCGGCGATGCCGTCCTCGGCCAGAGCCAGCAGAATGCGTCCCGTGGGGTCCTGATCGGTCACCGAGCGGGCGGGATGAAAAATAACGGGATGGTGAGAGACGATGAGCTCCGCCTTCCACTCCGACGCCTCCCGCACCACCTCTTCCGTGATGTCCAGAGAAACTAGAATGCGCGTTACCTGCCGCCCTCCCCTGCCCACCAGAAAGCCTGCGTTGTCAAACGACATCTGATAGGAAAACGGAGCCAGTTGATCCACAAATGCATAGATTTCATTTACCGTTGCCATTTGTCCCACTCCTCTTTCATCCGTGCCAGATCGGCGTACCGCTCGGTGAGCTCCTCCAGCCGCCCCGCGTCTCCCGGCTTGGTGGAGCGGCGCAGCCCCTCCAGGGCGCGGCTGGTACGGTTGAGCAGCAGAGTCAAATACTCTGTCCTCCAGGGGCTGTCCATACCCCGGTATTGCCGTCCGGCCCAGGCTTCGCCCGGACTCAGCGCCGACATCGGGCCGGGGCGCGCCTGCATGGTATGGTACAGGGTCTCCCCCTCCCGGATCAGTTCCTCCCGCTGGATGGAAAAGCCGTGCCCCGCCAGCCAGAGCCGCAGGTCCGGCACAGAGGTCATCGGCTGAAGCAGGAAGGTATGTTCCCCCTCCTGGGTCCAAGCCGCGGTCTCCAGGATAGAGGCGATGGTCTCCCCGCCCATCCCGGCAATGGCAATCACATCCGCCTCTTCCGGCCGTACCGGCGCAAGGCCGTCTCCCAGCCGGAAGGAGATCCGCTCCGTCAGGCCGTGCCGGGCAGCCGTCTGGCGCGCCCGCTGCAAGGGCCCCTCCCGCAGATCGGTGGCAATCGCCTGCTCAATTACACCCTGCTCCAGCAGCCAGACCGGGAGCCGGGCGTGGTCGGTCCCCACGTCGGCAAAGCGCGCGCCCCGGGGCACCTGACGGGACAGGGCCAGCAGCCGCGGCGTCAGCATAATCGGTCTCACTTGGTTCACCTCACCTTCTGTCCGCGCATTTCACAGCACGGGGTAATCGGGACAGATATCCTTGTAATGGCCGTCCTTCATCCGAAGTCCGCCGGGGATGACGCCCAACGGCTGAAAGCCCAGCGGCTTCCCCTGAAGCAGGCAGTCCAAGACCGGGTCCCGGTCACCATAGGCTCTTACGTATACGCTCATTTCTGCTGGTCCCTCTTTTCTGCACAAGAAAAAGCGGAGCGGCGACGCCGCTCCGCTTTCCTCTGGTTTTTACTTCACAGCCGCCAGCACGGAATTGACCTTTTCCAGCAGAGCGTTCACGTCCACGCCGTGGACCATGCAGGCCTGCTCCACGGTCTCGCCGCGGGAGGAGGGGCAGCCCAGGCAGTGCATACCGATGGACAGGAAAATGGGAGCCGTCTCGGGGGCGATATCCAGAATGTCGCCGATGATGGTATCTTTGGTGATCTGAGCCATTGAAAACTACCTCCAAATGAGTAGGAATTAGGGTATGCTTTAGTATACCCCATAATCCCGCATATTTCAATAGTCAATTCTCTCCCTGGACAGAAAAAGAGGACGCCGCAATGCGGCGCCCTCTTTTTGCGTTCCTGGATTAGCCCTGCTCACGCATACGAGCAAAGCACTCGCTGCAGTAGACAGGCCGATCGGACTTGGGCTCGAAGGGAACCTTGGCCTCGCCGCCGCAGGCAGCGCAGGTCGCAGTGAAATACTCGCGGGGGCCGCGGGCGGCCTGCTTGCGGGCATCACGGCAGGACTTGCAGCGCTGGGGCTCGTTCTGGAAGCCGCGCTCGGCATAGAACTCCTGCTCACCAGCGGTGAACACGAACTCCTGGCCACATTCCTTGCACACTAAAGTCTTGTCTTCGTACATGATTTTTCCCTCTCTTTGACTCGTTTGCCCAGGTCCGGAATAAACCGACAGTGCTGGGTCTGTAATATTGCGTTCAGCCTTGGCTGAAATCGCCAGATGAAAGGTGCTGCGCCACCTTGCGCCGAATGCGCTGCACAGCGTTGTCCACCGCTTTCGGGGACCGGTCGACCTCTGACGCGATCTCCACATAGGATAAACCGCGCAGGTAGAGGTCCAGAATTTGTGCTTCGAAGCCGGATAACTGCCCCTTGAGCGTCCCCAGCCGTTCCCGTCGCTCTTCCCTGCTGATCAACATATCCTCAGGGTTCTGCTGAGGCTGCCGGGATGCGCTGAGTGGATAACTGTCGGTGTTCCCATCTAAAAGAGGGGTTTCGTAAGAGACATAGTGATTGAGCGGGGTATGCTTATCTCTGGCTGCCGCCCGAATGGCGGAGAGAATGCGATTTCGAATGCAGGTTTCGGCATAGGTGCGAAAGGAGCTTCCCTTACCAGGGTCGTACTCCCGAATCGCGTTGAGCAGTCCCACCATGCCCTCCTGGATGAGGTCCTCGCTGTCGCCCCCGGCCAGAAAATAGGGCCGGGCACAAACACGCACCAGGCGGTTGTAACGCATCACAAGGGCTTCCTCTGCGATGCGGTCGCCTGATGCGGCCAACGAACACAGCGCCTCGTCTGCAGTTGGATTCTGGGTGGTGTAAACTGATTTCATGCCTGAACTCCTTGAGTATTATAGGGCGAAATAGGGTGCAATGTCAAGCGTTTATGCAGATTATTTTATGAAATTAAAAAATTTCACAGCCTTTTTATGACATTTGCCAAGAGTTCCGCCGACGTTTGGGCCATTTCCTCGCTCTGGGCCTCCACCATAACGCGTATGAGTGCCTCCGTGCCGGAGGGACGCACCAGTACACGGCCATTCTCCCCCAACACCGCCTCCTGCTCCGCCACGGCCGCCCGCAACGCTTCGGACGCCATAATGGACCTCTTCTGGGCGTTATCGGTCACCGCCACATTGACCAGCACCTGGGGATACTGCCTGCAGTCGGCCACCAGGCGGGAGGCGGGCACTCCCGCGCTGTGGAGCAGGCTGAGGAATTGCAGGGCCGTCAGTTCTCCATCGCCGGTGGTGGCGTGCTCCAGGAAGATCATATGGCCGGACTGTTCGCCTCCCAGCCGATATCCGTTGGCAACCATGCACTCCAGTACGTTGCGGTCCCCTACGTCGGTACAGACCACCTGCATCCCGTTTTCACGGACAAAGCGGTGCAGACCGATGTTGGACATGACCGTGGCCACCACGGTACCGCCCGTGAGCTTCCCCTGCTCCTGCAGCCAGCGGCCGCAGACCGCCATGATCTGGTCGCCGTCAATGGTCTCGCCCCGCTCACTGACCAGCAGGCAACGGTCTGCGTCGCCATCGAAAGCCACGCCCAGATCATAGCCTCCTGCCTGGACCATGGCGGCCAGGCCCTCCAGATGGGTGGAGCCGCACCCGGCGTTGATGTTCACGCCGTCCGGGTCGGCGTTGATGACGTCCGTATGCAGATCGGAGAAACGGTCAAACAGCCGGGCGGCTGTAGCCGAGGCCGCGCCGTTGGCGCAGTCTACCAGGATGCGCAGGCCGGCCAGATCCGAGTCCACCGTGGACACCAGGTGGTCGATATAATCCTCCGACGCCTTGGGGGCCACATAATGGACTCGTCCGATCTCCCCGTGGGTCTTGCGGGGGACCTTGTTGGTGCCGTTCAGGATGATATCCTCAATTTTTTCCTCCAGCTCGTCGGAGAGCTTGAAGCCCTGCCCGTTAAAGATCTTAATGCCATTGTGCTCAAAGGGGTTGTGCGAAGCGGAGATGACGATGCCGGCGTCGGCCTTCTCATCCAGCGTCACCCAGGCCACCGCCGGCGTAGGGATGGTTCCCAGATCCAGCACGTCGGCCCCGGCGGAGCACAGCCCCCCAATCAGCGCCCCTTTCAGCAGGTCGCAGGAGATGCGCGTATCCTTGCCGATGGTGAACAGCGGCCTTCCGTCCTTCTTCTCTTCTGAGAGGACCTGCGCGGCGGCGAGGCCCACTTTATAGGCCAGCTCGGCGTCCAGGCCGGCGTTGACCACGCCGCGGATACCGTCTGTGCCAAACAGTCTACCCATTCTACATCAGCTCCTGACTATGTCATGATAGCTCCATCTGCTCCTGGCCAAAATAGGCCAGGCCCAGATGTCCGTATGCTTTTTTGGTGACACACCGCCCTCTGGGGGTGCGGGTGAGGAAGCCCATCTGCATCAAATACGGCTCGTAGACATCCTCCAGAGTGACGGCCTCCTCGTTGATGGTGGCGGCCAGGGTCTCCAGGCCTACGGGGCCACCTCCGTAGTGCTCAATGATGCTGCGGAGCATCCGGCGGTCGATGGTGTCCAGCCCCAGGTGGTCCACCTCCAGGGCGGTCAGGGCCTGGTCGGCCACGGAGCGGGTAATGACGCCCCCGGCCTTGACCTGGGCAAAATCCCGCACCCGCCGGAGCATCCGGTTGGCGATCCGGGGCGTGCCCCGGCTGCGTTTGGCGATCTCCATGGCCCCCTCGTCCTCGATGGGGACGCCCAGGATGCCGGCGGAGCGGGTGACGATGAGGCAAAGCTCCTCCGGGGTATAGAGCTCCAGACGCAGGGTGACGCCGAACCGGTCCCGGAGCGGCGCGGAGAGCTGGCCCGCCCGGGTGGTGGCCCCGATCAGGGTGAATTTTGGCAGGTCCAGACGGATGGAGTTGGCCGAAGGCCCCTTGCCGATGATGATGTCGATGGCGTAGTCCTCCATGGCCGGGTAGAGAATCTCCTCCACCGAGCGGTTAAGCCGGTGGATCTCGTCCACAAAGAGGATGTCGTTTTCGTTCAGGTTGGTCAGCAGGGCCGCCAGGTCGCCGGGCTTTTCGATGGCAGGCCCGGAGGTAATGCGAATATTGACCCCCATCTCGTTGGCAATGATACCGCTGAGGGTGGTCTTGCCCAGCCCCGGGGGTCCGTGCAGCAGCACATGGTCCAGGGGCTCATGGCGCATTTTGGCCGCCTGGATAAAGATCTCCAGGTTTCCCTTGGCCTTCTTCTGGCCAATGTATTCGCTCAGGGTCTTGGGGCGGAGGGAGTATTCCCCCTCGTCCTCCCGCAGCAGGGAGGTGGCTACCAGAGGCTGCTCCGTCTCAAAGCCCTCGCTGGAAAAGTCGATGCTCAAACACCCCGCCCCCTCTTGATTCGATATCGTTCCGCCCGCATGCTATTTCACCATCTTTTTCAGGGCCTGCTTGATGACGTCCTCCAGCTTGAGATTCTCCACGTCAATGCCCTTCAGGGCCACGGAGACCTCCTGGGTGCTGTAGCCCAACACCGCCAGGGCGGCGGCGGCCTCAGTGGATTTGTTCTCCGGAATGATGGTCACGCCGTTACCGCCGTAGGGCTCCCCGCCCGCCGTCATCTGCCCCTTGGCCAGCTTGTCCTTCAGCTCCAATATGATGCGCTGTGCAATCTTCTTTCCGATGCCCGGCGCCACGGTGAGGGCTTTTTCATCCCCGGTGATGATGCTCATCGCCAACCCCTCCGGCGAGGTGGAGGACAGGATGGACAGGGCCGCCTTGGGACCCACGCCGGACACACCGATGAGCTCCAGGAAGCAGTTCTTCTCCTCCTCCGTGGCGAAGCCGTAAAGCTCGAAGATCTCCTCCCGCACATAGAGATGGGTGTAGAGCTTGGCGCTCTCCCCCACCTTGAGCCGGGCCAGGGTATTGTGGGTGGTGCGGCAGGCGGAGCCCCCCCCCCCGCAGGCCCCCACCGCCCGATAGGGGGGCCTATGGGCCACCCTCCCCCTCAAATAATAAAACATGGTGGATGCTCCTATTTCTTTCGTACTTCATAGCGCCCGCTGCCCGGTCGGGCAGCTTCGGGGCTTTGCAGGCGGGAGGGACGGGAGCGGGCGTGGCACAGGGCGATGGCCACTGCGTCCGCCGCGTCGTCCGGCCGCGGAACGGCGCGGAGTGCCAGAAGCCGCCTGGTCATCTCCATAACCTGCCGCTTTTCCGCTTTTCCATAACCCGCCACCGCGAGCTTAACTTCCGACGGGCTGTACTCAAAGATCGGCACGGCCTGCCGCTCCGCCTCGGTCAGAATGACGCCCCGCGCCTGGGCCACGCCGATGCCGGTGGTCACGTTGTTGTTGAAATAGAGCTCCTCCACCGCCATGGCATCCGGCTGGAACACAGTCAGCAATTCGCTCATATCGTTGGATATTTGCAGCAGTCGGGCTGGCAGAGGCTGTCCGGCGGGGGTGGTGATGGTCCCGCACCGGATCAGGCGCGTAGTCCCCCGCTCTGCCTCCAAAACCCCGAATCCCACAATGGCAAAGCCAGGGTCGATCCCTAAAATGACCATGAATACCTCCCAGTGTTCATACAAAGGATATTGTACCACGGCCGGCGGGCCGACGCAACCCAAAAACCGGAACGGGATGCTCCGATCTGCGGCCGCATTTCCTTCCGGGCTCAGGAAGGCGAAAAGCCTCTCCCCAGTCTATGCATTCCGATTGCTTTATACGACAGGTTCTGCTATAATATGTTTCATTAATGGAACCATTCAGGAGGTTTTTGAGATGGAACGCCAGGTCCACGCCATGTACTTCAGCGCCACCGGCACCACTGAAAAAGTCGTGACCGCCGTCGCCGACCACATCGCCCGCACGTGGAACGGCACGGCTGCCCTGCGCTTCGACTTCACGCTGCCCGCCGCCCGTCAGGCTGTCAAGGCCTTTGGAGACGGGGATCTTGTCATTTTCGGCGTGCCGGTCTATGCCGGTCGGGTCCCCAACGTACTGCTCAACTACCTGCGCACGGTGGAGGGCGGCGGCGCACTGGCCGTCCCCGTGGTCTGCTACGGCAACCGCAATTTCGACGACAGCCTGGTGGAGCTCCGGGACCTGCTGGAGGCGGATGGCTTTCGCACAGTGGCAGCCGGAGCATTCATCGGGGAGCACTCCTTTTCCACCACCCTGGCGGCCGGCCGCCCCGACCAGGCTGACCTGGAGCTGGCCGCCCGCTTTGCCGACGGCATCCTGGAAAAGCTGTCAAAGCCCCTGGGGGAGTACATACCCATCCCGGTAGAGGGACAAATCCCCTACCGACCCTACTATGTACCCAAGGACCGCAGCGGAAACCCGGTCAATATCCTGAAGGACAAGCCCAAGGTACACGACACGTGCAATGACTGCGGCCTCTGCGCCAAGGTCTGCCCCATGGGCTCCATCCGCCCTGAAAACGTACGGGAGTATACCGGCATCTGCATCAAGTGCGGCGCCTGCGTCAAAAAGTGCCCGGTCCACGCCCGGTACTATGACAGCTACAACTATCTCTACCACAAAGAAGAGCTGGAACTGGGTTTTGCCCGGCGGGCCGAGCCCGCACTGTTCTTCTGAGCATCCGACGGTCAAAAAGGCAGACGCCGCAGCGTCTGCCTTTTTCATGCCCTGGGGTGGGCCTTGATGTATACATCCTTCAGCTTCTGTTTGACCAGTTGGGCATAAATCTGGGTGGATGAGATGTCAGCGTGTCCCAACATCTCCTGAATGGAACGCAGGTCCGCCCCGTTTTCCAGCAGATGGGCGGCAAAGGAATGGCGCAGGGTATGCGGGGTGATGTCTTTTTTGATGCCGGCCTTCTCCTGATAGTGCTTGATGATCTTCCAAAAGCCCTGCCGGGACATACGCCTACCGTTCATATTGAGGAACAGAGCGGTCTCCTCCGGGTCCTCCACCAGTTGCGGGCGCACGTCGCGGAGATAGTCGTTCAGGGCCCGGACCGCCGCCGGATACAGGGGGATGATCCGTTCCTTCCCCCTCCCCTCACAGCGGAGAAACCCGCCGGACAGGTTGAGATTGTCCACATTCAGGTCGATGAGCTCGGTGACCCGAATGCCCGTGGCATAGAGGAGCTCCAGCATGGCATGGTCCCGATAGCCCTTGGCGTCAATGCACTCCGGCTGGTCCAGGAAAAGCTCCACTTCCTTGCTGGTCAGGATCTGGGGCAGCTTACGCTGCACCTTGTCCGGGACCACGCTTCGGGCCGGATTGGCCGAAAGCCGGCCTGCATGGACCATATAGGCGTAAAACGACTTCAGGGAGGCCACTGCGCGGGTGACGGTGGAGACCGACTTGCCCTTGCTGACGAGATACTTGACGTAGCGCTCCACATCGCTCTGCGTTACGTCGTCCAGCGCACGTTCCTCCCGCTCCAGGTAGGCCGCAAACTGCCGAACGTCCCTCAGATAGGAGCTCAGGGTATTGGCAGAAGCCTTTTTTTCGGTTGTAAGAAATACCTCATAGTCCTTCAGAACGTCCAAGCCAATACCTTCTCTACTCCAGGATTCAAAACAGCGGGGCCACCAGCCGGACCAGCGCGGGCACTGCCGCATACTCCAGCAGCGCACACAGACACAGCGCGGCGCTGCACAGGCCGCACCGCACCCAATACGCCCGGCCAAAGGGCAAGCTCCGCTTGCCGTCTCCCAAAAATCGCCCGGCCAGCAGCCGGGCCGCCGCCAAGCTCTGCACCCCCAGCACAAACAGGACGGGAATGGCCACCAGCCCCGTAACGCCAAAGGTGAGGAAGGCCAGCACCCCGCCCACGCCGCCGAACATGCGCACAAAAGAAGTGATGGCGAAGGAGAGCAGAAAGCCCCGTATGGAAAACAGCACTGGGATGCCCAGCAGCCCCAGCCCCGTAAAGCCCATCAAAACCGCAAAGACCGGCCAGCGTATGGTGCTCCAGACCACGGATAACATATGAGGCGGCGCCGCCTCACCGGCCCGGGCGGCGGTCAGATACCCCGTTACATAGGCGTGCAGCATATCGCCTCCGCCGCCGCCTACCTGAGCGGCCAGCCCGCAGCCCAGTACACCGCCCAAAGCAAAGGCGGCGGACACGACCACCAAAGCGGGCAATATGCCGCCTGCCGGTACATCCCATATCCTCACGATACGCTTTCTCACTCCCATGGCCGTCACCTCTCTCTGACAGCCTATGAGACAAGCGTTGGGATTATTACCGGCCCAGCTCCCTGGATCGCTGGGTGCAGCGGCGCATGGCCTCCAGCATGAGACCCTCGTAGTTCATCTCATCGAAGGCCGAAAGAGAGGCCAGCGTCGTTCCGCCGGGCGAGCAGACCTGTCTGCGCAGCTCCCCCGGAGTTTTTCCGCTCTCCTGCAGCAGCTTGGCGCACCCCTCCATGGTCTTGGCCGTCAACCGCAGGGCAGTACCGGCGTCGATCCCCACCGAGACCGCCCGCTGGACCATGACCTCGGCCATGCGGAAAAACCAGGCGGGAGAAGAGCCGTTCACGTTGATGATATCGTCCATCTGCCCCTCGGGGATCACCGCCACCTCGCCAGCCGCGGAAAAGAGCTTCAGCACCGTCTGAAAAAGCGCAGGCGGTACGTCCGGCGCTTCCGCCACCGCCGTGGCGCCCACCCCCACCATCAGCGGCGTGTTGGGCATTGCACGCACCACGTGGGCGCCGGGCAGCATTTCCCGCAGGTAGGCGGTGGAAACGCCCGCCGCGATGGATACCACACACCTGCCAGCCGTCACACCGCCCAGTCCGGGAAGCACATCCCCAAACATTTGGGGCTTGACGCCCAGCACGATCACGCCGGCCTGCTCCGCCACCCGGCGGTTGTCGGTGGTCGTATGGACGCCCCGTTCCTGAAAAGAGGCCAGCTTGCCTTCACTGCGATTGGAGAGCCAGACCTGTCCGGGCGCGACCAGGCCCTGGGACAGCACCCCGTTCAATATGGCGGAATTCATATTTCCAGCCCCGATAAAGCCCAAAATCAGCTCGTCCATGGCAAGTATTCCTCTTTCTTTTTCTCAAATGGTGTAAATACTATAATCGAAGCTACTGCAATATGCAATGGCTTCCAGGGGATTTTATCATTTTTGTGTATTATGTCAATGCATTATGTATACTGAATTATGTAAATCGCAAGGATAAGGAGCTGGGCGGTGTATCGCGCACCGCCCAGCTCCTTATCTAAATATAGTGCTTTCAGCATTTGCAACCGCAAGATTTTGCTATTTCCCGCAGGATAGCCGCCGCGGGCCGTGGTATACTCTCTGTATAATTACATTTTGTATAAGCTATCAGCCCATACCGGCTGCCAGGGCCTTTAACGCAATGGCGCACTCCAGCCGTTTGCGCTCCATCTCGCACCCCACATGGTTGGGCTTTTTTATGTCTCCATTTACGAGCAGATTAGAGGCGCTGCATCCGCCGCTGCAATAGAAGCGGGCCCAGCAGTCCCGGCACTCCTCCCTGGTGTAGATGTTCAGGCAGGAGAACCGATGGGACAGCTCCATATCGAAGCTGCCGTCGGACAGGCTTCCAATTTTGTACGCGGGATTGCCCACAAACTGGTGGCAGGGGTAGATGTCCCCTTCCGGCGTGACGGCCACATACTCGCAGCCCGCCCCGCAGCCCCGCAGCCGTTTGATGACGCAGGGGCCCTGGGCCAGGTCCACATTGAAGTGGAAGAAGTTCACGTCGGTCCGGTCCTTCAGCTTCTCCGCCAACTTCTCATACTGCTCCAGAACCACCGGCAGATCCTCATCCTTCAGCGCATAGCCGCAGGTCTCCTCCCCCACTACCGGCTCCACAGAGACGTTGCGGAAGCCCAGGTCGGCCATATGCATGACATCCTCGGCAAAGTCCAGATTATAGTGGGTAAAGGTGCCCCGCAGGTAGTAGTCCTTAGTCCCGCGGCCCGCCACCAGCTTTTGGAACTTGGGAACAATAACCTCATAGCTCCCCTTCCCGTTGACCGTCTTGCGCATGCGGTCGTTGACCTGGGGCCGCCCGTCCAGCGAAAGGACGGCGTTGGACATCTCCCGGTTGATGTAGTCGATGTTCTCATCGTCCAGCAGGACTCCGTTGGTGGTAATCGTAAAGCGGAAACACTTACCGGCCTTTTTCTCAATGGAGCGTGCATAGGCTACTGTGGCCTTGACGGTATCCATCGCCATCAGCGGCTCGCCGCCGAAGAAGTCCACCTCAATATTCCGGCGGCTGCCGGAGCGCTGGATGACAAAATCAATGGCCCGTTTTGCGGTCTCAATGTCCATGATCTTCCGACCGGTACCGAAGTCGCCGGTGGACGCAAAACAATACTGGCAGCGCAGGTTGCAGTCGTGGGAGACGTGGAGGCAAAGGGCCTTGATGGGGGCGGACTGCTGCAGGGCGGTGGCCGCCGCGGGGTCCACATAGTCGTCCTCCACAAAGAGCAGCCCGTTCCCGGCCAGCTCCCGCAGGTCCTGCCATCCCTCCTCCACCGCCTCTGTGCGGTATTCGGGTAGCCGAGCCAGGAGCTCCGGCGGACAGTGCTCTGCCATGGGGGGCTCCACCAGGGGCAGCAGGCGGTAGGTCAGGTCGTCCAGTACATGGACGGCCCCGCTGTTTACGTCCACGGCGAGTTTGACGCCGAGGGCTTCAAATGTATGTACCATCTTTCTTTCCTTTCGGGCATGGAAAAAGGGTGGGGACCCCCACCCTTTCCAATCGTCTCAGAATCTTACTGGTTGTTCTCGCACTTCTGGTTGGCAACGGTGCAGGAGGTCTTGCAGGCAGACTGACAAGAGGTCTGGCACTCGCCGCAGCCGCCGTGGGCAGCGCTCTGCTTCAGCGTGGCGCCGTTGAGCGTTTTGATATGGGTCATGGTATCTCCCCCCTATATGTAGCATTTGGGTGAATTATAGCACAGCATCCCATGTTTTTCAATCTTATTTTTTTCTCCGCTTCTTTTTTGGCTTGGAGCCCATCAGTCCGGCCGCCGCGCCGCCGCACAATCCCCCGCACAGCAGACCCAGTCCGCCCGCCTCCAAGGACATGCTCTCAAACAGCAGGACGCCCACGGTGAGCAGCAGCAGGAAGAACACCGCTCCGACCGCCAGGCCCACGATCAGGGCCCGGGAGCCGCAGCGCCGCACCGCAGTCATCGCACCGGCAAAGCCGCCGATCACGCAGCTCACCACCGCCATTTGGTACATCAGCCCCTCCTGAAGCCAGCCGCCTGAAATTCCGATCGAGCACAGGAACAGGAACATGAGGCAGACCGCCAGCGCGACGACGCCGCCCAGCAGAATATTGGTCATGGCCCGGACCAGCCGCGTCCCCTGATCCTCTTCCGTCTTGCGCATAAAACACCCTCCTCGCAACAGCTTTGTACAGCCTATGCGGGGAGGGTGCTTGTCATGCTATTTTGTTCGAAAGGAATGTTACTTCGTCTCTTCGGTGGTCTGGGCGCCCTTGGTGGAAATGGCCCACTTGGCGAACTCCATCCGTACACGGTCCGCGCCGGTCTCGATGACAATGCTCTCATCCTTTACGGCGCAGATCGTGCCGAGGATGCCGCCGATGGTGGTGATTTCATCCCCGACCTTCAGGGAGTTGCGCATCTCGTTGAGCTGTTTTTTCTTCTTGTTCTCCGGGCGAATGAGCATGAAGTAGAAGATGACCAGCATCACTACAATCATACCAATGGTTCCGAACTGCTCCAAAGTAATTCCCTCCAGTGATTTTAGCGTGTCGTTTGTGCCGGCCGGTACACGGCATTGCAGTATATTATACAGGTTGCGGTCATAATTGACAAGCCTTTTTCAAAATTTTGCGCCTTTTGCCCCCGTTTCAAATCCGTCCATCCAGTTTCTGGGAGTACATGTGCCGAAACGCCTGGAAGCACCCCTGATCCAGCGCCTGACGGATGCGGGCGGTCAGCTCGTTGTAGAACCAGAGGTTATGCAGGACGGCCAGGCGCATGGCCAGCATCTCTCCTGCCACGAACAGGTGGCGGAGATAGGCCCGGGAGAAAGAGCGGCAGGCGGGACAGCCGCAGTTGGGGTCGATGGGCCGCTCATCCAGCTTGTACTTCTCATTTTTGATGTTCATGGCCCCCTCCCAGGTGAAGAGCTTGGCGTGCCTGGCGTTGCGGGCGGGCATCACGCAGTCGAAGAAATCCACCCCTCGGGCCACGCCCTCAATGATGTTGGAGGGCGTGCCCACCCCCATCAGATAGCGGGGCTTGTCCGCCGGCATGTGGGGCTCCACCGCGTCGATGATGTCGTACATCACCTGGGTCTCCTCCCCCACAGCCAGCCCGCCGATGGCGTAGCCGTCGCAGTCCAGCTTGGCGATCTCATCCATATGCCACACGCGCAGGTCGGGGTAAGTCCCCCCCTGGTTGATGCCGAACAGCATCTGATGCGGATTGACCGCGCCGGGCTGGGCGTTGAGCCTCTCGTGCTCCTCCTTGCAGCGCACCAGCCAGCGGTAAGTCCGCTCACAGGAGGGCTTGACATACTCATAGGTGGCCGGGTTGGCCACACATTCGTCAAAGGCCATGGCCACATCGGAGCCCAGATGGGACTGGATGCGCATGGACTCCTCCGGCCCCATAAAGATGCGCCGCCCGTCGATGTGAGAGGCGAAGGTGACCCCCTCCTCGGTGATCTTCCGCAGGCCGGAGAGGGAGAACACCTGAAACCCACCGCTGTCGGTCAGGATCGGCCCCTTCCAGTCCATGAATCTGTGGAGCCCCCCCAGGTCCCGTACCACCTCGTCTCCCGGCCTGAGGTGGAGGTGATAGGTATTGGACAATTCGATCTGGCAGCCGATCTCCGCCAGATCATGGGCGGAGACCGCCCCCTTGATGGCCCCCTGAGTCCCTACGTTCATAAACACCGGGGTCTGCACCGTGCCATGAGCGCAGGTAAAAACGCCCCGCCGGGCGCGGCCTTCGGTTTTGATGACTTCAAACATGCACGTTTACTCCTACATTTCTCTATAAAGTCTGGAAGAAGGCCCTCAGCTCTTCCCTTTTCTCTGCGGCCAGTTCCTTTTTGGGGATGCCCTCTATAGCCCCCTCCAGCGCTTGAAGCTGGTTCAGACAGGCGCCGGGGTCCACCTGGACCCGGATGCGGCGCAAAGCCTCCATGCTCCCCAGCTTACGGAGCTGTTCCGGCGTCTCCACGCCGATCTTCCGCAGATTGGCCGCAAGCACAGGGCCGATGTTGGGCAGGTCCGTCAATCGGTTCATGGATTTCTCCTCCCTCTAGTAAATGAACATCGCATCGCCAAAACTAAAGAAACGGTAGCGCTCCCGCACCGCCTCCTCATAGGCCGCCAGAATGTGCTCCCGGCCCGCCAGCGCCGAGACCAGCATGACCAGCGTGGACTCCGGCAGATGAAAATTGGTGACCAGCGCGTCCAGCACCTTGAACCGATAGCCCGGATAGATGAAAATATCGGTCCAGCCCGCGGAGGCCTTCAGGGTGCCGTCCTCACCGGCCCAGGACTCGATGGTCCGGCAGGAGGTGGTCCCCACGCAGACGACCCGCCCGCCGGTTTGCTTGGTCCGGTTGATGATGTCCGCCGTCTCCTGCGGGATCATGCAGTACTCCGCGTGCATCTCATGGTCGGTGATCTCGTCCTCCTTCACCGGCCGGAAGGTCCCCAGGCCCACGTGCAGTGTCACGTAGCACAGGCTGACTCCCATGGCCTGAATCTGATCCAGGAGCCCTCTGGTGAAGTGGAGCCCGGCCGTGGGAGCGGCGGCGGAGCCCACCTGTCTGGAATACACCGTCTGGTAGCGCTCCGGGTCGTTGAGCTCTTCCTTGATGTAGGGGGGCAGCGGCATTTTTCCCAGCCGCTCCAGGGTTTCCAGAAAAATCCCCTCATAGTCGAAGCGAATCAGCCGGTTGCCCCCCTCCAGGGTCTCCAGGACCTCGGCCGTCAGCGCACCGTCCCCAAAGGAGAGCCGCGTCCCCGGCTTCACCTTCCGCCCTGGCCGAACCAGGCACTCCCACACCTGATCGCCCCGATCCACCAGCAGCAGCACCTCTGCCGCCCCGGCGGTGGGCTCCCGGCGTCCCAGCAGCCGGGCGGGCAGCACCCGGGAGTCGTTCATCACCAGGCAGTCCCCCGGCCGCAGCAGCCGGGGCAGATCGTAAAAATGTCCGTGGCCGGTCTCCCCGGTGCGCTTGTCCAGCGTCAGCAGGCGGGAACCATCCCGCTGCTCCAGCGGCGTCTGCGCGATGAGCTCCGGCGGCAAATCATAGTAAAAATCGGATGTCTTCATAAAGATCATGTCACTGCTTTCCTTACCGGACCTCAACGCCGGTAAAATAAAATTTGAGGATCTCCTCATAGGTATGGCCCCGCCTGGCCATGGCATTCGCCCCCCACTGGCTCATCCCCACGTTGTGCCCCCAGCCGTAGGTGGTGACGGTGAAGGTGTTCCCCGACGCGGCTTCTCCCTCCATCCGGGCGATTCCGTCACGGGTGACCACATAGGGCATGGAGCCGGAGGGCACCTGGCTTACGCTTCCGCTGCCGTTTACCGCGTAGACGCCGCTCATGGAGGACAAAACGCCATCCTTATTCACATAGTAGCTGGTCCCGCTGCCGGAGATGGTGTAGCGCTGGGACCGCAGCCCGAAAAAGGTGCGGGCCTTCTCCTTGGAAAAGGACCAGCTCTTCCCCGCCGCGTCGAACACCGTTACGGTAAGCACATTGCCGGTGGGCGTCGTCTCGGTGACCCGAAAATCCACCACGTCGGCGCACATGTAGTTTTTGGAGTGAAGCAGCTCTTTCAGCTCCCGTTTGGTAAACGTGACGGTGGAGGTGTATTTTTCGATTTGGCTGGCGACATCGGCCTCGTAGGGGTCCACGACGCCCTTTAGGTAGGGCATGTCCACGTCCGCCCGCCAGACGTTGCCCACGCTCTCGGTGGCGCCGCCGTCGCAGGAAAAGTAAAAGGTCTGGGCCATGCTGCCGCCGTACCAGACATGCTTTCCCGCCGTCTCCTCCGCCGCCCGGGCGGTGTTCGTTCCCGTCCAGGCCGTGCCAAAGTAGACCTGACAGTCGGTGCTCCCGCAGACATCGAAGCCGTTGGAGCTGTGCTTGTTCCGATTCATGGCGGCATAGGTGCGTGCGCATACCGCCTGCGCCTTCAGCGCCTCCAGCGGCCAGGAGTTGCTCATCTCCCGGGAAATCACGCAGTTGACATAGTCCTCCATGGGCACGAAGTTGACCACCGTGAGGTTTCCTCCGGAGCGGCGCTGGTATTGGAAGTCCCCATAGTAGCGATAGCCCCGGAAATGGGTGACGGTTTTGACACCGTCCTCCAGGCCGGGACGGACCGCCAGCGAGACGCCTGCGCCTCCGTCGAACTGGAAGAGGACCCGGCTGGTGCCGGTCCGGACCACCGAGACGCCGCTGCTGCTGGTGCCAACCGCCTCAGCTCCCGCCGCGCCCAGGGCGGCTGCCGCGGCGTTGGCCTCGCCACGGGTGAGATAGGCCCCCGCCCGCACATAGTATGTCCCTTCTATCCAGGCCGGAAACCCGCCGGATACCGACACGGCCGCCTCCTGCGCCGCCTCAAAGGTGCCGTATGCCGTCGGGAGCTGGACGTGCCAGCAGCCCACCGCAATGTCGGAGGTGATGGTGTCATAATACCCGGCCCAGTCCCCCACCTTGCCGTAATAGACGTTTTGGGTCTTGACCACGGAGATGGCGCTCTCCCCCGTGCTGCCCACCGGGCAGAACCGCGCGTCCCCGTCCAAATAGCCGAAACGATAGCCCGTACCCACATCGTTGAGCAGGTTGGCGCCGGGCAGGGCGCTGCTTCCGTAAAACAGCCCCACCCGTATCACATCCTGCTCCGCCGCGTCCGCTGCTGAGACTACACCGGACAGACATATGACCGCAGCAAAAAGAATCGCCGCAAATTGTATGATTTTTTTGCCCATGTGGCCGCTCCATTTCTCTGAATCGCCGGTTTACAGTAGTAAAGAATTGTGTTAGGATATACCAAATATACAAACTCACCGACAAAATCTTCGCGGGAAATATCCAGTTTTGTCATTATACTACAGGTTCTGTCCCTCTTTCAACTGCTGTTTTCTCCGAGGGAGGGGAAACTCTGACCTGCTTCCGGTATAGAATGGTAATAACGAGACAATGGAGGTCTGCAGCATGGAAAAGTACAAGGTTGGCGTGATCGGCGGCACCGGCATGGTGGGACAGCGCTTTGTGACTTTGATGGAAAACCATCCCTGGTTTGAACTGAAGGTCATCGCGGCCAGCCCCCGCTCTGCGGGCAAAACCTATGAAGAGGCCGTGGGCGGCCGCTGGGCTATGGATACCCCCATCCCCGAGCAGGCCAAAAACTTGGTGGTGATGAACGCTGAGGCCGACGTAGCCGCCATCGCCGCCCAGGTGGATTTCGTCTTTTCCGCTGTGGACATGAAAAAAGAGGAAATCAAGGCGCTGGAGGAGCAGTATGCCCAGCAGGAGTGCCCGGTGGTCTCGAATAACAGCGCCCACCGCTGGACGCCCGACGTGCCCATGGTGATTCCGGAATTGAACCCCGAGCATATTAAAGTGGTGGAGGCACAGCGAAAGCGACTGGGGATGCGGCGCGGGTTCATCGCAGTCAAGTCCAACTGCTCCATCCAGAGCTATGTGCCCGCTCTTCATCCCCTGCGCGGTTTCGGTCTGGAGAAGATCCTGGTCTGCACATACCAGGCGATCTCCGGCGCCGGTAAGACGTTCCAGACGTGGCCGGAGATGGTGGATAATCTGATCCCCTACATCGGCGGCGAAGAGGAGAAGTCTGAGCAGGAGCCCATGAAGGTCTGGGGCCATGTGGAAAACGGCGTCATCGTCAACGCCGAGAAGCCGGCCATTACGGCTCAATGCCTCCGCGTTCCCGTCTCCAACGGGCACACTGCTGCAGTTTTTGTGGATTTTGCGAAAAAGCCCCCGATGGACGAAATGAAGGCCATCTGGGCGGAATTCAAGGGCCGCCCCCAGGAGCTTCAACTCCCCATGGCCCCGAAGCAGTTCCTGCACTATTTTGAGGAGCCCGACCGCCCCCAGTCCAGGCTGGACCGGGACCTGGAGCGCGGCATGGCCGTGTCCATCGGGCGGCTCCGCCCCGATACGCAGTACGACTATAAGTTTGTCTGTTTGTCCCACAACACACTCCGCGGCGCAGCAGGCGGCGCGGTCGAGCTTGCCGAGCTGCTCTGCGCCGAGGGGTATATTACAAGGAGGTAATCCCCCATGAGAAACCCCGTATTTACCGGCGCCTGTCCTGCCATCGTCACCCCCTTCGACGCCAGCGGCGCCGTCAACTATACCGCGCTGGAAAAGCTGATCGACCATGTGATCGAAGCTGGAGTGGACGCCATCTGTGTCTGCGGTACTACCGGCGAATGTTCCACTCTCAGCCTTCGCGAGCACATCGCGGTGGTGGAGCACAGCGTCAAGTACATCAACCACCGGGTCAAAGTCATCGCTGGCGCGGGCAGCAACGATACTTCCGCCGCCGTCTACCTCTCCCAGCACGCGCAGGACTCCGGTGCCGACGCCCTGCTCCATGTCACCCCTTACTATAACAAGTGCTCCCAGGCCGGCCTTATCCGGCACTATGAGTACATCGCCGACCGGGTGGAGCTGCCCATCATCCTCTACAACGTTCCCTCCCGTACCGGCGTCTCCTTTACCGCCGAGACCTATCAGGTCCTGTCGCAGAACCCCCGAATCAACGGTGTCAAAGAGGCCTCCGGCAACTTCTCCCTGCTGGCTCACACCCGCCACCTGTGCGGCGATGATTTCTACGTCTGGTCGGGCAACGACGACCAAACCGTGCCTATGATGGCCCTGGGCGCCAAGGGTGTCATCTCTGTTGTGGCCAATGTGGCGCCCAAGCTGATGGTAGATATGACCCACCTCTGCCTGGCCGGAGATTATGCGTCCGCCTCCAAGCTGCAAATCGAAAACATGGATTTCATCGACTCCCTCTTCCTAGAGGTCAATCCCATTCCCGTCAAGGCTGCCATGAATCTGATCGGCATGGAGGCCGGAGGACTGCGTCTGCCTCTGTGCGACATGTCGGAGAGCAATCTGGAAAAGATGAAGGCTGCCATGGCCCGCATCGGCCTGCTTCGCTGAACCTTGGAAAAACGCCCGGTGGGGCGGCCCGCTGCGGGCCGCCCCACCGCCATATGGACCGCAGAAAGGACTGTGAAAATTATATGCTCAAGCTTATTATTTCCGGCTGCAACGGCCACATGGGCCGCGTCGTCTCCTCCCTCTGCGAGGCCGATCCGGACCTTGCCGTTGCCGCCGGCTTCGATCTTCTGGGAACTGCCGACCGGGAATTCCCCGTATTCTCCTCCCCCGCTGAATTTTCCGGCGAGGCCGACGTGGTCGTGGACTTCTCCAGTACCGCCGCCCTCACCCCCCTGCTGGCCTTCTGCACGGCCAGGAGGCTCCCCCTCGTGCTGTGCACCACCGGCTTCAGCGAGACTCAACTGGTTGAGATTGAATCGGCGGCCACAGCCATCCCCATCTTCCGCTCCGCCAATATGTCCCTGGGCGTCAGCGTCCTCCAAGCCCTGGTCAAAAAAGCCGCCGCCGTCCTGGAGGGCTATGACATTGAGATTGTAGAGCGCCACCACAACCGCAAGGTGGACGCCCCCAGCGGTACGGCCCTCATGCTGGCCGGCGCCGCAGCCTCCGCGCGGTCTCAGCCGTCGCAATATATCTATGACCGCCACAGTGTCCGTCAGCCCAGAGGCTGCGATGAGATCGGGATCTCCTCGGTGCGGGGCGGAACCATCGTAGGAGAGCACGAGGTCATCTTTGCGGGGCGGGACGAAGTCATCGAACTGCGCCATTCCGCCCAATCCCGTGAGATTTTCGCCAGCGGCGCGCTCCGGGCGGCGCGTTTTTTGGCGGCTCCCGGCCAGCGCCCTGGACTCTACAGCATGTCGGATTTGGTTGCCTCTGTCGCAGAGTAAAAAAGAGCTCCGGCCCCGCGGGGCCGGAGCTCTTTTCAGCTCTCTTCTTCTGTTCCCCTGCTTGTGGGCAACGGATTTCCGTCTCCGTCGATGCCCTTGCTCTCCAGCCTGGCGTTGGTCCACTCCCGCACCAGGGAGTAGAGCACCGCAAAGGTTGGGACGCCCAACAGCATCCCCGGGAAACCGAACAGCCCGCCGCCGACCACGATGGCTACCAGCACCCAGATGGCGGACAGCCCCGTGCTGTCTCCCAAAATCTTGGGACCCAGGATATTGCCGTCAAACTGCTGCAGTGCAATGACCAGGATGCCGAAGCGCACTGCGGCCCACGGGTCCACGATGAGCAGAATCATAACACAGGGCACCGCCCCGATGATGGGACCAAAGAACGGGATGATGTTGGTGACGCCCACAACCACGCTGACCAGAACTGGATAGGGGATACGAAAAATCATCGTCAGGATGAAGCAGAGCACCCCGATGATCGCAGAATCAATAAGCTTACCGTTGATAAAGCCCACGAATACCCCGTTCGCTCTGGAACAGACACTGAGGAAGCGCTCGGCGCTGGTCTTTGGCGCGATGGCGTAGATGAGTTTTTTCAACTGCGGCACCAGCCGGCCCTTTCCTGCCAGCATATAGATGGAGGAGATGAGCGCAGTGATCGCCGTGACCACACCGCTGCCCACCGCCACGCCGAAATTCAGGATTTTTGGCATGGCGTCGGAGGCCAGACGGGTGATCTTATTCATCAGCTCCTGATAGGAGATCACCAGGTCGGTGATTCCCTCTCCCTCCAGGTGGAATCGGGCTATGAGGGACTGCACCAGAGTGTTGAGCTGCTCCAGATAGGTCTGCATGTTGACCATCAGGTCTGTGATGCTCTGCACGACCTGGGGTATGATCAGATTGAGCAGGATGGACAGAATGGCCACACCCAGCAGGTAAACTGTAACGATGGACAGTCCACGCCGATAACGGAGGTTCCGGTAAAGGGTGCGCTCAAAAAAGCACATGGGCGAATTGAGCAGATAGGCGATGGCAAACCCTGTGATAAAGGGCATAAACACCCCCATCACCATGCTGATCTTTGCCCGCACCTCGTCGAAACGGTAGAGGGCAAAAAAGAAGGTAATGCCCAGCAGCACCACAATCAGGTTGGATAAGGTCTTGGAGTCCAGAGGCCAGGGCTTCTTTTTAATGGCAATCCATCCCCTTTCCGGGTGTTCATTGGAACTGTGCCCATTGTACCATGTCTGTCGGATAAAGTCTAACGCATCTTCTCATAAATATGTTTAATCTTTTATGAAGATCAGAACGGCCCGGAGCTGACGCTCCGGGCCGTTCTGATCCTATTCCGCCACCGCCCGGTGGAATACCTTTTTACCCTTTTTCAGCATGAGGCCGTCCCCACTAAACTGCTCCACGGCAAAGACGGCGGAAGGGTCGGAGACCTTTTCCCCATTGACGGTCAGACCGCCCTGCTGGACCAAGCGGCGGGCCTCACCCTTGGAGGCTGCCAGGCCGCACTTGACCATCAGGTCCAGCGCGCCGATCCCGCCGTCGGTAAAGTCTCCGGCGGTCAGCGTGGTCGTCGGCATATGCGCCTTGTCCCCGCCGTCGGCAAACAGGGCGCGGGCCGCGTCCTGTGCTTTCTGTGCCTCCGCCTCGCTGTGGACCAGCTTGGTCAGCTCAAAGGCCAGAATCTCCTTGGCGCGGTTGAGCTGCTCGCCCTGCCAGTGATCCATCTCGTCGATCTGCTCCAGAGGCAGGAAGGTCAGCATGCGGAGACACTTGAGCACGTCGGCGTCGCCCACGTTGCGCCAGTATTGGTAGAAATCATAGGGGGTGGTCTTTTCCGGGTCCAGCCACACGGCGCCGGACTGGGTCTTGCCCATCTTCTTGCCCTCGGAGGTGAGGAGCAGGGTGATGGTCATAGCGTAGGCATCCTTGCCCAGCTTGCGCCGGATGAGCTCCGTACCGCCCAGCATGTTGGACCACTGGTCGTCGCCGCCGCACTGCATGTTACATCCCACCGTCTGGAACATGTGGTAGAAATCGTAGCTCTGCATAATCATATAGTTGAATTCCAGGAACGAAAGCCCCTTCTCCATGCGCTGCTTGTAGCACTCGGCCCGCAGCATGTTGTTGACGGAGAAACAGGCCCCCACCTCCCGGAGCAGCTCCACATAATTGAGCTTCATCAGCCAGTCGGCATTATTGAGCATCAGGGCCTTGCCCTCAGAGAAGTCAATAAACTTGCTCATCTGCTTTTTGAAGCAGTCACAGTTGTGCTGAATGGTCTCGGGTGTCATCATGGTACGCATATCGGTGCGTCCGGAGGGATCTCCGATCATACCCGTTCCCCCGCCCACCAAAGCGATGGGACGATTGCCCGCCTGCTGGAGCCGTTTCATCAGGCACAGCGCCATAAAATGCCCCACATGGAGGGAATCCGCTGTGGGATCAAAGCCGATATAAAAAGTGGCTTTTCCGTTGTTGATGAGCTCCTTGATCTCTTCTTCGTCGGTCACCTGTGCAATGAGCCCACGGGCCTTTAATTCGTCGTAAATGGTCATTGGTCATTCTCCTTACGTTCCTTTTTGTGGACTGTCCAGACGGCCTCCACCGCCCGGGCTGCTTGTCTGGGAGGAATTCCACCATCCTCCCAATACGCAAAAACACCCCCTGTCCCTTCGGACAGAGGGCGTCAAAAACGCGGTACCACCTCTGGTTCGCTCCCTCCCTCGCGGGCGGGGCCTCACGCCGTGCCATCACACGGCAGCGCTGTAACGGGCGCTTCCCGACTCACCCTACTGCTCTCGGTTCAGGCGGCCGCTCCGAGGGGTATTCACGGCCGGCCCCTCTCCCCCCTTCCACCAAGCCGGGGGCTCTCTGGGCAGGCAGCCATGCCGCTACTCTTCCTCATCCTCGCGTTGTTGTGACGGCATTCTAGCACATGCCGCCTCAATTGTCAACCAAAATTCCTCCACGCCGCGCCGGGATTGGCCGCCAGTACCAGCTGTTCAAACTGTTTTTCCTCCTCTGCGGAACCAAACGCCCGTCTGGGCAGAAGGATATAGCTCTCCTTCCCCTCAAAGAGAAAATAAAAGTCTCTGTTCCGCCAGACCTTTGATACCCGCCAGTCCAGCAGCACGGCGACTTCGCTGTCCTGCCGGGCGATGTCCTCCCCGTTAAAGCGGAACCGGACCTCCCGGTGCAGCATCGGGTCTCGGTCGAAGATGCGGCCGGGCTTGAGTAGGTACTGATACAGGCTGTAGACCGCCAGCATCACCGCCAGCACGAAGAGCATTGTGCACAGGACACTCACCCGTTCCATCACCAGTGCCATCACCACCGAGAGAGCCAGCGCCACGGCAATGGTCAGAAGCTGTATCCAGCTCACCAGATGGCGTTTGCGCAGACAAAACCGCAGCGCCCGGACATACTCGCTCCGGGAGAGCTGGAAGGCAACCTCGATTTCCATCATACCCCTCTTTTGTACGCCTGGGCCGCCGCCAGCAGCTCTCCGGCCCCGGCCAGCATGGCGGGCGTGATATGGGCCCCGCCTGTGAGGCGCGCCAATTCCTCCCGCCGCCGCTCCGGCGTGAGACGCTCCACCGCCGTATAGGTCCTGCCGTCCCGCTCTCCCTTCTCCACGGAGAAGTGGGTGTCCGCCATGGCGGCGATCTGAGGCAGATGCGTGACGCACAGCACCTGTTTGGTCCGGGCCACGTCGGCCATCTTCTCGGCCACCTTCTGCGCGGCCCGACCGCTGACTCCGGTGTCCACCTCGTCAAAGACCAGCGTAGTCACATCATCGTTTTCCGCCAATACATTTTTCAGCGCCAGCATGATGCGGGCCAGCTCGCCGCCGGAAGCGATCTTCTGGATGGGCTTGAGCGCCTCCCCCACGTTGGCCGACATCAAGAATTGCACCTCGTCCATTCCGGTGACGTCCATGCCGTGCTCCCCGGCCTTGGGCGCAAAATCCACTTTGAACTGGACCTTTGGCATATCCAACTGCCGCAGCTCTCTCTGGATGCGCTCCTCCAGAGCCCGGGCCGCCTCCTGCCTGGACGTGGAAAGCAGTTTCCCTTTCTCCCTCGCTGTTTTCAGAGAACTGGACAGCTTTTTCTCCAGGCGAGCCAGGGTATCGCTGGAAAACCGCATCTCATCCAGCTCCCTACGGCAATGCTCCAGGTAAGAGAGCATGTCGGACACCGTATCTCCGTATTTCTTCCGCAGCCGGTAGATTACGTCCAGGCGGCCTTCCACCTGGTCCAACTCGCCGGGCGCGACATCAAAGCGGTCCCGCAGATCCCGGACCAGCTCGGCCAGATCGTCGGCGGCATAGCGCAGCTCAGCCGCCTTTCCCCGCAGATCCGCCACCTCCTCGCTGATGGCCGACGCAAAGGCCAGCGATTGCTCCGCTTCCATCATGAGGGCCACGGCCCCCTCCCGTTCATCGTCGCCGGTCAGAGCCTGGCAGGCCCCCTCCACCGCTTCGATGAGCCTGCCCGCGTTGCGCAGTACGTTCCGCCTGGCATTCAGGGCCTCATCCTCGCCCTCCTTCAAATCGGCCCGCTCCAACTCGCCGATCTGATATTGGAGGCTGTCAATCCGGCGGGATTTCTCCGCCTCATCCATCTGAAGGGCCGTCATCTCCCGCTGGATAGCGTTCACAGCGTCATAGGCCGCCCGAAACGCCGCCTGAGCCGGCTCCAGTCCCCCAAAGCGGTCCAGATAGTCCAGATGACAGGCCGGGTCCAAAAGCTGCTGTCCATCGTGCTGACCATGGATGTTCAAAAGCTGTCGGCCCAGCTCCCGGAGCTGGGAGACCGTCAGCGGGCGCCCGTTCAGGCGGCAAAGGTTCTTCCCGTCCGCCTGGATCTCCCGCTGGAGGAGCAGGGTGCCCTCCGCGTCCGGCCCGGCTCCGTTTTCCCGAAACCAAGCCAGGTCAGGCAGGCCGGTAAACTCCGCGCTGACAAAAGCCGACCTAGCTCCGGTGCGGATCAGATCCCGGGAGGTCCGCTCGCCGATGATGGCGCCAATGGCATCCACCACGATGGACTTGCCGGCGCCCGTCTCACCCGTTAGGGCGTTGAAACCAGAGCCGAACTGAATGTCTGCCGACTCGATCACCGCAATATTCTCAATGTGGAGCAGGGAAAGCACGCCGCCACCCCCCTTTTCACGGACTTCAATTCAGCATGGTGTGGATCTCTTCGCAGAAGGACGCCGCTTTTTCGTTGTCCCGCATGATCAGCAAGGCGGTATCGTCTCCCGCCAGGCTGCCCACCAGACCACTGATCTCCATGCCGTCAATGGCCGCGCAGGCCGCGGAGGCCAAGCCGGGCATCGTCTTGAGAACCACGATATTCTGCGCGCGGTCAAAGGAGGTGACTCCCTCCTTGAAAATGGTCCGCAGCCGTCCGGCAAAATTCAGCGAGGTCTTGCGGCCGGACACCACATACTTGTAGGTGCCGTAGCTGGTGAGCTCCTTGATCAGATGCAGTTCCTTGATGTCCCGGGAAATGGTGGCCTGGGTCGAGCTTACCCCTCTTGCCTTGAGTTCCGCGAGAAGCTGGTCCTGCGTCTCCACATCCACTTCCTCTATGATGCGCAAAATCTCCGCCTGCCGTTTGGATTTCACGCGCCTCAGCCCCTTCCCAATTTCTGATTAATGATTTCGTAAAAGCTCCTCTGCGTCAGCCGCACTACCTGTGTGACGCATTTGGAGCGCCGGACCTCCACCACATCACTGCTGCACAGCTTAAACGCCCTGCCTCCGTCCACCGACAGATGGGCGCTTTTGCGGGACAGCCGGCCGATTTTCACGCGCACCACCCGGCTCCGGTCCAGCACCAGGGATTTGGCGTGGAGGGCGTGGGCGCAGATGGGCGTGACGATGATATTTTCCGCCGTGGGCTCCACGATGGGACCGCCCGCCGACATGGAATACGCCGTAGAGCCGGTAGGCGTGGACAAAATCACACCGTCGCCGGAAAAATCGTAGATGGGCACGCCGTCGCCCGAAACGTCCAGATCGATCACCCGGGCCACCGCTCCCTTCGTGATGACCGCGTCGTTGAGCGCCAGGTCCCGGCAGACGATATCCTTTCCCCGGCGGATCACCACGTCCAGCATCATACGGGGCTCCAGCGTATACTTTTTCTCCGCGACACGGCTCAGCAGATCAAGCTCGCTGTGCTCCAGCTCCGCCATGAACCCCACGCTGCCCATGTTCACGCCCAGCACGGGGACCTTATGGGCGATGGCGTCCCGGGCCGCGTGGAGGATCGTGCCGTCCCCCCCAAAACAAATCAGCATATCGGCGTTCTTCAGCTCCGCCTGCATCGCCCGGAATTCCTGCTGGCTGGGCAGCTCCACCCGGCTGCCGCTGTCCAGTGAAAAGGGCAGGCACATACAGGTCTCGATTCCACCCTGCTCCAGGATGGCGCTGGCGCGGAGCGCCGCCTTCAGCCCCCGGTCCCGGTACGGGTTGGGGCTCAATACCACCTTCAAGCGTGCTTCCCCCCCTCGAGCGTGCTGTGGGACTCTGCCACCAGGGCCGCCAGGTCGCCGCAGCAGGCTTCTCCTGCCCCCGTGGACAGGTAGCCCAGGTATTCGATGTTGCCCTCCGGTCCTCGGATTGGTGAAAAGGTCAATCCCTTTACAGAAAAGTCTGCCTCTGCCGCGTGGAGCAAAAACCGCTCCAGCACCTCGAGATGGACGCCCGGCTCCCGCACCACGCCCTTTTTTCCCACCTTTTCACGGCCTGCCTCAAACTGCGGCTTTACCAGACACACCACATGTCCCCCCGGCTTGAGCAATCCCCGGAGAGCGGGTAAAATCAGCCGCAGCGAAATAAAGGACACGTCCACACTGGCGAAGTCCAACGCATCCGGCACCTGCTCATGGGTCAGATAGCGGGCGTTGGTCCGTTCCAGGCAGACCACCCGCGGATCGCTGCGGAGCTTCCAGGCCAACTGCCCATAGCCCACGTCCACGGCGTAAACCTTCTCCGCCCCGTTTTGGAGCATGCAGTCGGTAAACCCTCCGGTTGAAGCGCCGATGTCGCCGCACACCGCCCCCTGAAGCCGGATGGGAAACGTCTTCATCGCCTTTTCCAGCTTGAGCCCTCCGCGGCTCACATAGGTCAGCTCCTGTCCCCGGATCCGGAGCTCCGCCGACTCGTCCACCGCCATGCCCGCCTTATCCATCCGCTGGTCGCCCATAAAAACCAGGCCGGACATGATGAGCGCCTGGGCCCGCTGGCGGCTCTCCACCATACCCCGTTCACACAGCAACACGTCCAGACGTTTTTTACCCACGCCGCAAGACCTCCAATGCCCTCTCATACAGCGAGCTGACATCCAGCCCACAGAGCTTTTTCTGTTCCGCCACCGTCCCCTGCGGGATAAAATGCGCTCCGGTGTTACACAGTGCCATGGCTCGGGGCGCCAGGCCCGCCATGGCCAACCCGGCGGCAATTCGCTCTCCCACACAGCCCATGGCGGCGCACTCCTCAGCGACCAAAAGGCGGCCCGTACGGGTGACCGAGGCCAGCACCGGCTTCCAATCCAACGGGTGGATCTGGTTGAGCTTAATGACCTCCGGGGAGTATCCATCCTGCCTCAGCCGCTCCGCCGCCGCCAGAACCTCGCCGGTCAGCGTCCCATATGTGACAAGTGTAATTCCTTGTCCGGCCTCCAATATCACTGTCTTTTCGCCCCAGTGGTCCGAATGATAGGTGGACTCGCCTCCCCGGGGGTAGCGCAGGGCCACCGGCCCTTTCTCTTCCCGGACCGCATGGAACAGCATGGAGCGCAACTCGGCAAAGCTGGCGGGGGCCAGCACCGTCATCCCGGGTACCGTGGCCAAATAGGCCACATCAAACAGGCCGTGGTGGGTCTCACCGTCCTCTCCCACCAGGCCAGCGCGGTCAACGCCAAACACTACATGCAGGCCCTGAATGCCCACATCGTGGAGCAGCATGTCATACCCTCTCTGCAGAAAGGAAGAATAGACCGCCAGCACCGGCACCGCCCCCTCCTTGGCCATCCCGGCGGCCATTGCGACAGCATGCCCCTCTGCAATCCCTACATCAAAATACCGGTCCGGATGGCAGCGTGAAAATTCCTTCAGCCCGGTTCCGTCCCGCATGGCGGCTGTGATGGCGCACAGGCGGCTTTCTTGCTCTGCCAGAGCGCACATGGCGGCTCCAAAGGCACCTGAGAAGCTGGGCTTGGAGGGCTGAAGGGCCTCTCCGGTCTGGATGCAGAACCTGGATACCCCATGAAACGCATCGGGATTCTTTTCAGCAGGTGGATAGTCCTTCCCCTTTACCGTTCTGACGTGGAGCAGGACCGGCGTTTCCAAATCCCGCGCGTAGCTCAAAAGGCGGGTCAGGCCGCGCACGTCGTGCCCGTCCACCGGCCCTAGATAGGTAAAGCCCATGTCCTCAAACATGCTGCAAGGCAGCAGGGTCTCCTTGACCGCCTTTTTGATCTGATGCGTCACATTATAAATATGCTTGCCCCCCGGCAGGATTGCCATGGCCCGCCGGTAGCCCTTCTTGAACCGCAGGTACTGCGGCTTCAGCCGCTGATGGGCCAGATGCTCCGCTACGCCGCCCACATTTTTCGTGATGGACATTCCGTTGTCGTTGAGAATGACCAGAATGGGCTCGCCGCTCTCGCCAGCATTGGACAGCCCCTCATAGGCCAGGCCGCCGGTCAGCGCGCCGTCGCCGAGCAGGGCAGCCACATGGTAATTCTCTCCTTTCAGCGTTCTCGCCCGGGCCATACCCAGGGCTACAGACACCGAATTGGAGGCATGCCCGGCGATAAAGGCATCGTGGACGCTTTCCTGCGGCTTCGGATAGCCGGACAGCCCTCCAAAAGTCCGCAGGGTATCCATCAGCCCGTCCCGGCCGGTCAAGATTTTATGGCAGTAGCACTGATGTCCCACGTCGAACACCAGCCGGTCCCGGCCGGTGTCAAAGACCCGGTGAAAGGCCACCGTCAGTTCCACCGCCCCCAAATTGGAGGCCAAATGCCCTCCGGTGCGGGATACCACATCCAGCAGCCGGGCCCTCAGGCGGGCGCATAGGGCTTCCGCTTCCGCATCGCTGATGTGATGCAGGTCAGGAATCTCATCGAATTCTATCAAGGCGCACCTCCCGGCGCGGCGGGATACTCCCCATAGCCGCTCTTGCCGGTCCCTATGTTCTCATAAATAGTATAGCATATTGAATAAAAAACCGCAAATGTACTTATACGCCTACGACCAGCCAGGCCCCCAGCAGACCAATCCCCGTACCCAGCAGGCCGCCCGCCAAGACTTGGATCGGCGTATGCCCCAGCAGCTCTTTGAGCTCCTTGCTGAACAGGGCGGGCTTCATCTCCATCCAGTGGTCCATCATGTAGTTGAGGATCTTAGCCTGTTCGCCGGCCGCCCGGCGGACATTGGAGGCGTCGTACATCACGACGATGGCCACCACGGCGGCAATGGCAAACAGCGGCGAGGACCAGCCGTAGAGCATCCCTGTGGTGCTGGCGCAGGCGCAGACAAAGGCGGAATGGGAGCTTGGCATCCCGCCGCTGGCCCAGATGTACCGCCAGTCCAGCCGCCGTCTGGTGATCAGCACCACCACAACCTTCAGCACCTGAGCGGAAGCCCACGCAATGGCGGAGAGCACCAGGATCAGATTTCCCATATGGTAGTTGGGCAGATTATATTCAGGCATCTCACATCACTTCTCCCGTCCCGCCAATTGATCCGCCAACCAGCACAAAAAGCCCCGTTCCTCAAAGGTGGACAGTGCCTCTTCCGCTTCCCGGGTCAGCGTTTCCACCAGCTCCCGGCAGGCATCCAGGCCCTTAAGGGTGTAGAATGTGGTCTTCTCATTGGCGCTGTCGGAGCCAATGCTCTTGCCCAGTGTCTGCTCGTCCCCCACCACGTCCAGCATATCGTCCCGGATCTGGAAGGCCAAGCCCAGCTTCTGAGCATAGCGGCGCACCGCCGCCCGCTCCAGCTCGTCTCCGCCCGCCGCGATGCAGCCCATCTCTGCGGCGGCTGCGATCAGCGCTCCGGTCTTGAGGGCCTGAAGCCGCTCCAGCTCCTGCTGGTGCAGGCTGCGTCCCTCCGCCGCCATGTCCAGCGCCTGGCCGCCTACCATGCCCCGGGCTCCGGCGGCTCTCGCCAGGCAGGCACACGCCGCCGTCACCCTCTCCGCAGGCAGGTATTCGCCCCCCTCCAGCGCAGTTTCAAAGGCGGCGGTCAGCAGGCCGTCTCCCGCCAGGACCGCCATAGCCTCCCCAAATACCTTGTGGTTGGTGGGGCGGCCCCGCCGGAGGTCGTCATCATCCATGCAGGGCAGATCGTCATGGATCAGAGAATAGGTATGGATCATCTCTGCCGCACAGGCAAAGGGCAGAGCTTGGACCGGGTCCCCGCCGCACATACGGCAGACCTCCAGAGTCAGAACGGGCCGCACCCGCTTACCGCCTGCCAAAAGGCTGTACTCCATGGCGTCATACAAACCGGCCATGGGCTCGCACGCCCGAAAACGCTCCTTGAGGCGGGCCTCGATCAGGGCGACATCTTCATCTAGCTGCTTTCGATAGTCCATATCATCCCTCCCCGGGCAGAAAAGGCTCTTCCGCCGGCTTCCCGCCGGGCCCCGCCGAGAGCTTGACCACCTTCTGCTCAGCCTTATCCAGCAGGCCGGAGCACTGCTTCATCAGCGAGGTACCCTCCTCAAACAGCTTGAGGGATTCCTCCAAAGGGGCCTCCCCCTTTTCCAACTGGGTCACGATCTCCTCCAGGCGGGCCATGCTCTCCTCAAAGGACCTCTTTTTTTCCGCCATCGTTCTCTCCTCCTTGCTTGGCCTCCACCCGACAGCGGAGGGCTCCGTCCGCCAGGCGCACCGTCACATTGTCTCCCGGCTCCACGCCGGACACGGATGCAAGTACCCGCCCCGCCCCGTCGGTGGTCAGAGCATAGCCCCGGCCCAGCACCTTCAGGGGGCTGAGCGCATCCAGCGCCGCGGCCAGCCGGGCAAAGCGTTCCCGCTCCACCGCCAGCGTGCCGCGGAGCCCGTGGACCAGGCGGCGGCTCTGGTAGTCCAGCAGCATCCTCCGGTCCTGGATGTAGTACAGCGGGTCCTGCAGGGCCCGGGCCCTGCCCAGACGCTCCAGCTCCCGCCGGTTACGCTCCAGCCTGCTCCCCATGGCCTGTTCCAGCCGCGCTTCGTATTGGAACAGCGCCGCGAACAGCTCGTTCTGATCGGGCACCGCCAGTTCCGCCGCGTTGGAAGGTGTGGCCGCCCGCAGATCAGCCACGAAATCCGCAATGGTCACGTCGGGCTCGTGCCCCACCGCGGAGATGACGGGGGTCTCACAGTCGTAGATGGCCCGTGCCACGCCTTCGTCGTTGAACGCCCACAGGTCCTCCATGGAGCCGCCGCCCCGGCCGGTGATGATGAGGTCGGCCACCCGGTGCTGATCGGCATACCGAAGGGCCGAGGCGATCTCGCCCGGCGCTTCCACCCCCTGGACCCGTACCGGCAGCAGCACGATCCGAGCCAGGGGCCAGCGTGCCCCCAGAATGCGCAGCATATCCCGCACTGCCGCCCCCGCGGGTGAGGTAATCAGGGCGATCCTTTGGGGATACCGGGGAATCGGCCGCTTATGGCCCTGGTCGAAAAGTCCCTCCCGAAAGAGCTTTTCCTTCAACTGTTCAAAGGCCACATGCAGGTCTCCGACGCCATCCGGAGAGAGCTCCTGGCAGTAAAGCTGGTACTGTCCGTCCCGCGGAAAGACAGCCACCCGGCCAAAGGCCACCACCTTCATCCCGTTTTCCGGCCGAAACCGAAGCCGGGACGCCTCCCGGCGGAACATGACGCACCGGATGGCGCCCCCCTCGTCCTTCATGGAAAAGTAGTGGTGCCCAGAGGGGTACATCTTATAGTTGGAGATCTCCCCGCGGACAAAGAGGCCGGACAGAAGTCCGTCCCGGTCCAGCAGGTCTTTGATATAGCCATTGACCTGGGATACGCTGTAAACACGCCCCTGGATGCTCATGTGCTCGCCTCCTGTTTCAGGGCCCGACCGGCCAGGATGGCCACGCCCAGGGCGTTGTCGGTGGAATACTGCGGCGGGGCAAACACCGCGTCCGTCATCCGCTCCCGGAGCAGTCCATTGGAGGCCACGCCCCCGGAGCAGAGCACCGGCAGGCCGGGGTAACGCTCCAGCGCCGCCCGGGTGGTACGGACCACCGCTCCGGCGACCGTCTCCAGGACAAACCGCGCAATCTGGGCCGGAGCAGTCCCGTTTTCTGCCTGTGCCTTAACCTGGTTCTCCACTCCGGACAGTGAAAATGTTAAGTCTTTTACCTTGACGGAAAATCCCCGGACCTCCTCCGCACCGCGGGCCAGTGCATCCACAGCCTTCCCGGCGGGAAAGGTCAGGTTCAGCAGCTTACCCGTGCGGTCAATGAGCTGGCCGGCAGAGATGTCGCTGGTGCCCCCGATGCAGGTACACTCCACCGTGGCCCCGGCGGGCTCCACCAGCACCAGCTCCGTAGTGCCGCCGGAAAGATGCCATGCCAGATGGGGACGGTCCAGCAGCTCCGCACGCCCCGCCGACCAAGCCGCAGCGGCGATGTGTCCCTGCTGGTGAGCGCAGGGATAAAACGGGACATGGAGCAGATCCGCCAGGCTCCGCCCCTGAGATTCCCCCGCCAAAAAGCAGGGCATATAGGAGCCCTCCACCCATCGCGGCTTGACGCTGGCCCCCACGGCGGAGATCGGGGCGTCCAGTTTCCCCTCCGCCCGGAGCTGATGAATCAGCAAGGGCAACCGCTTTACATGCTGGAACAGCGCGTCACTCTGGCGCAGGCCCAAAGCCCCCTCGGGCACCTCCAGCAGCCGTCCCAGATTATAGCCTCTCATCCCGTCGAACAGGGCCACTGAGGTGGTGTAGTTACTGGTGTCGATTCCCAGACAGACCGGCATACCCTATTCCCCGTCCGCAGCAGGGGCGGCGGGCTGGTTGGCCCGCTCCGGAGGCAGCTCGCCCCGCATGAAGGCGCCCAAAATGCCATTGATAAAGGAGACCGTCTCCGGCGCCTCATAGTGCTTGGCGATCTCCACCGCATCGTTAATGGCGGCGGCGGCAGGGATATCCGGCATGTATAAAATCTCATACATGGCCACCCGCATCACGGCTGCCGCCATGCGGGAAATCCGGGAAAAGGCCCAGCCGATGGCATATTTGGAAATATAGCTGTCCAGCTCGGGCCCGTGACTGCAGACTCCCTTCACCAGCGCAGATATGTACTGGCGCTGTTTTTCGTTGGGGAATTCTGCATAGAGAGGCTCCTCCTCCCGAAGCGTCTCGAAGTGCTCCCTGGTCAGGGAGCGGTCCAGCAGCTCCTCAGCGCTCAGGTTGGAAAAGCCCAGCTCGAAGGACAGATGGACGGCGATCTCCCGGGCAATGCTTCTGGTCATGGCGGTTCCTCCCACAAAACGTTCTTTTATATCCAATCCTCTTTCAACGGCGGCGCGCTCCGCCTCTCCGGACGGATGCCGCTATTCACACAGCATAGATTATATACATTTTCCCCTCAAAAATAAACACCAAATTACCACAAAAAAGCATTGGGCGACCACTCGCCCAATGCTTTTTTCGTGCGGTCAGGAAATTACTGGGGCTTGCGGGTCTCTTTGTCAAAAATGACCCCGCCCACATTGACGTTCACAGCCTCGACCGTCAGACCGCTGGTCGCCTCGATGCTGCTCATCACGGCCTCCTGCACAGCCCGGCCCACCTCTGGAATGGTGTGCCCGTATTTGACCAGGATATTGACATCCACGGTAACGTTCTCTTCGGCCACCTCCAGGCGGATGCCCCGGCTGAGCGTCTTTTTGCCCAGCAGCTCGGCCAAATCGGTGCCCAGGTTGGCGGCCAGTCCCCCGACGCCCTCTACTTCCAGCGCGGCGGCGGCGGCAATCACCGCCAGGACCTCTTCCGATATATGGATATTGCCCAGTTCATCCGACCGGGAAACATACTCCTTGCCCTCGCCCATGAGAATCACGCTCCTTGTTGTAGTAGTAGCATTATACCACAAAACGAGCGAATTACAATGACTTTTTAGCTGGCCTGGATGATCTTGATCTGGCTGGCCTTCAGTCCGGTCTCTCCCATGACGATTTCGCTGATCCGGGCGGTGTCGGTGTCGGTCAGGCCGTTCTCGCTGGCCGAAACGACCACGCTGATGCCGTTATCGCTGAGGAAGGCCACGCAGTCGCCATAGCCCTTGGCGGTGACCAGATTCTCGATCTGGGCCTCGGCCAGGGTGTTGGCGGCCATGGTCTGGATGGCCTGGTTGGCCTGGTCCACGGACGCCTGATCCGCCTTCTCGTCGCCGGCGGCCTGCTGCAGCAGGGACAAGGCGCTGTCCCGGGCCTGCTGGCGGTTGAGGCGGGCGCTGGCAAAGTAGCCGCTGCTCGTCTGAGGCGCCTGGGTCTCCGTGCCATCTGAGGCGCTCGGGGTGGGAGATGCCCCTCCTTTATTCCCGAACAGTGCGTCGGTGTCCGCGCCGGAGCCGCCTACCAGGGCGGCCTCGCCCAACACCTTTCCCGTCCCCGCAGAGGCCCCGTTCCCCTCCTGGCTGTAAGACCAGTTGAGGTAGACCGCCGCGCATACGAACAGGACGATCACCGCCACTACCGCGTTCCGTTTCCATAGCTTCATTGTCTGTTCCTCCTTATTTTCCCTTGCAGATACTGATTTTATCGGAACCCAGCCCTGTCAGAGCGGAGACCGCTTCCACCATCGCCAGCCGGATACCAGGGTCGTCCGCCCCCTCGCACACCACCAGAGCCCCCTGGAACTGGGGGTAGATCTGCTGGAGCGGCACCGCCTCTTCCCGTCCCGAACCCCGAGAGACCACCACTGTACTGCGGCTTTCCTCGGTCTCCCCCTCTTTTTGCGAGGTGGAGGCGTCTTGAGCCAGCACCTGGCGGGTGCTGGTCTTTACTGTCAGCGCCACGGAGACCTTTCCCGCTCCCTCGACCCGGGAGAGGGTATCGGCTAGCTTGCGCTCCAGCCCGTCCAGATCGAAGGCCAGGCCGTCAGACTCCATCGCAGCCGCCTGTTCCCGTGCCGTCGCGCTCCCGCCCAGATCCGGCAGGGTGAGCAGGACGATGCCCGTCAGGATCACCAGCAGAACGAATTTATACTTTTCCAGAAGGACCAGGAGCTTTTGCCCGCTCCGGACTACACCTTCCGCACTTTTCTTCATTCCAAGTCACCGCTTTCGTATGTTTGGCGGTCGGCTGGGATGGCCAGATCCGCCTCGATCTGCCGTGTCAGGGTCCGGCGTTGGGCCTCGTCCAATGTGCCGGTGATGACCACCGCCGCAGGATAGGGCATATCGCCCGTTCCGACCTGGCAGGTCACTGTCACCCGCTCCAAATGAGCCCCGAAAGCCTCCGCCTTGTCCAGAATATATGCGCCGGTACGCTCGGCTATGATGGTTTTCATCAGGTCCAGGTTAGTTTCTTCCAGCTCCAAGTCATAGGCGCCAAAAGCGGCCTGATAATCGGTCGCCGCGATGGCCATGGCGCTGTAGTCAAAGGTGAGGACGGGCTGCAGTACAGCCAGCAGCAAAACCAGCCCTCCTACCAGCTTTCCCACCTTCCGCACCGTGCCGGATGGGGTAAGGCTGTCCGCCAGCGCGATGATCATGGCGGCACAGGTGACCCCCACCAGCCACTGTCTCAACAGTTCCATCATGCCGTCACCACCGAGATGGCCGAGATCATGGAGACCAGCAGCAGCAGGGCGCAGGCTCCCGTCATGCCCAGCACCAGACCGAAGGCCCCGCCGATGTTGTCGATGAGCCCGGCCACCCGGCCCTCCGCCACCGTGGCGGACAAGGCCGCCGTCAGCTTATAGGCCAGGTAGTGGACCCCAAGCTGCAAAAATGGGATCACGCACATGGACAGCACTGCCAGCATCCCAAACACCCCCACGCTGTTTTTCAAAAGCCCGGCGCCAGCCAGCACCGTCTCCGCCGCATCGGACAGGATGCCGCCCACCACCGGCACCATGCCGGAGACGGCGAACTTAGCCGCCTTTGTCGCCACCGCATCGGCGGAGCCGGCAATCACCCCGCTGACTGTAAGATAACCCACGAAGGCCAGCATGATGGTGGTGAGGGCCGAGGTCACCCCCCATTTGAGCAGTCCGGCCACTCGCTTGAGCCCCTCGTTTCCCACGGCCGCATGGGCCACGCAGGCGGCGATATAGGCGTACACCAGCGGGAGCAGCAGCCGGTCGATCAGCGTCAGGAGGACATCGGCAAAAAAGACCGTGGCTACCTGCCGGGCGACCGCCCCCGCCGGTGACCCTCCCGCCGCCGTCGCTGCCGCCAGGGTGGGCAGCAGCACCTTGGAGAAGGAGTCCATGCTGTCCAGCGCCTGCCGCCCCATGCCGATGAGGGAGCTGACGTCAGTCACCGCCACGGCTGTGATGGCCAGCGCCCCCACAATGGGCACGATTTCCAGGCTTGTCCCGAAGCCCGTTCCGGAGTAGGCCCCATCCCCCAGGGCACAGAGCAGCACCACCGTCAGCAGCAGGATGCCGCTGCGCACCGCCTTGCGCACCACGCCCCACAGGGCGCCGCTCCCGGTATCCAGAATGGACTGAAGGCCCTCGTTCAGATCCACCTGCGCCCCCGCGTCGCCGGGGGCGTACTCTCCCGCCGCCTCGGTCAGCTTGTCCAGCTCCAGGGCCTCGCCTTGCCGGACCAGCACATCGCTCTCCGCCGCCTGGGCCGGGCGGGCCAGCAGCACTGCCAGCGCCAAAACCAGCAGTGGGATCATGGCCTTGCTTGCATATCTCATACATTCACACCTTGCCTACAGCAGTCCTGTCACCATACTGAGCACTGTGCGCAGCAGAGGCAGGGCCACAAACAGGGCGGAGGCCGCCCCGGCCGTCTCCACAAAGGCGGCGATACCGTTCTCCTTGGCATCCCGGCACAGTTCCGCCGCAATTCGGGTCAGAATGGCGATGCCCACCGTCTTGAGCACGGGGGCCAGAATGGCCGGTGACAGCCCGGCGGTATCGCCCAGGGTGTCCATCAGCTCCCGGACGCCTTCCAACGCACCCAAGGAAAGCCCCAGGATGACCGTCCCGGCCGCCAGGGCCAGGACCAGCCCCAATTCGGAGGCATTTTTCTTCACTACCACCGCGCACAGAGCGGCAGCTACGGCCACAGCCGCGATCTTTACCATATCCGGCATGGTACATCACAGCCCAAACAGGTTTTTTACCAGGTTGAACAGATCGCTGATCTCCTGAACCACCATCATTAGCACCACCACGAGCCCCGCCAGGGTGGTCATGGTGGCCTGCTCGTCCCGCCCCGAACGGGTCAGCACCTGATTGAGCACGGAAACCAAGATGCCGATGGCCGCTATTTTGAAAATCAGATCTACATTCATGCTTTCTCCACTTCCCCCGCAGCCGCTCCCCGGCGGTCTGTTCGAAATCGGTTTACAGCAGGAGAATGACCGTCAGCGCACCGGCTCCCATGCCCAGCACACCGTACATCCGGCCCAGCCGGTTCCGATCTTCCTCCGCCCGTTCCAGGCAGCGTGCCAGCTCGGCTAGGGCAGACTCCAGCGCCTCCCTCTGTCCATCTCCGTCATAACGGCCCAGCACCTCCCCCAGCCCCGCCAGGACCAGAGTTTCCTCTCCCGAGAGCAGCAGGTCGGGCTCAGCGTCCAGCGCCTCCCGCCACAGCTCGCCCAGGCTCTTCTCCCCCAGCCGGTCCAGACTGTCCCGGCACCGGGCGAAGAAATAGCAGGCCGGGGCCTGTGCCCGTTTTGCTACGACGGCCAGCAAGTCCGGCATAGGGGTCAGCCGAAAAGAGAGCTCCCGCTCCATCAGTTCCAGCCCGCCGATCAGCGCGCGCAGGCTGGTCACCCGTGCCCGGAGCTGGGCTGCGGCTCCAAACCCGATGCTGGAAGCTCCCGCCATCAGGATCAAAGCGCCGGCCAGTTTCAGCACAGCCACTTCCCCCTTTCCGGCTCTGTCACCTCATAGTGCCGCCCGGCCTCACCCGCACGAATCAGGACGACCCGCCGGAACAGTCCGGCGTCCATCAGCCGCCGGTAGAGCGGCCGGGTCCACAGGTCCCGCAGGGACCCACCATGAGCGGTGCACAACAGCGCCACACCGCAGCCCGCCGCCTGTTCCAGAGCCTCGATGTCCTCTGCCGCGGTAATCTCATCGGCCGCCAACACCTGAGGATTCATCCCCCGCAGCAGCATGGCCAGCGCAGCCCCCTTGGGGCAACCGTCCATCACATCGGTGCGCTCACCCACGTCTACCTGGGGGACCCCCTCGTACATGGCGGCCACCTCGCCCCGCTCATCGGCCAGCCCTACGCGCAGGGCCTCCATCCCCACCCCGTCAGAAATGCAGCGGACCAGGTCCCGCAGCAGCGTGGTCTTGCCTCCGCCAGGCGGCGAGAGCAGCAAGGTGCTGTGCAGTTTCCCGCCGTCCAGAAGTTTGGGCAGCACCCCCGCCGCCGCTCCGGGCACCTCATGCGCAATCCGGATGGCCAGCGAGGACATCTGCCGCAGATTATGTATCTCCCCGTCTCGAACCACCGCGCTGCCGCAGATGCCTACCCGGTGACCGCCCCGGACGGTGACGAATCCGCATTTCACCCGGTCCAGCACCGTGTGCGCCGAGGCCCGGCTGGCCACCTCCAGCACCAAACCCAGATCCTCCGGGCGGACCGGGCCTGGGCAGTGCGGAATCTCCCGCTCCCCCGCCGGTCCCGCCACCATGGGCGGCCTGCCGGCCCGCAGCCGGAATTCTTCCGCTCTGGCCTTGTCCCTCTCCGGCATTTTACATGCCGCCTGCCGCAAATCATAGGGAAGAAGGGCCGCCGCCTGCTCGAACCGAGCTGCATCCGTCCGCACCCTTATCGCCGTCTCCATGGGTTATTTTCCCCCTTGTCCTGTGTTGATGCTCCATTCTATGTATGGTTGTCCATGTCTATGACTGGACCGTTCAAAAGTTTTCTGACGCAAAGGTCGGAGGGATTGCGATGTGGACATAGCCAAGTGCTCAGGAGGAAAATAAAGGAGCAGCTCTGCGCTGCCCCCTGAGACAAATTATGTGAAAGGTCTTTCCTCATACCACGATCATGTTTTTTGGCCTCATAGAGTGTTTTATTCGAGTTTTTGAATATGTATTTCTTGAAACACTATCACAGTCGTATCGCATCGTCCGCCGACCTTACGTTACCCGTCAAAACTTTTGCAAAGGTTTTAATCGCTTCATCGCCTCCCTCATGGCCAAACGTGTCATTTATGGCCTTGAAATCGTCGATATCTAAGGCAACACCGCACAGAAAACTGTGTGCAGAAAATGTCACTGCGTGGTAAA